>Ga0207704_10000018_pt1 | contig 153994 bp, 166 predicted proteins | sample KBSMisM12_FD_184308 | JGI IMG/M metagenome (GOLD analysis project Ga0207704, IMG submission 184308) | Miscanthus rhizosphere microbial communities from Kellogg Biological Station, Michigan, USA - KBS Miscanthus M1-2 (SPAdes) (version 2) | ecosystem: Host-associated > Plants > Roots >...
TACCTCGATCCCGAGGCGGCGATTGCTCATGGGTTGGAGCTGGCTGAGGCGGGGGCGGAGATTCTTGATGTCGGGGGGGAATCGACGCGACCGGGGGCTGAGCCTGTGAGTGAGGAGGAGGAGATGGGGCGGGTCGTTCCCGTCATCCAAGGGCTCCAGGGTTCTCGCATCAGCGTCGACACCTCGAAGGCCGCGGTCGCCGCCGCGGCGCTCGATGCCGGCGCCGAGATCGTCAACGACGTCACCGCCTTGCGCGGAGATCCCGAGATGGGCGCGCTCTGTGCCGAGCGCGACGCCACTGTCGTCCTCATGCACATGCTCGGTGAGCCGCGGACGATGCAGGACGACCCGCGCTACGAGGACGTCGTCGCCGACGTGAAGGCGTTTCTCGCCGAGCGGCTGGAGGCTGCCGTCGCCGCCGGCATCGACGAGGACCGGGTCTGGCTCGATCCCGGCATCGGCTTCGGCAAGACCGCCGCTCACAACATGGAGCTGCTGCGCCGGCTCGGCGTGCTGCGCGAGCTTGGCCGGCCGCTGGTCGTCGGCACCTCGCGCAAGAGCTTCCTCGGCAAGGTCGACGGCTCGCCCGCCGACCGGCGCCTCGGCGGCACGATCGCTTCCTCGGTCCTCGCCGCCGCCGAGGGCGCCGACGTCCTCCGCGTCCACGACGTCGCCGAGATGCGCCAGGCGCTGGCCGTGGCCGCGGCGGTACTCGGGTAGCGTCCCGGCCATGGAGTCGCACGACAACGGCATCGATTCGAGCGCGGAAATCGAGCTGCGCGGGCTCTCGATCTACACCCACCACGGCATCTCCGAAGCCGAGCAGGAGGTCGGGCAGCGGCTCGAGTTCGACATCTCCTTCGACGTCCCCGACTGCGACGCGGTCCTCACCGACCGCCTCGAGGACACCGTCGACTACGGAGCGGTCTGCGACATCGTCGCCCTCGCCGCGACCGAGCGCAGCTACAAGACGCTGGAGCGCCTGGCGCAGGTGGTGGGGGAGCGGCTGATGGAGCGCTACGGCTGCGAAACGGTCCGCGTCCGCGCCGCCAAGCCGGAGCCGCCGCTGCCGCTGGCGATCCAGGAGGTGGCCGTCGAGGTCACCCAGGAACGCACGGTCTCCGACGAAGACGACGAAGCCCAGGACTAGGCGTGGCCGAGCGGATCGGCTACCTCGGCCTCGGCTCCAACGTCGGCGATTCCGCCGCCCACCTTCGCGCCGCCGTCGAGCTGCTGGAAGCCGAGGGGATCGACGTCGACGCCGTCTCCTCCACCTACGTGACCGAGCCGGTCGGCGAGATCCTCGACCAGCCCGACTTCCTCAACGCCGCCGTCCGCATCCGCACCGACCTCGAGCCCGAAGACCTCCTCGCCGCCTGCAAGCGCGTCGAGGTCGAGCGCGGCCGCCGGTTCGACCTCCCCCGCCACAGCCCCCGCCCCCTCGACGTAGACCTGCTCCTCCTAGGTGACATAGAGATGAGCAACGGCCGTCTCACCCTCCCGCACCGCGAGGTCACCACCCGCCGCTTCGTCCTCGTCCCGCTGCTAGAGCTCGACCCTGAGCTGACGCTGCCGGACGGAACCCGCCTCGCGGCGGCGCTAGCTGATCTTGGACCCGGTCAGCGGGTCGAGCCACTCGGCCGGTAGGACCGTCGGCATCCGGCCCGGGTAGTTCGGGACGACGCGCTTCGCCAGCGCCGCGGCGGGGCGGTTCTCGATCGCCGGGCGGATGTCGTCGAGGGTCATCGCCAGGGCGATGCTGGGGGCGATCTGGAAGTCGGCGGCGTTCAGCTGCTCGCCGTTCAGGGTGCCATCCTCGATCCAGGCGTCGACCTTGTCGAGGAGCGGCGGCAGCTTCTGCAGGGCAGCGCGGGCGTTCTCGTCGCTTGCTTCGTTGAAGCGTGCCGAGAGGGCGACGAGGGGCGCGCCGGTTTTCACCGCCAGGTCGATCGGGACGCCGAGCTTCGCGCCCTCCGAGTAGCTCTTCAGCGGCGCCCGGTCCCGCTTGAACCCCCACCAGAGCAGCTGGCGGATCGGCTGCTGCAGCTCCTCGTCGCCGAGGCGCTCGGCCGCTTCGACCTTGGCGCGCTTGTCGGCGTCGGCGGGGAAGAGGGGCGGCTCGGGGCGCAGGCGCTCCAGCTCGCGGGCGATCGGGCGCGAGCCCTGGATCTTGTCGCCGTCGATCTTCAGCGCCGGCACCGTGATGCCGGGAAAGCCGACGAGGCGCAGGACGCCCTTCGAGACCACCGGCATCAGGTCGGTGCGCTTGAAGGCGATGCCCTTGTGTTCGAGCATCAGCGCCGCGGCGGCGCTGGGATGGGAGCCGGGGATGACGTAGAGGCGAGCGTCCATGGGGGCGATCCTATGCACTCGGGGGGTGGTTTGGCTACCTGGCCAGTCCGCCGCCGCGATAATCCCCGCCATGCTGCTCGCGGTCGACGTCGGCAACACCCAGACCCACCTCGGCGCCTTCGAGGGGGAGGAGCTGGTCGAGCACTGGCGCTTCCAGACCCGCTCGGGCGCGACCGGGGACGAGCTGGCCGAGCGGATCGCCGGCCTCTTCTCGCTCTGCGGCCGCTCCTTCAGCGAGGTCGACGCGGTCTGCGTCTCCTCGGTGGTGCCGCCGCTCGGCAGCCAGTTCGAAGAGCTGGCCGAGCGCTACCTCGACGCCGACTGCCTCGCGATCGGCCCGGGGATCAAGACCGGGATGCCGATCCGGATCGAGAATCCGCTCGAGGTCGGCGCCGACCGCCTCGTCAACGCGATCGCCGCCTACGACCGCTTCGGCGAGGCCTGCGTCTCGGTCGACTTCGGTACCGGGATCAACATCGACGCGGTCTCCGCCGAGGGCGAGTACCTCGGCGGCGCGATCGGCCCCGGCCTCGCGCCCTCGCTCAGCGCCCTGATCGAACGGGCGGCGCGGATCACCCGGATGGACCTCGAAGAGCCGACCGAAGCGATCGGGCGCTCGACCCGGGCCGCGATCAACTCCGGCTTCATCTTCGGCTTCGCCGGCCTGATCGACGGCATCGTCCGCCGGATCGAAGACGAACTGCCGAACCCGCACCTGCTTGCCACCGGCGGCTACGCCTCGGCGGTCGTCCCCTTCACCGAAACGATCGACGAGGTCGACGATCTGCTGACCTTGAAGGGACTGCGACTGATCCATGAGCGCAACCGCTGACAATGGAGCTGCCCGGCCGGCCCTGACCGAGCCCTTCGAGATCGGCGGCGTGCCGATCGCCAACCGCGTCCTGCTGGCGCCGCTGGCCGGAATCGGCAACTGGTTCGTCCGCCTGCAGGCGAAACGCCACGGCGCCGGGCTCGCTGTCTCGGAGATGGTCTCGAGCTTCGCCCTCCACTACCGCAACGAGCGCACGCTGCGGGAGCTGATGCGGATCCACCCCGACGAGCACCCGGTCTCGATCCAGCTCTTCGGCCACGACGCCGAGGTGATGCGCTCCGGCGCCGAGATCGCCGCGCGGGCCGGCGCCGACCTGATCGACATCAACATGGGCTGCCCGGTGCCAAAGGTGCGCCGGACCGGCGCCGGGGCCCAGCTCCTGCGCGACCAGGACCTGGCGCTGGCGCTGGCCCGCGGTGCCGCCGAGGGCAGCGGCCTGCCGGTGACGGTGAAGCTGCGCTCGGGGATCGAGGCCGGCGACCGCTCCGGCTTCGAGCTGGCGATCCGCCTGGTCGAGGAGGCGGGCGTCGCCGCGATCGCCTTCCATCCCCGGGTCGCCACCAAGGGCCACAAGGGGTCGCCCGACTACGCGCTGGCCCGCGAGCTGGTCGATCGGATCGACGTGCCGGTGATCATCTCCGGCGGTCTCTCCAGCGCCGCTGCGGCCCGCCGCGCCTACGAGGAGTCCGGCGCCGACGCGGTGATGATCGCCCGCGGCTCCTTCGGCAACCCCTGGGTGTTCGAGGAACTGACCGGCCGCCGAACGTCTCCGCCGGGTCGGGAGGAGATGGTCGCCGAGTGGCTGTGGGTGGTCGACCGGGCCGAGGAGCACCTCGGCGAGGAGCGCGCCGAGCGCTACCTGCGCAAATTCCACCCCTGGTACGCGGAGCGGCTGGAGGCGCCGAAGGAGGTCGCCGAGGAGCTCCAGCGCAGCGCCGATCTGGCCCGGGCGCGGGAGCTGATCGGCAGCCTCGCGACCCCCGCCGCGGTCGCCTGAACAGAGTGTCCAGGGGCCGCTTTGGCCGGCCGGCCACCCTCGCTATAATCCCGCGACCCGTGCCTGGGATTGCTGCCGTCGCCGGCCGCATCAGGCGCGTTTTTTTAGGTCTAGGGGACCGGCCAGGATCCCCTTTTCAATCCAAAGCGAGGTCGCAAGTGCGTCAGGCCGTCATCACTCCCGAGGGACTGGAAAAACTGAAAGAGGAGATCGAGTACCTCTCGACGACCAAACGGCGCGAGGTCGCGGCCCGCATCAAGGAGGCGCGCGAGGACGGCGACATCTCCGAGAACGCCGAATACGACGACGCCAAGAACGAACAGGCCCTGCTCGAGGGCCGGATCGCCCAGCTGGAGGAGAAACTCCGGCGCGCCCGGGTGATCGACGAGAAGGCGATCAGCACCGACGAGGTCGCCTTCGGCTCGATCGTCCACGTCAAGGACCAGAAGTCCGGGGACTCGCAGAAATTCCAGATCGTCGGCTCGACCGAGGCCAACCCGCTGGAGCACAAGCTCTCCAACGAGTCGCCGATCGGCAAAGCGCTGATCGGGAAAAAGCGCAACGACGTCGTCACGGTCGAGGTTCCGCGCGGCCCGAAGAAAAAACTGAAAATCACCAAGATTGAGAAAGCCGGCTGAGGCTCGTTAGGCTCGCGCCCCGATGAGCGAGCCAGATCAGCAGTCCGAGCAGCAGTCCCAGGATCTGTCGCAGGTCCTCGAGGATCGGCGCGAGAAGCTCGATCGCATCAGAGAGGCGGGGATCGAGCCGTTTCCGCATGAGTTCTCCGGCCGCGAGGAGATCGGTGAGGTGCGGGCCGCCCACGAGGGGCTGGCGCCGGGGGTGGAGACCGAGTCGCGCCACCGGGTCGCCGGCCGGATCGTCGCCCGCCGCGGCCACGGCAAGGCCTGCTTCCTCGACGTCCGCGACGGCAGCGGCCAGATCCAGCTGCACGCCCGCCAGGACCTGCTGGGGGAGGAGGCCTACGCGATGCTGGTCGACCTCGACCTCGGCGACATCGTCGGCGCCGAGGGGACGGCGATGGCGACCCGCCGCGGCGGCGAGCTCTCGCTCTCGATCGACCACTGGCGCCTGCTGGCGAAGAGCCTGCGGCCGCCGCCCGACAAGTTCCACGGCTTGGAGGACACCGAGACCCGCTTCCGCCGCCGCGAGCTCGACCTGATCGCCAACGAGGAGAGCCGCCGCGCCTTCCGCACCCGCGCCCGGACGATCTCCGAGCTGCGCCGCCGGCTCGACGAGCACGGCTTCGTCGAGGTCGAGACGCCGGTTCTGCAGCCGCTCTACGGCGGCGCCCTGGCGCGGCCGTTCACGACCCACCACAACGCCCTCGACCGCGACCTCTACCTGCGGATCGCCACCGAGCTCTACCTGAAGAAACTGGTTGTCGGCGGGATCGACCGCGTCTACGAGCTCGGCAAAGACTTCCGCAACGAGGGGGTCTCCCACAAGCACAACCCCGAGTTCACGATGCTGGAGTGGTACGAGGCCTACGCCGACTACGAGAAGACCGCCCACGACCTCGAGATGCTGGTCGCCGAGACCGCCGAGCGGGTGCTGGGGACGACCAAGGTCCCGCGCGGCGAGACCGAGATCGACTTCAAGCCGCCGTGGCGGCGGATCACCTTGCGCCAGGCGATCCTCGAGCGGGCCGGGATCGACATCGCCCGGCACCCGACCCGGGAGGCGCTGGCCAAGGCGATGGGGACCGAGCCGGACCCGAAGGAGGGCTGGGGCAAGCTGGTCGACGGGCTGCTCTCCAAGGAGGTCGAGCCGGGGCTGGTCCAGCCGACCTTCATCTTCGACTACCCGGTCGAGCTCTCGCCCTTCGCCAAGCGCCACCGCTCCGAGGAGGGGATGGTCGAGCGCTGGGAGGCCTTCGTCGGCGGCGTCGAGATCGCCAACTCCTTCACCGAGCTCAACGATCCCGACGAGCAGCGCCGCCGCTTCGAAGAACAGGCGGCCGAGGTCGCCCGCGGCGACGAGGAGGCCCAGCCCTACGACGAGGCCTTCGTCGAAGCGCTCGAACAGGGGATGCCGCCGACCGGCGGCGTCGGCCTCGGCATCGACCGTCTGGTGATGATGTTCACCGGCGCCAAGACCCTGCGGGAAGTCCTGCTCTTCCCGGCAATGCGGACTTAATGCGCACGGTCTCTGCCTGCATTCAGGCGGGAACGTGACGAGTCTCGCGTGAAAAGTCGCTCTTAGCGCCCTAACTGCACCCGAAGCCGGACTACGGCGCCCGGTAGAGTTAAGGGACAGATGGGCGCCTCCCGATAAAGGATCAAGGGCGTCCGGCGGTACGAATCCGGGTATCCCGGGTTTGTTCAACCAGGAAGAGGTCTTCATTTGTTCGAGCGATTCACCGAGAGGGCTCGCCAGGTCGTCGTCCTAGCGCAGGAGGAGGCCCGGACGCTCAAGCACAACTACATCGGCACCGAGCACATCCTGCTCGGACTGCTCCGCGAGGAGGAGGGCCTCGCTGCCCGCGTCCTCGAGTCGCTCGACATCACCGTCGAACGAGTGCGCTCTCAGGTGGTCCGGATCGTCGGCTCGGGCGAGGAGGTCACCTCCGGGCAGATCCCGTTTACCCCGCGGGCCAAGAAGGTCCTGGAGCTGGCGCTGCGCGAGGCGCTCTCCCTCGGCCACAACTACATCGGCACCGAGCACATCCTGCTCGGCCTGGTGCGTGAGAACGAGGGCGTCGCCGCCCGCATCCTGCTCGACTTCGACGCCGACTCGGACAAGATCCGCAACGAGGTCATCCGCATGCTCTCCGGCCCCGGCGGTCGCCGCCAGGGCGGGGGCGGAGGCGGCGCTTCCGGCGAGGGCAAAAAGTCTTCGAAACTGCTCGACCAATTCGGGCGCAACCTCACCCGCCTCGCCGAGGAGGGCAAGCTCGATCCAGTCATCGGTCGTGAAACGGAGATCGAGCGGATCATGCAGATCCTCTCCCGGCGGACCAAGAACAACCCGGTGCTGCTGGGCGAGCCGGGCGTCGGCAAGACCGCCGTCGTCGAGGGCCTCGCCGCCCGCATCAACAAGGGCGAAGTCCCCGAGCTGCTGAAGAACAAGCAGATCTACACGCTCGACCTGGCCGCCCTTGTCGCCGGCTCCAAGTACCGCGGCGAGTTCGAGGAGCGCCTCAAGAAGGTGATGAAAGAGATCACCCAGCGCGGCGACATCATCCTTTTCATCGACGAGCTCCACAACCTGGTCGGCGCCGGCGCCGCCGAGGGCGCGATCGACGCGGCCTCGATCCTGAAGCCGGCCCTGGCCCGCGGCGAGCTGCAGACGATCGGCGCGACCACGCTCGACGAGTACCGCAAGTACCTCGAGCGCGACTCGGCGCTGGAGCGCCGCTTCGCCCAGATCAAGGTCGACCAGCCCTCGCCCGAGGACACGGTGAAGATCCTCGAAGGGCTGCGCGAGCGCTACGAACAGCACCACCGGGTGACGATCCGCGACGACGCTCTCGAAGCCGCCGCCGAGCTCGCCGACCGCTACATCTCCGACCGCTTCCTGCCTGACAAGGCGATCGACCTGATCGACGAGGCGGGCTCGCGGATGCGCATCAAGAGCATGAGCACGCCGCCTGTGTACCGCGATCTCGAGGAGGAAATCGAGACGACGCGGCGCGAAAAGGAGGCCGCGATCGAGGCCCAGGAGTTCGAAAAGGCCGCCAACCTGCGCGACACCGAGCGCCAGCTGACCACCCGCAAGCGTCAGCTCGAAGACGAGTGGGCCGAGGGCGAGAACGGCGAGCGGCCCGAGGTCGGCGAGGAGGAGATCGCCGACATCGTCTCGATGTGGACCGGCATCCCGGTCTTCAAACTGACCGAGGCCGAGACCAAGAAACTGATCCGCATGGAGGAGGAACTCCACAAGCGGGTAATCGGCCAGGAGGTGGCGATTACCGCCGTCTCGAAAGCGATCCGCCGCTCCCGCGCCGGGATCAAGGACCCGAAGCGGCCGGCCGGCTCGTTCATCTTCCTCGGCCCCTCCGGGGTCGGCAAGACCGAGCTCGCCCGCACCCTCGCCGAGTTCCTCTTCGGCGACGAGGAGTCGATGGTCCGGATCGACATGTCCGAGTACATGGAGAAGCACGCGGTCAGCCGCCTGGTCGGCTCGCCCCCGGGCTACATCGGCTACGACGAGGGCGGCCAGTTGACCGAGGCCGTGCGGCGCAAGCCGTACAGCGTGCTCCTGCTCGACGAGATCGAGAAGGCGCACCCGGACGTCTTCAACATCCTCCTGCAGATCCTCGAGGACGGGCGCCTCACCGACGCCCAGGGTCGCACCGTCGACTTCCGCAACGCGATCGTGATCATGACCTCGAACATCGGCGCCGGCGAGATCGCCAAGAACACCTCGATCGGGTTCACCGTCGCCGACGAGACCGGCATGTCCTACGGCGACATGAAGAACCGGATCATGTCCGACCTGAAAAAAGTCTTCCGGCCGGAGTTCCTCAACCGGATCGACGAGGTGATCGTCTTCCACAAGCTCGCCAAGGAAGAGGTCAAGGAGATCATCGACCTGATGATCAACCGCGTCCGCGTCCAGGTCGCCGAGCACGAACTGCAACTGGAGCTGACCGACGAGGCCAAGGACCTGCTGGTCGAGAAAGGCTGGGACCCGTCGATGGGCGCCCGCCCGCTGCGCCGGGCGATCCAGCGCTACATCGAGGACCCGCTGGCCGACGAAGTCCTGCGCCAGGGCGAGATGACCCCCGGCTCGACGGTGATGGTCAGCCGCGACGAGAGCGGCGACGAGGAGGACAAACCGCTCAGCCTCGAGATCATCGCCCCGAAGAAGCCGAAAGCGAAAGCGGTCGAGAAACCGGAGCGTGAGAAGGTCGGCGTCGGGGCGAAGAAGGACGACGGCGAGGGCGAGCCCGAGGGCGACGCCGGCAACGGCACCGGCGACGAGTCCTAGCTCCTGAACTGAGGTAGGTGGTTGTGAGAGAGCCGGGCCGGGCCGCGATCGGCACCTGGAGCGGAGGACGCTTCCTTCGCTTCGGGGAGGCGATCGCCGAGGAGCGGCTGGAGGCGCTGCTGCGCCCGGGGGGCGGGATCGACACGGTGCTGACCGCCGACGCCTACGGGCAGGGCGAGGCGGACCGGGTGCTGGGGCGGGCGCTTGCGGATGTGCCGCGCGATGAGTACTGCCTGATCGGCGCCGTCGGCCACGACTTCTACGAGGGCGAGCGCGACGGGCCGAAAGGGTTCCCGCGTTTCACCGACCCGCGCCTACGGGGACCCGACCAGTACGGCGGCTACCTGCGGATGGCGACCGAGCAGAGCCTGGAGCGGACCGGCGCCGACTGCCTCGACCTGCTGCTGCTCCACAACCCGGACCGGCTCGGCTACTCGAGCGAGGTGGTCTGGGAGGCGATGGCGGCGCTGCGCGACGAGGGCCTGACGGCGGGGATCGGCGTTGCCCCGGGACCGGCCAACGGCTTCACCCTCGACCTCATCTCCTGTCTCGAGCGCTTCGGCGAGGCGATCGACTGGGCGATGATCATCCTCAACCCGCTCGAGCCCTGGCCGGGTGAGCTCTGCCTCGATGCCGCCGCGAAGCACGACGTCAAGGTCCTGACCCGGGTCGTCGATTATGGCGGCCTCTTCTGGGGCGACGTGCGGCCCGGGATGGAGATGGCCGAGCACGACCACCGCAAGTTCCGCCCCGAGGGGTGGATCGAGGCGGGCCTGCAGAAGCTCGACCGCCTGCGCCCGATCGCCGAGCGCCACGACCTCACCCCGATGCACCTGGCCTGCCAGTGGAACCTCGCTCATCCCGCGGTCGCCTCGGTGGCGCCGACCCTGATCCAGGAGATCGGCCCGCAGGCGCGCTCGATCGAGGACAAGCGCGCCGAGCTCGCCGCCCTCCCCGAGCAGCGCCTCAGCGACGAGGAGGTAGCCGAGGTCCGCGCGATCGGCGACAACGCCAACTGCATGACCCTGAAGGGAGCCAGCCCAGAACACGAGGGCGAGGAGCGCCCAGACCGCTGGCCCCTCACCGACGACCTCGCCGCCGTCGGCACCCGCTGGGGCATCGACCCCCAGCGCGACCTCGTCGCCTCTCACTAGCTCAGGACGAACGTGGTGCCGTAGGGAGGGGTGGGGTCCCTCTCGAGGCCTGGGTTGCTGGCCTTTAAGCATCCGTCTCTCGCTAACTGGTCTGTGCCAGCAACAGGACGCCGGCCCCGAGAGGGACCCCCACCCCTCCAAGCAACAGTTCCCGGCAGACGCTTTCCCACGAGACCGCGAAGAACCGGAACTATTGAGGTTGTTCGCGGTCTCGTGACAAAAGGTCCCTCAGATACCTGTCGCTGAGGGGTCCGGTCGTCCTCCGCAGGAATGTTCGGCGATATGCAATCTGAAGTCTGCGGCGAAGCCGCAGCATGTTCTCCCCGGAGCGCCAGCGGAGGGGAGGTCAATTCCGGAGGAGGATGACCGGACCCCCTCCCCAAGAGCGCTTCGTCCTTCTCCGTCTATAGCTTCGCCCCCGCATGAGGCTCACTGACGCGAACCGGAAGTGGTGGACGCTGGCGGGGGCTTGTGCTGGGCTGTTCCTGCTGATGCTGGATTCGACCGTGGTGGCGCTGGCGTTGCCGGCGATCAGGCACGACGTCGATGCGAGCGCGGAGGGGCTGCAGTGGGTGATGAACGGCTACCTGCTGACGATCGCGGTGCTGGTGGTGACGGCGGGGCGGCTGGGGGACATGTTCGGGCGCAAGCGGGTCTTCCTCGCCGGGATGGTCTTCTTCGCAATCGGCTCGGTCGTCTCCGGCGCCTCCGGGAGCCAGGACACGCTGATCCTCGGGCGGGTGCTGCAGGGGGTGGGGGCGGCGCCGATGCTCTCGCTCTCCCTGGCGCTGGTCTGCAACGTATTCCCGAGCGAGGAGCAGCCGCGGGCGCTGGGGATCTGGGCGGCGGTCTCGGCGGTGGCGCTGGCGATCGGGCCGCTGGCCGGCGGCCTGCTGATCGAACTCGATTGGAGGGTGATCTTCTGGATGAACCTGCCAGTCTCCGTTCTGGGGATCGCGATCACGCTGGCGGCGGCGCCGGAGTCGACCGATCCCGGCGCCGGCAGCCGGATCGACTGGTCGGGCCTGGCGGCGCTCAGCGTCGGCCTCACCGCGGTGGTCCTGGCGCTGGTTCAGGCCGACGCCTGGAGCGCCGAGCCGGTCGTCGCTCTCGCCTTCGTCGGCCTGCTCGCGCTGGCCGCCTTCTGGGCGATCGAGCACCGTGTCCGCGCCCCGATCGTCGAATTCGCCCTCTTCCGCAACGGCCCCTACTTCGGTGCCAGCGCCGCCGCCTTCGCTCTCGTCGGCTCCTATTGGGCGGTGATGTTCTTCCAGCCGCAGTACCTGCAGGACGTCCGCGGCCACTCGCCGATCCTCAGCGGCCTGATGATCCTGCCGGTGACCGTGCCGATGATCTTCGTCTCGCCCTTCTCCGGCCGACTGATCAAGCGCTTCGGCGCCCGCCGGCTGATGACCACGGGAATGGCCTGCGGCCTCGTCGGCCTCCTCGTCCTCACCCGCCTCCAGTCCGACAGCTCCTACCTGCTCCTGCTGGTCGCCTACCTCCTCTTCGGCATCGCCCTAGGCCTCGTCTACGCCCCGATGTCCACCGCGGCAATGGCGGCGATGCCCCCCGACAAAGCAGGCATAGCCTCCGGCGTCCTAGCGATGGACCGAGTCCTGGCCGGCGCCGTAGCCCTAGCGGCAACCGGTGCCGTCTTCCACGCCCTACTAGGCGACGGCCACTCGTTCGCCAGCTCAGTAGCCGGTTCCACCTGGGTGGCTGTAGCTCTAACGGCCGTGGGCACGGGGCTTACGTGGGCCTACGTCCGCGATCCAGGCGAGGCGGTCCCGGAGGGCCAGCACCACATGCACCACCGGCGCTTCCACCTATGACGCCCGAAGGAGGGACCCGGTGCTCCTCCGGAAGAATGTTCGGCGAAATGCAATCCGATCTGGAGCGCGGCGAAGCCGCGCAGTTCGATTGCGGCTAAGCCGCGAAGCGGCGTGCCGCGCAATTCTGGAGGAGGAGTACCGGGTCCCTCCCCCGTCGCCCATGCCTTCTACTTGACAAACCCCATTCCGACCTGTCCACTCGGAATGCAGCAGACCGCATTCCAGAGCCGTTTCTGCCATCCTCTTACGCGATGCCTTCTTTGCCTGGGGATGAGCTTCAAGAGCTTTCAGAACGCCAAGATCCCCGGCTCCTCAGAGCACTCGACGTAGTCGCCCCCGGCGGCGCGCTGCGCGAGGGGATCGACAACATCGTCCACTCGCGGACCGGCGGCCTGCTGGTCGTCGGCGACCTCGACGACATCTCGCACCTGCTCTCCGGCGGCATCAAGCTCGACGTCGACTACACGCCGGCGATGCTCTACCAGGTGGCAAAGATGGACGGGGCGATCGTGCTCAACGGCGAGGCGACGAAGATCGCCTGGGCCAACGTCCAACTGATGCCGGATCCGACGATCTTGAGCTCGGAGACCGGCACCCGCCACCGCACCGCCGAGCGCGTCTCCAAACAGACCACGGCGCTGGTGATCGCGATCTCGCAGCGCCGCGACGTCGTCTCCCTCTACGTCGAGGGCACCAAGTACATCCTCCAGGACATCCCGGCCGTGCTCGCGAAAGCGAACCAGGGCCTCGCCACGCTCGAGAAGTACCGCCAGCGCCTCGACCAGGTCTCGGCACGGCTGACCCAGCTCGAGTTCGACGGCGGCGTCGTCCTCCACGATGCGCTCTCGGCGCTGCAGCGGGCCGAGCTGGTGACGCGGATGGCGGTCGAGGTCGAGCGCTACATCGTCGAGCTCGGCACCGAGGGCCGGCTGATCGAGATGCAGCTGGAGGAGACGATGGTCGGTGTCGCCGCCGATAAGACCGCGCTGATCCGCGACTACTCGGTCGAGGACTCAGAGCAGAACCTGACCGCGGTCCTGCAGGCGCTCGGCCGCATGCCCCACCAGGACGTGCTCGACTTCGGTCGTCTCGCCGAGCTGCTCGGCTACGACCGCAAGGTCAACACCCTGGACCTGGCCGTCGGCCCGCGCGGCTACCGCGTGCTGGGCCGGGTCCCACGCATCCCCAAGCTTGTCGTCCAGAAGATCACCCACGAGCTGGGCGGGCTGGAGGAGGTCCTCGCGACCTCCGAAGAAGAGCTCGCCGCCGTCGACGGAGTCGGAGCGCAACGCGCCAAGGACATCCGCGAGGGCCTGCGCCGGCTCCAAGAGGTCGATCTGGTCGACCGGTATTTGCAGAGCTGACGGCAAACCCCTGCCGTCGAAAACGAAAGGAGTCACGATTTCCGAGCTAGACGAGGCCACCGTGGAGGCAGTCTTCGAGGAGGACGTGGAATACGTCTGCGACTTCGAGGAAGGCGACAAGGTTGTCTACCCGCATCATGGCGCCGGGTTGGTGATGGCCAAAGAGACCCGCGAGCTGATGGGTGAGGAGCGCGAGTACCTCACGATCAAAATCCTCCACAACGAACTCACGGTGATGGTCCCCTGCGAAAACGCCGGCAAGGCGGGTTTGCGACGGGTCATCGACGAGGAGGAAATTAAAAAGGTCACAGGAGTCCTCACCGACGACGTGTCGGAGATGCCGAAGAACTGGAACCGGCGCTTCAAGTACAACCGCGAGAAGATCAAGACCGGTGACGTCTTCGAGCTGGCCGAGGTCGTCCGCAACCTCGCCATCCGCGAGATGGAAAAGGGCCTGTCCACGGGCGAGAAGCAGATGTACACCCGGGCGAAGAAGATCCTCGCCTCGGAGTTCATGTACGCGCTCGACAAGGACGAGGACGGCGCCGAGGAATACCTCGACAGCCTCCTCGAGGAGCGGTTCGCCGCCACTGCGACCGCCTAGAGCGCCAGTTGTAACCGCCGTCATCGCGGCCGCCGGCTCCGGGGAGCGTCTCGGAGCCGGCGGCCCGAAGGCATTCGTGCCCGTCGCCGGGCGGCCGATGATCGAGTGGTCGATCGAGGCCTTCCGCGCCTGCGAGAGCGTGCACTCGATCGTCGTCGCGGCCCCGCCGGGCCACGTCGGCGACCTGGCGGGACACCACCTCGGCGTCGTCCCCGGCGGCGCGACGCGGGCGCAGTCGGTTGCCAATGCCCTGGAGGCAGTCGGCACCGCCTATGTGGGGATCCACGATGCAGCGAGGCCGCTGCTCACGCCGGACCTGGTTGAAGCGCTCGTAGCCGACCTCGACGCAAACGAGCAGGCCGTTGGGGTAATAGCCGCCGCCCCGGTCAACGACACGATCAAGCGTGGTTCTTTTCGGACGAATGAGGGCCGCAAGGAATCACAGGATGGGGGGGGCGGTACGGAGGCGCCGAATCGTGGTTCCTTACGGACGGACGGCGTCCGTGAAGAACCACTGGTTGTGGAGGCGACCGAGGATCGGTCGCGGTTGTGGCGCGCCCAGACGCCGCAGGTGTTCCGGACGGATGCGCTGCGCGAGGCGCTGGCGGCTGCCGATCGGCCTGAGGAGGCCACGGACGAGGCGATGCTGGTCGAGGCCGCAGGCGGCACCGTCCTCATCCACCCAGTTGCCGAGCAGAACCTCAAGGTGACGACGCCGCTGGACCTGCGCATCGCCGAGCTGCTGCTTACCGAGCACTAGGGGAAGTCGGGGGAGTGCCTCCCCGGACCCTCCCCGCTGTTGTCCGGGGAGGCACTCCCCCGACTCCAGTCCCGCATCAGCAGATTTCAATCCCGCATCAGCACGAAGACCAGCAGCGCCGCGAAGCAGACCTGCGCGACCCCGAAGGCGGTGCCGAGGTTTTTCGCCCCGACCAGCAGGGCGATGACGGTGGCGGCGGCGAAGCCGAGCAGAAGGAGGGCGAGCTGACGGCCCATTCGGCGCGAAGTTTATGCTCGCCCCATGCTGACGGACTATCACCTGCACCTGCGCCCGGACGAGGAAGGGACGACATTCGAGCGCTACTTCACGGCCGAGAACGTCGAGCGCTACCTCGAAGCCGCCGAGAGCGCCGGGATCGAGGAGCTCGGCGTCTCCGAGCACGTCTACCGCTTCCGCCAGGCACTCGACCTCTGGCAGCACCCGCTCTGGGTCGAAAACGCCGTCGACGACATCGACGCCTACTGCGAGTTCGTCCGGGGCACGCCGCTGCGGCTGGGGATCGAGTGCGACTTCATCCCCGGCGCCGAGGAGCGGATCGAGTCGCTGCTGGGCGCCCGCGACTTCGACTACGTCGTCGGCTCGGTCCACTTCATCGGCGACGGCGACGCCGCGATCGACCACAAAGGCTTCGACGTCTGGGAGGGAGGCGGAGACGCCGACGAGGTCTGGCGCCGCTACTTCGAGATGGTCGCCGACGCCGCCCGCTCCGGCCTTTTCGACATCCTCGCCCACCCCGACCTGGTCAAGGTCTGGGGCCGGGCGACGCCGCTGCCCGAGCGCGACCTGCGCGCCTTCTACGAGCCCGCCGTGGAAGCGATCGCCGAGAGCGGGATCGCGGTCGAGATCTCGACCGCCGGGATCCGCAAGCCCGTCGGCGAGCTCTACCCCTCACGCCGGTTCGCCAAGATGTGCGTCGAAGCGGGCGCCTCCTTCGCCCTCTCCTCCGACGCCCACCTGCCGGAGCAGATCGGCTTCGAATACGACCGCGCGGTGCGGTTCATGGACGATCTGGGGATAGAGGAGCTATGCGTCTTCGAGCAGCGCCGGCGGAGCCTCGCGCCCCTGGGCAGCCGGGTCCGCTGACCGTGGTCGGCCTCGGCTACGACAGCCACCGCTTCGCCCCGGGCCGGCCGCTGATCCTCGGTGGCGTGCAGATCGAGCACGACCAAGGGCTCGAAGGGCACTCCGACGCCGACGTCCTCACCCACGCGGTGATCGACGCCCTGCTCGGCGCCAACGGCGGCGGCGACATCGGCGAGATGTTCCCCGACGACGACCCCGCCTTCAAGGACGCCGACTCGATCGACCTCCTGCGCACCGTCGTCGGCACGATCGCCGGCCCGATCGTCAACATCGACGCCACCCTGATCTGCGAGCAGCCCCGCCTCGGCCCCTACAAGGCGGAGATGGAGCGGACACTTGCCGACGCAACCTCGGCCCGGGTCAGCGTCAAGGCGACCAGCAACGAGGGCATGGGCTTCATCGGCCGCGGCGAGGGGATCGCCTGCATGGCGGTGGCCAGCGTCGAATCCGAATAGTCTTCCCGCTGGGTATGGCGAACTCGCGTCTCAGCGCCGCCGCGGTCCGCGGCTCGATCTCCGACTCGATCTTCCAGGCGAAGGTGCTGCACGAGGCCGGCATCCTCGAGCCGCTGCGCCCGGACAAGGCGGTGAAGATCGGCAGCACCTTCCTGCGGTGGGGGGCCTCCCCGGCGACCGGCGTCACCACCGCGGCGATCCACCACCCGCACGAGCTGGCGATCGTCGACGAACGCGGCGCCCTCAGCTGGCAGCGGTTGCACCTGCGGTCCAACGCGCTGGCCGACTCGCTGGCGCAGCTCGGAATCGGCCCCGGCGACGGCGTCGGGGTGATGTGCCGCAACCACCGCGGCTTCATCGAGACCACGCTCGCCGCGGCAAAGCTCGGCGCCAGCGCCCTCTACCTGAACACGATGTTCGCGGGCCCCCAGCTGGCCGAGGTGACCAAGCGCGAGGGCCCGAAGGCGCTCGTCTACGACGAGGAGTTCACCGGCCTGCTCGCCGAGGTCGACCCCTCGGTGCGGCGGATCGTCGCCTGGTGCGACGGCGAGGTCCCCGAGCCGACGCTGGAGAGCCTGATCGAGGCCGGCGACGAGTCCGACCACAAGCCACCGGCCGAGAAACCGAAATTCGTCATCCTCACCTCCGGCACCACCGGCACCCCTAAGGGCGCCCAGCGCTCCAGCCCCGAAGGCCTGATGCCGATCGCCGCCCTGATCGACAAGATCCCCTTCCGCAGCCGGATGACGATGATGATCGCGGCGCCGCTCTTTCACTCCTGGGGCTTCTTCCACTTCGTGATGAGCCTGCCGACCGCCTCGACGATGGTGCTGCGGCGCAAGTTCGACCCCGAGGAGACGCTGAAGGCGATCGAGCAGAGCCGCGCCGACGTGCTGGCCGCGGTGCCGGTGATGATCCAGCGGATCCTCACCCTGCCCGAGGAGACGCTGCGGCGCTACAGCCTGCCGTCCTTGAAGATCACCTCGCTCTCGGGCTCGGCGCTGCCGGGCGAGCTGGCGATCGCCTGGATGGACCACTTCGGCGACAACGTCTACAACCTCTACGGCTCGACCGAGGTCGCCTACGCGACGGTTGCCACCCCCGAGGACCTGCGCGCCGCGCCCGGCACCGCCGGCAAGCCGCCGCGCGGGACCAAGATCTGCCTCTACGACGAGGCCGGCAAGGAGGTTCCCCGCGGCGAGGTGGGGCGCATCTTCGTCGGCAACGAGATGGCCTTCGAGGGCTACACCGGCGGCGGCGGCAAGGAAGTGATCGACGGCCTCTACTCCAGCGGCGACGTCGGCCACATCGACGAGAACGGACGCCTCTTCATCGACGGCCGCGACGACGAGATGATCGTCTCCGGCGGCGAGAACGTCTTCCCGCGCGAGGTCGAGGACCTGCTCGCCGACCACGAGGCGGTCGAGGAGGTGGCGGTGATCGGAGTCGAGGATGCCGAGTTCGGCCAGCGGCTGAAGGCGTTCGTCGTCACCCGGGACGGGGTCGAGGTCTCCGAAAGCGAGCTGACCGCGCACGTCAAGGCCAACCTCGCCGGCTACAAGACGCCGCGAGAGGTCGAGTTCCTCGAGGAGCTGCCGCGGAACGCTACGGGGAAGGTCCTCAAGAAGGACCTTCACGCTCGCGAGAATCAGGCGTCTGCTTAGGCGCCGGGAGAGGGGTCCGGCGGACGCTGGTAGGAGCCGGGGGAGTACCTCCCCGGACAACAGCGGGGAGGGTCCGGGGAGGCACTCGCCTGCCTAGGGCGCCGGGGGAGGGTCGGCGGACAAAAGCGGGGAGTGTCCGGCGACCCTCCCCCGGCGCCCTACCCGGGCGCTCGCAAAATGCGAGCTCTTCGTCTGGAAGCTTCCGATGCCGCTAGTAGGTTGCCGGGGGATGGGTGAGCCGGTTCGGCAGCTGAAACAGGTTGGTGACGCGACGCGGGCTATGCGCGGGGTCGCCGATCAGGCGCTTGAGTGGGTGCGGGTCAGCGAGGAGCGCGTGGTTGCGGCTGAGAAGCGGGCCGACGAGGTCAAGGGGCAGGTGAAGGAGCGGGCGTTGCTGACGCTGCGCAAGCTCACCGCCGAGGCGCGGGAGAAGATCGCCGCCGAACGCCAGGCGCGGGTCGAGGCCGAGTCGCGGATCGCCGCTGCCGAGGCGGCGCGGGACCGGGCCGAGCGCGGCTTCGAGGAGCTGCAGCAGCGCTCGCAGCGGGAGCGCGAGGAGATCGTTGCCAAGACTTCGAAGGCGCGAGAGAGTGCCGAGCGGGCAGCGCGCGAGGCGACGGCCGAAGCGGAAAGCGCCGTCGCGACGGCGCGGGCGGCCGCGGAGGAGACGATCGCCGCGGAGCGTCGAGCTGCCGAGCAGGAGTTCAAGGAGCGGCTGGAGGAGGCACGGCAGCTCATCCAAACCGAGGCCGACGAACGGATCGCCGCCGCCGAGCAGCGCGCCGCCGACGCCGAACGCGAGGCGGCGCAGTCGCACGAGGCGGCGGTGCGGCTAGAGACCGAGATCGAACGGCGGGTGATGGAGGGGACCGAGGAGGTGCGGCGCGAGGCCGAGGAAAGCGTCAAGCGCCTGCTAGAGAAAGTCGAGCGCGAGGCCGAGGACGCCGCCCGCAAGCGCGCCGAGGATCAGCTGCGGATGGAGTCCGACCGGATCCGGGTGCAGGCGCAGAAGCGCGAGGAGCGGGTCCGCGAAGCAACCGAGGACGAGATCAAGGCCAGCGTCAGCAAAGCGCGGCGCGAGGCCGAAGCGGCCGCCGAGGAGACGGCGCCCTCCTGGCTGCGCTCCGAGTCGAAGGCCTCGACGGCCGGTTACCGCACCTTTTAGGTGGGGAGCCGGGGGATTGCCTCCCCGGACCCCGGACAAGGGTGGGGGAGGGTCCAGAGAGGCACTCGCCCGGCTCTCCATTCGGCCGTTGCGCATATCCTGCTGAGCGATGAGGGAGATTCGGATCAGGGACACGCTGTCCGGGGAGTTGCGGTCTCTGGATGGGACGGGTGAGATCGGGATCTATGCCTGCGGGCCGACGGTCTATAGCCGCATCCACATCGGCAACGCGCGTCCGTTCGTCGTTTTCAGCCTCTTCGCCCGCTTTCTCCGCAGCGAGGGGTACCGGCCGAAGCTGGTCGTCAACGTCACCGACATCAACGACAAGATCTACGTCGCCGCCCGCGCCGCCGGCAAACCGTCGGCCGAGTTTGCCGAGGAGATGAAGGAGGCTTACTTCGCCGACACCGACCGGCTCGGGCTCGGCCGGCCCGACGCCGAGCCGCTGGCGACCGAGACCGTCGCCGGGATCGTCTCCCTGATCCAGGAGCTGGTCGACTCCGGCCACGCCTACGAGTCCGGCGGTGACGTCTACTTCCGCGTCCGCAGCTTCGGCCCCTACGGCAAGCTCTCCAACCGGCGTCCCGAGGACATGGACCAGGGCGAGGACGCCGGCTCCGCCTCTCTGAAGGAGGAGCGGCTCGACTTCGCCCTCTGGAAGGCCCACAAGCCCGACGAGGACACCAGCTGGGACTCCCCCTGGGGGCCCGGCCGCCCCGCCTGGCACATCGAGTGCTCGGTGATGGCCGAGCAGGAGCTGGGCGCGACCTTCGCCATCCACGGCGGCGGCTCCGACCTCGTCTTTCCCCACCACGAGAACGAGATCGCCCAGTCCGAGGCCGCCGGCCGCCCCTTCGCCCGGGTCTGGATGCACAACGGGATGATCGAGACGAGCGACGCCAAGATGTCAAAATCCGAGGGCAACATCTTTCAGCTCTCGGAGGCTCTCGATCGGTATGGGCGCGAGGCCGTTGTCGCTTATTTGATCTCCGGGCATTACCGGCAGCCGCTGGCTTTTGGCGATGAGCAGATGGAGGAATCTGTCGCCAGGGTTGAGCGTCTGAGGAACTTCTTTAGGGATAAAGCGCTGGGAGCGTCGGGGGAGGGGTCGGCGGGCAAACAGCGGGGAGGGCCCGGCGACCCCTCCCCCGACGCTCATACCGCAGCTGGTAGGCGGCTCGAGGCGTTCAAGGATGCGCTGGCTGATGACTTCAATACGCCTCGGGCGCTCGCTGAGGTGTTTGAGCTGGTGGGGGAAGCTAATCGCGGTGAGGTTGATGGGGGGGAGGCAGCTGGGGTGGTTGCGGAGATGCTGGAGCTGGTCGGCCTCAGCACCCTTACTCAGCCGGATGAGGGTGCTGAGGCCGACCCTGAAGCTCGGCAGCTGATGGAGGAACGAGAGGAAGCTCGGGCGGCTAAGGACTTTGCTCGGGCCGACGAGCTGCGGGATCAGCTCGCCGGGCTGGGGTGGACCGTTAGGGACTCTGCTGACGGACCGTCATTGGTCCCGAAGTAGTCGGCCGTCGGTCCTGGCGGTCTTCGTGAGAGTCTGCGCCTGATGGCGAACCAGTTGATCTACGGTCGGCGGCCGGTTGCCGAGGCGGAGAGGGGGAGAAGGCGCGTCCACCGGATCTGGAAAGCACCCGAGACCTCGGCTGAGGAGCTGGAGCGGCTTTGTGGGTCGCCGGATCACCAAGGTGTTGTTGCCGAGGTAGATCCCTATCCCTACGGCGACGCTCGCGGCATGCTCCGCGAGGGAGCTCTCCTCGTTGCCTTGGATCAGGTGCAGGACCCCCGCAACCTCGGTGCCGTCTGCCGCTCGGCCGAGTTCGCCGGCGCTGCCGGGGTCGTCATCCCCGAGCGCCGGGCGGCCGCGATCACCCCGGCAACCTGCAAGGCCTCCGCGGGAGCCGTCGAGCACCTGGAAGTAGCCCACGTCCGCAACCTCGCCGACTGGCTGGCAGAGGCAAAGGAGGCGGGCTTCTGGATCTGGGGCGCCGACGCCGAGGCCGACCAAAAACCTTGGTCAACCGACCTAACCGGCTCCACCGTCCTGGTCCTGGGCGGCGAGGGCAAAGGCCTAAGACCCCGAGTAGCCGACAGCTGCGACGGTCTCATAGCTATGCCCCAGCTAGGCCAAGTCGATTCTCTGAACGTCTCGGCGGCAGCCACCGCGTTGCTGTTCGAGGCAGTGCGCCAGAGAGCTAGCTAGCTCTCACCAGCGGGGGCGATACCCCCTCCCCAGACACTCAACAACGAGCCATAGCGAGCTTGTGTCTGGGGAGGGGCACCCACCCGCGCCCACCCCAAATCCCCTCCTCCCTGCAACCCGATTTGCAAATTCGCAAATTGGGGGTTGACAGAACACCGCAGACCAGTAAGAGTGCGCCCTGGAAATAAGGGTGAACCTCAAGTTGAGGCTCACTCGTAGAAGGCGCCTGCCAGGGGAGGTAAGCGGCGCCACGACCCTTCAGCAAGGAGAAGGATCTGTGGCTCTATCTACGCCCACGCAGGAATTGCCGGTGCCGGTTGCTCATGGCGCTCCGCGTCTTGCTAACCCTCAAGCTGAGCTTGATGATCACTATCTGGTCGCCTTGGCCAAGGACGGCCGCACCGACGCCTACGACATGATCGTCAAGCGGTACCGGGGATTCGTCCGCCTCAAGGCTTCGTCTTACTTCCTCCTCGGGGGAGAGTCCGACGATCTGATCCAGGAGGGCCTGCTCGGCCTCTACAAGGCGATCCGCGACTACCGGACCGACCGCGAGTCGAGCTTCCGCAACTTCGCCGAGCTCTGCATCACCCGCCAGATCATCACCGCGGTCAAGACCGCGACCCGCAACAAGCACACGCCGCTGAACCAGTACGTCTCGTTCAGCCAGACCCCGGCCGCTGCCGGCGATTCGGAAACGACGCTGGATGAGATCCTGCCCGGGCCGAGCGTCCACGACCCGGTCAACCAGGTGATCGCCTCCGAAGAGCTGGAGAGCCTCGTCTCCTGCCTATCGGGCGTCTCCGGCGTGCTCTCGGATCTCGAGAGCCGGGTGCTCTCGCTCTACCTCGACGGCCACTCCTACGAGCTGATCGCCGAGCGCCTCGAGTGCGACACCAAGACGGTGGACAACGCCTTGCAGCGCGTCAAGCGCAAGGTCGGCACCCACCTCGCAAGTCGAGAGGTTGCCCTCTGAGTTGTCCTGACCAAGCAGGTCAAGGACGAGTGAGGGAGCGTGCTCTGCACGTGACTGAGTGAGGACGCCGAGATGCGCCGGTCAGGGCAAGTCAGCGATTAGTACTCAAGTAGTTCCTGCCCATGGTCCGAGGCGACGCTTATGTCGTCGGCCTTGACTCGGACCCGGTGCAGGGACTGCATCCGCAGGACGTCGCCGTCGCAGTGGTGGTTGGGGAAGATCCCCGAGTAGGAGACGCCGAGGCGCTCGAGGTGGTCGGCGACCAGCGCCGTCGCCGGCCGCTCCAACGGTAGGTCGACGTAGATCGCGTCGAGCTTGGCGCGGTGGAAGAGGTGGTGGCGCTCGGCGCCGAGCGCCTCCTCCAGGTCGTCACCCGGGGTGTGGACGGTGATCCGCGCCAGGTTGTGGTCGCGGTCGATCTCGACCTGGAGCTCGCTGCGCTCGGCCAGCTCGCACTCGGGCGGGGGATCGGCGAGCTCGCCGCGCAGTTCGCAGAGCGCGAGCGTCTGGGCGACGATCTCGCGGTGGCGCTCCGGCGCGTAGACCGGGCGCTCGTGGCCGTCGTTCAGCTTCGTGTAGAAGAGCGCCGCCGACTGGCGCCCGCGCCGGCCCTTGGCGGCGTCGTTGCTGACGCTGGCCGGGATCCAGCCGAGCAGGAAGCCGGTCTCGTGCGCGCCGAGGTCGATGTTCGCCTTCTGGCTGTAGGGGTGGGCGGCGGTCGCCTCGCTGTACATCCCGGCCAGTCCCCCCTCGCGCGCCCGGTCCATCAGCCACTGCTTCGTCCGCGTGAAGAGGTGCTGTCCGCGGGCTGCAGGAAGCGTCACCGCCTGGCCGGAATGGGCAACCGCATCGCCCGCTGCCGCTAAGCTCATCCCCATGTGGCAAAGCAGCTCACCTGCAGCGCTTTCGGCGATGCAGGAGACATAGGTTCCGCCAGCGATACGGCGTCCAACCTCCTCCGGGTCGTACACCCACCGCACGTCATAACTTTGACCATAAGCGGCCTCGATCGCGTCGGTCAGCACGGTACCCTCGTCCGACCCCAAGAACCTGAACGTCACGTCCATTAAGGACATCATCGCCACCACGCCCGCCTAGCTCAACCTGGGAGAGCACCTCATTTGTAATGAGGAGGTTGCCGGTTCGATTCCGGCGGCGGGCTTCTTCTTCAACTGAAGCGCAACTTTCTCTTTAGTCGGCGTTTAGCCCAGCAACGGCGCCTCGCGCCGGTGCAGGAAACCCACTAAGGAGGCATTCGAGATGCGGCAACGGCAGGGGAGCGGAGTGTTGGAACGAGGACCGGCGCGCCGGTTGACGATGCTGATCGCGGCTGTCGCCGCCGTCTGCACCGCTTTCGCGGGAAGTGCGCAGGCATCGGTAATAACCGTCGGCAGCGTTCTACCGGAAAAATTCGAATCGGCCAAATTCGAACGGGTGCAGACGCTCTTCAACACGGCGTTGCCCGAGGCCGGGTCGACGCTGGCCTCGCCCGCAACGGGCGCGATTGTGCGCTGGCGGATTCAGGGCGCCGAGGGCGGCCCCTTCTACCTGCGGGTGCTCCGCCCCAACGGCAAAGGCGCCTACGAAGCTGTCGGCAAAAGCGGGCCCGAGACTCCGCCCAGCCAGGCATTGCAGACCTTCCAGACCAACCTGAAGATCCAGGCCGGTGACCTGATCGGGATCGACCCGACCAGCGGCGAGGACAAAATCGGCGTTGCCGAAGTATCCGGCGCCGGCTACGCCTCGATTTTCCCGACGCCGTTCGAAGGTTCCGTCGTCGCGCCCAGCGGGACGGTCGGCGGCAAAGAGATCGAGCTCGTCGCGGAAATCCAGCCGCAGCCCGAAGTCACCCTTGTCTCACCGCCCTTCGGCCCGGTGACCGGCGGCACCGTCGTCACCATCACCGGGAAGAACTTCACCCAGGCGAGCGAAGTGAAGTTCGGAAGTACGCCGGCGACGAGCTTCACCGTCGACTCCGACACGGAAATCACCGCGACCGCGCCGAAAGCGCTGCGGCCGGGCAAGGTCGACCTGACGGTGAGCACCTTCGCGGGCACCAACTCGAACACCCGGTACGACGACTACGTCTACACCGCATGCGTCGTGCCAAAGATCAAGAAGCACACGCTGAAGGTGGCGAAATCGCAGCTGCGCCGCGCGGGCTGCAAGCTCGGCCACGTGAAGAAGGTCGTCGCGGCGAAGCCGAAAGAAATCGGCAAGGTCCTCAAGCAGGCCCCGAAGCCGGGAAAGATCCTGGCCCCGGGCTCGCGGGTCCGTATCCAGCTGGGCAAGTAGGAGGGAGCGGAACGGAGGCTGACCGGCCTCCGTTCCGCTCCTTGTCTTCTTCGCGGGACCGGGTGTAGGGTCGGTCCGGGCAGGGTCATTCGGAAAAGGAGGCCCTGATGGCCGCGGAAGTGAAGAACTTCGATTCGCCCGACGAGACCCGGGAGTTCGAAGGCAATGGCCGGGCGAAAGTAGTCGAGCTGGCCGGCCACAGTGTCGGCTACGGCACTTTCGAGCCTGGTTGGAAGTGGTCGAACAATGTGAAGCCGATCGCCGGCACTGACTCTTGTCAGGTCGCGCACTTCGGCTACGTGCTCTCGGGCAGCATGCGCATCTACATGGACGACGGGCAGGAGATCGAAATCAATCCGGGCGACGTGGTCGCGATCCCACCTGGTCATGACGCCGAGGTGACGGGGCCGGAGGCCTGCGTGATGGTCGACTTCGGCGAGATCGGCGATTACGCGAAACGCTGAAGCGATCGCTCAGTCACGGGGAGTCTCGCCGCCGAGGAGCTTGGCCTTCTCGGCGGCGAACTCCACGTCGGTGAGGATGCCCTTCTCGCGCAGCTCGCCGAGTTTTTCCAACCGCTGGAGCCGGGCGTCCTCGGCGTCCAGTGGCATCGCCGTCGTCGGCGCCTCGGCGGATCGGCCCGCCGCGTCCCGCTCCTCGCCGCCGGGCCGCCGCTCCGGCAGCCGCAGCTTCGAGGCCTGCTCGCCGACCCGCTCGGGGATGTTGGCGTCTTTGACCGCGGTGACGACTTTGTCGCGGGTGTGGCCGAAGACGCCCCCGTATGACGCATCCGGGAATTCCTCTTCGGTCTGTTTGCGCAGCTCGTGGATGCCGAAGGCGGCCATGCCGGCGATGATCAGCGTGGTCAGGAAGGTGCGCAGGCCCTGGGTCGGTCCGGTGAGGAAGTAGAGGCAGACGATGATCGCCAGGGCGGTGTAGACGTAGGCGATGTGCAGCCGCAGGGCGGGGGCCATGTAGCGGCGGGTGGCGCGCGCCCCGGCGGTAGGAGAGGCGAGCCAGCCGGCGGCGGCGAAGAGGATGCCGACGACGATCACCGTGGTGGCGATGCTGATCATCAGCGAGGTGCCGATCGACCACGCGGCTTCTCCCGCCGGCTTGACGTTGTCGTTCGTCACCAGCTGGCCGACGACGATGCCGCCGGCGACGTGGCGGAAGACGATCGCGGCGAAGCCGGCGGCGATCAGGCCGATGCCGCTGTAGAGGACGGTGAGCCAGCGGCTGCCACGCGAAAGGTAGATCGCGGCGCCGAAGGCGGCGAAGGTGAGGATCGAGAGCAGCAGCGCCAGTCCTTTGACCGCGACGGCGATGTTCTGGGCGGTCTTCAGCTGGTCGGACTTGAGGATGTGGATCTGGCCGGCGTCGGGCGGCAGCTTTTCGGCCAGGTCTTCGCCGATCCCCACCTGGCTGGCGAGGTTGGTCAGCAGGCTGCCGAGGTTCAGCGTGACTTCGCCGTTTTCGGTTTCGACCGCTTCTTTCTTGTTTTCCAGGACCGCGATCAGCTGTTCGTGGGTGGCCCGGTTCGCCTCTTCCCATAGTTCCTGCGCGGTCGAGGTTTCGAGCACTTTTTCGGCGCCCTGGCCGGCGACCTGGCGCAGCCCGCCCGCCGCGGGGCCGGCGAGTTCGCTGGCTTCGCCGGGGAGGATGTCTTCGAGTTCTTTCTTGACGTCGACGTTTTCGTAGAGCTGGTCGACGAGGTAATTGCCCACCGCTTCGCGGATCTTCGCGTTGTGCAGGAGCTTGCCGCTGGTTTCAACCCAGTCGTTGGTGTTCAGCGCCTGGCGCTCGATCCAGATCCCGAAGACGCTGAGAAACGCGAGGACGGAGCCGAGGATTACGAGAGCCCTGACCGTACGTCTTCGTCCGCGGCTCATGGCGGGATGCTATACGTGCCATCACTATGAAGCTAGAGGGCATCCACCACATCACCGCGATCACCGAGAACGCCCAGCGCAACGTCGACTTCTACGCCGGCGTTCTGGGCCTGAGGCTGGTCAAGAAAACCGTCAACCAGGACAACCCCACCGTCTACCACCTTTTCTTCGCCGACGAGGGTGGCGATCCGGGCTCCGATCTGACCTTCTTCGAGTACCCGGGCGCGGCCCGAGGACGGCCGGGCGCCGGGATGGTGCACCGGGTCGTCTGGCGGGTCGCCTCCGAGGACGCCTTCGGCTTCTGGGAGGAGCGCCTGCGCGCCAACGGGACCGAGTCCCGGCGCGACGGGGCGGGGCTCGTCTTCTCCGACCCCGAGGGCCTCGACCACGAGCTCCTGGTCGTCGACGTGCCCGACGCGCCGCTGATCGCCGACCACCCGGAGATCCCCGCCGAGCTGGCGCTGCAGGGCTTCCACGCGGTCCGCGCCTACGCCGACGCGCCGGAGGCGAGCAGCGGCTTGCTGGAGGCGCTCGAGTTCGAGCAGGTCGACGGGGCCTGGGAAGCGCGCGGCGAGAAGCGCGGTGGCCGCTACCTCTACGACGAGCCGCCGAGCGAGCGCGGCCTGCAGGGCGCCGGCAGCGTCCACCACGTCGCCTGGGCCTCGACGCCCGAGGAGCTGCTCGACTGGCGCGAGAAGGCGCTGGCGGGCGGGGCGCAGCCGACCCCGGCGATCGACCGCTTCTACTTCCGCTCGGTCTATTTCCGCGAGCCGAGCGGCGTCCTCTTCGAGATCGCCACGCTGGGGCCGGGCTTCACCGTCGACGAGCCGCTCGAGCACCTGGGCGAGAAGCTCTCGCTGCCGCCCGACTACGAGCACCTGCGGGCGGAGGTCGAACCGCGGCTGCGGCCGGTCGAGAACCCGCGCGTCAAAACCCAGGGTTGACCGCCGGCTTCACCTGGCGGGATGCCGGGCGGACCGTCGTCTTCCGGCGGGGCGGGGTCGGGGCGGCGGTCGAGGTTCTGCGGGAGCAGGGGGTCGAGGAGTTCGAGCTGCTGAGCACGCAGCGCGCGCTGACGGGGGCGCCGGAGCTGGCTGAGGCTGCGAGCTGGGTGTACGAGGTGGAGTCCGGGCAGGTCCCGGACGCCGCCGCGGCGCTGCTGGACGCGCTCTCGCCCCCTCACGATGCAGGTAAGGGGACGAGAGCGCGTTCCCTTGTCGCTTTGGGCGGCGGCCGGGTCGTAGACGTGGCGAAGGCGGTGGCGTCGGTTTCGGGGGCTGAGGTGGTGGCGGTGCCGACGACGATGTCGGGGGCCGAGATGACCGGATCGCACCGGCTGCCGGCGGGGGCGGAGGATCGGGTTCGGGGCTCGGTGCGGCCACGGTTGGTGATCGCCGATCCGGAAGCGATGACCAGCCAGCCGGAGGGGCAACTGCGGGCGAGCTCGATGAACGCCCTGGCGCACGGGGCCGACACGCTGTACCTGCCGCTGTCTAACCCGGTGTCGGAGATGACGGCGCTGCGGGGTGCGGGGTTGATCGCGACGGCGCTGGACGAAGCGCGAGAGAGGCGGGATCGCGAGGCGCTCGCGATCGGCTCGATCCTCTGCGGCTACGCGATCGATTCGGCCGGGATGGGCTTCCACCACCTGGTCTGCCAGAGCCTGGTGCGCTTCTGCGGAACGCCCCACGCGGAGACCAACGCCGCAATCCTGCCGCTCGCGGTCGGCTTCCTCTCCGAGCAGGCGCCGGAGTCCTACGAGCGTCTCGCCGCCGCGCTTAACACGGAGCTGCTCGACCTGCCCGATCGGATCGAGGTGCTCGGGCAACCGCCTCGCCTCGGCGAGGTCGGCGGCGACCCGACGAACCTTGGGGACGCGGTCGAGGCGATGCTCCAGCGCCCCGAGCTCCAACGCGTTCCCCGCCCGCCGAGTCGTGGGGAATTGCTCGATCTGGTCGAGCGAGCCTGGTAGCGACGGCGGCTCCCCGGGCGCTGAGGCGGGCGCCGCACCCACCTCCGCTGCGGCAGGTAGAGGTGGGTGCGGCCCCTTGGTTTCGCAATGCCACACGACCCTTCGCCTACGCGTCCGGCGCATGTGGCGGATTGTTCTTCCCTTTCTTCTTTCTCTTTATCTATCTCCGAGAAGCAACTGACGGAGATCGGAGGCGACTGCCTCGGGTTCGTCGTCCAGCTGGTTCCAGGTGAGGCGGATCACCGTGTAGCCCGCTGCCGTCAAACGTCGGTCCCGCTCGCGGTCGTCACGGAAGGCCGAGCGGTTGGAGTGGCCCTCCCAGCCGTCGAGCTCGACGATGCGGCCTGTGCCCGACCAGTGGCAGTCGACCCGGTAGCGCTTGGCGCCGAGGAGGATCCAGTCGTTGAAGCGGGGCAGGGGCAGGCGGTGCCGGCGGAGGAAGGGCGCGAAGCGTTCCTCGAGCCGCGAGCGCTTGCGGCCCGGCGGTTCTTCCTTCAGCCGCTGCAGGGCGAAGCGGACCTTCCGGGAGCCTCTTCTGCCCGGATAGCGCTCCAGAAGGTCCGGGAGCGAGAGCCGGTCCCAGCGGTTCAGGTATTCGGCCTCCTTGACCATCGCCACGACCTCGTCCACCGCGACCGAGGGGGCGAGGTCGAAGATCGTCCGGTGGACCGAGGTCACCGGTATCCCCTCGTGGACCGCGCGCTCATCGGCTGGTACCTCGGAGATATGCCTGTGGATGGCCTTCGACGACCGGCTCCGATGTCCCACCGTCACATCAACCCGGCCCCGCCCGTTCGGCCGGATCTGCCAGAGAGCCGCAGCGGACCAGTGGCTCAGTAACGCCTGCCGTCCTGAAGCGAGCACAGCTGCCATCCACAGCCCTGATCGAAGGATGTTTCGGTGTCCCACGGCATAGACGCCTGGGTAGAGGAGATGAAGCCGTCCGGCTGCGAGCCGATGCTGAATCGCATCCTCACCAAGCTCCATTTGGAGCAGTTGTCGCCGAGCCACCACCCCGTACTGCCTCTCCGCCAGCCGCGCCACCTGTCTATCGACCGGCCCCTCTCCGCGAGTCCGCGAGAGACCGCCTATATCGCGGTCAATGGCGGACTCGCGGGGCATGCCCGGAGCGTGCCCGGGAAAAGCGCACGGGTGGCGCGCAGGTCTCAAATTTCCTGAAACGAGGGTGCGCCGTAACTCGAAACGCTCCTTCGTGTAGCCCCGTGCGTGACCCCTGAGCCCTTGAGCGCGGAGCGGCTGGCGTCCTACCACGCCTATACGCGCAAGCACAGCGTCAACTGGCCGATGTATCACCTGGCGCGGGCTTTCCTGCTGCCGTTCTTCCTCGTCTACTTCCGGCTCGCCCGGCTGGGGCGGGACTACGGGAAGGCGAAGGGCGGGGTGATCGTCGCCGCCAACCACCGCAGCTTCCTCGATCCCTTTGTGGTCGGTGCCGCCTTGCCTTGGCGGCGGCCGATGAACTACATGGCCAAGGTTGAGCTGTTCGAGAAACGCTGGCAGGGATGGGTGCTCTCCCGCCTCGGCGCCTTCCCGGTACGGCGCGGGGAGTCGGACGAGGAGGCGATGCTGACCGCGCGGATGATCGCCGAACGCGGCGGCGCCGTCTGCATCTTCCCCGAGGGGACCCGGATCCGGCGCGGCACGCTCGCCAACCCGAAGCGCGGAGTCGGCCGGCTCGCTCTGCAGACCGGGGCGGTGGTGATCCCGACCGCCGTGCTCGGCACCGAACACGTGCGCCGTGGCTGGCGCATCCGGCCGCGCAAGTGCAAGGTGCGGATGGGCCCGCCGATGACCTTCCCGCGCGCCGAGGAGCCCTCGCCGGCGCTGGCGGAAACGGTGACGGCGCGGATCTGGCCCAACGTGCTGCTGCAGTGGGAAGACCTCGGCGGCCTGCCGCCGATGCGCCGCGCCGCGGTGATCGGCGCCGGCAGCTGGGGGACGGCGGTCGCGGTGCTGCTCGCCCGCGGCGGCCTGGAGGTCCAGCTCGGCGCGCGGACGCATGAGCGGGCTGAGGAGATGATCGAGGACGGGGAGAACAAGCGCTACCTGCCGGGCGTGCCGCTGCCGGAGGCGATCGACGTCCGGCCCGCCTCTTCGATCGAGCTCGCGGGCCTCGACCTGATCTGCCTGGCGATCCCCTCGGCGCAGCTGCCGCAGGCGGTGGGGGCGATCGCCGACCGGGTCAGCTCCCGCAGCGCGGTGCTGATGCTGACCAAGGGTGTGATCGCACCGCAGGGCGTGCTGCCCTCGGACTACGTCGGCGAGCGGGTACGGGCGCGCGGGATCGCCTGTCTCGGCGGCCCGGCCCACGCGCGCGAGGCGGTCTCCGGCTCGGCGGCGCTCGTGCTCGGCTCGGCCGACGAGGAGCTGCGGGCCCAGGTCGGTGAGGTCTTCCACCGTGCCGGCCTCGTCTGCGAGCGCTCCCACGACGTCACCGGGGTCGAGATGGCGGGCGCGGCCAAGAACGCCGCCGCTCTCGCCGCCGCCGCGGCCGAGCCGCACGGGCTGAACGCGGCTGGAATTGCGGTCGCGGCGATCTGGCGCGAGTGCATCGATTACGCGAGGCGGCAAGGTGCGGAGCCCGAGACCTTCGCCGGGCTCGCCGGGGTCGGCGACCTGACCGCGACGATGATGGCCCCGACCGGCCGCAACCGCCGCGCCGGCGAGCTGCTCGGGACCGGCACCCCGGCAAAAGAGATCCCCGGCAAGATCGGCCAGGCCTCCGAGGGGCTCGACACGGTGCCACTGCTGGCCGAAGCGGTCGTCACTTCGGGAGTCGAGGCCGCGGCGCTCTCCGGCTTGGCGGACCTGATCCGCGGCGAGTGCGACTCCGAGGAGTGGATCGCAACCCTGCGCGAGGTCGAGCGCGAACGGCGCGCCGCATGATCTGGCGGCGGCGGACACTGCGCGGTGCGGTGTCCTCAGTCGGCCAGATAGCGCTGCAATTCGGCCCCCCTGCGTCCTTACCCCGCTTGGTCCGGCGCGCGCCAGATGCGGCTCACGAAGGCGTAGGCTTGGCCGGTGAGCGGCCCCGAGGAGAACGTCGAGCCGGCCGAGCTGGCTCCGGCGGCCAAGGCCGAGCTCGACCGCGCCTTCGAGGACTTCTACCGGGACCATTTGCGCGACGTCTATTCCTACGCCTACTACCGGGTCGGGAACCATCACGACGCCGAGGACCTGACCGAGCAGGCCTTCCTCCAGGCCTACCGGCACTTCGACCGGGCTCGTCGCGAGTCCGACGGCCGGCCGCTGCGGCCCTGGGTAATCCGGATCGCCCACAACCTCGCCTCCAACTACTACCGCGACCGCTCCCGGCGCCCGCAGACGACGCTGGAGAACGCCGACCCGATCGCCACCCGCCACGACACCGAGGCGATCGCCGAGGGGCGCGAGGAGCTGCGCCAGGTGATGGCGCACCTGGAGCACCTATCCGACGACCGCCGCGAGGCGCTGATCATGCGCTTCGCCCTCGGCATGGACAACCGCGAGATCGCGCGGGCGCTGGGTCGCACCGACGGCGCCACCAAGGTGCTGATCCATCGCGCGATCAAACAGCTGCAGGAGGAGATGGAAGATGAGAGACCCGAGTGAGACGCTGAGCGGGTCGACCTGGGACGTCGAGGCGCTGCTGACCGATGCCCTGCGCCCGATCGAGCCGCCGGAGCGGCTCTCGGCACGCCTCGAGGACACCCTCGCGGCGATCACCCAGGCCGCCGCCGAGGAGCTCTCCGACTGGGCCGAGGAGCTCTCCGAGGAAGAGCTGCGGGCGCTGCGCGACCCTCGCAACTGGGTGCGGCCGGTGGTCGCCGTCGGCGCCGGGGGGGTCGCTACCGGCGCCCTCGTCCTGATCGAGATGCGTCGCCGCAGCCGCCGGCAGAGCGAGCGCGGCCTACGCGCGGTTGCGAGCGGGCTTCGCTCGCGGCTCTGAATCCCGCGGTGCTTTACGGACGGATTGCGTCCCTTTGGAACCACGCGACGGTTGGCGGGACCGGGCGCCCGGGGTGCCGGCAGCGGCGGCGAGGCCGAGGACGCCGATCGTCAGGTGCAGCCACTCGGTCCCGGGGCCGAAGATCCCGAGCAGGGTGTAGAGGACGCCCATCGCCAGGGCGTACCGCCGTGAGGCGACGCCCGCGACCAGCACCCCGATCGCGCCGGTGCAGACGTAGAGCAGGTTGAACCAGGCGTTGACGTCGATCGCCCCGAGCGCGGTCTGGAGGTCGTCGAGCGAGGTGAAGGAGGCGTCGTAGAAGAAGCCGACGATGCCGAGGACGACGAGCAGCGCGCCGGCGACCGAGGCGTAGAGGCGGGCGGGGTTGGCGGGCTCCATCGGGCGCGATTGTAGGCTCCGCAGGCCGATGTCCACGACCGAGACCCAGACCTGTTACCGCCACCCCGACCGCGAGACGCGGGTCTCCTGCTCGTCCTGCGGCCGCCCGATCTGCCCGGAGTGCATGACCCCCACCCCGGTCGGGATGCGCTGCCCGGAGTGCGCGAGCCAGAAGACGCGGGTGGTGCGCAACCCGACCGGGACGCCGGGGCAGGCCAGCGCCTTCCCGGCGACGATCGCCCTGATCGCGATCAACGCGGTCGTCTACCTGATCGAGATCTCGGGCGGTGGTGGCGGGATCAACAACCCGAGCGGAAGGATCATCGAAAACTACGGGCTCTACGGCCCCTTCGTCCACGAAGGAGAGATCTACCGGCTGGTGACCGCCGGGTTCCTTCACGCCAGCCTCTTCCACATCGGCTTCAACATGCTCCTGCTCTTCTTCCTCGGCAGGCTGCTGGAGCCGGCGCTCGGCACGACGCGCTTCCTCGTCCTCTACTTCGCCTCGCTGCTGGCAGGCTCCCTCGGCGCCTTGATCCTCGAGCCGAACTCGCTCGGGATCGGCGCCTCGGGAGCGATCTTCGGCCTCGCCGGCGCCACCTTCGTAATCGCCCGCGGCCGCGGGATGGAGGCGCTCGCCGGCCAGATCGGCTTCCTCATCGTCTTCAACCTGATCTTCAGCTTCAGCGCCCGCAACGTCAGCATCGGTGCCCACGTCGGCGGATTGATCGGCGGCGTGATCTGTGCCCTGGCGATCGTCGCCGGCGAGAAAGGGATGTTCGGCCGCAACCGCCTGCCCGTGGAGCTGGCGGCGATGGTCGCGGTGGGCGTCGTCGCCTTCCTGGCCTCGCTCGCCGTCGCCTAGCTAAGCATCGGCCGCGGGCCGCGTCACCGGCGCCCGCAGCGCCATGAACTCGACCGAGCCCGGCGGATCGACGAGCTCAGGGTGGAGGAGGTGGCCGAGCAGCTCGACCGCGTCGACGAGGCGCGGGGCCGGATCGGCGAAGAGGGTGCCGTCGACGGCGTAGAGGCGCTGCGCCCCGAGTGCGGCGATCCGCTCCCAGTGCTCCATCGCCTGCGCCCGCCCGTCCGCCACGGGCCCCTCCGGCATCACTATGACCACGTCGGCGCGGAGGCTTTCGAGCTCGCCCCAGCTGACCGAGGGCGGCGTCAACCCGGGGTCGCCGGCGACGTCCTCGCCGCCCGCGATCGAGATCATCTCCGGGATCCAGAAGCCGCCGACCCGCACCGGGTCGAGCCGCTGCAGGGCGATCACCCGCGGCGAGCCGGTCCCGGCGACCGCCGCCCGCACCGTCGCCAGCCGCCCCTCCAGCTCCCCGCGCAGCTCGTGCGCGTGCTCTTCCATGCCTGTCGCCTCGCCCAGGTGAACGACCTCTTCGAGCATCTCGCTGAGCGTTGCGATTCTCATCGTGCAGTCAATATCCCACCTGTCGCCGCTTTGTTGCGGAGGATCTGCTGGACGGATAGCTATATTCCGAAAGCCGCATGGCCGAGGACGTCCCAGCCCGAAGTACCGGGCCGCATAGCCGATGAGCGTCCTGCTGCTCGTCCTACTTGCGCTGTTGATCGCGATCAACGGCTTCTTCGTCGCGGCCGAGTTCGCGCTGGTGCGCAGCCGGCGCGGCAAACTCGAACAGGCCGCCGAGGAGGGGGAAGCGGGCGCCGAGGCCGTGGTCGAGCAACTCGATCGCATCGACGAATCCCTCTCCGCCTGTCAGATCGGGGTCACCATCGCTTCGATCGGGATCGGTTTCCTCGGCGAGCCCGCGGTGGCGAAGCTGCTGGAGCCCGCCTTCGGCAGCCTTTCCCACGGAGCCGCCGCCGCGATCTCGCTGGCGATCGCCTTCGCCTTCGTCACCGCGGTCCACATCTCGATCGGCGAGCAGGTGCCGAAGATGCTGGCGATCGCCAACGCCGAGAAGACCGCGCGCCGCGTCTCCCGCCCGCTCGGCTGGTTCGCCGTCGCGACGACGCCGGTGACGAAAGCGCTGAGCTGGGTCTCCAACGGCGTCGTCCGCCTCTTCGGCGTCGATCCCAAGGACCTCGAAGAGCACCACACCTCCGAGGACCTGAAGCAGATAATCGACAGCTCGCGGATGGGGGGGACGCTCGACCCCGGTGAGGCCGGGATGCTCGGCGGCGTCTTCCACCTGCACGAGCAGGAGGCGCGCGAGGTGATGACGCCGATCCCGGCGGTGATCACCGTCAACTCCTCCGAGAGCGTCGAGGCGGCGCTGCGCCGTTGCGTCACCTCCGGCCACACCCGACTGGTGGTGATCGAGGACGACAACCGCGACCGGGTCAAGGGGATCGTCCACAACAACAGCCTCGCCCGGCTCTACATGAGCGACGGGCCCGAGGCGCCGCTGGAGACCGTCATCCGCGACGCCCTGATCGTCCCCGAGACCCGCCCGCTCGACGACCTCCTGCACGACCTCCAGGTCCAGCGCACCTCGCTCTCGGTCGTCGTCGACGAGTACGGGCGCACGGTCGGGATCGTCACCGTCGAGGACATCCTCGAGGAGGTGGTGGGGGAGATCGAGGACGAGACCGACCCCCGCGCCGCCGCCGTGCGCAAGCTGACCAACGGCGACTGGTTCGTCCGCGGCCACGTCTCGCTCGGCGACCTCGCCGACGCCGGGATCGAGCTGCCGGTCGACAGCGACACCTACAACTCGGTCGGCGGCTACGTCTTCGGCGAGCTCGGGCGGCTGCCGAAACGCGGCGACTCGATCCGCGTCGACGGCTACACGATCCGGGTCGAGGCGGTGCGCGAGAACCGGATCGAGGCGGTGCGGATCAGCGGCGGTTCCGTCCGTCCGGCGGCCTAACTTCTTCGGGCAACCTGCGTTCCCCCCACCGCTGGAGGTACCCGATGTGGGTTGTACGTCTGACCGACAAGCAGCTCGAGGTCCTGAGGGCGCTGCTGCGATCCGAAGAACACCTCGGCCCGGCGCTGAAAGGCGCGGTCGAGGCCTTGGACCTGGCCCGCTGGGACGAGCTGCCCGATGCCGAGCTTCCCTGGGGCGAGATCGAGATCGTCGCCCGCCGCCAGGGCATTTCAGAGGCCGATGTGATCTGGGACCTTGCCGCCAAAGGCGGCGCGGCCCACGCCGACTGACTCAGTCGTAGCTGTAAAAACCGGCGCCGCTCTTCCGGCCCAGCTTGCCCTCCTCGACCATCTGGACGATGATCGGCGGCGGGTTGTGGGTCGGCTCGTCCGATTCGGCGTAGAGCGCGTTGCCGATCGCTTTCGAGACGTCCATGCCGACGAAGTCGAGCAGGGCGAGCGGGCCCATCGGGTGGCCGGCGCCGAGCTTCATGCAGGTGTCGACGGCGCCGGGCTCCATCCCGGTCCGTTCGACCATCCGGGCGGCGTCGAAGAGGTAGGGGAAGAGGAGGCGGTTGACGACGAAGCCGGCTTCGTCGGGAACCTCCACTGCGGTCTTGCCGAGGGCGGCGCACCAGGCGAGTGCCTTCTCCCGGGCGGCGGCGGCGCCGTCAGGGATGCAGACCTCGACCAGGGCCATCCGCGGCACCGGGTTGAAGACGTGGAAGCCGAAGATCTTCTCGGTGCCGGCGGCCGCGGCGATCTCGGCGATGCTGAGCGAGGAGGTGGTGGTGGCGAGGTCGGCGTTCGGGCAGGCCTCGGCGATGCGAGCGAGCAGCTCGCCCTTCGGCGCGACCTCCTCGACGATCGCCTCGACGATGACGTCGCAGTCGGCGAGGTCGGCGGGGTCGGTGGTGACCCGCAGCCGCGAGGGGTCGCCACCCTCGAGCTTGGCGCAGGCGGCGACGACTTTCTCCTCGGCGCGCCAGGCGGAAGCCTCACTGCGGGCGAGCAGGATCGTGTCTGCGGTGGTGGTCGAAACCGCGGCAAGGCCGGTGGCAATCGCCCCGCTGCCCGCGATCCCCGGACTCGTGTACCCCTGGTTAGCGCTCATCAGCCGGGGCTTCTATCACGCATCAACGCGCGAATGACGTGAGCCCCGACCTTGGCTGACTGACCAGTCAATCGTCTACCCTGGAAGGACCGGCGCACGATCGGCGCCGTCGATCTTGATCAGGAACGGAGGCTGGCGATGGACAACGGCAACGGCAAGTTCGGAGGGCGTGAGGTCGTCATCGTCGAGGCGGTGCGGACGCCGATCGGCCGCGGCCATCCGGAGAAGGGCTACTACAAGGACCTCCATCCCTCCAACCTCCTCGCCCGCACCTACAAGGAGCTGATCGACCGCGCCGGGATCGATCCGAACGAGGTCGGCGACGTGATCGCCGGCTGCGTACAACAGTTCGGCGAGCAGGGCCTGAACATCGGCCGCAACGCCTGGCTCGAGGCCGGGCTGCCGCAGGAGGTCCCCGCCACCACCGTCGACCGCCAGTGCGGCTCCGCCCAGCAGGCGGTCAACTTCGCCGCGGCGCTGGTCGCCGCCGGCGTCCACGACGTCGCGATCGGCGGCGGGGTCGAGCACATGGGCCACATCTCCTTCGCCGACTCCTACAAAGTGATGGAGGAGCACGGGCTGGCCTTCTCGCCGGAGCTGATGGAGAAGTACAACCTGATCCCGCAGGGCCTCTCGGCGGAGATGATCGCCGACCAGTGGGAGATTCCCCGCTCCGAGCTCGACGAACTCGGGGTGCGCTCGCAGGAGCTCGCCCAGAAGGCGACCGAGGAGGGCCGCTTCGAGCGCGAGATCGTGCCGATGCAGGTCAACGGCGACACCTACGCGACCGACCAGGGCCTGCGCGAGACCACTCTGGAGGGCCTGGCCAACCTGAAGCCGGCCTTCAAGGAGGACGGCAAGATCACCGCCGGCAACTCCTCGCAGGTCTCCGACGGCGCCGCCGCGGTGCTGCTGATGACGCGCGAAAAGGCCGACGAGCTCGGGTTGAAGCCGCGGGCGCGGATCTTCGACCAGACCACCGTCGGCGTCGACCCGGTGATCATGCTGACCGGCCCGATCCCGGCGACCCGGAAGCTGCTCGAGCGCAATGGGATGCAGATGGACGACATCGACCTGGTCGAGATCAACGAGGCCTTCGCCTCGGTCGTCGGCGCCTGGCGCCGCGAGCTCGAACCCGACATGGACCGGGTCAACGTCAACGGCGGCGCGATCGCCCTCGGCCACCCGCTCGGCTCGACCGGCGCTCGCCTGATCACCACCCTCCTGCACGAGATGGAGCGGACCGACAAGGAGATGGGCCTGGTGACGATGTGCTGCGGCGGCGGCCTCGGCACCGGCACCCTGATCCAGCGGGTCTAGGCGGCCGACGGCGCGACTAGCGTCCCGTTTTCGTCCGGTAACTCAAAGGCAGAGGAGTCCAGGTGAGCAAGCTCATCGCGGTGCTCGCCGCAGCCGCTGCGATCTTGATGATCGTCGCCGGGTGTGGTGGAGGAAAGTGACAGCAGCAGCGACAGCTCGTCGCTCAGCAAGGCGCAGTTCATCAAGCAGGCCGACGCGATCTGCGCCAAAGGCAACAAAGACTCGAACAAAGAAGTCGAAGCCTTCGTCGAAGAAAACAACGTCAACACCAGCAAGCCGACGAAGAAGCAGCAGGAAGAAGTGATCACCGAAGTGGTGGCGCCCAACGTTCAGGGCCAGATCGAAGAAATCGACGCTCTCGGTGCGCCCGAAGGCGAAGAAGCGAGGATCGAAGCGATAGTCGACGCGGTCGAAGAAGGCGTCGAAGAAATCGAAGCCGACCCGACGACGCTGATCGAAGGCAAGAACCCGCTCGGCAAGGGCAGCAAGCTCGCGAAGGAATACGGGCTGAAGACCTGCGGCGAAGAATGAGCCGCGGCTGCAGCTGAAGTGCGAGAGGGCGCCATCGGCGCCCTCTTTCTTTTGCATGGACTACCTTTCCTGAGTATTGCGATGGGAACCAAGGGGAGGGGACAGCAGATCTGCTCGATCGTCGCTGCGTTCGCGATCGCGATGTCGATCGCCGGCTGCGGCGGTTCCGACGCGACCGAAGACGGCAAGGCGCCAGTTGTCACGCAGAAGCAGTTCGAACGGCAGGGCTACAAGGTCTGTTACCACGCTTACAAGAAGCAGGCGCGGCTGACCGAAGCGTTTGCCGAACGGCACGGCTGGTCGATCGGGGAACACACCCAGAAGCAGCAGGAAGTGATCAACAGGGTGATCGTGATGCCGATCGTCCAGGAAAAGATCCGCAAGATCAGCGCTTTGCCGTGGCCGGCGGCCGCGAAGCCGAAGATAGAAGCGGCCCTGGCCGCGATGCGGCGGGGGATCCGGATGACCGAAGCCCATCCCGAGTGGCTGGCGAGGCCGACCGAGAAGCACCCCGAAACGTTTGCCGAAGCCCGCCAGAAGACGGCGGCGGCCGGCATCTGGGTCTGCGGCCAGGCCTGACGGTTCCTGGCCAGCCGGCCAATCAACCTCTATATGCTGCGCGGCGATGGACTTGACGCTGTCGCCGTCGGAGGAGGAGTTCCGCGAAGAGGTTCGCACCTGGCTGCAGGAGAACCACCCTGGGCCGGAGCCAGAGGGGGCGGGGCTCGATGAGGTGATGCAGTTCCGCCGCGAGTGGCAGTTGAAGCTGCACGGGGCGGGATGGGCCGGGATCTCCTGGCCGAAGGAGTACGGCGGCCGCGGCGCGACGATGATCGAGCAGGCGATCTTCGCCGCCGAGGCGACGCGCCAGGAAGCGCCGGCGCCGGCCAACGTGCTCGGCCTGGCGATGGGCGGGCCGGTGGTGATCGCCCACGGCACCGACGAGCAGAAGGCCCGCTACCTGGAGCCGATCCTGACCGGCGAGGAGATCTGGTGCCAGGGCTTCTCCGAGCCCGAGTCCGGCTCCGATCTCGCCTCGCTGAAGACGCGGGCGGTCAAGGACGGCGACGAATGGGTCGTCACCGGGCAGAAGGTCTGGACCACGTTCGCCCAGTACGCGAAATGGTGCATGTTGGTCGCCCGCACCGACCCCGACGCGCCGAAGCACCAGGGCCTCACCTACTTCCTGATGGACATGGAGCAGGACGCGGTGCAGACGCGGCCGCTGGTCCAGATCACCGGCGAGGGCGAGTTCAACGAGGTCTTCTTCGAGGAGGCGCGGGTTCCCGACGCCAACGTCGTCGGCGGCGTCGGCAACGGCTGGGCGGTGGCGATCACGACGCTGATGAACGAGCGCGCCGGCCTCGCCTTCGGGGCGATCTCGCAGATCCAGAACGCACTTGGCCGGCTCTCGAAGCTGGCACAGGAGACGCCGTCGAACGGCGGTACCGCAGCCGACGATCCCTACTTCCGCCAGCGGATCGCCCAGCTACACATCGAGGTGGAGACGATGCGGCTTAACGCCTACCGCGGGCTGACCAAGACGATGCAGTCGGGCATCCCCGGTCCGGAGGGCTCGCTCGGCAAGTGGCAGTGGGCCGACATCAACCAGGACCTGACCGAGCTGGCGCTGGAGATCGAGGGCGCCTACTCGACCTTGGCACGCGGCTCCGAGCACGCGGTCGCCGGCGGCGCCTGGCAGTACAGCTTCCTCCGCTCCCGCGCCAACTCGATCGAGGGCGGCACCACCGACATCTTGAAAAACATCATCGCCGAGCGGGTCCTGGGCCTGCCGAGGCTGCGGTAGGGAAGCGGAAGCGTTGTGATGGAAGCGAGAGCGTTTTACGGCAGCGGGAGCGTTTGATTTATGTACTTCGACCTCACCGACGAGCAGCAGGCGATCAAGCAGACCGCCCACGACTTCCTCGCCTCGCGCTTCAAATCCGAGCGGCTGCGCGAGATCGCGGCGAGCGACAGCGGCTTCGACGAGAGCGGCTGGAAAGAGATGGCCGAGCTCGGCTGGGCCGGGCTGGCGCTGCCCGAGGAGTGGGGCGGACAGGGGCTCGGGATCGTCGACCTCGCCGTCCTCTTCGAGGAGCTGGGCTACGTCTGCGCACCCTCGCCGCTGCTCTCGAACACGATCGCCGGGCTGGCCCTTGCCTTCGCCGGCTCCGACGCGCAGAAGGAGCGCTGGCTGGCGCCTCTGGCCCTCGGCGAGCTGCGCGGAGCGCCGGCCCTGATCGACGCCGGGGTCCTGGCCGAGCCGAACAAGTTCGCGCTGGCGGCCGGGTCGAACGGCGACGGCACCGTCCTCAGCGGCGAAAAGACGCTGGTGATGGACGCGGCCAGCGCCGACTTCTTCCTCGTCGCCACCGCCGACGGCCACCGCCACGTCGTCGAGAAGGGCGCCGAGGGAGTGACCGTGGTCCCGGAGGAGTCGATCGACCCGACTCGCCGCCTCTCTTCCGTGCGACTCGAGGACGTGAGGGTCGCCGCGGAGAACACGCTGCCCGGGGGCACCGAGGACTACTGGCCGGTGTTCCAGCGCGCCTGCGTGGCGCTGGCGGCCGAGTCGACGGGGCTGGCGCAGCGTTCGCTCGAGATGTCGGTCTCCTACGCCAAAGACCGCCAGCAGTTCGGCCGCCCGATCGGCGCCTACCAGGCGGTCTCCCACCGCTGCGCGCAGATGCTGCTCGAGACCGAGAACTCGCGCTCGGCCGTCTACGGCGCCGCCTGGGCCGCCGACGCCGAGCCGGAGTCGCTGCCGCTGGCCGCCTCGATGGCGAAGGCCTACGCCTCGGACGCCGGCTGGCGGGTGCCCGACGCGGCGATCCAGGTCCACGGCGGCATCGGCTTCACCTGGGAGCACGACCTCCACTTCTTCCTCAAGCGCGGCCGCGCCAACGCCGCCACCTTCGGCGACGCCAAGTGGCACCGCGAACGCGTCGCCGACGCCGTCCTCGCCGGCGCCACCGCTCCCGCCGACGACTGAGTAGATGGTCGACTCCCCAACCAGGCACGCCTGGATGACGCGCCTGGCGCTGCGCATCTCGGCGTCCTCGGGCTTGCCTTTGCAACCAGCAAAGGCGGCGCCCTGCGTCCTTGATCTGCTTGGCCAGGCGCGCCCCCAGTCGCACCTGGCCGGGAAGTCGACCATCTAGGCTGACGCGGAGATGGGCCCACTCGACCGCATCTCCGTCGCCGCGATCGGCACCTCGGTTGCCGAGATGGAGGCGGAGACGCTCCGAGCCGAGGCGGCCAACGTCGAGTGCGTCTGGGCGCCCGAGCTGTTCCGCAGCGCCGTCACCCAGGCCACCTACCTGGCGGCGAAGACCGAGCGGATCGGCGTCGCCACCGGGATCGTCTGGGCCTTCACCCGCAGCCCCTTCATCCATGCGATCAGCGCCCTCGACATCGACGAGATGGCGGGCGGGCGGTTCCGGCTCGGGATGGGCGCCGGGGTCAAACGGCTGAACGAGACCTGGCACAACGCCGACTACGGCCGCCCGGCGCCGCACCTGCGCGAGGCGATCGAGGCGACGCGGCTGATCATGCGCCAGGCGAGCGCGGGGGAGCCGATCCGCTACGAGGGCGAGTACTACGACATCGACATCAAAGGTTGGGTGCGCCCGCACCCGGCGCCGCGCGAGGCGGTGCCGATCTACACCGCCGCCGTGCAGGCGGGGATGGGGCGGATGGCGGGCGACGTCGCCGACGGGCTGATCGGCCACCCGATCCAGAGCCTGCGCTGGATCGACGAGGTGATCGTCCCGGCTTTCGAGGAGGGGCTGCGCCGCTCCGGCCGCGAGCGCGCCTCCTTCGACTACCTGCCGACCGTCTGCTGCGCGATCGACGACGACGAGGGCCGGGCGCTCGATATGGCCCGCCGCACGATCTCTTTCTACGCGACCGTCAAGACCTACATGCCGCTCTGGGAGCTGCACGGCTTCGCTGACAACGCGGTTGCGGCCGGTGAGGCCTTCCGGCGCGGCGACCTCGCCGCCGTCCCCGCCGCGATCAGCGACGAGATGGTCGAGGCCTACTGCGCCGCCGGCCCCCTCGACAAGGTCCGCGCCCGCGTCGAAGCGACCGCCGAGCGCGCCGACGGCCTCTTCCTCACCCCGCCCACCTACTTCATCTCCCCCGAGGAGCTGAGCGAGTTCCAGAACCGCATCATCGACGCCTTCGGCCCGGAGGCGTGAGCGCCGAGTCCGCCGAAGAGCACCGTCAAGGTGCTTTTTCGCGGACTCGCGAGTTCGAGGTTCTGGAGCGGGTGCGGGCGATCCCGGAGGGGTTCGTGCGGACCTATGGGGATGTGTCGCCGGGGGCGCCGCGGTACGCCGGGACCGTCCTCTTTCACATCGTCGAGCCGGACCTCCCCTGGTGGCGCGTGGTCCGCGCCGACGGCTCGCTCGCCAAGGGCGACCGGCAGCGGGCGCTGCTTTGTGCCGAGGGGGTTCCCTTCAGCGGGCGCCGGGTCGACATGACCCGCGCCCGCCTCTCGGACTAGCCCCGCTCGATCTCCCGCTGGACGTCGGCCTCGGTGATCCGGTTGCTCGGGCCGTAGGCCTTCCAGCCCTGGACGACGAGGACGACGGCGAGGCCGAAGGCGACCCAGACCGGCCAGGGGAAGCTGGCGTCGCCGAACTGCCAGATCAGGAAGCAGAGGGCGACGACAAGGACACCGCCGGCGGCGATGCCCTTGAAGTCCTGCTTCATCTTCAGCCGCTGGATCGCCAGCTCGCGCGCCTGCTCGGGCTTGGCGATCCCTTCCTCGACCGTCCTTCGTTCCACGGGCCGATCCTATGCCTACGGGCAGACCACGATCAGGTGGAAGTCGGCGTCCTCGTTGTTGCCGTCTTTGTCCCTGGTGCGCACCTCGATCGCGTTCGGGTTCGAGGGCGAGTTGTTGGTCTGGGCGTAGCCCGCCTGCGGGGTCGAGGTCCCGGCGTTGTTGCGGCCGGCGACGTCGGCGCAGCCGGTGACGTTGAAGGGAAAGGTGATCGTCACCGCGCCACCCCCCTCGGCGGCCGTGATGTCGGGGCCGCTGGCGCGGGTGAGGGCCGCGTTGCCGGGGCTTGCCGGGTTGTGGACGACCGCCCAGAAGGTGTGCGTCGCCACCTTCGCAAACGGCACCGTTCCGAGCTTGTTGGTGTTGATCTGGAACCCGGTCAGGGTCTTCTTCTTCAGCTTGCCGCCGCCGATCGACTGCTTGATGATCGCGCCGCCGTTGATCTTCTGCGCCGCGTAGGCCGTGCCCGCGAGGGCGACGATCAGGGCGATCACCGCGACCACCATCGCCGGCGAGGGGCGCCTGCTCCAAAGCTTGCTCATAGCTGCCTCCAGTTTCGTTCGCGTACCCACTATTCGAAACCCGCCGCGGCGCGGCTAGCTGCGGTGCTACCCGGGAAGCGAGCCGGCGAAGCGCTCGAAGGCGCCGATGTCGGTCACGGCGGGGCCGTGGCCGGGGAGGATCAGCGAGGGGTTGAGCCCGGCGAGCTTGCGGATCGAGCGGCGGTTCTCGGCCGGGTCCGGCGTCAGGTCGACGGGCGGCTCGGCGAGGCGGGTCCGCATCGCGACGTAAGTGATGTTGCGGATCACGTCGCCGCAGATCGCGACGCGGTCGGAGTCGCGGAAGAAGATCACCTCGCCGGGGGCGTGCCCGGGCGCGTGGACGACGCGGAACCCGGCCACCTCGTCGCCCTCCTGGAGGACACGGTCGACCTTGTGGGGCGGCCCGGTCCACAGCTTGCCGAAGAGCTGGGCCGTCGGCTTCGAGCTCGCCGCGACCGGGCGGCGCCCCTCCATCGCGTCGACATCGGCCTCATGGCAGGCGAGCGGGACGCCGCGCGCCTCGCAGACCGCCTTCGCACAGCCCTGGTGGTCGGGGTGGACGTGGGTCAGCGCGACTTCGGAGATCTCGCGCCCCTCGAGCTCGGCGAAGATCCGGCGCTTGTCCCAGCGGCGGCCGGCGTCGATGAGGACGTCCTCGGCGAGGTAGACGTTGATCAGCGGGCGCGGGGCTTCCTTCAGCCGCCAGACGCCGGGGGCGAGATATTTCAATGCGAGAACCCGAGCCCGTCGCGCGGCTCGCCGCTGTGCCGGGAGAGCTCTTCGAGGCGGGCGATCTGACGCTCGCCTTCGGCCCGCGCCGGGTGGCCGGCGGGCAGCGGCTCGATCAGGCGGCGGATGCGGTTGCGGATCTGCAGCGAGAAGTGAGGAGTGACCGGCCCGGCGAGGGCGCGGATGTCCTCGGCGGTGATTTCCTTTGCTTGTCCGAGCAGCTCGGGGTTCTCGGACTCGCTCATTCTTCGATCTTCGCCAGTTCGGCCAGTTCGTTGACTTCGCCCTGCTGGACGACGTCGATCGCGTCCTGGTCACCGACCACCCAGACGTGGTTGTAGAAGGCGCGGGTGGGGTCGGTGGAGTATCCGGGCTTCACGTCGAGAAGGTATTCGCGGACCGCTGCGGGCAGCCTATCGGGCGATTTCGTGAGTAGCAGCGGGCCCCAGGTGCCGGAGGCCGAGAGCGGGGCCGCGGCGGGGGCGTCGGCGGGGTCGTCGCTGCGGGCGAGGACGAACCCGTGGCCGGGATCGTTGATGTTCCAGCCGAAGCTGCCGTCGCGGTAGCGGGCGAGGGCGATGGCGTTGGCGACCGGGTCCTTCCCGGCGACCCGGCTGACGCGCTTGGAGACCTTGGCGATTTCCTTGACCACGCTTTTGCCGACGACGGATTCGGGACCGAGGACGAAGACCGGCACCTTCGGATGCTGCTTCAACACGCCGAGAGTCGCCGCCGGCAGCTTTTTATTTTCGGCGTAGAGGACGGGATCGCCGGAGCGCGCGGCCCAGGCGGCGGCGGGCATCGCGAAGTCGGACCGGGAACTAGAGGCGACGAGGAAATGCTTCGGCGGTTCGCCGGCGAGCCGTTCGCGCAGGGTGGCGATCTGGGCGGCGGTCGCGGCCGGATCGCCGGAGTCGACGCGGGCCACCTTGCCGGCGTCGCCGGGCAGCGCCACCGCGCCGATCGCGAACAGCGAGGCGCCGCCGGTCGCCTTGCTGCCCTGCGGCGCCAGCGCCCCCAGCGCTTCTTCGCTGTCTTCGGGCAGCTCGTCGGGGCCGGAGAAGAGGATCGGCGCGCGGACCGGCGGTGCCATCAGCACCGAGGCGGCGATCGCCCCGGCCCAGTCTTCTTCGCCGACCAGGACGACCGCGGGCGGCTGCTGGGCTTCGCTGGTCGAGGGGAAGACCGCGAGGGCGACCCCGGCGGCGTTGGCGACCGGATCGGGGCCGCCGATCCGGGTCGTGTTGTTGGTCGCGAAGGCGGGGAAGGCGAGCGCTTCGGCGACCTGGGGCGAAGGGCTCTCATCGCCGCTGCCGGAGCCGCCCGAGGGCGCCGAGGTGGTGACCTCGCTGCTGCCTTCGCTCTTGTCGTTGCCGCCGCTGGCGAAGACGATCGCGACGACGATGAAGACGAGGGCCAAGGCGACGAGGCCTGCCAGCAGCTTCGGGGTCTGTGACTTCGGCTTCTCAGCGGACGCCTTCGCCTCCGCAGGCTTCTCCTGTTTCTCCTCCGCCCGTGCCTCCGGCTCCTCGGTCGGCGGCACGTCGCGGTTGATCGGGCGCTTGGGGATCACCGGTGGGAAACGTAGCGAGCGGGTCCCGCCCGAAGGAGTACAGTTCCCGAAAACTGGCTGACTGACCAGTCAATCGGGCCCCGGCAGAGAGGACGAAGATGGATTTCGCACTGAACGAGGAGCAACTGGAGTTCAAAGCGCGCTGCCGCAAGTTCGCGCGCGAGGTCATCCGGCCGGTGGCCCGCAAGCATGACGAAGAGGAGAGCATCCCCTGGGAGGCGATCAAAGAGGCCCGTAAGCAGGGCTTCGGCGGCCTCGAGGCGATCCAGCGCAACGCCTCCGACCCCGAGGGCCAGATGCAGGTGATCTCGGCCGAGGAGTTCCACTGGGGCTGCGCCGGGATCGCGTTGGCGATCAGCGGCTCGGGCCTCGCCGCCGCCGGGATCGCTTCCTCCGGCACGCCCGAGCAGATGCAGCGCTGGGTGCCCGAGTGCTTCGGCATGGGCGAGGAGATCAAGCTCGGCGCCTACGCGGTTACCGAGCCGCAGGCCGGCTCCGACGTCAAGAGCCTGAAGACGACGGCGAAGCGAGACGGCGACGAGTGGGTCCTCAACGGCACCAAGGTCTTCATCACCAACGGCGGCATCGCCGACGTCCACGTCGTCGTCGCCACCGTCGACCCCGAGCTCGGCACCCGCGGCCAGGCCTCCTTCGTCGTCCCCAAAGGGACCCCGGGCCTGAGCCAGGGCAAGAAGGAGACGAAGCTCGGGATCCGCGCCTCCCACACCGCCGAGATCGTGCTCGAGGACTGCCGCATCCCGGTCGACTACCTGCTCGGCGGCGAGGAGAAGCTGGAGCGCAAGCTGCAGCGGGGACGCGAAGGGAAGAAATCGCGCGGCGCCGACGCGCTCGCGACCTTCGAGATCACCCGGCCGCTGGTCGGCGCCTCGGCGTTGGGGATCGCCCAGGCCTCCTACGAGTGGACCCTGGAGTACCTCGACGGGCAGTCAGAAGGCGGGGTGCCGCTGCTGAAGCAGCAGCGGATCCAGCAGACGCTGGCCGACGTCGCCACCGAGATCGAAGCGGCGCGGCTGCTGGTCCAGCGGGCTGCCTGGATGGGCCGCAACGGCGTGCCGATGACCGGCGGCCAGGGCTCGATGTCGAAGCTGAAGGGCGGCGACGTGACGATGTGGGCGACGACGACGCTGATGGACCTCGTCGGCCCCTACGCGCAGACCAAAGACTGCCCGTTGGAGAAGTGGTTCCGCGACGCCAAGATCTACCAGCTGTTCGAGGGCACGGCCGAGATCCAGCGGATGGTCATCTCGCGGATGCAGGCCCGCGACTACGCCGAGCGCCTCGGCTACGCCGCCGAAATCGCCGCCGACGCCCAGAAGCAGGCCGAGCCCGTCGCCGCCTGATCGCTGACGGGACGATGTCGATCTATATAGGCCCCTTTTCGTCCCGTCGGCGGGGTTTACTCTCGATGGATGCACGGGCCTGGAGGGCATAGCCACTCGCATTCGCTGGACGCGCGGCGGAAGGACAGCCGGCGGCGGATGGGGGTGGCGCTGGCGATCAACGTCGGCCTCTTCGGAGCCGAGGCGATCGGCGGCTTCCTCACCGGCTCGCTGGCGGTGCTGGCCGACGCCGGCCACCTGCTCTCCGACGTCGGCTCGATCGTCCTCGCTCTGATCGCCGCCCGCCTGGCCTCGATGCCGGCGGCGGGGCAGCGCACCTTCGGCTACCAGCGCTCGGAGGTGCTGGCGGCGCTGGTCAACGGGCTGCTGCTGGTCGCGGTCTCGATCGGCATCGCGATCGCCGCGATCGGCCGCTTCTCCGACCCGCCGGGGATCGACGGCTGGGGGGTCCTGGGCCTGGGCCTGTTCGGCCTCGCCGGAAACATCGCCGCCACCGTCGTCCTCGCCGGCGGCGAGCGTGAAGACATCAACCTCGAGGGCGTCCTCCGCCACTCCGCCGCCGACGCCCTCGGCTCGCTAGGCGTCGTGATCGCGGGCGCCTGGGTCCTAGGCGGCGGCTCACCCATAGTCGACCCGATAGTCGGCCTCCTCATCGCCGCCCTAGTCCTGGCCTCCTCCTGGCGCCTGATCAAGGAGCCCTTCGACGTTCTCATGGAGTCCGCCCCGGCAGGCGTAGACGTAGAAGGCGTAGGCCGCGCCATCTGCCAAGAGCAAGGAGTCCGCTCAGTCCACGACCTCCACGTCTGGACGGTAACGGCCGGCTTCGGAGCAATAGCCGCTCACGTAGTGGTAGCTCCCGACACCGATCGCGATCTAATCCGGAGACGTCTGGAGCTGCTCCTCAAGGAGACCTACGGCATAGAGCACACCACCTTGCAGATGGAGGAAGAGGCGACCCAAGACCTCCTCCACGTAGAGAACGTGCAAGGCGGCTAAGGAGGCGGGGGTGGGGTCCGCCGGACCCTCCCGCTGTTGTCCGCCGGACCCCACCCCCGCCTCCCCAAACGCCTGCGCAACCCTCATTGCAGGCACTTTTGGGTAGCCAAGCTGGAAAAACAGGTTGGCTAGCCTCATTTCGATGCCTCTGAATCGTTCCGTTGTGCCGGCACTTTGCGCTGCCGTCGCAGCGTTCCTGATCCTGCTCATAGCCGCCCCCGCGGCGCCCGCCGAAGACCTCCAGTCCGAACTGGAAGCGAAGCAGTCGCAGCTGGAGAAGGTCGAAGAACGCAAGGGCGTGCTGACGACGACGATCGCCGGCTTCGGCGACAAGATCGACCGCCTCACCGCCGAGGTGGCGGCGATCCGCACCCGCGAGTCGGCGGTGCGCGAACGGCTTGCGGTCAAGCAGGCGGAACTGAACGAAGCGGTGGCCGAGCTCGACGGGGCCAAGGCGCGGCTGGCGCGGGTGCGGGCACAGCTGAAACGAGCGCTGACGGCGCTGCGCGAACGGTTGGTGGCGATGTACGAGACCGGCAACCCGGACCTGATCAGCGTCATCGTCGGCTCCAGCAACCTCGACGACCTCGCCGCCCGCACCGAATACCTCAACCGCATCCACGGGATGGACGAGGCGGTGGTCGGCCGGGTCCGCGACCTGCGCGACGAAGTGCGGGAGCTGGTCGCCCGCCTGCGCGACAGCAAGGACCGGATCGAATCGGCGCGCGACGCGATCGCCTCCGAAAAGCAAGCGCTGACGGCGGAACGGACGGCGCTGCAGAGCCATCAGCAGGAGCTGGTCGCCACCCGGGCCGAACGCGAAGCGGCGCTGGCCGAGGTGAGCGAACACGAAGAAGAGCTCGACGGCTCGGTTGCCGACATCCAGTCCGAAATCGCCGCCGAGCTGGCGGCGACCGGCTCGGCGCCGCTCCCGGCCGGGCCGATCATCGGCGGCAGCGGCAGCATGATCTGGCCGGTCGACGGGCCGGTCGTCTCCGGCTTCGGCTCGCGGACGATCAACGGCAGCTACGAGTACCACCCGGGGATCGACATCGCGGTGCCGGAAGGCACGCCGATCCGCGCCGCGCTCAGCGGCACCGTCAGCCTGCAGCAGTCAGAGGCCGAAAGTGGCGGCTACGGTAACTACACCTGCCTCGACCACGGCGGCGGACTCTCCACCTGCTACGCCCACCAGAGCTCCTTCGTTGCAACTCTTGGCCAGTCGGTTAGCCAAGGGGACATCATCGGGTACACGGGTTGCACCGGATACTGCTTCGGACCGCATTTGCACTTCGAGGTTCGTATAAACGGCTCCGTGACCGACCCGATGGGCTACTTGTAAGCAACAATCCTTGAATGATTCGCCAGGCGCGCAACTACTTGGTCGGCGCGATGTCGGGAGCGGGCTTGATCGCCGCCGCCATCGCGGTCTTCGCGGTGCTCGTCTCGACCCAGGTCTTCGGTGACTTCCCGATCGCCGGGTTACTCGGCGGCGGCGATACCGGCGTCTCCGGGGCGCAGGAGGTAGCGGCGCCTGCGGCGGCCGGGCCGGGTGGCGCCGCGGCAGCGGTCGGTGGTGGCGCGAAAGCTGCTGCCGCGGGTAAATCCGGCACCGCCGGAGGCAAAGCCGGCGGCGGCTCAGGCGGTGGCGCGGGGAACGTCGGCGCCGTCGAAGGCGGGACGACCGGCGGCGGCACCGCGGGCGGCGAAGGCGGCTCCGGCGGTGGTGGAGCGGGCGGCGAAGCCGGCTCGGCTCCCAGCGGCAGCGGCTCCGGCTCCGGTGGCGGTTCCGGCACGGGAACGGCCTCCGGGGGCAGCGGCGGCGGTGGAGGTAGTGGCACCGGCGGCGGAGGCGGCGGCGAAACGACCACCACCTCGACCTCCGGCAAAGTCACCAGCGCCGTCAACGAAACCGTCCACCAGGTCGACGAAAGCGTCACCGGCGGCGCCCTCGAAGAAACCGGCGTCACCGGCACGACCGAAGAAGTCGTCGAAAGCGTCGCCGGCCCTGAATCGACCGTCGGCAAAGTCGTCGACGAAACCGCGAAGACGGTCGAAGGCGTGACCAAAACCGTCGAAGGCTTGGGGAAGTAAGAAAACCTTCCCTGGCGCGCGCCGCACCAAGCGGGGCAAGGACGCAGGGAGGCCGAATAGCAGCGCTATTTGGCCGACTGAGGACGCCGCACCGCGCAGTGTGCGCCGCCGCCAGGGATCGGCCACAATGCCGGTCCTATGGCTGAGCAGGGACCAGCGGTGGCGAGTGGCGATCCGATCGCGGCGTCGGCTGTGTTTCCGCGCGGCAGCCGGGTGAACGAGGAAGGGCGGCTGGAGGTCGCGGGCTGCGATGTGGTCGAGCTGGCCGAAGAGTTCGGCACCCCCGCCTACATCTACGCCGAGGACGACATCCGCTCCCGCGCCCGCGAGTACCGCGAGGCCTTCGAGAGCCGCGACGCCGACTACGAGGTCCTCTTCGCCAGCAAGTCGCTGCCCTGCACCGCCGCCTACGCTCTCTTCGCCGCAGAGGGGCTGTCGGTCGACGTCGCCTCCGGCGGCGAGCTGCACATGGCGCTGAAGGCCGGCTTCGACCCCGACCGGATCCACATGCACGGCAACAACAAGTCCGACGAGGAGATCCTCTTCGCGGCGCGCTCCGGCATCCGCCACCTGATCCTCGACTCCTTCGACGAGATCGAGCGCTGCGAGCGCTTGCTCGACGAACCGCAGCGGGTGCTGATCCGGGTGACGCCCGGCATCAAGCCCTCGACCCACGACTACATCACCACCGGCCAGCTCGACTCGAAGTTCGGCTTCGGCCTCGAGGACGGGCTGGCGGCGCAGGCGGTCGAGCGGGTGCTCGCCTCCGACAAGCTCGAGCTGGTCGGGCTGCACGCCCACATCGGCTCGCAGATCTTCGAGCTCGAGCCCTACACGCTGGCGATCCGGGCGCTCGGCGAGCTGGCCGGCGACTGGTGCCGCGTCGTCAACGTCGGTGGCGGCCTCGGCGTCGCCTACACCGCCGACGACGAGCCGCCCTCGATCGCCGCCTACGTTGACGTCAAGGTGCGCGGCGTCGCCGAGGTCTTCGGCGAGGCGGTGCGGATCCTGGTCGAGCCGGGCCGCTCGCTGGTCGCCAACGCCGGTATCACCGCCTACCGCGTCGGCACGGTTAAGGAGATCCCCGGAGTGCGGACCTACGTCGCCGTCGACGGCGGCATGTCCGACAACCTGCGGCCGATGCTCTACGGCGCCCAGTACGAAGCCCTGATCGCCGACCGCGCCGCCGCCCCCGCCGACACCATGGTGACGGTCGCCGGCATGCACTGCGAGTCGAGCGACATGATCGTCCGCGACGCGATGCTGGCCGAGCCGGCGGTCGGCGACGTCCTCGTCACCCCGGCCACCGGCGCATACGGTTACGCGATGGCCAGCAACTACAACGGCGTGCCTCGTCCCCCGGTCGTCTTCTGCCGCGACGGCGCCTCGCGCGCGGTCGTCCGTCGCGAGACCTACGAGGACCTGACCGCGAGGGACCTCTAGGCGCGATGGCCTTGGAGGGCTCCAAACCGGTTCGCATCGGGCTGCTCGGACGCGGCACCGTCGGCACCGCCTTCGCCGACCTGCTGGCGGAGCGGGCCGGAGCGGTCGAGGCGGCGACCGGGCGGCGTCCCGAGATCGCTGGGGTGCTGACCCGCGGCGAGGGGGACTTCGAGGCGATTCTCGCCGACTCTGATCTCGTCGTCGAGCTGATGGGCGGGACCGAGCCGACCCGCGAGTACGTGCTGGCGTCGCTGCGGGCCGGCAAGCCGGTGGTCACGGCCAACAAGCAGCTGCTCGCCCAGCACGGCGACGAGCTCTTCGCGGTCGCCCGCGAGGCGGGCGTGCAGCTGCGCTTCGAGGCGGCGGTCGCGGCGGTGATCCCGATCGTCCGCACGATCCAGGAGAGCTTCGGCGTCACCGAGATCTCCAAGGTCTTCGGGATCGTCAACGGGACGACCAACTTCATCCTCACCGAGATGGCGGCGAGCGGTGCCGGCTACGACGAGGTGCTCGCCCAGGCGCAGGAACTCGGCTACGCCGAGGCCGACCCGACCGACGACGTCAGCGGCGCCGACGCGGCGGCGAAGATGGCGATCCTCGCCCGGCTCGCCTTCCACACGCCGGTGACGCTCGACGAGGTCACCTTCGAGGGGATCGAGCGGGTGCTGCCCGACGACCTCGCCTACGCGAAGGAGTTCGGCCTCTCGCTGAAGCTGCTCGGGGTCGCCGAACGGCGCGACGGCGGCGTCAGCGTCCGTGTCTTCCCCTGCTTCCTCTACCGCGGCCACCCGCTGGCGCCGATCGAGGGGCCGTTCAACGCGGTGATGGTCGAGGCGCCGGCGATCAGCGAGGTGACGATGTCGGGACCGGGCGCCGGCGGTCTGCAGACCGCCTCGGCGGTGCTCGGCGACGTCGTCTCGATCCTCGTCGGCGACGCGCCGGTGCACGAGACGCGGGTCGAGCTGCCGATCGTCGCCGACGTCAGCTCCTCCTTCTACCTCTACCTCGAGGTCGCCGACCAGCCCGGGGTGCTGGCCCGGGTGGCGACGGTGCTCGGCGACCACGGCGTCTCGGTCAAGAGCGTCGTCCAGCGCGGGATCGGCGATGAGGCCCGGCTGGTGATGGTGATCCACGAGTGCCTGGAGTCCAATTTCGCCGCGGCGCTCGAGGCGCTGGCCGAGCTCGACGAGCTGCGGGCGGCGCCGCGGTCCATCAGGGTGATCGAGGAGGAGTACTAGTGGCGGCCGGGTTGATCGACCGCTACCGCGACCGGCTCTCGCTCGAGCCGGGCGATCCGGTGGTGACCCTGAACGAGGGCTCGACGCCGCTGATCGAGGCGCCGCGGCTCTCGGAGCGGATCGGGGCGCGTGCCTTCTTCAAATTCGAGGGGCTGAACCCGACCGGCTCGTTCAAGGATCGGGGGATGACGGTCGCGGTCTCGCGGGCGAAGGGGCGTGGGGCGGAGGCGATCATCTGCGCCTCGACCGGCAACACCGCCGCCAGCTGCGCCGCCTACGCGGCGCGGGCGGGGATGCGGGGCGCGGTGATCGTCCCGGAGGGGAAGATCGCGATCGGCAAGCTCGCGCAGGCGTTGATGCACGGGGCGCGCGTGGTCGCCCTGCAGGGAAACTTCGACGACGCCCTGCGGATCGTCCGCGAGCTCTCGCAGAAGCACCCGATCGAGCTGGTCAACAGCGTCAACCCGCACCGGATCGAAGGCCAGAAGACGGCTGCCTTCGAGGTCGTCGAGGACCTGGGGGAGATGCCGGGGGCGTTGGCGATTCCCGTCGGCAACGCCGGCAACGTCACTGCTTACTGGCGCGGGTTCCGCGAGCTCGCCTCCGACGGCGACGCCGAGCTGGGCAAGCTCGAGGGCGAGAAGCCGGTCCTCTACGGCTTCCAGGCCGAAGGCGCGGCGCCACTCGTGCGCGGCGAGCCGGTCGACCATCCCGAGACCGTCGCCTCGGCGATCCGGATCGGCAACCCCGCCCGCTGGGAGGAGGCGATGGCCGCCTTCACCGCCTCCCGTGGCCGCGTCGCCGCCGTCTCCGACGAACAGATCTTGAACGCCTACCGCTGGCTCGCCGACAACGAAGGCGTCTTCTGCGAGCCCGCCAGCGCCGCCTCCGTCGCCGGCCTCCTCGCCCACGGCCTGCCGACCGTCGACGACGCGCCGAAGCCCGAGACCGTCGTCTGCGTCCTCACCGGCCACGGCCTCAAGGACCCCGACACCGCCCTCTCCAAAGCCCCCTCGGTGATCAACTGCGAGAACGACCTCAGCGCCGTCGAGCGGGCCGTCTTCGACTAGGTTCGACTAGGTGACTCCCTGCGCACTCCCACGCGTGCCTGGCGGCGCCGGACACACTGCGCGGGGCGTCGTCCTCAGTCGGCCAAATAGCGCTGCTATTCGGCCTCCCTGCGTCCTACCCCCGCTTGGTCCGGCACTCGCCAGCCACACGCGCGAGTGCGCAGGGAGTCACCGGTGACCGCGCGCCACCGGCTCGTCCGCGTCCCCGCCTCCTCGGCCAACCTCGGTCCCGGGTACGACGCGATGGCGGCGGCGATGGCGATGTTCCTGGAGCTGGAGGTGGAAGAGGCGGGGGAGTTCTCCTTCGACGACGGTGGCCTGGGGGTCTCGACGGGGCGGGACAACCTGATCGTGCGGGCGTTCGAGAGCCTGCGGTCGGCGGACGGGATCGCCTTCCGGCTGCGCAGCGAGATCCCGTTGACGCGGGGACTGGGGTCGAGCTCGGCGGCGATCGTCGCCGGGCTCCACGCCGCCGATCACCTGTACGAGCTGGCGCTCTCGAAGGAGGAGATGCTGGCGCGGGCGACCGCGATCGAGGGGCATCCCGACAACGTCGCCGCGGCGATCTACGGCGGCTTCGTCGTCTGCTCGATGGGTGAGGCGGGGCCGACGGCGGCGCGCTTCGACCCGCCGGAGGGGCTGGAGGGGATCGTCGTGATCCCGCCCGACGAGGTCTCGACCGAGCTGGCGCGGGAGGCGATCCCGGCTGAGGTGCCGCTGGCCGACGCCGTCGCCAACGTCTCCGCTGCGGCGATGCTGGTGCTCGGCCTGCGCAGCGCTGACCTCGACCTGCTGGCCCGCGGCCTCCACGACCGCCTCCATCAGGACCGTCGGCGCCACCTCTTTCCGCGCTCGATGGAGGTCGTCGACGCGGCGCGCGATTTGGGAGCGCTGGGGGCGACGATCTCCGGCGCCGGACCGACGGTGCTCGTCTGGACCACCTGGCAGGACGCCGGCAACGTCGCCGCGGCCCTGGAGACCCGCTGCGCCGGCTGGGCCGAGGTCAAGCGGCTGCCGTTCAGCCCCCTCGGCGCCGACGTCCCCGAGCTCTGAGATGGACTGGGTCGTCCGCATCGGCCTGATCGAGCTCGCGCTCGGCGGCCTGCTCGGCTGGGCGATGGTGGTGCGCGAGGAGCGACCGGAGTGGCTGCGCAGGATCGGCGTCGTGGCGCCGCAGCGGATCCGCCAGGTCCACCTCGACTACGTGATGATGGGCCTGATCCTGATCGGGGTCGGCCTCGCGGTGCCAGATCTGCCGAACGCCGTCGCGATCGCCCTCGTCTTCGGCACCTTCGTCAACCCGTTCCTCTTCGTCCCGCTCGCCTTCGACCCCGACGCAGAGAAGCGCCTCTGGTACCGGGCGCTGGCGACGGTCTCCTTCATCGCCGTCAGCGGCGGGCTGGTGTTCGCGGCGATCATCGGGCCCGGTTAAATGGCGTTCGTCCTTGTACCGGGATATCCATCCCAAGGACGAACGCCGCCTCCGATTGCGCGGCTAGCATCGCCCGCATGCCGACCATGAAGAAGCTCTCGCTCGTCCTGTCCGCTCTCGTTCTTGCCGCGCTGCTAGCGATCCCCGCTGCCGCGCAGGCCACGCTCGCCTACGTGCGCAACCCGGCGCATCCGACTGTTTTCGCCGCCAACGACAACGGCTCCGGGGTGAAGAAGCTGGTCGGCGGGGAAAACCCGCACGTCTCGCCCGACGGCAAGGTCGTGGCACTGCTACGCCAGGGGCCGGTGGCAAGGAGCAAGCCGCCCAAGATCCAGCCGGAAATGGTCCTCGCGCCGGCTGACGGCAACGCGCCGCCGACGGTGCTGGTCAAGGGTTGGCGCCTGCCCGAAGTCTTCGCCTGGTCACCCGATTCGAAGCTGGTGGTCGCGGTGCTGGGGCCGGAACTGGGCAAGCAGCGCCTGGCCCTGATCGACACCGAAACCGGAGCACAGCGGACGATCGCGCACGGCTTCTTCAACGGCGTCAGCTTCTCGCCCGACGGCGGCGAACTGGTCTACGGCATGGCCGGCTCGGAAAAGTTCCCGCCGCGCAGCGACATCTACCAGATCGAAGTGCTGCCGCCCGGCGCGGTCAGCGTCAAGGCCGTGGTGCCGCAGCGCCTGACCAAGGACCACAACTCTGCCTATCCGCTCTGGGGGCCGCAGAAGATCGTCTTCGTGAAGACGCTCGACGCGAAGAAGCGCAAGTACGGTCCGAAGAACGAGCTCTACTTGATGGGTTCGAACGGAAAGGGCGTCAAGCGCCTCACCCACACCAAGGTCGATCCGCTGCTGCAGGGCCTATTCCCGACCGCCTGGTCGTCGAGTGGCAATCAGCTCCTCGCCGAGTTCGAGGGTCAGGACACGAGCTACGCGGTGGCGGTCAATCCCAAGAGCGGCGCCCAGCGCGCCGTCGCCGAAAGCGGCGAGAGCGGGTTCGTCGGCACCGCCCTTTCCGCTGATGGCAAGGAAGTCCTCGGCTTCACCGGGGGCTTCGACCCAGGCGCAAAGCACAACGTCGTCTCGGTCCCCTACACAGACGGCAGGGTGAAGGTCCTCGCCAAGAACGCCTTCGAGCCCGACTGGAGTCGCTGAGACCGGAGGCGTGTCGCTTTATGCGTCCGTATGGGCGCAAAAGTCGACACGCCGACCGTCTGGGGTTAGGGTCGCCCTATGGCTAACTACGCGATCAAGCACAGGAACGAGTTCGAGCGGATGGAGGGGTCGGGGGAGTGCACCTGGCTGCTGGCGCGCAAGGCGCTGGGGACGCAGGCCTTCGGCTACAACCTGGTCGAGATCGCGCCGGGTGGGCAGATTCCCGAGCACGACGAGGGGCAGAGCGGGCAGGTCGAGCTGTACGCGATCCTCGAGGGCGAGGCGACGATGCTGCTCGACGGCGAGGAGCATCCGGCGCCCCCGGGGACCTTCGCCTCGATCGAGCCCGCCGCGAACCGCCAGATTCTCAACCGCTCCGACGCGCCCGTGACCGCGCTGCTGATCGGCGTCCAGCCCGAGGGCGGCTACCAGCCGATGTCTTGGGCCTGAGGTCCAGGCAGAGAACCTCGACTTCCTGGGCTGATCCCGCGTTCCATATGCCTTCGTAGTTGCTCTTTTTCCGCATAACGCAGGGAAAATCGAACAGCCGGGGGGAGAGTTTGGACCCCCGCCTATAATTCTCGAACTCGTCAACCCGTCGCGCGCCCGCTCGAAGAAGGCGTGGAACCCGGGAGGTCAAAATTGAAGACCCAGTCCGATCGTCGCGCTCCCGTCGAGCGCTATTCGCCAGAGCGTCCCTACCGACCGCTCGTCTCGCCGCCCTCGGTCGAGGACAAAGACGCCTGCGCCATCTACGCCTCGGTCCGCAAGGACGCGACGCCGAGCCACGAACCGATCGAACTGGCGATCCCCGCCCTGCAGAAGATGCTCCACCGCGCCGGCAACGTCGACGGCGAGGGCGACGGCTGCGGCCTCCTGCTCGACATCCCGCGCAAGATCTGGGCCGAGGAGGTGCGCTCGGGCGGCCACGACCCCTCGCTTGCCACCGACGACGCCTTCGCCGTCGGTCACGTCTTCATCGAGCGCTCCCAGGACGTCGAGAAGATCAAGCACGACGCCCGCGAGCTGCTCGCCGCCAACGGCTTCCGCGTCCTCGCCGAGCGGGTCGGCGTCGTCAACTCGCCCGCCCTCGGTCCGACCGCCCGCGAGGAGGAGCCGGTCTTCTGGCAGGTCGCCGGCCTCGTCCCCGATGTCAAGACCCGCGACGACGTCCTCTTCGACCTGATGATCGACCTCGAGAAAGAGCTCGAGGTCCACGTCTCCTCCTTCTCGGCGACCACCTGCGTCTACAAGGTGATGGGGGCGCCGAACGTGCTCGGCGAGTACTACCCCGACCTGCTCGACCCGCGCTTCGAGACGATCGGCTGCTTCGGCCACAACCGCTACTCGACCAACACCTGGCCCTCCTTTAAGAGAGTGCAGCCGTTCACGATCCTCGGCCACAACGGCGAGATCAACACGATCCAGCAGCTGCGCCAGGAGGCGAAGATGCTGGCGGTCCCGATCCAGCCCGGGTCCTCCGACTCGCAGGACCTCAACCGCACGATCGACACCCTGGTCAGCCGCGAGGGCTTCAGCCTCGCCGAGGCGATGGAGATGGTGGTGCCGCCGATCGTCGCCGAGGTCCGCGGCCTGCCCGAGGACCTGCACAGCTTCTACGTCTACCTGCACCAGACGATGGGGCCGTTCGCGCAGGGCCCCGTCGCCCTGATCGCCCGCCACGCCGACGAATGCGTCTTCTCCGCCGACGCGATGGGCCTGCGCCCACTCTGGCAGGTCGAGACCGAAGATGACTACGTCTTCAGCTCCGAGCCCGGCGTCGTCCCGGTCAGCAAGATGTGCTCCGAGCCGAAGCCGCTCGCCCCCGGCGAGAAGGTGCTGGTGCTGATCGACCGCGCCGACCGCACGACCACCCTGCACCCGCACGCCGAGATGCTGCGGATCGTTCGCGACCGCTGGCTCGAGCGCAACGGCGCCGAGGCGGCGGCCGGCTATGACCGCGCCCTGGAGACCGGCGGCCCGCTCGAGGGCAAGGACGTCCCCGGCTACACCGACGCCGGCCCCGAGGAGCCGGTCCGCGTCTCCGACCGCGTCCTCGCCGGCTTCGGCTGGCAGCGCGACGACGTCAAACTCGTCCAGCAGATGGCCTCCAACGGGGCGGAGCCGGTCGGCTCGCTCGGCTACGACGGCCCGCTGGCGGCGCTCTCGCCCGAGCGCCAGAACCTCGCCGACTACTTCAAGGAGACGGTCGCCGTCGTCACCAACCCGGCGCTCGACCGCGAACGAGAGCTCGAGCACTTCTCGACCCGGACCCTGTTCGGCCGCCGCCCCTCGCCCGACAACGCGGCTGAGGACACCGGCACTGTCGAAACCGGCTTCCCGGTGATCCTCGGCGGCCACCACGGCCTGGCGCCGCTCTCGGACACCGCCTACCGGAAGATCGCCCGCGAGCACAACACCTACCTGCTCGAGGACCTCTGGGAGGAGTTCAGCGGCCGCAACGCCGCCGTCGACATCTCCCTGCTGGAGTCGGAGACGACCCAGGGCGCGATCGAGCGGATCAAACAGGAGGCCGTGAAGAAGGTCCGCAACGGCTGCGAGCTGCTGGTCCTCACCGACCGCACCGTCTACGAAGCCGACCGCCGCTACCTCGACCCGCACCTGGCGGTCTCGGCGATCGACCAGGCGCTGAAGCAGTTCAAAGTCGAGACCGGGGAAACGAACCTGCGGCGGCGCTGCGGGATCGTCCTGCGCTCGGCCGCGATCCGCAACGTCCACGACGTGATGCTCGCCCTCGGGCTCGGCGCCAACGGCGTCTGCCCGTACGTGATGGTCGAGGTGATCTGCGTCGAGGACTACGAGAACGACGTCTCCAACCTCTGCGCGGCGCTGCGTAAAGGGATCGAGAAAGTGATCTCGACGATCGGCATCCACGAGGTCCGCGGCTACGCGCGCCAGTTCAGCTCGATCGGGATCAAGCCGGAGCTGGCGGAGATCTTCCAGACCGAGCACTACGCCGCCTCCGAGGCGGCCGGGACCGGGTTCGCCGACCTCGACGAGGACACCAACGCCCGCGCCCACGCGCTCTCAGGCGACGACGCGGCGGCGAAACCGGCGAAGACGTTCCGCTTCTACCCGAAGGTCTACAAGGCTGCGATCGCCACCGCCAACGGCTCCGGCACCTACGAGGAGTACTCGGAGAAAGTGCGGGACCTGGAGAAGCAGAGCCCGATCTCGATGCGCCACATCATGGGGCTGAAGGGGGACCGGCCGCCGGTCGATTCGGCCGACGTCGACGCCGGCGTCGGCCACCACGACTACCCGATCGTGATCTCATCGATGAGCTTCGGCTCGCAGTCCGAGCCCGCCTTCCGCGCCTACGCCGACGCGGCGAAATCGATCAACGTCCTCTGCATCAACGGCGAGGGCGGCGAGATCCGCGACATGTACGGCCAGTACCGCAACTGGCGTGGCCAGCAGGTCGCCTCCGGGCGCTTCGGCGTCTCGGCGGAGATGCTGAACAGCTCCTACGTTGCCGAGATCAAGATCGGCCAGGGCGCGAAGCCGGGAGAGGGCGGCCACCTGCCCGGCAAGAAGGTCTCCGAGAAGGTCGCCGCCGCGCGTAACGCCGCGCCGGGCACGGACCTGATCTCGCCCTCCAACAACCACGACCTCTACTCGATCGAGGACCTGGCCGAGCTGATCGACGAGCTGAAGACGGTGAACCCGGACGTCCGCGTCTCGGTCAAGGTGCCGGTGGTGCCGAACATCGGCACGATCGGGCTCGGGATCGCCAAGGCGGGCGCCGACATCATCACCCTCTCGGGCTTCGAGGGCGGCACCGGCGCGGCGCGCCAGCACGCGCTGCGCCACGTCGGGCTGCCGAGCGACATCGGCACCCGCGCCGTGCACCGGGCGCTGATGGAGGCCGGGCTGCGCAACCGGGTCGAGATCTGGGCCGACGGCGGCTACCGGACCGGCCACGACATCGTCAAATTGCACTGCCTCGGCGCCAACCGGGTCGGCTTCGGGACCCTGGCGATGGTCAGCCTCGGCTGCACGATCTGCCGCGGCTGCCAGCTCGACACCTGCCACGTCGGCATCGCGACTCAGATCGAGACGCCCGAGGAAGCGCAGGCGCACGGGCTGAAGAAGTTCACCCCCCAGGAGGTCGACCGCGCCGCCGAGAGCTGCGCCCGCTTCTTCTCCTCGATGGGTGAGGAGGTCAAGCAGGTGGTCGCCTCGCTCGGCTACGAACGCGCCCAGGACCTGGTCGGCCGCTACGACCTGCTGGAGCAGGTCAGCCACAAGGACACGATCGACCTGGCACCGCTGATCACGCCGCTGGAGGAGTTCCTCGACCTCGAACCGCTCGACCTGCCGGTCGCCGAAGAGGCTGATGCGCGGGCCGAAGCCGGCCTCGTCGTGGCCCGGCCGATCCGGATGGAGGCGAAGGAGGCCTCGAGCCAGATCGCGGCGTTGGCGCCGGAAGTCTGCGGCGGCCATGGTCAGGGCCCTGTGCGGAGCCAGTTCCCGCGGGCGACCGACGCCAACGACCGCGTGCTCGGGACCGAGCTCGCCGGTGCGCTGGCGCGCTGGCGGATCTTCGACGGCGGCCCGGCGGGGGAGCAAGACGACAAGCTCGCGAGCCTGGAGTTCAACGGCGGCTCGGTCGCCGGCCAGGGGCTCGGCGCCTTCAACTCCTACGGGGTCAACATCCGCATCGAGGGCGGCGCGCAGGACGGCGTCGGCAAGACCATGCTCGGCGGCACGATCGCGATCCTCAAGGGCAAGGGCGCGAGGGGCAAGCGCCTCAACGGCTCGGTCGGCAAGTCCTTCGCCTACGGCGCCCAGCGCGGCAAGCTCTACGTCCAGGGCAGCGCCGACTCCCGCTTCTGCATCCGCCTCTCCGGCGCCGACGTGGTCGTCGCGGGCGAGCCCGAGCAGGACATCGACGACAGCCGCGGAGCCCTCGCCGACCGCGCCAACGTCAAGGGCTTCGCCTTCGAGTACATGACCAGCGGCCGGGCCGTAGTCCTAGGCGACATCGGCCCCTGGGCCTGCGCCGGGATGACCGGAGGCCGCGTCTACGTACGGCACAACGCCTTCGGCATCGACCGAGCAGCGATCGAAAGGCGCCTAGGAAAAGGCGCCAAAGTCGAACTAAAGGACCTGGACGCCGAGGCCCTGATCGACATCGACGACCTCCTCCACGGCTACGCCGACGAACTAAGAGCCACCGATCAGAACGAAGAGGCCGACCGCGTCCAAGCCCTAGCCGATGACGCCACCAGCAACTTCCTGATGATCATCCCGATCAAGGTCCAGGCAGACCCGAGCATCTCCACCGAGTGATCTGGCACGCGTCTGGCAGCGCCAGACGCTGCGCGGGGCGGTGTCCTCAGTCGGCCAAATAGCGCTGCTATTCGGTCTCCCTGCGTCCTAGCCCCGCTTGGTCTGCCGCCGCCAGCCACGCACCAGAAAATTTCTAAAAGGCTGAAGGAGGGGGCTTGCCCTCGAGCCGATCCGCGATCCCTCTGACCTCCTGAAGCAGCCCGTCGAGCATTTGGGCGGTGTCGGTGTGGATGCGCCATTCGGTCAGGCGGCGCTCGGCGTCCATTGAGTCGAGGCGTTGCTCGAGGGTGGTGGTGCGGTCGTCCAGGCGGCGGATCTGGCGGTCGGTGCGTTTCTGGGATTTGCGGACTCGGGTTTTGACGTAGCGGCGGAGGTCCTCTTGGAGGGTGTCCAGCTCGCGACGGAGGTCCGAGTTGAGGGGGGCGTGCTGCTCGTCGAGCATCTGCTCGACGCCGCGGCGGACCCGCTCGATCTCTTCGTGGAGCTGGGCGCGTGCTCGTTCGGCTGCGGCGGAGATCGACTCCTCGCCGCTCGGGCGCGAAGGATCGTCCGGATTCGTCGGTCCGTTCACCGACGCGAACTGTACGGGCGGGAGGGGCGGCAAATCCGCCTGCGAAGCCGCTTTGGCTCGCGAGACCGCGAAGGACCACAATTATTCGGGTTCCTCGCGGTCTCGCGAAAGGAGTGCTTCGCGAGACCGTGGAAAACCGCCTATACGACGACTTTTTGCGGTCTCGGGGTTAGGCGTGCAGGACGTAGAGGCGGTAGCGGCCGATTGTCAGCTCGTCGCCGTCGCTGAGCTCGGTCCACTCGACCTTGCGGCCGTTGACGAAAAGGCCGTTGAGGCTGCGGTCGTCGAGGACCCGCGGCGGCCGGCCCTCGTCGGTGGCGATCATCGCGTGGCGGCGCGAGACGCTGGGGTCGTCGAGGCAGATCTCCGCCGTCTCGCAGCGGCCGATCTTGGTCCAACCGACCTCGAGGCGGAAGCTCTTGATCTCGCCGTCGTCGCGCAGGGCCAGGTGGTAGCCGGGCTCGCTCAGCTGCTCGCGCGCCTGGTCGAGCCAGACCTGGGGCTCGCGCTTCTCGCCGACCGCGAATTCGACAGTCGGGGAGCCGTGCTCCTGGAGGCCGGCGAAGATCGAATCGCGGCGGAAGCGCGAAGTGCCGCAGACCTGGCACTCAGGCAGGCGGTCGGTCTCGCGGAGGGCGAGCTGGGTGCCGCAGACGAGGCAGAAATACGTTCCCTCTCCAGGCATGGAGCCGGTGGCGAACGCCTCGCCGGCTGGGCTGGTGCCGGCGCTCTCGAAAATGGGCAACCTCTCCTTCCTAACTGGTCACAGCCGATACTAATGCGAGCGATTCGCCCTGTCACTGGAGATTTCTAGAGTGGTCCCGGAGAGGTCCCGACCCGCCGCCGGGCGTTGCGCTCAAGCGCTTCCCATCTAGACTTCGCGGCCCGATGGGCCCCGTCAGCACCGAGATCGAAATCGACGCCCCGCGCGAGCAGATCTTCGCGACGCTCCTCGACCTCGCCGCCCGACCCTCCTTCACCGACCACTTCCTCACCGACTTCCACCTCACCCGGATCGACCCGGTCGGGGTCGGCGCCGGCGCCCGCTTCTGCATCAAGGGGCCGCTGCGCAAGATCTGGACGGACTCGGCGATCGTCTCGGTCGGGGAGCCGTTCCGGATCGTCGAGGAAGGCGAGGCCGGACGCGGCAACCGCATCCGCAGCCACATCGTCTGGGAGCTGACCGACGGGGCGGGGCCGCTGACCTGCGTCCGGGTCTCCCACTGGACCGAACCGGCCGCGGTCGATCGCGCGCTCGAGCTCCTCAGCGGCGGCTCGGTGTGGCTGGAGCGCGGCTGGCGCCGCGCCCTGCGCCGCCTCCGCGACAACATCGAGTCCGACCAGCCCGTCACCGAGCGGATCGCGGTTGCAGGCGGCAACCGCTACGCAACGGGGATTCCTTAAAACGCCCTGATGGCGCCGGACCGAGCGAGGCAAGGAACTCGCGCTGCGCGCTCGCACCCCCGCCTGCGGCGGGGGGTCGGCGCGAATAGCAGCGCTATTTGGCCGACTGAGGACGCCGCATCGCGAAGTGTCCGCCGCCGTCAGGGGCCTCTATATAGACTCTCGCCCGCGATGCACCCCAACCGCCGCACCCTCTTGACGCTCTTCGCCCTGCTGGCGCTCCTCGCGCTGACCGTCGGCGTCTCCGCCTGCGGCTACTCGAGCGACTCCAAGCAGACCGACGAGGGTGAGCCCCTGCAGCTGGGCGAGCTGGAGTACAACGTCACCTTCTCGCGTTACCTCAACCCGAACGACACCGAGGACGCCGCCTACCTGGAAGGTCAGGAAGAAGCTCCGAAAGGCGAAACCTACTTCGGGGTCTTCTTCGAAGTCCAGAACAAGAGCGACGAACCGCAGCAGCTTCCCTCGACGCTCTCGATCACCGACGCCGAAGACAACGAATACGACGTGATCCCGAGCGAAAGCATCTTCGCCCTCCCGTTTGAAAGCACGGTGGAACCCGAAGAACAGATCCCGGTTCTCGACTCGCCCGCTCAGCAGGGCCCGATCGAGGGCTCGGTAGCGATCTTCCTCCTCCCCGAAGAAGCCTCAGAGAACCGCCCCCTGACCCTTCATATAGAAGGCGCCGAAGAAAAGGGCGAAGTCACCCTCGACCTGTAGTTCCCTCTTTAAGGCAAAGCCGCCGCTCCGAGCGCGGCCGAAGTCAAACCAGGCTCATGTGGGGATCGGGGCAGTCCCGGAGGAGCCTCCCCAAATTTGCGACGGAGGGACTGCCCCGATCCCCTACCCCAAGCCCGCTGAAAGAACTTCCGCCGCGATCGGGGCGGCGACTTCCCCGCCCGCCGCTTCGGCTTCGATCAGCAGCACCCCGACCGCCAGCTTCGCCTTTTCCGCCGGCGCGAAGGCGGAGAACCAGGCGTCCTTGATCTGGACCGGGTTTTCGGAATTCTCTTCGCCCGGCTTCGGACCGAGCTCGGCGGTGCCGGTCTTGCCCGCGACCTGCGCCTCGGAGATGTCGGCGGCGGTGCCGGTGCCTTCGTTGACCACGCCGATCATTAGTTCGGTCAGTTCGTTCGAGATCTTCGGCGACATCACCCGCACCGGTTCGGCGTCGGGGCGCAGTTTCTTGTTGGCGACGATCGAGGTCGGCATCCGGACCCCGTTGTTGCCGACCGTCTGCGCCACGTTCGCCATCTCCAGCGGCGTCGCCAGCACTTCTCCTTGGCCGATCGCCGAGACGCCGAGGTCGATTTCTTCGCCGATTTCGGTCGGGATCGTCGATTCCTCGGGTTCGACTTCGCGGGTGATCTGCGGCGCGTAGAGGGTCGGCGGCGAGTTGAAGCCGTACTTTTCTGCCGTTTCGACCAGCTTGTCGTTGCCGACCGCCGGCCCGAGCGGGGCGAAGACCGCGTTGCAGGACTCGGCGAAGGCCTGGCGGAAGGTGCCGCCGCAGTACTCGCCGTTGGCATTGTTGAGGAAGCGGCCGCCGACGTTGACGCCATTGGTGATTTCGAATTCGTCGTCGAGGCTGACCTTGCCCGCCTCCAGCGCCGCCGTCGTGGTGACGATCTTGAAGGTCGAGCCGGGGGGCTGGGGGGCGGAGAAAGCCTGCCCGGCGAGGGCGCGGACGTCGCCGCGCTTGGCGTCCAGCACCGCGACGCCGCCGGAGCGCCCGGCCAGCGCCGAGACTGCGACTTCCTGCAGTTCGGGGTCGATCGTCGTCTTCACCGGCGCGCCCTTCTGCGGCTTGCCCTGGGCGAGGGTGCGGACGCTGGAGCCGTCTTCGGAGACTGCCAGCAGCTTGCCGCCGGGCTTGCCGGCGAGGCGGGCGTTGAAGGCGCGCTCGAGGCCGCTGATCCCGACCGGGGTTTCCGGGCTGAAGCCGTGGCGGGCCAGGTCCGGCCACTCTTCTTCGGGCGCTTCGCCGACTTCGCCGGTGACGTCGATCGCGGCGCTGCCGATCGGGTGTTCGCGTTCTTCGGCCGGGCCTTCGGCCAGCGGCGTCCCGTCGCGGGCGAGGATCGGCGCCCGTTCGGCGAGTTCGACGTCGGCCGCCAGTTCCTCGCCCGGCCGCAGGCCCGGGAAGACGAGGCTCTCGTCCCATTCGACCCCGCCGTCGGCGTAGGGGAGGTCGAGGTCTTCTTCGACGGCGCCGAAGGCGACGGTCTGGATCGTCATCCCGACCGGGACCATTTTGGCTGCGTCGGTCGACTGCGCGTCGCCGGCCGAGCCCGCTTCGATCCCCCGCACCGTCGCCGTCTCCTGGGCTTCGCGGTAGGCGGCTTCGAACTCCTTGCGGCTCACCCGCGCCCGCGAGGCTTCGTTCAGCTCCGCGTACATCGCCTTGAAGTTCTTTGCCGCCCAGGCGTCGGCGAAGCGCCCGGCGGCCTCCTTTTCCGGCGAGCCGGGGGAGCCGGCGGTGACCCCGACGACGAAGGCGACCAGCGCCACCAGCGCCAGCGGCAGCGCCCGAGTGACAAGACGACGCCTACGTTCTGCCGTGGTGGCTGACTGATTCACCGGCCGAAAGCTAAAGCAGCCTCTCCCGGCATGCTTCTATTCACGGGTGACTGTCCTGGATTGGGCAATTCTCGCCTTCACCTTCGCCCTCGCCCTCTGGGGGTATCGGCAGGGCCTGATCGTCGGGGCGCTGACCCTGATCGGGTTCGGCGCGGGCGCCTTCCTCGGCAGCCGGATCGGGCCGCTGTTGCTGACCAAGGGGGCCGACTCGCCTTACGCGCCGCTCTGCGGGGCGCTGGGGGCGCTGCTGGCGGGGGCGCTGATGGCGGTGACGGTGGAGACCTTCGCCCTCGGCCTGCGGGAAAAGGTCGTGCGGCGTCCGTTCCTGCACCTGGCCGACGGGGCCGGCGGGGCGGCGCTGATCGCCTCGGTCGCCCTCGGGCTCGCCTGGGTCTTCGGCGCTGTCCTCCTGCACGCCCCCTCGACCGCGCGGCTGCGCGCCGACATCCAGCAGTCGCTGATCCTGCGCAGCCTCAACGACGTCCTGCCGCCGACCGGGCCGCTTCTGAACGCCCTCGACCGCGTCGACCCGGCGCCGACGGTGCTCGGCCCGGCGGCGCCGGTCTCCCGCCCCAGCGGCAAGATCGCCTCCGACCCCGAGGTGCTGCGGGCGGGGGATTCGGTGGTGCGGGTGCTGAGCACCGCCTGCGGGCTGGGGATCGAGGGCTCGGGCTGGGCGGCGATGCCGGAAGTCGTCGTCACCAACGCCCACGTGATCGCCGGCGCCGACGACACCACCGTCACCACCCAGGACGGGACCGAGCTCGACGCGACGCCGATCTACTACGAGCCGAAGCAGGACCTGGCGCTGCTGCGGGTCGGGGCGGCGCTGCCGACGCTGCCGATCAGCGCCCGGCGGCAGGAGGGCGGGGACGCCGCCGTGCTCGGCTATCCGGAAAACGGCCCCTACCGGCTGGAGCCGGCGCGGATCGGCGAAACGCGGGCGACGATCAGCGAGGACTCCTACGGCAACGGGCCGGTCGAACGGACGATCACGGCGCTGAGCGGAGCCGTGCGCAGCGGCAACTCCGGCGGACCGCTGGTCGACGCGCAGGGTGAGGTGGTCGGCACGGTCTTCGCAGCGACGACGAGCGGGCCGCATGGCGGTTTCGCGATCCCGGCCGAGCAGGTGCGGGGGGCGCTCGAGCACACCGCGGAAGGGGTTAGCACCGGGCCTTGTACGGGCTGAGGGGGGTCGGGGTGGTCCTCTCCAGACACAAGCTCGCTATGGCTCGTTGTCGAGTGTCTGGAGAGGACCACCCCGACCCCCCTCACAGCGCTCGGAAATAGCCGGTCACTTACGTTCTGTAAGCTCGGTCGCGATGGAGCAGCAGGTTGGTTCTACGGAGGCTCGGGGGGAGTCCGAGGGTGCGGTTTGTCCGCACTTTCACCATGCGATCGAGTTGATCGGGAAGCGCTGGACGGGCGCGATCGTCGTTGCCCTTACCGAGGGGCCGATGCGGTATGCCGAGCTGGGTAAGGCGGTGCCGGGGCTGTCGGACCGGCTGCTTTCGCAGCGGTTGCGCGAGCTGGAGGAAGAGGGGCTGGTCGAGCGGCAGGTCGAAGCGGGGACGCCGGTGCGGGTCATCTACTCGCTGACCGAGGCCGGGCAGCAGCTCGACCCGGTGCTTAGCGAGCTGAAGAGCTGGGCACGCCGCTGGAAGAAAGCCGCCTGAGCGCGCCGCGCCGTTCTCTAGCCTGGATCAAGTGGAAGAGCAGCTTACGGCGGTAGAAGCAGGCCCTCGCTATCCCGGCCCGTTCGAGGTCGGCGTCTACGCGCGCAAGATCCAGGCCGAGATGCGTAAGCGGGCCAAAGTTCAGCTGATCGGCGAGGTGACGGGGGTCGGCCGCAGCAAGGTCCAGGCCTACTTCGAGCTGCGCGACAGCGACGGCGCGGTTCCCTGCGCGATCTGGCTCAACGACCTGGAGAAGTGCGGGATCGGCGACCAGCTCCGCGACGGGGTCGAAGTCGTCGCCTCCGGCGGGCTCGACTACTACCCGGGCGGCGGTCAGGCTTCGCCGAAATTCTCTTTCCGGGCGACGCACGTGCGGCTTGCCGGCGAGGGCGATCTGATCGCGCGCTTGGAGGCGCTGCGCAAGCAGCTGCGGGCGGAGGGGCTGTTCGAGCTGCAGAAGCAGCTGCACCGGCCGCGGCTGCCGAAGGCGATCGGGGTCGTCACCGCGGAAACGGGCGCGGCGCGGCGCGACCTGCTCGCCGGCCTGCAGCGGCGCGGCTGGGGCGGCTCGGTGATCTGGGGGTTCGCGCCGGTGCAGGACCGCCACGCGGCGCCGGCGATCGGGCGGGCGGTGCAGGACCTGGCGGCGCGGCCCGAGGTCGAGGCGATCGTGGTCACCCGCGGCGGCGGCAGCCTCGCCGACCTCTGGGCCTTCTGTGATGAGACCCTCTGCCGGACCGTGGCGATGCTGCGGGTGCCGGTGGTCAGCGCCGTCGGCCACGAGCGCGATCGGACGCTGATCGACGACGTCGCCGCGGTCGCCTGCTCCACTCCGACCCACGCCGCCGAGGCGGCGGTGCCGCTTGACTGCCTCGCGGCCCGCGAGAGCCTCGAGCGCTGCGCGATCTCGCTGCGGCGGGCGGGGGAGGGGGCGATCGGGACGCGGTCCCGGCACCTGAGCGCGCTGGCGCGGGGACCGGCGCGGGCGCTGCAGCGCGAGCGCGGCTCGCTCAACCAGAAGATCCGCGAAATCCGCGCCGCCGCCGAGCGCGGCCTCGCCGACCGCGTCGCCTCGCAGACGCGGAAAGGCACGGTCGTCCTGGAGCGGGCACGCAACCGGGCGGTCGGCGCCGACATGGAGAAACGGCAGGCGGCGCTGCGGCGGGCGCTGGTGGCGCTGCGGGCGCACGAACCCGAGCGCACGCTTGAGCGCGGCTACGCCTTGGTCGAGCGAGAGGACGGCGAGCCGCTGGCCAGCGCCGCCGAGGTAAGCGCCGAGGAGCGCATTAGCCTTCGCTTCAGCGATGGACGAGTCCGAGCGAGACCTGAGCCCGACGGCGCAGCCTGACTCCTACGAGGCCGCGGTCGAGCGGCTGGAGGAGATCATCGACCGGCTCGACTCCGGCCAGGCCGGCCTGCGCGAGACCCTCGACCTCTGCAAAGAGGGCCGCGAGCTGGTCAAATACTGCGCCGCCGAGCTCGACGAGGTCGGTGAGGGGCTGAAAGAGCTGCGCTTGGACGACTTGGCGACGAAGCTCGAGGTCGGCTCCCCTGAGTCTCCCTGACCGGCGCAGATCGGCGTCCTCAGTCGCTCGCGTGCAGAGCACGCCACGCTCCCTGCGTCCTTGATCTGCTTGGTCAGGGAGACTCAGGGCCGCTACAGAGCCCGCGGAGTGCGGGGCAGCCGCGGCAGAGGGACCAGTCGCGCTGCTCGGGGGGTGCGACCGGGAAGTCGCCGCTGTTGATGCGGCCGATCGTCTCTTCGAGAGAGGCGCGAGCGGCGGCCATCTCCGACGGCCCAAGACACGAGACGGCCGGCTCATCTGGTCGCTCAAGAAAGACGTAGGCGACCTCGACCTCCTCGACTCCCAGCGCCTCGGCGACCGCGAGCGCGTAGATCGAGCGCTGAACCTCGTAGTGCGCGGCCCGCCCAGCTGGCTCGGCACCGCTGAGGCGGTCAGTCTTGTAATCGATCACCAGCGGTGGCATCCCGCCACGCTCCACCAACAGATCGATCGACCCACGCAGGACGGTGCCTCCGACTCCCAGCAGCAACGGCACCTCGGCCCGCATCCGACGTGCCTCAGCTGCGATCTGCATCCGCAATGGCGAGCCGATCCAAGCGCGCACGGGCTCCAGCAAGCTGTCGAGCGGGAGCGGGGAGTGCCTCCCCGGACCCTCCCCGCTGTTGTCCGGGGAGGCACTCCCCGCTCCCAGCCCTGCGGCCGCCGCGTGTCGCCTCACCAGCTCCAGCGACGGCTCCGCCCACCCGTTCGCCTGGCTCCACTCCAACAGCGCATGCACAGCCGCCCCCCGCGCAGTCCGTTCTTCGGGTTGGCTCAGCTCCAGCTCGTCGCTCGGCGCCCCCTCGTCGATGCGGGCCATCCCCAGCACCCGCTCCATGTAGAAGCGGTAGGCGCACTCCTTGTAAGCGCTGATCGCGGTGTAGGAGAGGGGGCGGCCGGGGACGATCGGCGGCTTGCGCTCGACCAGCGGCGGCGGCCCCTCGCCGAGCTCGCGGGCGGCGGCTCCTTCGCGGCGCAGGGTGCGCAGCTCGGCCGCGCGCGCGGGCGAGGGGAGGTTGACGCGGACGGCAATCTCCGACGGCGCCAGCTCCGCCTCCAACCCCGGTCGCGGGGCTGGCGCCGCGACCGGCACCGTCGAGTCCTCGTCGCGTGGCACCCCGAGCGTCTCAACCAAGCGCTCGATCACCGGCTTCCCCTTGCTGTCTTTGCCCTCTTTCGGGTTGACGACGCCGCTGACGATCAAGCGCTCCTTGGCCCGGGTGGCGGCGACGTGGAAGAGCCGCAGCTCCTCTTCGGCTTCGCGCTCGGCCGCCTCTTCGCAGAGGGCGCCGTACTCGAAGAGGTCGATCTTCGGGCTGCCGAGGCGGACCAGCCGCAGTCCGACTCGCGGCTCTACCTCGCGGCCGAGGACCAGCAACGGCGAGCGCGCGGCGTTCAGCAGCCGCCGCGAGAGGTCGGGCACGGCGACGACGCCGAACTCGAGCCCCTTGGCGTTGTGGACGGTCATGATCCGGACGCCGTCGTGGCCCTCGGCGGCGGTCGCCGCCTGCGCCTCGGCGTCGGTTTCGGCCCGGGCGGCGAGGAAGTCGAGGAAGCCGCGCAGGTCGCGTCCCTCGCGCGACTCGTACTCGGCCGCCAGGCGGGTCATCTTGCGGACATTGGCGAAGCGCGCTTCCCCGGCCGGCCGACTGAGCACCGCGAGGTCGTAGCCGGTCTCGGTCACCGCTGCCTCGATCAGCCCCGGCAGCGCCAGGCGCGGCCCTCGGTCCCGCAGCGAAGCGATCCGCGCCACGAAGGTCGCCAGCAGCTCCCGCTCGGCCTCGGGAACGTCTCGCAGCCGCTCAGGGTCGACCAGCCCCGACTCGTGGTTCCTTTCGGACGCACCCGGTCCGGAAGGAACCACGGGATCGGCGTTCGCTGCCTGCTCGACGGCCGGCCACACGTGGCGTCGCTTGCCTGCTGCCGCCCGCAGGAGCCAGAGGGTGTCCGGGGCGACCGCGCATGCGGGGGAGGCGAGGGCGCCGAAGAGGGCGTGATCATCGAGCGGGTTGGCGATCACGGCGAGGAGCGCGCAGACATCGGCGACCTGCTGCTGGGACCAGTAGCCGCGGCCGCCGACCACGTAGGGGCGCAGCCCGGCGCGTTCGAGCGCGTCCTCGTAGGCGTCGAGGTGGGAGAAGGCGCGCAGCAGCACGACCATCTCGCCCCGCGGCACCCCTTCGTCGGCGAGCGACCGCAGCCGCTCGGCGACCGCGCGCGCCTCGGCGAGGCAGTTCAGCGGCGTCGCCCCGTCGATCGCCGGCTCCAGGTCGATCCCGTCCCCGTCCCAGCCGTCGCGGGCGGTCAGCAGCAGCTCAACGGCTGGCTCTTCGGCGATGCGCGGTGCTTTATCACCGGTATGTGGGGATAAGGCACCATGCTCCGGCGCAACGCCCACCCGCAGCGGCGTGTAGGCGCTGCCGAGCAGTGCCTCGCCGAAGAGGTTGACGGCGCCGACCACCTCGGGGCGCGAGCGGAAGTTGCCGCTGAGCCGCATCAGCTCGGAGTCGGTGCGGCGGTCTATCTCCTCGCGGCGGCGGCGGAAGACGTCGAGGTCGGCGTGGCGGAAGCCGTAGATCGACTGCAGCTCGTCGCCGACCACGACCAGCTCGGTCTTGGGGCCACGGAGCGCCTCGATCAAACGCAACTGAAGACGGTTGGTGTCCTGGAACTCGTCGACGAGGATCTGGCGGAAGCGGCTGCGGTAGTGCTCGCCGATCTCGGCCCGCTCCAGCAGCCGCGCGGCGAGGATCTGCAGGTCCTCGAAGTCGATCCCCGCGCGCCGTTCCTTTGCCGCCTCGAAGCGGATGGAGAAGAGGCGCAGCAGCTCGGTGAGGTGGCGGTAGACGGCGCCGCCCTCGCCTGCCTCGGCGGCGCGGGCGACCGCGGCCTGGAGCGCCTCCTCATAGGGAGCAAGCGACTTCGCCCCGCTGCCGGTTCCCGCCGCGCCCAGATCGTCCAGGCCCGGCTCCGAGCCGAGCCCCTCGAGCCGCCCGAGTGCTTCTTCCAGAAGCTCGCGCTCGCGCTCGGCCTTCTTGCCGCCGCGCTCCCGCAGCTCCTCGACGCATCCGCGGCCGACCTCGATCGCGACCCCGATCGCCTCCTCCGGATCCGCCGCAGGCGGCTCCGGCAGCTGAGGCTGGGCGACGCCGCGGCTGCGCAGCTCGTCGTGGATCGCGACGATCGTCCCGCGCAGACCCTCGACGTCGTAGGCGGCGACCGTCTCCTCGCGCGCCGCGTCGCCCTCGGCGAGGAACTCGACCAAGGCGTCGTCGAAGGCCTCGCGCGCCGCCCGCGCCGCCTCCGGCGCGTCGAGCACGCGGAAGCCGGGATCGACCCCGGCCGCCACCGGATGTGCGGCGAGCACCCGATTGCAGAAGCCGTGGATCGTCGTGATCCAGGCGCAGCCGATGCCGGCGAGGACGGTTGCGGCGCGGGCCGAGCCGCGCTCGGCCCGCCGCGCCAGCTCGGTGCGGATCCGCTGCCGCAGCTCGGCGGCGGCCTTGTCGGTGAAGGTGAAGGCGAGGATCGCATCGGGGGAAAGACCGGAGTCGCAGACGAGGCGGCAGTAGCGGTCGACCATCACGCCGGTCTTGCCGGTCCCGGCGCCCGCCTCCAGCAGCACGTCCTTGCCGCGGACGGCGATTGCCGCGGCCTGCTCGGGGGTCGGCTCGCGCGACGGCGCCTGCTTCGCCTGCTCGACGCTCACCGCTCGTCCTCTCCTTCTTCGTCCATGTACTGCGGGGTGCGGTCACGGCGGCAGATCGAGGCGAAGGTGCAGTAGGACGGGCAGACGTCGTGGCCGCGCAGCCCTGGTCGCGGGCCCGGGTCACGGCGGATGTCGCCGGCGCGCATGCGGGCGACGATCTCGCCGCCGCGCCGGCGCGACTCGTCCAGCAGGTCCTCCAGCTCCTCGGGCTCGACCACGTCGGTCTTGGAGAGGCCGTAGCCGGCGAGGTCCTGGGCGACCGCGGCGGAGACGACGCCGCGCGGGCGCCGGGTCGAGGTCCCGCGCAGCGGGTGGTAGAGCGCCGCGACCGGCTCCGCGCCCCAGTGCTCGGCGACCGCGAGCAGGTAGAGCGGCAGCTGCAGCTTCGCCCGCTCCTCGAACTTCTCGCGCGGGGTGACCTGACCGGCGAGCTTGTAATCGATGACTACAGCGCTGCCGTCGGCGGCGCGGTCGACCCGGTCGACGGCGCCGTGCAGGCCCCAGCCGCCGAGATCGAGCGAGGGACGCTCGGCGTCGGGGTGCTCGCCGAAGCGGGCCTCCAGCAGCCAGGGCTCGAAGCCGCCGATCTCGCGCTCGGCCTCCTCGGCGAGGAAGCGCTCCAGCAGGCGCTCGACCCGCCGCGCCATCGCCCGCTCGGCCGGGTGCGTGCCGAGTTCGCGCTCGGCGACGATCGCCGTCACCAGCTCCCGCCCGCGCCCGGTCCAGGCGGCGAGGGTGCCCGGCCGCGGCAGCGGATCGCCGCCGGGGCGCTCCTTGTAGAGACGGTCGAGCGCCTCGTGCATGAGGCCCCCCTGGACCAGCGGATCGGGGACCGGGTCGAGCAGCTGCGGGTCGAGCTCGTGGCCGGCGAACCAGCGATAGGAGCAGAGGTCGAACTCCTCCAGGGTGGTGCCGCCATACGCCGATACGTCGGCGAGCGAGTCCAGCGCCGCGGGGTTGGTCAGCGGGCCGGGCGCTCGCGAGGCGGCCTCGGCCCGCCGCGCCGCGCCGACCCGGGCGACGATCGCCGCCGCCACCTCGGCTTCGACCCCGATCTGCGCCAGCAGCGCCGGTGCGTCGGCGCTCGGGCCGTGGGAGGCGAGCGCCCGCGCCAGCTCGTCCTCCGAGGGCGCCTCGGAGAGCGGCGCGACCACCTGCGCCAGGTCCCGCATGATCGTGATCTCCTCCTCCAGCGGGTCGGGCGAGCTGCCGTCGGGGGCGGGGGAGAGGAGCGCCCGCACGTCGTCGATCAGCGGCGAGCGCGCGGTCGCGGCGCCGTCCTCGTCGCTGTCGCGGTAGGAGAGGACGAGGCTGCGGCGAGGAAGGGCGAGGCAGGCGTGGAAGAGGTAGCGCTCCTCGGCCTCGGTGTCGCGGCGCGGGTCGAGGCCGAGCGTCTCCCGCTGGCGGTCGGAGAGGAAGGGGTCGGCGCCGCGGTCGCGACGCGGGAACTCGCCGTCCTGCAGCGAGCCGACGACCACATGGTCGAAGCGGGCGGCGCGGAGGCGGTAGGGGTCGGCGATCCGGACCCGGCCCTCGACCGGCCCCGACCAGACGCGGAAGTCGAGCTCTTCGACCAGCGGCGCCAGCTCTTGCGGTTGCGGTGCCAGCGCCCCGAGTTCGCCCAGCTCCGCCAGCGCCGCGGCGATCGCCGAGGCGGCGCGCAGCTCCAGTCCTTCGCCCTGCGGCAGCGTCGGGCCGTCGCCGGCGTCGCGCAGCGGCCGCGAGGCCATCCGCCCCGCCAGCGCCCCGACCTCGACCGCCAGCGCCGCGGCCCCGCGCTGCGCCGCCTCGTGCAGGCGCACGAGGTCGCGCGGCGGCTCGCCGTCCGGGTCCTGCCACAGCCGCAGCGCGGTCTCGGCGTCGCGGACGCGGCGGCGGCGCAGGTTGCGCTCGAACCAGTCGACGCGACCAGGTGAGAAGCCCGAGGGACCGCGCAGGTAACGGAGGAAGTCGGCGGCGCGGCGGGCGCCGAACTCGGCCTCCAGCAGGGCGACGAGGGCGCCGCCGACGCTCGTCCCGGCGACCGGCACCTCGGCCTCGAGCGCGACCGCGATCCCGTTGCGCTCCAACGCCGCGGCGATCTCCGGGCCGCGGCGGGAGGGGTCGCGGAGCGCGACCGCGATCTCGGCCGGATCGGCTCCCCGCGAGACGAGCCGCGAGACGTGCGCGGTGATCGCCTCGGCTTCGGCGCGCGTTCCGGCCGAGCGCAGCAGGGTCAGGCTCCCGTCGGTTTCGGCCCGCTTCGGCCGCGGCGAGCCGAAGCCGATCGTCAGGTGGAAGAGCAGCGGGCTGATCGTGTTGCCGGGGTCGGCCTCTGTTACGACCTCCTCGCCGACGTCGAGCCGCTCGCGCAGCTGTCCCAGCAGTCGGCCGCGGGCCGCCAGCGCCGCGCTCCCCTCTTCATAAGGGAGGGCGACCGTCACCTCGGTCTGCGCCGCCAGCGCGGCGACCAGCTCGAACTGGTTCTCGGTCAGGTCGTCGAAGCCGTAGAGGAGGACCGGCCGCCCGCCCCAGAAGGAGCCGTCGCGGCGCAGCTGCGCAATCGCCTCGCGGGCGATCCCGTGGGAGTCGACGCGGCCCGTCCGTCGGCGCGTCGCCTCGTAGGCGCCGTAGAGGGCGGCGATGTCGGCGAGGTAGGCGGAGCCCTCCAGCGTTGCCGCGCTTGCCTCGACCTCCTCCGGCTCGACGCCCGCCGCCTGCAGCTCGCCCAGGAGGTGTTCAAGGGCGCGGGCGAAGCGAGGGCGGCCGGCCGATCGCCGCAGCGGCCGCAGCCCCTGCCGCCGCGCCTCGATCGCGACCGAGACCGCCCGCAGCCGCTGCGCCGGTGAGAGCTCGGCGCCCGGGGGCGCTCCGGCGGCGGTGGCGACGGTGCGGAAGAGGCCGCCGAAGGTCATCGCCGCGCCCCCCAGCAAGGCCCCGCCGCCGGAGAGCTCGCGCTCGAAGGCGAAGACGTCGTCGACGGTCGGCACGACCAGGATCGGGTCGCGCTCGAGGGTGGCCGCGAAGTCACGGCGGATGACGCCCGCGCGGCCCGAGTTCGGGGGTCCGTAGACGAGTTTCAGCGGCACGGCGTCCGAGCCTAGGGACGGGTCCGGCGCCTTCTCGACCCCGCCTTCCACGACCCCGCAAAGTGGGGGGTTAGCGGGGCATCTTTGGCGTCATCGGCCCTCTCTACCTTTCTCGGCAGCCGATGTCCCTCTGCTTTGTAGACCCAGCCGACGCCATCCGGGCGATCGCCGACTCAGTCGGTCGCGAGGCTCGCCGCCAGCTCCTCGGAGAGGCGGTGCGCGCCTGGGTGGATGAGATCCCCGACGCCGAGCTCGAAATCCACTACGCGAAGGCGATCTCCGAGCTCGACGAGCACGACCTCTCGATGCTCGCCGCCTGGCACGGCTCGCTCGAGGTCGGGCAGCCGGTCCCCAACCGCGACTTCCTCATGGGCGCCTTCAACGGCCTCGGCGAGAACCGCCGCGAGGCCCTAAGCTCGCCGCCGGCTTCCGCGGCGAGGAGGCCGTCGATTCGGGCGTAACCGAAGAGGACGCCCTCGAGCTGGTCCTAGGCCTCCTCGGCCCCCCGCGCCTGATGGAACTCGCAGCCGAGGCCCTAGAGCTATACGTCTGGGACCGCGCCGGTTCCGACAACTAGAGCGAAGCCCTTCAAGGAGGGGCGCAACAAAAAGACCCGCCTGCGCGGGTCTAGTTGCAAGGTGGGTAATCAGCCCACAAACGCCTGATAAGCCCCTTGATCGTATCAGCGGGGCGTGCGTTCAACCGACTTCCGCTCAGCGGGTCAATCTGTGGCGGAGAGCGGGGGATTCGAACCCCTGCCGGTTGATTGGACCGACCTCACGCTTATCAGGCGTTCGCCGCGCCTCGCGGCCTCTGCTCTCCGTATCGACAGGGTAGAGAAGAAGACAAGAAGTTGCGTTGCGAGGAGGGAGGCGAGCTTCGTCGCGAGCACCTCCTCCGGGCTGGCTAATCTCGGAGTGGTGGAAGTTCCCCCTCAGGTAATCGTCATCTTCGGCGCCACCGGCGACCTGGCGCGGCGGAAGCTGCTGCCGGGGTTGCTGCGGCTGTTTCAGGCCGGGTTGATGCCGGAGTTTCGGGTGGTCGGGGTGTCGATGGAGGAGATCTCCGATGCGGAGTTCCGGGGGATCGCGGAAAAGGCGTGCCGGGAGTTCGCGCGGAGCGCCTTCGGCGGCGAGGAATGGCACGAGTTCTCGGGCAAGCTGTCCTACGTGCCGCACGAGCAGGCCCCGGAGGCTTTGGCCGAGCGGGTGAAGGAGGCCGAAGGCGAACTCGGCTCGCACATGCGGCTGCTCCACTACCTGAGCGTGCCGCCGACCGCGGCCCCGGACGTGATCCAGATGCTGAAGACCTGCGGGCTCGCCGACCGCGCCCGGGTGATCATGGAGAAGCCGTTCGGGACCGACCTCGCCTCGGCGCGGAAGCTGAACGAGATGGTCCACGAGGTGCTGGACGAGGAGCAGGTCTACCGGATCGACCATTTCCTCGGCAAAGAGGCGGCGCAGAACATCCTCGCGCTGCGCTTCGCCAACGGCCTCTTCGAGCCGATCTGGAACCGAAACCACATCGACCATATCCAGATCGACGTGCCGGAGACGCTCGGGGTCGGCTCCCGCGCCGCCTTCTACGAGAAAACCGGTGCCTTCCGCGACATGGTCGTCACCCACCTGTTCCAGATCCTCGCCTTCGTCGCGATGGAGCCGCCGACGGCGCTGGCGCCGGAACCGATCACCGAGGAGAAGAACAAAGTCTTCCGCAGCCTGCAGCCGCTCGACCCCGCCTGCGTGGTGCGCGGCCAGTACGAGGGCTACCGCGAAGAGGAGGGGGTCGATCCCAACTCGAGCACCGAGACCTTCGTCGCCCTGCGTTGCGAAATCGACAACTGGCGCTGGAGCGGGGTCCCCTTCTACCTGCGCACCGGCAAGCGGATGGGGGAAGGGGCGCGGATCATCTCGATCGCCTTCCGCGAGCCGCCGCACGCGATGTTCCCCGAGCACTCGCGGGTCGGCCGCTACGGCCCCGACCACCTCACCTTCGACCTCGACGAGTCCTCCCGCGTCTCGCTCTCCTTCTACGGCAAGCGGCCGGGGATGGGGATGGTGCTCGACAAGGCGAGCATGCAGTTCTCGCTCGACGAAACCGGTTACGCCGGCGACGCGGTCGAGGCCTACGAGCGGCTGATCCGCGACGCGATGATCGGCGACCGCACCCTTTTCACCACGGCGGGAGGGATCGAGCGGCTGTGGGAAGTCTCCGAACCGCTGCTGCAGGACCCGCCGCCGGTGAAACCGTACCCGCAGGGGTCGTGGGGGCCGACCGAGATCGGCGCCCTGATCGCACCGCACAGCTGGCGGCTGCCGTTCGCGCGGCGCTGGCGCGAGGCGCCGGCCCGTGCCGCCGACGGCAACGGCGCCGGCGTACCCGCCCGCGAGTCGGCCTAGTCACGGCTGTCGAGTTTGTAAGGCATAGCCATGCAAACTCGACATGTCTACCCGAGCGCGGCGCGGATCTCGACGATCGCCTGCTCGTTGTCGCGGAAGCAGACCGCCCGCATCCCGGCCTTTTCGGCGCCTTCGCAGTTGACCTGGAGGTCGTCGATAAAGAGGCACGCCTCGGCCGGCATCCCGATCCGCTCCAGGGTCAGCCGGTAGATCCGGCCTTCCGGCTTGCGGCAGCCGACGAAGGCGGAGTCGACCACCTCCTCGAAGATCTCGTCGACCGGCATCATCGAGCGCCAGAGCGGCTCCCACTCGCGCACGTTGTTGGTCAGCATCGCCATCTTCAGCCCGCTCACCTTGAGCTCGCGCATCAGCTCGATCATCGGCTCGTTCGGGTCGAGGGCGTCGAAGTAGACCTCGCGGAAGCGGTGCAGGTGGGGGCGGTGGCCGAGCTCGGGCTCGAGGTGCGTGCTCAGCAGCTCGAGGAACGCGGACTCCTCGATCTCGCCGCGCTCGAGCTCGAAGAGCGGGTTATCGCCGCGCTGCTCGGTCGCCGCCCGCAGCGCCTTGCCGAGGTATTCGGCCGGTATCTGGATCTCGTCCTGGACCCGTTCGAAGCTGCCGAGCAGCGGCGTCGTCAGGACGCCGCCGAAGTCGGAGACGATTGCCCGGATCCCGGTGGCCGCCGGCTCACTCATCGACGACGCGGGCGACCTCGTAGGTGCCGAGCCCCTCGCGGCCTTCGACCGACCAGCGGAAGAAGGCGATCTGCGAGTCGAGGTCCTGGCGGCGCACGCGGACCGAGTTGATCAGCGAGCCGGCGCCGCGCAGCGGCCGCATCTCCTCGATCGACGGCCACAGCTCCAGCGTCACCCGCCGCTGCACCCCGTCCTCGCCGTACTCGGTCGAGAGCAGCGTCTCCTCGAAGGTCAACGGCGCGCCCTCGGCTTCGCAGAGGACCGCGGTCGCCTCCTCCTCGTCGATGCCGCGGCCGCCCTCGGGCAGCTGCGAGGTCAGCGCCAGCAGGCTGCCGTCGGAGAAGACGATCCCGATCGACCGTCGCACGACCTGTCCCTGCTCGCTCATGCCGCCAGCCTAGTAATCCACGGGTGCGGTTGAGCTTTGGCCTCCAGGAGAGGCCTGACCTCGACCACACCTGATTTAGATTGCCGTCCCCATGGCTGATCTCACCATCCGGGATGCAGACTCCGCCCGCGACGCCGCCGCCTGCGCGGCGATCTACGCGCCGCACGTCGAGGGCAGCCCGGTCTCATTCGAGGAACGGCCGCCCGACGCAGGGGAGATGGCGGTGCGGATCGAGCACTACGGCTCAAGCCACGCTTGGCTCGTCGCCGAACACGAGGGAAAGGTGGTCGGCTACGCCTACGCCACCGCCTTCAACGAGCGCCCCGCCTACCGCTGGAGCACCTCCGTCTCGGTCTACATCGCCGACGGAGCCCGCGGCAGAGGCCTCGGCCGCGCCCTCTACGAGGCACTCTTCGACCGCCTGCGCGAGCGCGGCTACCGGATGGCCTGCGCCGGGATCACCCTGCCGAACGAGGCCAGCGAGGGCCTGCACCGGAACCTCGGCTTCGAGCCGGTCGGCGTCAACCGCGAGATCGGCTGGAAGCAGGGCGCCTGGCGAGACGTCGGCTGGTACCAACTTGAGCTCTCACCGGCCCCAGACGGTCCGCCTCCAGAGCCGCGCTGATCGCCCGGCTACCATGGGGCCATGTCCGACGATCAGATCACCACGCCCGACCAGCAGCCCGCGACCCCGGCAGCGGAGCACGACGAAGCCCTGACCGAGGAGGACGTCTACGAGGCGCTCGAGGAGGTAATCGACCCCGAGCTCGGTCTCGATTTCGTCTCCCTCGGCCTCGTCTACGACGTCAACATCGAGAACGACGCCGAGGTCTACGTCACCTTCACCCTCACCACTCCCGCCTGCCCGATCGGCCCCCAGGTCTCCGAGCAGATGCGCGAGTTCGTCGGCGACCTCCCCGGCGTAACCGCCGTCCACCCGAAGATGGTCTTCGACCCTCCGTGGTCCCCGGAAATGATGACCGAGGACGCCAAGTTCGCCCTGGGCTTCTAGGCACGGATTGCGGGGTCTGAGGGGGGTCACTCGGGTCAGTTTTGTCCCCATCCCGTCCTCGCGGCTGTCCCCACTGAAGTCGAGGGCGGCGAGCCTTCGGAGCCCGCCGCCGGCCTTCGATCATGGGGTGGATGCCGATCTACGAGTTTCGATGCCCGGGAGCTGCGCTCTTCATCAGCCCTGCGGCGTGCAGGTGCGGACGATGGTCGCCGCGGCTTTGGTGCCGTCGGCGAAGTTCGCCTCCACGTCTGCCTGGAGGCGCCCGTCGGGGCACTTCGCCGAGATAAGGCTCATCTTCTTGCCCTTGTAGCTCCATTTCTTGTTGAGCTTCAGCGTGAACGACTTGACCGAGCCGGCCCCGTTCGCGATCTTCGGGATGGTCGAGGTCGAGAGGGTGCCGTAGCGTCCGTCGCGGACCTTCTTGATCTTGACGACGGTGACGATTGCGGCGGTTACAGGCGCGGTCAGAAAGGCATGGATGTAGAGCGTGACGACGCCGCCCTTTTCTCCGCCGTTGATCGCGAGGATCTTGCTCTTGGCGAGGATCGGCTTCTGTTCGGGGAAGACGACCTCGGCCGTGGCCTGGCCTTCGCCGACGATGGCGGGGGCGCAGACCTTTTCGGCTGCCTTGGTGTCCCGGGCCTGGAGCTTGCCGGCCGTGCAGGTCGGATAGCCCTTCACCGTCAGCGCGACGTTCTTGTCGCCTTTGATGACGAACGTCCGGGCGGCGGGGATGTGGGTTCCGTCGAGCGTCGCGATCTTGCCTTCGGCCCAGAAGCCGGCCGGGGCAAAGCGGGTCTTCGGAAACGCCTTGGGCGTAATGGCCCCGTTGGCGGTCACTTCGAGATTGCCGGCGGTCACCGTGACCGGCCCTTCGTCGCTCGCGGCCACCGCAATCGACGCGGCGGCGAAAAGAGCAGAAGCCGCTGCGATGGCGATGGCTCGGCGAGCCCCTCCGGTGGTCTTCACTTGCATCCTCCCTCGGCAGTGGACAGGGGTCGGCATCGACCCGCTCCCCTGCCTTTTCCGTTCTCGGTAGACAAACTGGCAGTACCGAAACTAGAAGAGCACTCGGGACAAAGCAAGACGACGGCAGCCGGCGGCGCCTCTGGGCTGTGGGCCTCACCACCCGGTGATAGGGCGTGAGGGGTTGCTTCCGCCGCAGGCTTCCTCTGCAGGCTGGACTCGCGGTCCTTCCGGTCGTGCCGCCCGACCGTGATCTACCGGAGGTTGAAGGCCGGCCGGCACAATGTTCGCGTCGAAGGCGGTGAACTCGTCAGGCGAATCGGACCTGACGCCTGCGGTCTTCCGCTTCAAGATCCCGCATTCGCATTGGGGTTCTAGGCACTTTGTCTCACGGGTGATACACTCCGCCCATGGCGAGTGTGAGCATCCGCGACCTGCGCAACCACGGCGGGGATGTGGTTGATCGCGCCTCGCGCGGCGAGACGATCACGATCACGCGCGCGGGTACCCCGGTTGCGGAGTTGCAGGCACTTCGGCCGCCTCTCTCGGCTGGCGTGTTGCTTCAGCGCTGGCGGCGCCTTCCTGCTGTCGACCCGACTCGCCTCCGCGAGGATGTGGACCGGTTGCTCGATGCAAGCCTTTGAGCGAATCTGTTGAAAACGCCCGTCGCGGGATCCTCGACACCTCAACGGTTCTCCTGCTTGGAAGCATCGCCGACGTCGACTCATTGCCCGAGGAGCCGTTGATCACCGCGGTGACGCTGGCCGAGCTGGCCGTCGGCCCGCTGGTGACCAGCGATGAGGGGGAGCGGGCGCGTCGTCAAGCGCATCTGCAACAGGCTGAGGCCGATTTCTCGCCGCTCCCGTTCAACGCTGACGCGGCCCGCGCCTTTGGCCAGGTATCTGCCTCCTTGCGGCGCTCAGGTCGCAAGACGGCGGCGCGCGCTTACGACGCGATGATCGCCGCGATAGCCCTCGCCAACGGCCTGCCGGTCTACACCTGCAACCCCGACGACTTCAGCGGCATCGACGGTCTAGAAGTGGTCGCCGTGCCGGTGCCGGTTTAGCTCTGCCGGGAAACGATCAGCCGGAACAGCAGGTGCGGCAGGCCGGCGTGGATGACTTCGCCGTCCTCCTCGAAGCCCGCCTTCTCCGCAACGCGGCGGGACGGGACGTTGGTGGGGAGGACGAGGGCGATCACTTGCTCCAGTTCCAGCTCGCGGGCGTGGTCGCAGGCGGCTGTGGCCGCCTCGGTGGCGAGGCCTTGGCCGTGTAGATGGGGCTCGATGCTCCAGGGGAGCTCTACCTGGGCGGTGTCTTCGACCGTGGTCCAGGAGAGGCCGCCGCGGCCGGCGAAGACGCGGCTCTCCTTCTCGATCAGGATCCAGGGGCCGAAGCCGTGGTTCTGCCAGTGGACCTGGTCGCCGTCGACCAGCTCGTCGATCACCTGGGCGCTGAAAGGCGGGAGGGGGGAGGGGCGCAGCCAGGCCTCGATCTCCGGCCGTGTGAAGTGGGCGTGGTAGAGGGCGCGGTCGTCGGCGGTCGGCTTGCGGGCGAGGAGCCGCTCGGTCTGGCGCTCCCCGGTCACCATCAGGGCCGGTCGGTTCGCGGTAGCTGCGGGTCGCCGGTCCCGTCGTCCCGGACCTCTTCCGCGGTCGCGTCGAAGTCGTAGTCGCGGGCGGGCGGGCGGCCGCCGCCGGTCGACGCCGAGCCGAAGGAACCGCGGGCGCCGCCCGGGATTCCGACGACCATGAAGCGACCGATCGTGAACCGTTTCAGCAGCCGCCGCACGATCGCCCGCGTCGGCGGGATCAGCAGGAAGGCGCCGACGATGTCGGTGAGGAAGCCCGGCGTCAGCAGCAGCGTGCCGCCGACGATGATCAGCGCCCCGTCGACCACCTCGCGGCCCGGGAACCGCCGTGCCGCCAGCGCCTCGTTGAACCGCCGCCAAGCTCCGCGCCCCTGGTGTTTCAGCAGCCAGGAACCGAGGAGCGCATCGGCCAGCAGCAGGATCAGGGTCGGGAAGACGCCGATCAGCTCGCCGACCTTGATGATCACGTAGAGCTCGGCGATCGGGACGACGATGAAGAGTATGATCAGCAGCAGGGTCATGGCGAAAGCGTAGGGAGGGTGACGCGTCGGCTCTTCGGCTACCCGGCGGAGAAGCTGCCTACGCCGCTTTGACCGACTTGCCCGCCGCCGCCTCGAGCTCTGCCAGCGACGCGTTGAGGCCGTTGCTGACGACCTCGAGGTCCTCCATGCAGTCGTAGTCGGCGAGCAGGCCGAACCCGACCTTGCCGTTGTAGCTCATGATCGCCACCGCCAGGCAGTGGTTCTGCGGCAGGAAGGCGACCGGGAAGACGTCCTCGAGTTCCTTGCCGAGCACGTAGAGCGGCATCTGCGGCCCGGGCACGTTGGTGACGATGAGGTTGAAGAGGCGGGTCGAGAAGTTGATCCGGGAGGCCTGCGCCAGGATCGTCGGCGGCGCGAAGTCGTTGAAGCGGGAGATCACTTCGGCGCCGAGCGCCTGTTTGGAGCGCTTCAGCCCGGCCATCGCGTCGCTGATCGTGCGCAGCCGCCGCACCGGGTCCTCGATGTAGACCGGCAGCGGCCCCCGCATCAGCGCGATCCGGTTGCCGAGGTCGCCGCGCTCGTCCTCGCTGCGGATCGAGACCGGCACCAGCGCCCGCAGCTCAAGCCCCTCGGTGCGGACCCGCCGCACGTGCAGCCACTCGCGCAGGGCGCCGGTGACGGCGGCGAGAACGACGTCGTTGACGGTGCCGCCGAAGGTGTCCTTGATCCGTTTGAAGGTCGCCAGCTCCGAGCGCGCCCAGACGTAGCGGCGGTGCGGCCCGATCTCTTCGTTCAGCGGCACGTCGGGGGCGGGGTCGGCGAAGGCGCTGACGATCTCGCCGACGCCCTCAAGCGCCTCGACCGCCTTGCGCGCGGTGGTCTCGGGGTTGCGGACCACGTCGACGGCCCGCTCGGCGAGCTTGACCGGCGCCGCCACCGCGTCGGCGATACCGCGCGCGACCAGCTCGGTCGTCCCCGGTTCGGGCTGCGGCACCCACTCGTCCTCCAGCTTCAGCGGCGCGGCGTCGCGCTCGACGTCGAAGAGGACGGTGCCGATGTCGACCCCGGAGACGCCGTCGACCATCGCGTGGTGGGTCTTGGTCAGGATCGCGAAGCGGTCGCGTTCGAGGTTCTGCACCAGCCACAGCTCCCACAGCGGCTTCAGTCGGTCGAGCTGCTGGGAGAAGATCCGCCCGGCCAGTTTCTTCAGCTCCTCCTCGCCGCCCGGATCGGGCAGCGCGGTGTGGCGGATGTGGTAGGTGAGGTTGAAGTTGACGTCGTCGGCCCAGAGCGGTCGACCGGCCTCCAGCGGCGGCACCACCAGCTTCTGGCGGAAGCGCGGCACCAGCGGCAGGCGGCCCCGCACGTGCTCGACCAGGTCGGTGTACTTCGGCGGCGGCCCCTCGAAGATCAGGATCGCGCCGACGTGCATGTGGCTGCTCGAGCTCTCGTTCGTCAGGAACGAGGCGTCGACGGCGGTGAGGCGGTCGAGGTGGCGTCCGGAAGTTGCCATCCGTCAAGGCTACTTAGGCCGCAAAAACGGAGCTTTCCCGCTCGATTATTCGCAATCGCGCCACCGCTTTCGACTTTCCCCAGACTCGGCTGGGGTCAAACTCCGATGCGGTGCCCCGGTACCCTGAAGGCATGCCTGCCACTGCCACCGGGCCGAAGAAGGTGCTGCTGGCCGCTCCCCGCGGCTACTGCGCCGGGGTCGACCGCGCCGTGCAGACGGTCGAGCGCGCGCTCGAGCTCCACGGCGCGCCCGTCTACGTGCGCAAGGAGATCGTCCACAACAAGCACGTGGTCGAGGAGCTGGCGAAGCGCGGCGCGATCTTCGTCGAGCAGGAGACCGAGGTGCCCGAGGGCGCGATCGTCGTCTTCTCCGCCCACGGGGTGGCGCCGAGCGTGCACGAGAACGCCGCCGCCCGCAGCCTGCAGACGATCGACGCGACCTGCCCGCTGGTGACCAAGGTCCACGTCTCCGCCCGCCGCTTCGCCGCCCAGGGCTACACGATCATCATGATCGGCCACGAGGGCCACGAGGAGGTCGAAGGGACGACCGGCGAGGCTCCCGGCAGCATCGTCCTGATCGAAACCGCCGACGAAGTCGAGAGCCTCGAGGTCCCGGACCCGAGCAAGGTCGCCTTCATCACCCAGACGACGCTCTCGGTCGACGAGACCGCCGAGGTGATCACCGCCCTGCGCGCCAAGTTCCCCGGCATCGTCTCCAGCAAGTCCGACGACATCTGTTACGCGACCACCAACCGCCAGATCGCCGTCAAGCAGCTGGCCCGCGAGTGCGACCTGGTCTTGGTGATCGGCTCGACCAACTCCTCCAACTCCAACCGCCTGGTCGAGGTCGCCCGCGAACACGGCGCCGCCTCGCACCTGATCGACAACCACACCCAGGTCCAGGAGGAGTGGCTGGAGGGCGTCGAGACCGTCGGCATCACCAGCGGCGCCAGCGCCCCCGAGGAGCTGGTCGAGAGCCTCGTCTCCTTCTTCCGCGACCGCGGCGCCGAAGACGTCTCCGAGCTCCGGACCGTCCACGAGGACGTCCGCTTCATGCTCCCGAAGGAGATTCGGGAAGAGGTCGCGGCGCGCGCCTGAAGTCAGCGCGCGCTGACTTCAGGCTGTCATCGGGGCACAAAATCAGCGCCCGCTGACTTTGGTCTACTCGTAGGGCGCGTAGCGGTTGTGCAGGACCAGGTCGTTGCCGTCGGGGTCGGTGAATAGGGCCATGTGGCAGACGCCGGTGTCGATCGTCTCGCCGTTGAACTCGACGCCTTTGGCTTCCAGCTCCGCGCGGGCGGCGGCGACGTCGTCGACGTGCAGGGCGGCGGAGGCGTTTTTCTGCGGCGTGAACTCGAAACCCCATTTCTGCGGCTCCCAGATACCGAAGCAGGTCTCGCCGACCCAGAACTCGTACTGGCCGTGCTCGTCCGGGCGCAGGCCGAGGGTGTCGACGTAGAAGGCGCGCGAGCGGTCGGCGTCGGTGGACGGGATGCCGATGAAGTCGAGCTTGGTGATCATGGGGTTCCTCCTCTGGACGGGACTAAGGGATGCCGGGGGCGAAGCTGAGTGACCAGATCTTGACGCCTGGGGTGGGGCGGATGACGAGGCTGTGGGCCTCGTGGCACGGGTGCTCGGCGAGGGTTCGCAGGCCGGGAGCGGGACCGGCCGGGATCGTCCGCCACTGGCCGTCGATCTCCACCTGCAACTCGCCGTCGCCCTCGACCGTGGCGTAGGCGCCGCCCGCCTGATAGTCGAGCGCCAGGTCCTCGCCGTCCTCGCCGGCAACCCAGGGCCTCTCGTAGGAGCCGCCGGGGAAGAACTCGGGCGTGGGAGGGATGACGTGGACGCCCGGGGCATCGGTCGCGCGCAGCGGCGCCAGCGGCTCGGGTAGCTGCTGCAGCGCGTCCATCTCGCGCAGCTCGGCCTGGATCGCTTCCTCGGTTGCCTGGTATTCGCCCTCGCCGAAGTGGGCCCAGGCGAGGGCGCCGCCGAGGCTCCAGAGGAAGAGGCTCGGCCAGCCTTTGCAGCCGTAGGCGGCCCAGAGGTCGTGCTCGGCGTCGATCGCGACCGGGAACCCGACCCCGTGCTCGGCCAGTCCGGCGCCGACGTTCTCGGGCTCTGCCGCGAAGGGAAAGCGCGGCGCTTGCACCGCGATCACGCTCAGCCCCGCCTCGCGGTAGCGCCGCTGCCACTCGGCCAGGTAAGGGAGGGTGCGGACGCTGTTCAGCTGCGCGTATTCGACGAAGTGGACGAGCACCGGCCCGCCGGCGGTAAGCGCCGGCATCGACTCCGGTTCAGCCCCGATCCAGGTGAGCGTGTCGGGGAGGTCGGGGGCGGCGATGTTGTCGCGTTCAGGTCGCATTTAGGGCGGACGTTATCCTGGCCCGCGTGAGTCAGCTGGTCACATTCCTGCTGCCGGCGTTGCCGTTGCTGGCGCTGCTGCTGACTCTGCTGCTCGGCCGCTATCCCGGTTGCGAGGCGATCGTCCGCCTCTCCGAGCGGATCGCCGGCCAGGGCTCTGAGCTTCGCGTTTCTCACCGCCGCGTCGCCCTGCCGAAGCCGCCGCGCCGGTTCGCCCCGGCGGGCGGCCTCCTGATCGCCTTCGGGCACGCCCAACGCCCGCCGCCGCTCCCGGCCTAGTCCAGACACAGGCCAATCGCGTGGTTCCTTTCGGACGACATACGTCCGCAAGGAACCGCGACTTGATGCGCGCGGACTTCCCCGCGCGGAAAAGGAGCGAAAGATGAACACGAGAACTGCGGTTATCGGCGGCGGCCTGGTGGTCGTCGCGGTGGTCCTGCTGATAGTCCTCAGCAGTGGCGGCAGCGACTCCAGCAGCACGACCGACGCTGGCAAAGTCCCGACGATCGTCGTTGACAAGCAAGGGAAACCGGTCGGCGGGATCCAGGAACTGGTCTACCACAAGGGCGACCGGATCCACTTCAAGGTCAAGGTCCCGTTCGAAGAAGAGGTCCACCTGCACGGCTACGACGTCGCCAAGGAGGTCCCGAAGGGCGGGGGCACCGTCACCTACGACCTGCCGGCCGAAATCGAAGGCGAGTTCGAGGCCGAGCTCGAGGACCGCAAAGAACAGATCATCGAGATGAAGGTCGAACCGTGACCTTCCTGCCGTTCGCGCACGCGCTCGTCTCGCGCAAAGACCTGCCGATCCCGGCGTGGCTGTTCGCGTGGGCGGCCTCGATCGTCCTCATTGCCTCGTTTTTCGCCCTCTCGGCCGCCTGGCGCAAGCCTCAGTTCGAGGACGAGCGCCGGCGGCCGCTGGGCGAGCGCTTCTCGGCGGTGTTGACCAGCGTCCCGGTGCAGGTCGTCTGCGGGGCGGTCGCCGTCTTCCTGCTCGGATTCGCGATCTACGCCGGCCTCCATGGCACCGAAGCCCCCGACCGTAACTTCGCCCTCACCTTCCTCTTCGTCACCTGCTGGCTCGGCTTCGCCTTCTTCTCGGCGATATTCGGCGACGTCTTCCGCCCCTTCAACCCGTGGCGGGCGGTCGGCCGCGCGGTGGGGGGAGGGTTCAGGACGATCGCCGGGCAGCGGCCCGCCCACCTTCCTTATCCGGAGTGGCTGGGGCGCTGGCCGGCCGCGATCGGGCTGCTGGCGACCGTCTGGCTCGAGGTCGTTTACGGCGCCAGCGGCGGGGTGGCGGTCGGGCTCTCGCCCGACGCCGCCGGGCTCGCCGCCCTCCTCTACAGCGTCTACACGCTGGCGATGATGGCCGTCTTCGGGACCGAAGAGTGGTGTGACCGCGGCGAGATCTTCTCCGTCTACTTCGGGATGTTCGGCAGGCTAGGGCTCTTCGGCAGCCGCGACGGACGCCTCTACCGCCGCCGCCCGCTGGCGGCGACGACCAACTGGGCCTCGGTCCCCGGCTCCGCCGCGGTGGTGATCGCCTCAATCGCCAGCACCAGCTTCGACGGCGCCCAGGAGGGGGCGTTCAAAGACCCGATCGAAAACCTCTTCGAATGGTTCGCGAACCGGGGAATGGAACTTACGAGCGCGCTCCGCCTCACCGACACGATCTTCATGCTGCTCACCTTCGCCGCCGTCGGGGCCGTCTACCAGCTCGGCGTGCGGGGGATGAGGACCGTCCCCGGCGCGCCCTCCTTCAAGCAGCTGCGCACAGGCTTCGCCCACACGCTGATCCCGATCGCCCTCGCCTACCTGGTCGCCCACTACTTCAGCCTTTTCTTCTTCCAGGAGCAGGCCCAGTTCACCTACATCCTCTCCGACCCTCTCGGCACCGGTCACACCGACCTCTTCGGAACCGTCAACGGGCTCGTCGACTACAAGGCCCTGAGCGCCAACATGATCTGGTACGTCCAGGTCGCCGCCCTCGTCATCGGCCACGTGATCGGCCTGATGCTGGCCCACGACCGCGCCCTCGTCTACTGGCCCGACTACCGCAAGGCCACCGCCTCGCAGTACTGGATGCTCGCCGTAATGGTCGCCTTCACCTGCTTCGGCCTCTACCTGCTTTCGGTCGCAAACGGGTAGAAAGAGGCCGTGCTCCCGGTCGCCCACGTAGGCCACTACCTCTGGACCCTCTACGTGATCCCGATCCTGATCGTGGTCGGCGCGATCATCCGTAACACCGTCGCGCAGCGGCGGCTGGCGCGCGAGGACGCTGAAGAAGAGGTGCGCTAGAGGATCTCGGCGAGGCGGGTCTCGAGCGCCTCGGAGATGCTGTCGCGGACCGGGCCCTCCGCCAGGCGTTCGACCAGGGACTCGAGGAAGCCTTCGATGATCAGGCTCTTCGCGTCCTCGTCGTTGAGGCCGCGAGAGGTGAGGTAGAAGAGCTGGTCCTTGTCGACCTGGGCGACGGCGGCGGCGTGGGTGCAGCGGACGTCGTCGGCGAGGATCTCCAGGCCGGGGATCGCGTCGGCGTGGGCCTCGGGGGAGAGGAGGAGGTTGCGGCTCTCCTGGAAGGCGTCGGTCTGTTGGGCGCCCGGATCGACCTTGATCATCCCGCGCCAGACGGCGGTCGAGCCGGCGGCAAGGACGCCGCGGAAGGCGAGGTCGGAGTTGGTGTTGGGAGCGGCGTGCTCCTGGGTCGTGTCGTAGTCGAGGTGCTGCCCGGGGCCGCCGGCGTAGCCGCCGGTCACCCGCGCCTCGGAGCCCGGCCCGGCGAGCTTGGTCTCCATCCGCACCTTGCCGTTGGCCGAGCCGAAGCCGAGGGCCGCCCAGTCGAGCCGGCCGTCGCGCTCGACCTGGGCGCGCTGGGTGGCGAAGATCCACGACTTCTCGGAGATGTCCTGGGTGTTGACATAGCGCAGGGTCGCGCCCTGGCCGACGCTCAGCTCGACGACCGAGTTGAGGATCGCGTCGACCTCGTCGCCCGGCGATGACCAGTGCTCCCAGACCTCGGCTTCGCCGCCATCCTCGACGACGACCAGCGTCCGCCAGCTGATCGCCTTGCCGTCCTCGTCGACCGGCACCTCGATCTGGATCGGCTCGCTCAGCCGCAGCCCGCTGGGGACGTAGACCAGCACGCCGTCGCGCCAGCCCGCCTCGTTGCGGGCGACGAAGAAGTCATCGGCCGGCACCAGCGACCCGAGCCGCTCGCTGACCAGGTCGCCGTGACTCGTGACTGCCTCGGCCAGTGAGACGACGATCGCGCCCTCGGAGCCGGAGACGACCGGCTCGGCGCTTGCCTCCTCATAGGCGGTCAGGTCCAACCCGGACAGGTCGGTGAATTCCCAGCCCTTCGTCTTGTGGTCGGGGAGGGGGAGCTCCTGCGCCAGAGAGGCGCCCTTCCGGCGCCTCTCGTCGAGCCAGGCCGGTGCGGTCGCGACCTCAGCCAATGGAGCCCTCCATCTGCAGCTCGATCAGCCGGTTCAGCTCGACCGCGTACTCCATCGGCAGCTCTTTGGTGACCGGCTCGATGAAGCCGTTGACGATCATCTTCGAGGCCTCCTCCTCGTCGAGGCCGCGGCTCTGCAGGTAGAAGAGCTGCTCGTCGCCGATTTTGGAGACGGTCGCCTCGTGGCCGACGTCGGCGTCGTTCTCGTCGATCCGGATCGTCGGGTAGGTGTCCGAGCGCGAGTCCTCGTCGAGGAGCAGCGCGTCGCAGACGACCTTCGAGCGCGACTCGCTCGCCCCGTCGGCGATTTCCAGCAGGCCGCGGTAGGTCGCCCGGCCGCCGTCCTTGGAGATCGACTTGGAGAAGATCGAGGACGAGGTGCGCGGGGCCCCGTGGATGATCTTGCCGCCGGCGTCCTGGTGCTGGCCGTCGCCGGCGAAGGCGATCGAGAGGATCTCGCCGTGGGCTTCGGGCCCGAGCAGGTAGATCGACGGGTACTTCATCGTCAGTTTCGAGCCGAGGTTGCAGTCGACCCACTCCATCGTCGCCTTTTCGTGCGCGACCGCGCGCTTGGTGACGAGGTTGAAGACGTTCTGCGACCAGTTCTGCACGGTCGTGTAGCGGACCCGCGAACTCGGTTTGGCGACGATCTCGACCACCGCCGAGTGCAGCGAGTCGCTCGAGTAGACCGGCGCCGTGCAGCCCTCGATGTAGTGGACGTCGGCGCCCTCCTCGCAGATGATCAGCGTCCGCTCGAACTGGCCCATGTTCTCGGTGTTGATCCGGAAGTAGGCCTGCAGCGGCATCTCGACTTTGACCCCGGCGGGCACGTAGACGAAGGAGCCGCCCGACCAGACCGCGCTGTTCAGCGCCGCCAGTTTGTTGTCGTTCGGCGGGATCACCGTCGCCCAGTACTCGCGCACCAGGTCCTCGTGCTCGCGCAGGGCGGTGTCCATGTCGGTGAAGATCACGCCCTGGGCCTCGAGCTTCTCGTTCACCTGGTGGTAGACGACCTCGCTCTCGTACTGGGCGCCGACGCCGGCGAGGAATTTGCGCTCGGCCTCGGGGATCCCCAATCGGTCGAAGGTGTTTTTGATGTCCTCCGGGACCTCGCTCCAGTCGCGGCTGTTTTTCTCGGAGGCGCGGACGAAGTAGTGGATGTCGTCGAAGTCGATCTGGTCGAGGCCGCCGCCCCATTTGGGGGTCGGGCGGCTTTCGAAGTGCTCCAGCGCCTTCAGCCGGAAGTCCCGCATCCACTGCGGCTCTTCCTTGAAGTCGGAGATCGTTTCGACGATCTCGCGGGTCAGGCCCTTGGGGGCTTTGTAGGCGTAGCCCGCCTCCGAGTCGTTGAAGCCGAACTTCTCCTTGTAGTCGGCGTTGATGCCGGCCAGCTCGCGTTTCTCGGCGAGAACCTCGGGCGTTGCCATGTCAGTTGACCTCCAAAGTGATGGTGTCGTCCTCGATCGCAACCGGGAACGTCTGGACGGGCTGGAAAGCGGGGAGCGTCTTCGGCCTGCCGGTGGTGAGGTCGAAGAGGGAGCCGTGGCGCGGGCACTCGACGGTGCAGGCGGCCGTGTCGAACTCGCCCTCGGCGAGCGGACCGTTGTCGTGGGAGCAGCGGTCCTCGATCGCGTAATAGGTGCCATCGCAGTTGAAGACGCCGATCTTCGTCCCCTCGTGCTCGACCAGGCGCATGCCGCCGGGCGGCAGCTCGGCTGCCGGGCAGACGGAGATCTTGGTTCCTGCGGTGTCGGTCAAGAGGGTGGGGTGCTCCTGGGTAGCTCAGTCGCTCGTGCGACTCGAAACTTAATCCTACTTCTACGGTCGGATTTTAGCGGGACGGGGTGGCGGGCCTCCGGGCCGGCGCCGCGCGAGTCCGTGAAAAAGGCGCTCTACACCCCTTTTCACGGACTCGCACCGGATTTTCACGCCTGAGCGATGACTTTGCGGTGCGGCTGTGGTCTGATCGACATAGACCTTCATCGAGAGGAGCAGAGATGAGCGAGAGGACCAGTTACGTCCCCGGGACGCCGTGCTGGGTGGATCTGGCGACCCCGGATGTCGAGGCGGCGGCCCGCTTCTACGGCGAGCTGTTCGGCTGGGAGGTGCCCGAGCGGACGGATTCCGGTTCGATGGGCGGCTACCGTCGCGCGATCAAGAAAGGCAAAGACGTCGCCGGCGTGATGCCTTTGATGCAGGAGGGTCAGCCCCCGGCCTGGAGCACCTACGTCTCGGTCGACGACATCGAGGCGATCGGCCGCGCCGTGCAGGAAAACGACGGCACGATGATCGCCGAGCCGATGACGGTCGCCAACTACGGACGCCTGGCGCTCTTCACCGACCCCGAGGGCGCCTTCTTCGGGATGTGGGAGCCGGCCGACTTCGCCGGCGCCGAGCTGGTCAACGAGCCGGGGACGGTCGGCTGGAACGAGCTCTGCACCCGCAACCCCGAGGGGGCGAAAGCCTTCTACGGCGCCATCTTCGGCTGGGAACCGAACGACCTCGAGATGAAAGACGGCGGCACCTACACGGAGTGGCTGGTCGACGGCAGCCAGGTCGGCGGCATGCTCGACATGCGCGGCCGCATGCCGGACGAGATCCCGCCGCACTGGGGCGTCTACTTCGGCACCGAGGACACCGATGCGACGGTGGAGAAGGTGAAGGCAGGCGGCGGCGAGCTGCTCTTCGGCCCGATGGACATCGAGCCGGGCCGGATGGCAACCGTCAAAGACCCCTTCGGCGCCTCCTTCAACGTGATGGCGCCGAGCGAGGAGCTGAAAGCCCGGATGGCCGAGGAAGGCAAATAGCACCGCGAGACCGCAAAAACCCGTCTCGAGAACGGTTTTTGGGTCTCGCTAGAGCTGGCCGAGGTCGGCGACCGCTTCGGCAGGGTCTCCGGTCTCGCCCTCGTCCTCCCATTCGGCGGGTTTGCCGAGGGAGGCGCTCTTGACGATCTTCAGCCCGAGCATCGCGCACTTCATCCGCGTCGCCGAGATGTCGATCCCGAGCAGCTCGAGGACGAAATCTTTCGGCAGCCGCAGCAGCTCCTCGCGGCTCATCCCGACCAGCTCGTCGGTCAGCAGCGAGGTCGCCGCGGTGGAAATCGCGCAGCCCTTGCCCTCGAAAGCGACCGCCACGACCTTGTCGTCGGCGTTGAGCTTGATCGTCACGTGCTGCTCGTCACCGCAGAACGGGTTGGTGTCCTCGAACTCGAGGTCGGGGTGCTCCAAGTGGCCGAAGTTGTGCGGCCGCTTGTAGTGCTCGAGGATCTGGTCGCGATAGAGCTCGTCCATCAGAGACCGAACACCTTACGCGCGTCTTCGAGCCCGTCGACCAGGCGGTCGATCTCCTCGGTCGTCGTGTAGACGCCGAAGCTGGCGCGGGCGGTGGCGGCGATCTCGAGCCGGTCCATCAGCGGCTGGGCGCAGTGGTGGCCGGCGCGGACGGCGACGCCGTGGCGGTCGAGGATCTCGGAGACATCGTGGGCGTGGATGCCCTCGATCTCGAAGGAGACGGGGCCGAGGCGGCCGGGGCCGCGGGGCGGGCCGAAGACGCGCAGGCCGGGGACCTCAGCAACGCGCTCGAGTGCGTAGTCGGCGATCTGCTCCTCATGCTCGCGCACCTGCTCCATCCCGACCATGTCGAGCCAGCGCATCGCCGAGGCCATCCCGATCGCCTGGGCGATCGCCGGCGTCCCCGCCTCGAAGCGGGCGGGAGGGTCGGCGTAGGTGGTGCCCTCCTTGGTGACCTTGCGGATCATCGAGCCGCCGCCGAGGAAGGGCGGCGTCTCCCGCAGCAGGTCGAGCTTGGTCCAGAGGGCGCCGATCCCGGTCGGGGCGTAGAGCTTGTGGCCGGTGATCGCGTAGAAGTCGACGCCGAGCTCGGCCATGTCGAGCGGCAGCTTCGGCGCCGCCTGGGCGCCGTCGCAGAGGACCAGGGCGCCCGCTTGGTGCGCCATCCTCGTCAGCTCGGCGATCGGGTTCTCGGTTCCGAGCACGTTGGAGACGTGGGTGACCGCGACGAGCTTCGGCCCGCGCTCCAGCAGCGCGCCGAGCGCGTGCATGTCGAGCAGCCCCTCCTCGTCGATCGGCGCCCAGTCGATCTCCGCCCCCGTCCGCTCGGCCAGCTGCTGCCAGGGGACGAGGTTCGAGTGGTGCTCCATCTCGGTGAGGAGGATGCGGTCGCCCGCCTTGACGTTGGCGTCGCCCCATGCCCGCGCGACGAGGTTGATCGCCTCGGTCGCGTTGCGGACGAAGACGACCTCGCGGCGGTCGGCGGCGCCGATGTGGTCGGCGACCGTCGCCCGCGCTCCCTCGTAGGCTTCGGTCGCCTCGGCCGAGAGCGTGTGGGAGCCGCGGTGGACGTTGGAGTGATGGCGCCGCTCGTAGCGGTCGACCGACTGGATCGAGGCCAACACCCGCTGGGAGCTGGCGCCGCTGTCGAGATAGGCGACCGGCCGGCCGTGGACCTCGCGCTCGAGCGCCGGGAAGGCGGCGCGGACCTTCGCGAGGGAGAACGGCGCCGCCGCCGCGGGGCTCTTGGCGCTCACCGGCTCCATTGCTTCGAGGTCAGGCGGCTGCGCCTGCCTCGACCTCCTCTTTGATCCAGCCGTAGCCTTTGTCCTCCAGCACGGCGACCAGCTCCGGGCCGCCTTCTTTGACGATCCGCCCCTGGTACATGACGTGGACCGAGTCCGGTTTGACCATGTGGAGGATGCGCTGGTAGTGGGTGATGATCAGGACGCCCATGTCGGGACCGGCGAACTTGTTGACGCCTTCGGCGACGATCCGCAGCGCGTCGATGTCGAGGCCCGAGTCGGTCTCGTCGAGGATCGCGATCTCGGGCCGCAGCAGCGCCAGCTGCAGCAGCTCCATCCGCTTCTTCTCGCCGCCGGAGAAGCCGTCGTTGAGGTAGCGGCTGGAGAAGTCTTTGGGGATGCTCGCCAGCTCCATCGCCTCCTGGGCGGTTTTGGCGAAGTCTTTGATCTTGATCTGGTCTTCGCCGCGGGCCTCGCGGTGGGCGTTGATGATCATCCGCAGGTACTTGGAGACCGAGACGCCCGGGATTGCGACGGGGTACTGGAAGGCCATGAAGAGGCCGGCCTGCGAGCGGGTCTCGGGGTCGGCGTCGGTGATGTCCTCGCCCTTGAAGGTGATCGTGCCCTCGGTCACCTCGAGCGCAGGGTGTCCCATGATCACGTTGGCGAGCGTCGACTTGCCGGAGCCGTTCGGGCCCATCAGGGCGTGCACCTTGCCCTTCTCGACATCGAGGTCGAGGCCTTTGAGGATCTTCTTGTCCTCGACCTCCACGTGCAGGTTGCGGATCTCCAGCTCAGCCAATTTCGCTCCGTTTCTGGGTTTTGCAGTTGAAGTTGTTTTGCGTCGGGGGCGGCGCGGGCCGCTGTTCTTACGCGACGCTGCCGAGGACCGCGGCGCGGGTCGGCTCGCTCTTCGCCGAGAACTCGACCAGCTCCGCCAGGGTGGTGCCGGCGAGCGCCTTGGTGACCCCGCCCTGGACGCGCATCCACAAGAGCTTCGTCGAACAGGCCTGGTCGCCGTCTGACTCGTGCGAGCAGAGGACTTTGCCTTCGGGCGCGTCGTGGAAGCACTCCATCGGCGCGATCTGCCCTTCCAGCGCCTCCACCACCGCGTCCATCTTGATCTCCGCCGCGGGCTTCGCCAGGCGGTAGCCGCCGTGGGCGCCGCGGGTCGAGGTGACGAGCCCGGCCTTGCGCAGTTTCGCCACCAGGTGCTCCAGGTAGGAGAGCGGCAGGTTCTCCGCTTCGGCGACCGAGCCCAGGCTGACGGGTTGCGAGCCGGGCTGGCGCCCGAGCTCGACCATCAGGCGAACTCCGTACTCGGCTTTGGTCGAAAACAGCATCGAGATAAATCCTACTAGAGCGGTCGGTTATGCCGAGTCTGTCGTATTGCGCCTATGCGACGATCTTTCACGGACTCGCGTTTCAGGGCTCGATCAGGCCCCGGCGGATTGCGTAGCGGACGAGCTCGACGCGGTCGCGCATCCCGAGCTTGCGCATCGCGTTGGCGCGGTGGTTCTCGACCGTCTTCTCGGAGAGGTGGAGGACCTCGGCGATCTCCTTGGTCGTGTGCGCCTCGGCGACCAGCTTGACGATCTCCTCCTCGCGCGGCGTCAGCTCCTCTTCACCGGAGGAGCCGCGCTCGAGCACGTCCTTGATCAGCGTCCGCTGCGCCTCGGGGGTAAGGAACGGCTCGCCCCGCTCCACCGCCCGGATCGCCGCCAGCAGGTCCGTGTCCGCCTGCGCCTTCAACACGTAGCCGGAGGCGCCGGCCTTCAGCGCCTCGAACAGGTAGCGCTCGTCGTCGTGCATCGAGAGGATCAGGACCGCGACCTCCGGCGCCTGCTGCTTGATCTCCCGCGTCGCCTGCAGTCCGGTCAGCTTCGGCATTTTCACGTCGAGAATCGCCAGGTCCGGCCGCTCCCGCACCGCCAACTCCCGCGCCTCGGCCCCGTCGGCCGCCTCGGCCACGACCTCGAGGTCCGGCTGCCGCTCCAACAGCAGCCGCAACCCCGACCGGACGATCCCATGGTCGTCAGCAATCAGCACGCGCATACGCAGCACTATCGCCGACGGGACGAATAGGGGCCTATATAGATCGAAATCGTCCCGTCGGCATTCAGTTCGGGACGGCAAGACGGACGGTGGTGCCTCGGCCGGGTCTCGACTCGATCGTCAGCTCGGCACCGATCAGGAGGGCGCGCTCGCGCATGCCGCCGATGCCGAGGCCGCGCTCGGACTCGTCGAAGGCGAAGCCGCGGCCGTCGTCGCTCACCTCGAGCAGGACGCCGCCCGCATCGGTGCGGCGGAGGCGCACTTCGACCCGCTTCGCGCCGCTGTGGCGGGCGGCGTTGGAGAGCGCCTCCTGGGCGACGCGGTAGACGACGAGCTGGGCGTCGCCGCCGAGGTCGGAGAAGTCGCCGTCGATCTCGAGACCGGTCTCGATCTCGCCGCCGAGGCGACCGATCTGGCCTTCGATCGCCGCCGCTAGGCCGAGGTCGTCGAGCGCGGTCGGGCGCAGCTGCCGCGCCAGCGACAGCAGCTCGCCCATCGCCTGATTGGCCAACGCTTTCGTCTCCGCCAGTTCGTCCTCCAGCTCCGGCGGCGCCGCCTCGCGCGCCGCCTCCAGGCGCAGCAGCAGCCCGGTCAGCGACTGGTTGACCTCGTCGTGGAGGTCGCGGGCCACCCGCGCCCGCTCCTCCTCCTGGGCCCGCAGCGCCGCCGAACCGGCCCGCCGCCGCTCGGCTTCCAACCGCCGCATCATCCGCAGGAAGGCAAGCTCGATCCGCGCCACCTCCTCGGTCTCGCCGACGCCGTCGATCGAAGCCGGGAGCAGTGGGCGGGGGCTCGAGAGGTCGACCTTCTCCATCGCCTCCACGAGGTCCTCCAACGGCCGCAACCGCCGCCGCTCCCGCACCAGCGCAATCGCCAGCGCCAAGACGACGAGCGCCAGCCCGATCAAGACGAGCGTCATACCCCCACCCTAAAGAGCGAACTGCATCAAATTTCCTACCTGCCAGGAGGGAAATCTGATCAGTTCGCTCCGGCAGGGCCTGGGGGTTCTTCCCGGCCTCGAAGGGGGTTGGCCCCTATAGGTGATTTCGCGCTTTCGCCGCATACTTCGACGACCAACCGAACTCAGGAGCGACGACACGCGATGACCACCACCAAGCACTCAACCTGGAGCGCCACCCTCCGCACCACGATCCTGATGGCCGCGCTCGGCGGCCTGCTCGTCGCCATCGGCTTCGCGATCGGCGGTCCGAGCACGGCGGGCCTCTTCCTCTTCCTCGCCCTCGCGATCAACTTCTTCAGCTACTTCTTCAGCGACAAAATGGCGCTGGCGATGAGCCGCGCCAAACCGATCGACGAGGCCGAAGCGCCGCGGCTGTACCAGATCGTGCGGGAACTGACGACTCGCGCCGACCTGCCGATGCCGCGCCTGTACATGATCCCGCAGGACCAGCCGAACGCCTTCGCCACCGGCCGCAACCCCAAGCACTCGGCGGTGGCGGTGACCCGCGGGATCACCAAGCTGCTCTCCGAGGACGAGCTGCGCGGCGTCCTCGCCCACGAGCTCACCCACATCCGCAACCGCGACATCCTGATCCAGTCGGTCGCCTCGGCGATCGGCGCCGCGATCACCTACCTCGCCTACATGCTGATGTGGTTCGGCGGCGACGAGGACAACGGCCCGCTCGGCATCGTCGCCGCGCTCGGCATGGTCATCCTCGCCCCGATCGCGGCCAGCATCATCCAGCTCGCGATCTCGCGCCAGCGCGAGTTCGCGGCCGACGCCGGGGGCGCCGAAATCTGCGGCAACCCCGAGTCGCTGGCGAGCGCGCTGCTGCGATTGGAGCAGGGGGCGGAAGCGATCCCGATGCAGGTCAACCAGGCCGCCGAGCCCCTCTACATCGTCCGGCCGTTCAAGGGCAAGGGCATCGCCGGCCTCTTCTCGACCCACCCCCCGATCGAGGAGCGGGTCCGCCGCCTGCGGCAGATGCGTCCCACGCTCTAAGCGCAGCCCTCGCGCAACCGATAAGGAGGTAGCGGCCCCGGGACCCTTCCACGGGGCCGCTTCCTTTTCTCAAGCCATTTTTCACCTTTCTCAGAGCGGCTCCCAAAGCCCGCTATACTTTTTGAAGTAAAAGCTGATCCGATTTCAGGGGATTTACTTCAAATGGCTATCGACACCGAGCGCGTGCAGACGATCGAGGAGATCGAACCCTTCGAGGCGGCAGAGGAGATCGAGGGCGGCGACGTCGTCCTGATCGACACCCGCGAGCCCCACGAGTACCAGGAGGCTCACCTCGACGGGGGCAAGCTGGTGCCGCCCGGCCTGCTCGCTGACGAAATTGCCACCGCGGCGCCGGACAAATCCGCCCGCACGATCCTCTACTGCCGCTCCGGCAACCGCTCCGCGATCGCCGCCGCGCAGCTGCAGCAGCTCGGCTACGAAAACGTCGCCTCGATGAGCGGCGGCATCCTCCAGTGGCAGGAGCAGGGGCTGCCCGTCGTCTCGCCCTCGGGGATGACCCCCGAGCAGCGCGAGCGCTACTCCCGCCACACCCTGCTGCCCGAGGTCGGGGTCGACGGCCAGGTGAAGCTGTTGAACGCGAAGGTGCTGCTGCTCGGCGCCGGCGGCCTCGGGGCTCCGACCGCGCTCTACCTTGCCGCGGCCGGCGTCGGCACGATCGGCCTCGTCGACGACGACGTCGTCGACGCCTCCAACCTGCAGCGCCAGGTGATCCACAACACCGAACGGATCGGGATGGCGAAGACCGCCTCGGCGCGGATCTTCATCGAAGGGCTGAACCCCGACGTCAAAGTGGTCGAGCACAACGGCCGCCTCGACGCGAGCAACATCCTCGACGTCATCTCCGAGTACGACATCGTCGTCGACGGCGCCGACAACTTCCCCACCCGCTACCTGCTGAACGACGCCTCGGTGCGGCTGAAAAAGCCGGTCGTCTCAGCCTCGATCCTCGGCTTCGACGGCCAGATCTCGACCTTCGTCCCCTTCGAGGGCCCCTGCTATCGCTGTCTCTACCCGACGCCGCCGCCGGCCGAGCTGGCGCCGAGCTGCTCCGCCAACGGCGTGCTCGGGGTGATGGCCGGGACGATGGGCACCCTGCAGGCCAACGAGGTGATCAAGCTCGTGCTCGGCAAGGGCGAACCGCTGATCGGCCGCCTGCTCCTCTACGAGGCGCTCGGCACCCGCTTCACCGAGCTGAAGGTCCGCCGCGACCCCGACTGCCCGATCTGCGGCGAGCACGCCGAGGAGATCCCGGAGTCGGAGATGGGCAAGTTCCCCGACTACGACGCGTTCTGCGCCGGAGCCGGCGGCGACCGCTAGGCCGCTGCAAACCCGGCGCATCCAGCGACCGCAGGGAGCGGTGCGAGCCCGGAGGGCGAGTTCCTCGGTCGGTCATGTGCAGAGCACACTCCCTCCTTTCGTCCTTGATCTGCTTGGTTTTCACGGCCTAGTAGGATGCCCCGCCTAATGGCCACTGTCCGCATTCCTCCAGTTCTGCGCCCAAAAACGGGTGGGCAAGGTGAGGTCGAGGCTGGCGGTGCGAACGTCGGCGAGGTGCTGCGGTCGCTGACCGGCGAGTACCCCGATACCCGGGAGCAGCTCTTCGGCGAGGACGGCGAGCTCAACCGCTACGTCAATGTCTACCTCAACGACGAGGACGTCCGGGTCCTCGACGGTCTGGATACCGGCGTCAAAGACGGCGACACCGTCGTCATCCTTCCCGCCATGGCCGGCGGCGCCGCGTAGCTCAGCGATCCAGAACCAAACCCAGGAACTGTTTGGTTCGCTCTTCCCTGGGGTTCTCCAGGACCTCGGCCGCCGGGCCTTCCTCGACGATCACGCCGCCGTCCATGAAGATCACCCGGTCGGCGACCTCGCGGGCGAAGCCGAGCTCGTGGGTGACGACGATCATCGTCATCCCTTCGGCGGCCAGCTCGCGCATCGTGTCGAGCACTTCCTTGACCAGCTCGGGGTCGAGCGCGCTGGTGACCTCGTCGAAGAGCATCACGTGCGGGTCCATCGCCAGCGCCCGGGCGATCGCCACCCGCTGCTGCTGACCGCCGGATAGCGTTTCCGGGTACTGGTCAAGCTGGTCGCCGAGGCCGACCCGCTCGAGCAGCTCCGTCGCTTTCTCCCGCGCCTCCTGCTTGGAGCGACCGAGCACCTTCTCCTGCGCCAGCGTCACGTTCTCCAGCGCGGACTTGTGGGGGAAGAGGTTGAACTGCTGGAAGACCATCCCGACGCGCTGGCGGACGAAGTCGAGCTCCCAGCTTTCTTCGCCGGTGCCCGAGCCGGGTCCCTTGCAGATGTCGTGGCCTTCGAGGAAGATCTCGCCCTCCTCCGGCGGCGCCAGCAGGTTGACGCAGCGCAGCAGCGTGCTCTTGCCGGAGCCGCTCGGGCCGAGGACGCAGACGACCTCGCCCCTGGCAATCTCGATGTCGACGCCTTTGAGCACCGCAAGGTTGCCGAACCGCTTGTGGATGCCTTTGAGGCTGAGCATTGCCTCGGCCATCACGCCACCTCGATGTGTGAGCCGCGGGTGATCTTCAGCTGGTTGCGCTTGATCAGGTAGTCGACCAGGCGGGCCAGGGGCAGGATGATGACCAGGAAGAAGATCGCAGTCAGGGTCAGGGCCGAGCTGTTCAGCCGTTCGGCAAGGATTTCCCGGCTGACCAGCACAGACTCGCTGAGCGCGATCACGCTGACCAGCGTCGTGTCCTTCAGCAGGGAGATAAGTTCGTTCAGCATCGGTGCCGGGATCTTGGTGATCGCTTGCGGCACGATCACATGCCGCATCGCCTGGAAGTGGCTCATGCCGAGCGAGCGGGCCGCCTCCATCTGGCCCTTCGGCACCGCTTCGATCCCCGCTCTGTAGACCTCGGCGGTGAAGGCCCCGTAGACGATCACCAGCGCAGCGACGCCGTACCAAAAGGGGTCGGGGCGGCCGAACCAGTGGGGGATGCGGACTTCCTGGGGGAGGAAGGTGAGGAACGGCACACCGCCGGAAATCATCAGGATGATGATCAAGATCGGAACGGCCCGGAAGATGTCGATGTAGGCGATCGTGATGAAGCGGATCGGCGCCAATTTTCTGCTGGGCAACTGCCGGAGGAGGGCGAGGCCGAGGCCCCAGAGCAACGCCAGGAAGGCGGCAACGGCGAAGACCAGGAGGTTTTGGAGGAAGGCGACGAGTACTTCGCCGAAGTGTTCCCCCATCACGTTGAAGTTGAAGTACTGGTTGAAGAACTGGCTCATCGCAGTCTCCTAGTCGGTCCTGGCAACAAAAAGGGGGCGCCGTCGCCGGCGCCCCCTGCTCCACTCGGTCTAGCCGAGGAACTGCTTCGGCGGTTCTTTGTGGAACCACTTCTTGTAGATCGTCTTGTAAGTGCCGTCTTCGATCACTTCTTCGAGGCCCTTGTTGATTTCCTTCAGGAGTTCGGTGTTGTCCTTGGCGACCGCGATTCCATAGCTTTCTTCGGTCGGGACGCTTTCGGCGATTTCGACGCCGCCTTCTTCTTCGATCGCGTTTTGGGCGACGGGCTGGTCGATGATCACCGCTTCGACCGTGCCGGCCTTGAGGGCGTTGATCGCGTCGGGTCCTTCGGGGTAGGGCCGAAGTTCTCCGGCGTTGGCTTTTTCCTTGCCGAGTTCGAGACCCGTGGTGCCCTGCTGAGCTCCTACGGTCTTTCCTTCGAGGTCTTCGATGCCGCCGATTTCGCTGCCTTCTTTGACCAGGATCGCTTGTTCGGAGAGGTAGTAGGGATCGGAGAAAGCGACTTCCTTTTCACGTTCGGGCGTGATCGTCGCCGCCGAGATCACCGCTTCGAACTTGCCCTGGCCGACGTCGCGGAAGATCGTTTCGAACGAGGTGTCCTGGAATTCCGGGGAGCGGCCGATCTTTTCGCCGATCGCTTCCATCAGTTCGACGTCGAAGCCGGTGTAGCTGCCGGATTTCCCCTGCTCGAACGGGGGATAGGGGATGTCGGAGCCGACGCTGAGCGGTTCGCCGCTCCCGCCTTCGCTCGTGGTGCCACCGCCGCTACCGCCGGTGGTTTCGTCGCTGCCGCCGCAGCCGATTGCCACAACCGAGGCAAGTGCGAGCAGGAGGACCGCGAAGAACGCAGCCAGCCGGGTCTTTCTCATTCGATTCCCTCCGATAAAGGTTTGGCGAACCTGCCGAACATACAAGTTGCGCTTTCACATGCCCAGTGCAGGGGCTTTGGAATCCCGCAGAGCGGGTCTTTCAAGGTAGTGGGTCAGTTTGAAATAGCGCCCACAACGCCCCGATTCCGCTCTATCTTCGCCTGCGACAACTGAAGAAGTGGCGGCGGCGCTGCGCTAACAGCCCGCCGCCCGGCACCGAAAGGCGGAACCTTCCGATGCAGGCAGATCGTATTTCAGCCCCGGCTGAAGAAGACGACGTATACGAGCAGGCGGTCCTCAGGCACGTTCTGATCGCGCAACCGACCGTCCTGCGGCTCTGCGATCTCACCCGGGAAGTCAGGCCGGAACTGGGCGACTCCGATCCGGTGGACGCGGTTGAAAGGGCGGTGCGGGAACTGAAGAAGGTCGGCCTGCTCCACCAGCAGGGCAGATGCATCCTGCCGACGCCGGCGGCGGTCTACGTCAGGGGGTGGGAGCTTTGAGGGGCGAGGAGCAGGCCGTCGGGGAGCAGTTCGGCCGCAACCTCTCCGAGGCGCGGGAGTGGGAGGGGCTGACGCAGGCGGAGCTTGCCGAACGGGCCGCGATGCCCGTCCGAGAAGTCGTCAGGTTGGAGCAGGGGCACGGCTGCCCGCGGCTGGACAAAGTCGTCAGGCTTGCCGACGTCGTTCAAGTCCAGGTTCGCGATCTGCTCTATGGGATCGAGTAGGTGGCGAGGAAACCCAAACACCACCGCCGGAAGCACTGGCCGGCGCACCGCATCCCCCTTCAGCGGGCCGTAATGGCCTTGGCGCTGGAGGTGTATCCGCACTGGAGGACCATCCCCGAACTGGCCCGGGAGATCGGCCCGAGCGGAGCGCTGACCCGGGCGGTCATCGAGCTGGTCGGCCTCGGCCTGCTGGAAAGCTACGGCTCGGCTGTGCGCCCGACCAAAGCCATCGCCCACATGGAGCGGCTGAGGCTGCCGTAGGGGCGGCTAGGCTTTGACCATGGCCAAGCGGAGCAAGAAGCCTGCGGACCTCAACCGCCTCGCCGCCGCCATCGTGGGCGAGGCAACCGACGAGACCCCAGCAGAGCCGGAGAATCCCAAGGCCGTGGCGGGCCGCGCCGGGGGCAAGAAGGGCGGTAAAGCCCGGGCGGAACGGATGACCAGCGACCAACGTTCCAAAGCCGCCCGTAAAGCGGCAAAAGCTCGCTGGAGCCGCTGAGAGGGCGTCTCGACCCCGTCTCGGAGGCATCAAATCCGAAGGTTAGACACCCCCTCCCACACCCCCTATACCCCTCTCATTCATGTGAGGGCTATGTGTGGAGAAATGAGGGGGAGGGCATATGCTTTAATGAGCCAATGGCTGAGACCTCTCCGATTGTCACCTTGCTCTCACAGCGCTCCAGCGAAGAGTTGGACGCCATGCGGACCAAGGCCGAAGAGTCTTTGTCCGCAGTCAAAGCCGAACTGACGTGGATCGAAAAAGCGTTGGCGACGAAGAAGCCGAAGCGGACCCCGCGCCGTCCGACGAAACCGGGGGACACGAAAAAGCGCGTCCTCAAATACATCAAGAACTCGGCCGAGCCCGTTAGCCCCGCCCAGGTCCGTGATGGCATCAACGCGACTGGCGGCGACGTCGGCAAAAGCACGATCTACAACACCTTTCGACGCCTGCTCGACGATGGCGAGATCGTCAAAGTCGACGATGGCCTCTACCGGATTGCAGCCCGAAACGGAAATCGGGCCGATGAGATTGGGGATACCGAGCGCCGGTCAAGTGCCACGGATTCCCATGAGGGACAGCTTCTAGGTAGCTCCTAGAGCCGTCTAACGAGGGATGGTTAACCCCGGGTCGGCTACTGCAGGTAGTCGGCCCGGTCCCTTATGTGGGAGCCATTCTACAACCTGAATCGGCTTGCCTCGAACTTCGACCCCCCACGGGAGGATTCCTGCTTTTCCGTCCGATTGCTTACGCATAATGGTCAGTATGAACAGGCTCAGTACCGAGAGACGCGCCCAGATCATCGGCTGCCTCGTGGAGGGCAACAGCATCCGCGCCACGGTGCGGATGACGGGCGCGGCCAAGAACACGATCACCAAACTGCTGGCCGACCTGGGCGAAGTCTGCGCCGAGTATCAGGATGGCGTGCTCCAGGACCTCCCCTGCAAGGTGGTGGAGGTCGATGAGATTTGGAGCTTCTGTTACGCGAAGCAGAAGAACGTCCCGGAGCAGTTCAAAGGGACGCCGGGCTACGGCGACGTCTGGACCTTCACGGCGCTTGACGCCGACACCAAGCTGGTCCCGAGCTGGCTGGTCGGGGAGCGCACTTCCGACGACGCCGAATACTTCCTCACCGATCTGGCGAGCCGGCTGGAGGGCCGGGTCCAGCTCAGCACCGACGGCCACCGGATCTATGAAGGGACGGTGGGGCCGTCCTTCCGGCACAACGTGGACTGGGCTCAGATCCAGAAGCACTACGCGGGCGGCGAGGTCGGCAAATACAGCCCTGCGGTCTGCATCGGGACCAAGCGGCGGGCGATGAAGGGCGAGCCCGATCCGGCGCGGATCTCAACCAGCTATGTCGAGCGCCAGAACTTGACCATGAGAATGGGCATGCGGCGCTTCACGCGGCTGACGAATGGCTTTAGCCGCAAGGTTGAGAACCTGGCGCACGCCGTCAGCCTCCACTTCATGCACTACAACTTCGCTCGCCCTCATCGGTCGCTGAAGGAGCGCTACCCGCGTACTCCTGCGATGGCGGCGGGGGTTGCAGACCACATCTGGACGCTGGAAGAGATCGCGGCGCTTCTGGACTAAGCGGGAACGCGAACGCGCATAGAGCCGACTTCCATATGGCGCTCAGCATCGACCTTCTCCATGGAGCGGATCTTGCCGCCGTCCGGGTGGTCGTAGAGGTAGAGGGAGATGGCCTCCTCCAGCGCCTCTCGAAGCTCGTCTAGATTCTCCCCGGACGCAAAGCAGCCAGGTAGCTCCACCACCTCGGCCCAAAACGAGCCGTCTTCCTCCTGGTGGAGGTTGACCGTGAATTCCTGGGTATCGCTCATAGCTCCTTCGGGTCGATCCCCGCTGCCTTCAATATCGACCGGCTCAGGCCGACACTGTAGTCCCCGCCCTTGTGCTTTGGCAAGGTGATCGGCCGCATTCCTGCCTTCTCCATTTTCACGACGTGCTTGCCGCCAGTGGTCTTGCTCCAGCCATAGCCTTCGAGCAGCTTCCTAGCGGTCTTCTGAGACAACAGTTTAGACATCCGGCGTTTTCCTTCATTTTCCGTCCGGATGCTTCGTCATTCTGGCTTTGCGATGACCTGACCAAGCTCCGAACAAGCTTTATGCGGTTAGAGGCTCGTCCCGGCAAGGACGGGCCTCTTTTGCATTCTGGGGCGACTATCGGACGCGATCCCGTGTCGCAATCAGCACTTTCGCTGGTCTGAGACTGCGACTTGCCCAAAAGACGGGGGGAAAGATCGCGGGCGCGGCTCGACCGAGATCGGTTCCTTCCGGGCATAGGATGGGCCGATGCGCTGGCTTGCAGTTGCTCTCGCGTTCGCCGCCGTCCTAGCAATCGCTTTCTCCGGCCTCAAGATCGGAGGCGAAATGCACTACCGGAACTGCCTTCAGCGGGTCGAACTCGAATACCCCGCGACCTTCGCAGAAAGCAAGCGAGGCCAGTTTGGGGCGGTCGAAGAAGGCGGCTTTCAGTTCTTTCAGCAACCGGAGCGAGAAGCTGCCCTTGCGGAATGCCACGGCTGGCCCTAGCTAGCTAGTCCTGCCGGGTCGATTCAAACTGACCCACTACCTCTTTCAACCGTCGCTACACTTTCTGAAGTAACGGGATCGGGCCCATGCGAGACGAGCTACTCAACAGACCCTGCGGTGGGCGCTTCGGCGACATCGTCGAGTCGATCGGCAACACGCCGCTGGTCGAGCTGCCGCGGCTCTCGCCCAAGCCCGAGGTGCGGATCTACGCGAAGCTCGAGGGGCACAACCCGACCGGCTCGGTCAAGGACCGGGTGGCGAAATCGATGATCGAGGCAGCCGAGGCCGACGGGGCGATCGAACCGGGGCACACGATCCTCGAACCGACTTCCGGCAACACCGGCATCGCCCTGGCGATGATCTGCCGACGCAAGGGCTACCCGCTGAAGGTGGTGATGCCCGACAACGTCACCGAGGAGCGGACCGAGCTGTTGCGTATGTACGGGGCGGAGATCGTCTACTCGGAGGGCGCGAAGGGCTCAAACGGCGCCGTCGAGGTGGCGCTGGAGATAGCCGAGGAGCCCGGCTACTACATGCCTTACCAGTACGGGAACGAGGCCAACCCGCTCGCCCACTACAACGGCACCGCGCTGGAGATCCTCGAGGAGCTCGATGAGGTCACGGCCTTCGTCGGCGGCCTCGGCACCGGCGGCACCCTGATGGGCAACGGCCGCCGGCTCAAGGAGGCGAACCCCGAGACGCTGATCGTCGCCTCCGAGCCCAAACAAGGCGAGCTGGTTCAAGGGCTGCGCTCCCTCGACGACGGCTTCATCCCGCCGATCATCGACCTCTCGCTGCTCGATCGCAAGATCATGGTCTCCAACCGCGACGCGATCGTCTGGACGAAGAAGCTGCTGCACGAGGAGGGCGTCTTCGCCGGAGTCTCGGCAGGCGCGATCGCCTACATCGCCAACCGCATCGCCGGCGAACTGGACGGCGGCAACGTCGTCTTCATCATCCCCGACGACGGCTGGAAGTACCTCTCCTCCGGCGTCTACACCAAGCCGATCGAGGAGATCGAAAACCTCGATTCGACGGTCTGGTGGTAGGTCGGCCTAGAGTCTGGGGCCGATGAAGATCTCCCAGGCCCTGATCGACGAGATGGTCGCGCACGCGCGCGAGGACCTGCCGAACGAGTGCTGCGGGATGATCGGCGGGCGCGATGGCGAGGCAGCGCGGATCGTCCGGGTCGAGAACGCTGCGGCGAGCCCGCTGCGCTACGAGATGGACCCGCAGGGGCAGTACGACGCGCTGAAAGCGATCGAAGACGCGGGCGAAGAGCTCGTCGCGATCTACCACTCGCACACCCGCAGCGCCGCCTACCCCTCGCAGACCGACGTCAACGAGGCGGTGATGTGGCCAGAACAGGTCTACGTGATCGTCTCGCTGCAAGATGAAGACGCACCCGACGTCAAAGCGTTTGACCTGGCCGACCTGAAGATCGCGGATGTCGACCTCGACGTCGCATAGGCCCAAGGGCGGCCACCAGCGCGGCGCCCACGGCGGCGGCGGCAACGGCGGCAACGATGAGGGCGGCGGCGGTGGCGGAGGGGGAGACGGCAAGCTCGTCAAGGTCGCCTTCGCCCGCAACCAGGTCGAGGCGGAAATGCTCCAGGGCCTGCTGGCCGAGGCCGGCATCCCCAGCGTGTTGAAGCGCAGCTTCGGCTTCGACAATCCCGACTTCCTCGCCAGCGGGCCGCGCGACGTGATGGTCAACGAAGCAGCGGCGAAGCGGGCACGCGAGGTGCTCGCCGAAACGATGATCGAGAGCGAGGACGACGAGCGCGCCGAGCTGGAGGAGCAGCGCCGCCTCGCCCGGGGTGAAACCGGCGTCGTGCCGCCGGCGAAGCTCGCCCTCTGGATCGGCGTCTCCCTGGTCGGCGCTTTCCTCTTGGTCTACCTGCTCTACGAAGTGGTCTAAGTCCGTCGTGGAGGACTTGGTCTCGGTCGCCTTTGTTGCGAACGCCTACGAGGCGGCGATCGTCGAGGCGCTGCTCAAAGAAAGCGGGATCCCGAGCATGCAGCAGCAGGTGGGGGTCGATGGGCCCATGCTCGGATACGGCTACCTGAGTGGCGCCGGATCACGGCGGGTGATGGTCCATGCGGATCGCGCCGAGGAAGCCCGAAAGCTGTTGGACGACGCGCGGACCGAAGAGGAACAGACCGCCCCGGAACCGGTGAACGCCAGATACCTCGAAGAGGCGCGTGGTCGCGGTCCCCGCAACTACGGTGTGATCGGCGCCTACGCGCGGATGTACGTGGTGGCGCTGTTGGCGATGCTCGGCTTCGGGCTGGCCTTGGGGGTCTTCATGCTCCTGCGTGGGGCTTAGCTACCTCATCTGACCGCGACCGGGCCGCGGACCATCTCGCGCAGGTAGTCGCGCCAGGCGTCCTCGATGTCGCGGAAGCGGGCGTCGAAGGCGTCTTCGAGCTGGACCTCCGGGCCCTGCGGGAGCAATTTGGCGACGAGGCGCTCGCAGGCCTCGGGGCCGCGTTCGTTCTCGAGCAGGTCGAAGATCGTGCCGCCGAGGATGACGGCGTCGCGGCGCGAGGGCGGGAAGGAAGGGCGGGCGCTCTCGCGCAGGCGGCGGATCGTCGCGGCGCGGTAGAGGCCGACCTGGCGCGAGAAGTACTGGGCGCCGCCTTCGACCAGCCAGGCCCAGCGCAGGTAGCGGGCGAAGCGGCGCGGCGTCCAGGAAGGGGGGAGGGCGGTGTTGTTGACGGCGATCGTCAACTGCGCGTAGAGGCGCTCGGCGGTGCCGCGCAGGGCTTCGTAGGAGTCCTCGCCGCCGGCCCGCCGTTCCATGTGTGTGTCGTTGAGGACGTGGAGCTCGGTCGACATCGGCCAGCCGGCGAGGTAACGGCGGCCGGCCGGGGCGGCCGACCAGCGGGCGGCCGGAAGGAAGGGGTGGGCGGCGGTCAGCCAGAGGGGGTTGGTGTGGACGACGATCGTCACCTCCTCGGGGATCTGCTCGAAGCGGTCTTCGAGCCGCAGCCGCAGGTGCTCGAGCCGGTCGAGCGTCCGCTCCGCGTAGGAGGAATCGTCGGAGTCGTGCCGCGCGGTGAACGACAGCGACTCGGTCTCAACCCAAGACATCTAAGACCACCTTACCGGCGCATTTCGGCGTCCTCGGTCGCTCGCGTGCAGAGCACGCCACGCTCCCTGCGTCCTTGAACTGCTTGGTAAGGACGGCCTTAGACCAGCGCCGGCTCTGACGAACCGCAGCGCTCGTGTATCTCTTCGCGGGCGCGGTCGAACTCTTCGTCGGCCATCACCGGCGTGCCCTCGAAGGGCAGTTCGCGGTCGATCTCGACCCAGGAGCGGCAGCCGTGGTACTCGTCGCGGACGCGGACGGTGACCGGGCGCGGGATCCGGTGGACCCGCAGAAGTAGGACGTGCAGCGGGTGACGGCGCTTCCAGGCCAACCGCTTTTCGGCGTAGTCGGGGGTCCAGATGTAATAGGGCGAGAGCGAGTCGAGGGTGCGGCGATCGTTGATCGTCACGTGGTCGACGACCTCGGCCCAGGCGCGCAGGCGAACGCGATCGGGCTGGGGGATGCCGCCGTCCTGGAGCAGCGCTTTCGGCGGCGGCTCCTCGTCGGGCCAGACACCCTCCTCGAGCGCGCGGCGCAGCTCCGGGTGGTGGGACTCGCGGACCAGGTCGTTCCGCTGGTGGTCGAAGGTCGGGTAGAGGAAGAAGCGCTCGTGCTCGAGCTCGAAGTGCTTGTTCTCCTCGCGGATGCCGCCCTTGCGCATGGTGAGCAGCTGCTCACCCTCGGCGAGAGCGCGTACGGTTACTGCCCATTCCTTTAGAGCGATCGGCATTGAAGTAGTCCAGCGAGAAGTTCGTGAGTTCTTGACTTGCTTTGTTCCTGGGGCTGGGCAACCGTCTTCAGCCTGCTGTACAGGCCGTCTGCACCCGCCCGAGGGCGCGCATTCTAGAGACGTGCAGCGAAATTTCAACTAAAAAACCGCGAAATATGCGGTTTTGCCTAGTTAAGCGTGGCCAACGTCACATATAGGAGTGTCCGCCGCCGCCCGGGGTCTCGATCCTGAGCAGGTCGCCGGGGACCATCTCGCCCGCGGCCTTGCCGGGCAGAGGCCGGCCGTTGAGGGAGTTGCGGCCTGGCGCGCCATCCTCGCCTCCATCTCGGCCCTGGGGCGGGTGTCGACGGCGCTCGGTGATCAGCGTGAAGCGCATCGGCGCCAAGGCTTCGATTTCGCGCACGACTCCGTCACCGCCGCGGTGGTTGCCCTCGCCGCCGCTGCCGCGACGCAGCGAGAGCTCGCGGACGCGCAGCGGGAACTCGGTCTCCAGCGCCTCGGTCGGGGTGTTCAGCGTGTTGGACATGGCGACGTGGATGGCGCTGGGGCCGTCGGCGTCGGGGCAGGCACCCTGGCCGCCGCCGAGCGTCTCGTAGTAGGTGAACTCCTCGCTCGCGAGGGTGAGGTTGTTCATCGTCCCCTGACCCTGCGCCGGGCCGCCATTTGCCCGGGAGAGCGCTGCCAGGACGATGTCAGCGACGCGGCTGGAGGTCTCGACGTTGCCGGCGGCCACCGCGGCCGGGACGCGGGCGTTGAGGAGCGAGCCGGGCGGGGCGACCACCTCGATCGGGCGGTGGGCGCCTGCCGAGGGTGGGGCGTCGGGGTCGGTGAGGACGCGGACCGCAAAGAAGGCCGCCGACTTCGTCACCGAGAGGGGGCAGTTGAGGTTGCCCTCGACCTGACCGTCGGTGCCGCTGAAGTCGAGGCGCAGCGAGTCGCCCGCGATCGTCGCCACGAGGCGCAGGCGCAGGTCGCGCTCGCCGTCCCAGTCGGCCTCGAGCGCGTCTTCGGCCTCGTAGGTGCCGTCCGGCAACTCGGCCAGCGCGGCCCGGGTGCGGCGCTCGCTGTAGGCGAGGATCTCGGCCATGCCTTCCCGCAGCGCCGCGGTGCCGAGGCGCTCGCGCAGCTCGCTCAGGCGCAGCGCGCCGATCCGGTTGGCAGCCTGCTGCGCACGCAGGTCGGCGAGGCGCTGGCGCGGCATCCGCATCTGCTCGGACAGGTGGGCGAGCGTCTCCTCGGTCGCCGCCGTCGGCGGGATCACCACGCCCTCTTCGTCGAGCGTCCGCGAGAAGGCGGGCATGCTCCCCGGCGTCGGGCCGCCGACGTCGGCGTGGTGGGCGCGGCTTGCGGCGAAGCCGAGCAGCTCCTCGCCGGCGAAGACCGGGGAGACGAGGGTGATGTCCGGCAGGTGGGTGCCGCCGCGGTAGGGGTCGTTGAGGATCCAGGCGAGGCCCGGCCGCTGCTCCTCGTCGAGGACGGCGGCGACGGCGTCTGGCATCGAGCCGAGGTGGACGGGGATGTGCTCGGCCTGCATCACCAGCTCGCCGGCGGCGTCGAAGAGCGCGGTCGAGCAGTCGTGCCGCTCCTTGATGTTGGCCGAGTAGGCGGAGCGGATCAGCGTCGCCCCCATCTCGTCGCAGGCAGCGCGCAGCCCCCCGACCAGGACCTGCAGCGCGATCGGGTCCATCCCGCTCATCCCGTGGTTCCTTTGTCCTCTATATCCGGACCAAGGAACCGCGCGATCAGCGTGCCGTGCCGATCGACGCTTACATGCCAACCGGGCGGGAGGACGAAGGTGGCCTCGGGGAGCTCGAAGACGATCGGGCCTTCGGCTTCGGTGCCGGCGCTCAGCTCGCCACGCAGGACGGGCGTCTCGATCCACTGGCCGTCGAAGTGGACGGGACGGGAGGTGCGCTCAGGCGCGCTCTCGTTCGCTGCTGCCGGACGCGGCGTCGGCCCTGGCACAACCAGCGCCAGCTCGACGTCGACGAGGACGACCTCGCCCTCGGGATCGCGGTGGCCGTACCGCTCCTCGTGGGCGCGCTCGAAGCCCTCGATCAGCTCGGCGGGGTCGGGATCGACCGGCCCGGGGACCGGCAGCTCGAACGCCTGCCCGGCGTAGCGGAGCTGGTAGACGACCCGCGCCTCGGCTTCCTCGTCGAGCCCGGCGCCGGCCTCCGCCACCATCGCCCCGACCTCGGTGGCGATCCGCTCCGTGGTCAGTTCGGCGCCGCTCAGCATCACCGTTCGCGCGGTATCGCGGCGGCGGTCCGAGGCGCAGAGGCCGAGGGCGGAGAGGACGCCGCTGGCGCGGGGGCAGAGGATCGTCTCGATCCCCAGCTCGGCGGCGATCGCCGCCGCGTGCATCGGCCCGGCGCCGCCGAACGGCAGCAGCGCGAAGCCGCGCGGGTCGACCCCGCGCTCGACGGTCACCACCCGTAGCGCCCGCACCATCTCCTGGTCGGCGACGCGGAGGATCCCGGCCGCGGTCGGCAGCGGGTCGAGGCCGAGCGAGCGGCCGAGCTCGGCGACCGCGCGCTCAGCGGCCTCCGCGTCGAGGGCGACGCCGCCCGCCAGCTCGGAGTCGCCCGCGAGTCGGCCGAGCAGGAGGTTGGCGTCAGTGACCGTCGGCTCGGTGCCCCCGCGGTCGTAACAGGCGGGGCCGGGATCGGCGCCGGCGGAGCGGGGGCCGACGCGGAGGGCGCCGCCGGGGTCGCGCCAGCCGATCGAGCCGCCGCCGGCGCCGACGGTGTGGACGTCGACCATCGGCAGCTGGATCGGTCGCCCCTCGATCTCCCGCGAGTCGGTGCGGCGGACCTCGCCGCCCTCGACCACGCAGACGTCGCAGGAGGTCCCGCCCATGTCGAAGCCGAGGGCGTTGCCGTTGCCGCTGAGCTGCGCCAGCAGGCCGGCGCCGACGGCGCCGCCGGCCGGACCGGAGAGGACGCTCCAGGCTCCGGCGCGGCCCGCCTCCGCGGCGGGGGCGACGCCGCCGGAGGAGCGCATCACCAGCGGCTGCGGCAGCCCGGCCTCGGCGGCGGCATCGCCGAGGCGGCCGAGGTAGCGGCCGAGCAGCGGGCTCAGGTAGGCGTCGATTACGGTGGTCGAGCAGCGCTCGTACTCGCGGAAGCGGGGCAGGATCTCGTGCGAGGCGGAGACATGGAGGCCGGGGAGACGCTCGCGCAGGGCGGCGGCGATGCGTTGCTCGTGGCTCGGGTCGAGGTAGGAGAAGAGCAGGCAGATCGCCGCCGCCTCGGCGCCGGATGCGGCGATCGCCGCCGCCAGTCGCTCCGTCTCGTCCTCGGCGAGCGGCTCGACTACACCCTCCGGGCCGACCCGCTCCGCCGCCTCGAAACGCAGGTCGTCCTCCACCAGGGGCGTCGGCTTCGGCGCGCAGAGGCGGTAGAGGTGGGGGCGATCCTGGCGGCCGATCTCGAGCAGGTCGGCGAAGCCGCGGGTGGCGACCAGCGCCGTCCGCGCACCCCGTTCCTCGAGCAGCGCGTTGGTGCCGACGGTCATCCCGTGGGCGAAGACCTCGACGTCTTTTGAGGCAGCGCCTGCCCGACGCAGGACCGCCGCGACCGCCCGCATCACCCCGGTCGACTCCTCCCGCGGCGTCGTCGGCACCTTGGCGGTGTGAACGTCACCGCCGTCCAACAGGACCGCATCGGTGAAGGTTCCGCCGACGTCGACCCCCAACAACATGCCGCTAATGCCACTCCTCGTCGCGGACCGAGCCGTCTGAGGAGACGACGACGTGGATGCCGTCGAGGCGGGGGTTGATCCCCGGGCAGTCGCGGCGCAGGTGGCCGCCGCGGGACTCGCGCCGTCGCAGGGCGCTGGCGCCGATCGCCCGCGCCAGCGGATAGGGGTTGGAGATCAGGCGCGCGAGGTCGTCGGGGTTTCGCATCGGGCCGGCGTAGCGCCAGACCGCGTCGCGGGTCTCGTCGCTCGGCGGGTCGAAGCGCCACCCGGGCGGCTCGGGGCGCGAGGCCGCCGCTTCCTCGCCGAGCGCCGCCGCCGCGGCGCGGCCGCCGAAGACGAAGCACTCGCTGAGCGAGTTCGAGGCCAGGCGGTTGGCACCGTGCAGGCCCGTGCAGGAGCACTCGCCGACGGCGTAGAGGCCCGGCAGGGAGGAGCGGCCGTCGACGTCGACCGCGATCCCGCCCATCGTGTAGTGCGCGGCCGGGGCGACGGGGACCGGCTTCGTCCGCGGGTCGAGCCCCGCTTCGGCCAGCGAGGCAAAGACGTTGGGGAAGCGGGCGGGGTCGATCTCGCGCAGGTCGAGGTCGACCGAGGGCGTGCCGTCGACCCGCATCCTCTCCAGGATCGCCGCCGTCACCGCGTCGCGCGGCGCCAGCTCGTCGGTGAACCGCTCGCCGTCGGCGCCGAGCAGCTTCGCTCCCTCGCCGCGGATCGCCTCGGTGATCAGGACGCCGTCGTGGGGGCTGTCGGGGATCGCCAGCGCAGTCGGGTGGAACTGGCAGAACTCGAGGTCGACGAGGTCGGCGCCGGCGAGCGAGGCGAGGACCGGGCCGGCGCCGATCGCCCCGCGCGGGTTGGTCGTCCGCCGCCAGAGCGCCGCGGCGCCGCCGGTGGCGAGGATCGTCGCCGCAGCGCCGACGGGGCCCTCGCTGGTGACGACGCCGTGGCAGCGCCCGCCGTCGCTCCAGAGCGCCAACGCCGAGGTCCGCTCCATCACCTCGATCCCTTCCTGCGCCGCCACCATCGTCGCCAGCTTCGAGGTGATCTCGCGGCCGGTCTGGCTGCCGCCGGCGTGGACGATGCGGCGGTGGGTGTGGCCGCCCTCGAGCCCGAGCGCCAGTCGCCCCTCGTGGTCGACGTCGAAGACCACGCCGCGGGCGATCAGGTCGCGGACGACGGCAGGCGCCTCCTCGACCAGCGCCCGCACCGCCGCGGTGCGGCAGAGGCCGCGGCCGGCGGCGATCGTGTCGGCCGCGTGGAGGTCGGGCGAGTCGTGCGGTTCCAGCGCCGCGGCAAGGCCGCCCTGGGCCCAGAAGCTGGCGCTCTCGCGCAGCGGCGTCCGTGAGACGAGACAGACGCGGGCGCCGAGCTCGGCCGCCCGCAGCGCGCTCCAGAGGCCGGCGGCGCCGCCGCCGACGACGGCGACGTCGAACTCAGCCGCTGCCCCGGCCGGCGGCGTTATCGCCCCTCGGCCTCTCGCCGCAGCGTGTCGAGCTGCTCCTGCAGCCACTGCGCGGCGCTCTCTCTCGCCCGCGCCAGCTCGTCGGCGACGGTGGCCTCGACGGTTGCGGCGCGGGCCTCGGCGGCCTCGACCCGTTTCTCCGCCGCCTCGACCTGCGCCTCGATCTCACCGAGCCGCCCCTCGGCGGCTACCAGCGCCTGCTCCTTCTCCTCGCGCTCGCGCTCGAGGTCGGCTTCCAGCGCATTGATCTCCGCTTCGGCGCGGCGCTCAGCCTCGGCGGCCAGGGTCGCCGCCTCCTCCAGCCGCAGCTCCGCCTCGCGGATCCGGCTCTCGAGGTTGTCGTCAGCTGGACTGGTCATGGGTTCGCAATCTATTACGGCCCCAGGCCGCGCGTGGCACGGCGCATCTCTGCGTCCTCAGTCGTTCATGTGCAGAGCACACTCCCTCCTTGCGTCCTTGACCTGCTTGGCCACGCACGGCCTCAGTTGTCGAGCACTGCGCGGTAGGCCTCGATCACCCGCTCCGCCATCGCCGCGGCCGAGAGGCCGGCCGCGCGGGCGGCGCCCTTCACTCTGGGATCGGGGGTTTCGAGGTGGCGCCGCGCCGTCGGCTCCCAGTCGGCGACGCTGAAGTCCGCGCTGAGGCAGCCGTCGATCCCGCCGAGCGCGTAGGGGGCGATGCCGACCGGGGTCGAGAGGACCGGGACCTCGCAGGCGAGTGCCTCGACCGCCGCCATCCCGAACCCCTCGTAGTCGGAGGTGACGAGGACGGCGTTCGCGGCGTTGATCCAGAGCGGCATCTGCTCAGGCTCGATCCCGCCACCGGTCAGCAAATCGGCTTCGCAGGCGGCGGCGAGCTCGGCGGCGCGGTCGTGGCGCTTCTCCGGCCGCGCCGGATTGGCCGGGAAGAAGAGGAAGCGCCCGTCCGGGTCGAGCCCGAGCGCCCGCCGCGCCTCCGCCCGCGGTTGCGGGACGAAGCGCCGCAGGTCGGGGCCGCAGGGGAGGACCGCCGAGCCCGGGACCGGAGGGAGCCCCGGCCGTCCGTCCTCTTCTTCGAACAGCGCCCGCGAGACCCCGGCGACGAGGTCGATCCGCCAGGCCAGTCGGCGCGAAAGGTGGCCGACCAGGTGGTGACGGACGTCGGTGCCGTGGAAGGTGACGACGAGCGGCCGCGCTCCCGCCAGCCGCGCGACCCAGCCGGCGAGGCCGTAGTGGGCGTGGACGAGGTCGAAGCGCTCGCGCCGCAGCAGCGACCGCAGCCGCCGCGCCGCCGGCAGGTACTCGTTGCGGCCGCGGGCGAATTCGAAGAGGTCGACCTCGACGCCCCGCATCCGCATCTCGTCGACCTGGTCCCGGACCCAGCGCCCGCGCTGCGGGGCGGAGGCGTCGGGCATGAAGTTGGTGACGACTAGGACCCGCACCGGCGTCAGGGTAACTGCGGCGGTGGCAGGCGATAGCTCGCGGGGGTCTTCGAAAGCCTGATCGGGTTGCGGGGGAGGCGGACCGGGTCGCCGTCCTCGCGCGGGACCTCGACGATCGGGTCGAGGCCGATTGCCTCGGCGAATTCGAAGGCGGCGCCGATGTCGTTGACGACCCCGGCGGGGACGCGGCGGGCCCCCAGCAGTTCGACCCACTCGGTTGCCGGGCGCGTCGCCAGGGCTCGTTCGAGCAGGAGCTGGAGCTGCGCCCGGTTCTCGACCCGGGCGGGGTTGGTGGCGAAGCGCTCGTCATCGGCCAGCGCCGGCTCCCCGATCGCCGCACAGAGCTCACCGAACTGGCGGTCGTTGCCGACCGCGAGGACGAGCTCGCCCGCGCCGCAGCGCAGCAGTTCGTAGGGGGCGATGCTGGGGTGGCGGTTGCCCATCCGACCGGGGACGACGCCGGCGACGGTGTAGGCGGAGGACTGGTTGACGAGCCCGGCGAGGAGGGCGGAGAGGAGGTCGACTTCGACCAGCTGTCCCTCGCCGCTCTGGCGGCGATGCTCGAGCGCGGCGAGGATGCCGACCGCCGCGTAGAGGCCGGCGATCACGTCGACCAGGGCCACCCCGACCTTCAGCGGCTCCCCCTCGGGCTCGCCGGTGACGCTCATCAGGCCGCCGAGCGCCTGCACGAGGAGGTCATAGCCGGGCAGCTCGGCGCCGCCACCTCGGCCGCCGAAGCCGGTGATCGAGCAATAGACGAGGCCCGGATTGTCTGCCGCGAGGCTCTCGTAATCGAGCCCCAGCTTCGCCATCACCCCCGGCCGGAAGTTCTCGACGACGACGTCCGCCGCGAGCGCGAGACGCCGCGCCTCGGCCAGGTCGCCCGCGTCGCCGAGGTCGAGGACGAGGCTGCGCTTGTTGCGGTTGACCGCCTGGAAGTAGGTCGCCTCGCCGGCGGCGTCGTGGGGCGGGCCCCAGGAGCGGGTGTCGTCGCCGACACCCGGCCGCTCGACCTTGGTCACCTCGGCGCCGAGGTCGGCCAGGGTCATCGTCGCCAGCGGTCCGGCGAGGACCCGCGAGAAGTCGAGGATGCGCAGTCGTCCCAACGCCGAGTCGGCCATTAGTTCACGATCCTAGGACCCCGCAGCCGCCACACCACCGACATCAAGGACGCCACATGTCATCGACTACTGCCGCGCCGCCGATCAAGCCCGCCGACTACCTGGCCCTCGACACCCTGCTCTCCGACGAGGAGCGCGACATCCGCGACACCGTCCGCGCCTGGGTGCGCGACAAGGTGGTGCCGAACGTGGGGGAGTGGTTCGAGCAGGCGAACGTGCCGGTCGGCGAGCTGGCGCCGGAACTCGGCAAGCTCGGCGTCCTCGGCATGCACCTGGAGGGGTACGGGTGCGCCGGAGCGAGCGGCACCGCCTACGGGCTCGCCTGCATGGAGCTGGAGGCGGGGGACAGCGGCATCCGCAGCCTGGTCTCGGTTCAGGGCTCGCTGGCGATGTACGCGATCTGGCGCTGGGGCTCCGAGGAGCAGAAACAAACGTGGTTACCGCGGATGGCCGAAGGGACGGCGCTCGGCTGCTTCGGCCTGACCGAGCCCGACGCCGGCTCCGACCCCGGCTCGATGCGGACGCGGGCGCGGCGCGACGGCTCCGACTGGATCCTGCACGGGCAGAAGATGTGGATCACCAACGGCTCGGCCTCCGAGGTCGCGGTGGTCTGGGCGCAGGCCGACGAGGGGGTCCGCGGCTTCCTCGTCCCGAAAGGAACCAGGGGGTTCACCACCCAGGACATCCACAAGAAGCTCTCGCTGCGGGCCTCGATCACCTCGGAGCTCCTGCTCGACGACGTGCGGCTGCCGGCCGACGCGGTGCTGCCCGAGGTGAGCTCGCTGAAAGGCCCGCTCTCCTGCCTCAACGAGGCTCGCTACGGGATCGTCTGGGGGGCCGCCGGGGCGGGGCGGGCTTGCTACGAAGCGGCGCTCGCGTACGCGCTCGAGCGCACCCAGTTCGACCGCCCGATCGCCTCCTTCCAGATCCAGCAGCAGAAACTGGCCGAGATGGTGCTGGAGGTGAACCGGGCGACCCTGGTTGCCATCCACCTCGGGCGGATGAAGGACGCCGGCACGCTGCAACCCGAGCACGTCAGCCTCGGCAAGCTCGGCAACGTCAACGGGGCGCTGGAGGTGGCGCGGACCGCCCGCCAGGTTCTGGGAGCCAACGGCGTCACCCTCGAGTATCCGGTGATCCGCCACATGAACAACCTCGAGTCGGTGGTCACCTACGAGGGCACCGCCGACGTCCACGCGCTGGTGATCGGCGGCGCCGTGACGGGCATCCAGGCGTTCCGATAACACGCCGCGTTTCTCTCAAAAACCTTGTGGGTAATTGACCGGCTAGCCAGTCAGTCCTGGCCCCCAAGGTAGGAGGAAAACATGGAGGCGAGCGGGAGTCCGTCTCTGGTTCTGGTCGAGCAGCACGAAGCGTTGCGGGACGGGCTCGCGGTGCTGCTGGAACGCCGCGGCTTCGACGTCCTCGGCTGCGCGACGACGGCGGCGCGCGGTGAGCAGGTGATCCGCGAGCGGCGGCCGGACCTGGCGGTGGTGGGGGTCGACCTCCCCGACGAGCGGGGGACGGAGCTGGTGCGGCGGATCAGCGGCAACGGCGTCGGCTCGAAATGCGTCATCTACACCGGCTTGCGGGACCCGAATCTGCTCGAGGCCGCATACCGGGCCGGCGCCCACGGGCTGGTCGCCAAGCCGGCCGGTCTCTCGGTCCTCGTCGATGCCCTGCGCGAGGTCTGGCGCGGCGGTCGCTACTTCGACCCCAGCTTCCGCCAGGGCAACGGCAACGGCGGCCAGGAGATGAAGGCTTTGAGCAGCCGAGAGTCGGAGATCCTCGGCCTGCTGGCCGAGGGGCTGACGGGAGAGCAGATCGCCAAGCACCTGATCCTCTCCCCGGAGACGGTCCGCACCCACGTCCGCAACGCGATGGAAAAGCTCGACGCGCCGACGCGAACCGCGGCCGTTGTCAAAGCGTTGGAGTTGGGAGAAGTGCAGAGACCTCCGGGCTGAACAACGTCGCCTCGGCCTCAGCCGACCGACCGGACCGCGGCCTCTAGCCAGACGATCAGGTTCGCCAGCAGGACCGCGACCTTGAGCCAACCGGGGTGGACCGACCGATGCGCGCTCACGGCACCAGGATCGTCAGCGTTCCCTGAGTGCCGCATCCCCGCTTTGAAGTAGATGCCCGGTTTCTATAGGTCGGCAGATCTCTTTTCAAAGAGTCGCGGACTTAACCTGCATTCTCGTGGAAGAAGCTGCTCTAGCGGCAGCGAGCATGTGGGTCTCGCGTGCTAGTCGAGCGAGCTCGGGCTCCTGGTCGGAGTGGTATGCAGCTAGCGTCGGCCCGCAGGTTCGACCATGCGGACCTTGGAGAGCGGCGCAAAGACGATCCGCGCTGCGGGTCCCAGGGCGGGCTTGGTGATCTCGATCATCGCCATATCGCCCTCACGTAGCTCGAGGACGCTGCCGCGGGCGCCGGCAGGCGCGTCGTCAATGCGCTCGGTCAACTCGACGATGTCGAAAGCGGCGATTTTGTGTGCTACGGCCATGAGGACATGTTAGGGGCTCGGGTAGGCGGTGGCCAGCCGTGGGGCAGCGCCTGAATCCTCGTAGTGCCAGCTCATCGTGACGTTCGCGCTGCGCGTTCCGATCGTCACGCGCTCTCGAATCCCGCAGACCAGCCCATCGCTTCCCCGATTGCGGACCTCCACGATCACGGCGGGGTCTGCCGCCGAGGTGAGCGCCCGCCACACCCGCTCTCGGTCTTCCAGTCCGACACCGAAAACCTGCTGCCATTCGCGTCCGTGGCCTCGCGGGGAGAGAATCCACTCCTCGAACTTGATCGGTTCATACCAGCAAGCGTCCGCCCGCGGCAGCTGATCTCCAGGTTGTGGCGGCCAGTTCATCGCCGCGGCAGCCTATTGAGGCCGGCAGGTTCACTGATCTCCCGGTGACGTAGCTACACATTCCTTACAGAGGGAGGCGCGAATTGGCACTTTTACGCCTTGTTTCGTGCGCTCGCGCCGCTGAGCATCCACCTCCAATTTCATTTCGAAGGAGGTAACAAATGCTCTACAAGGTGTTCGGCTACCTGCACGCGCAGGTCAACTGGAGGGTGCGGGAGATCCAGCGGCTGGCGGGCGAGACCGGCCAGGGAACGGTCGAGTACGTCGGCCTGATCCTGCTCGTCTCACTGCTGATGGTCGGCATGGTCGCGGCGATGAAGGGCTTCAACGGCAAACAGGGCACGGAGCTCGCCGACGTGATCGTCGACAAGATCAAGGAGGCGGTCGACAAAGTCGCCTTCAAATGAGCTCCTGTCGCCTTCCTCTTGCATGCGAGGGGAAGGCGATAGTGCATCAAGGAGCTGGATTTACTGCCATCCGCGCCGCCGTCGCCAGTTTCGCGGCCCGCTTCTTCACGAACGCTTCGTAGTTATCGCGACGAAATGGCGCTGGATCGATCAGGTGCGACTTGAACGCGCTGGGGATAACCTTGGCGCTGTTCATCACTGAACTTGGCGGGGAATTGCGAATCGAGCTGTTGAGACCAGCATCTATTAGAACTTGGTTGGCTGGAACCTCCGAGGCGATCCGGGGTCGTTTGACCCGGGAAGCTAAAAACTCGAGAGGGAAGACGTGGTGGATGCCAAGGTCGGTGCTGTCGGGCGTCTCCATGAGTTTTCTTCCCCGACCGCCTTTGGCTGATTGGGCCGCCCAATCCCGCGCTTCCAAAGTGTTGAGCAGGCAAAGGGTTGCAGCTACAACAAGATCGTTTCCGTCATCCATCGTGTAGAAGGAGTCGTCGGTAACCGAGAAATCGGAAATCAGATCGGGCGTTGCCGCCCCGCGACCCAGCCAGCTACGGAGTAGGTGAGCGTCCGTTACGGCCCGAGTGTTAGCGCCTCGAGCGTAGAGGCGCTGGAAGGACACTGCCCAAAACCAACGAGCCAGCTTTACTCTACTTGCTTTCGACAGAGCGCTTTTTCGAGCAAAGAATGCATCGGCAATCGGCAACAGCATCGTGTGCTGGGGGACGACCTTCCGGCGGACAGCCCCGCAATCGTCGCGAATGAATTCCAAGGCCTGACGATACGCTTTTACGGCCCTGCTCCATTCTTTGATCACCAACTTCGGATCGAGTGCGAGCACATCACTCTGGCGAATTCCACGGACCGAAAGCTTGCGAATTTTTCCCGCCTCTAGTTGCTCGCGTTGCTTGAGATGCTCCCTAAGGGCAATGATCTTCAGTACTTCAATGCCGGCCACCTCGTAGGTCGTGAAGATCGGAGAGGCATCCTTCGCAGCCTCCCATCTCTTCCTCAGATTGAATTTGTGCGGATACAAAATGGCAACCATCAAATCGAACGCATCTAGCTGCAGAACGCTCCGGTTGGTGCGCTCGAAGATCTTTGCGATGGCCTCCATGGGTAGTTCGGAGCTGACCGCCTCCGTTCGCAAGGCGTAGCCGGTGAAGTTCGCGAGGTGTGCGTCCTTGAGATCAGCGAAGATCTTCTGCTCCGCTTGGCTTTCGCTTACGTGGGTGAGCCAGTTGGCAAAGGCCGACGAGGACACCAGATCCTGCATTCGGATGATCCCGGCTGAGGCGTGAGAGTCGATGCCTTTGCCAAACTCGCGCTCGAACCGGCGGTCGGGAAGCGCGTCTATCGCCTCATCCGTCACTTCATTTGCGGTCCTGAGCTCGCCCATGTCAACGTAAAACGTCGTCTGTCTCTTTCCGTGGCCCGTCAGGGCCTGGTACAGAGCGGTCGCCCGTTGCTGGCCGTCAAGAATCAAATGCTGGGGCTTATTTCTAGCCTTCGGAGCGCCCTCGATTGCTCTCGACAACAGTCGGGTTCTACCGTTTTGCTCAAGCATCAAAAAAGAGCCGATGGGCCAGCCCCGCGCGATAGAACGAAGCAGCTCCACGATGAAGTCATCGTGCCACTTGTACTCCCGCTGGAAATCCGGGAGCGCCAGATTTCCCTTCTCGATTTCCTGGATTAGTGAGCCAGTCGTAAGTGCCATATTGGTCGTTGACCATATATCCGAGTCCGGATCGTTGGAGGCATCTGGCTCGCCCGCATGAGAAACTCGCGCGATGCCAGCTTCTAGGAGTTACGACAGGGCGCCGGCCGACATCCGGCCGGTGACGATCGATCCGGGGTTTGTGGAAAGCGCGGCCGGGTCGGCGCTGATCTCGATCGGGCGGACGCGGGTGATCTGCACCGCCTCGGTTCAGGAGCAGGTGCCACGATGGATGATGGGCAAGGGAAAAGGCTGGGTCACGGCTGAGTACGCGATGTTGCCTGCTTCTACCGGGGATCGGAAGCAGCGCGACATCTCGAAGGGCAAACAGGACGGCCGCGGAGTCGAGATCCAGCGGCTGATCGGGCGCTCGTTGCGGGTGGTGGTCGACTTCCGGGCGATGGGCGAACGCAGCGTCTACGTCGACTGCGACGTCCTCGAAGCCGACGGCGGCACCCGCTGCGCGGCGATCACCGGGGGCTACGTCGCCCTGCGGCAGGCCTTCCAGAAGCTGGTCGACAAGAAAGCCCTGCCCGAGCTGCCGCTGACCGGCTCGGTCGCCGCGGTCAGCGTCGGCCTCGTCAACGGCCGCGCCCTCTGCGACCTCGACTACGGCGAGGACTCCAACGCCGAAGTCGACGCCAACGTGGTGATGACCGGCGACGGGGGCCTGGTCGAGGTGCAGGCGACGGCCGAGCGGACGCCGCTCTCCCGCGCCTCGCTCGACGAGCTGCTGGGCCTGGCCGAGCTCGGGATCGGGCGCCTGCGGGAGGTGCAGGAGCGCGCCGCTTCGTGATCGCGAGACCGTCTTGATCCTCGCGACCCGCAACCGGCACAAGGTGAAGGAGATGGCGGAGCTGCTGCCGGGCGTCGACCTGCGGCCGCTGCCCGACGAGGTCGAGCTGCCGCCGGAGACGGGGGACAGCTTCGAGGCGAACGCGCTGATCAAGGCGCGCGCCGCCCGCGCCGCCACCGGCGCGGTCGTGATCGCCGACGACTCCGGGATCGAAGCCGCCGACCTCGGCGGCGCCCCCGGCATCTACTCGGCCCGCTACGCCGGCGAAGGCGCGAGCGACGAGGACAACCTGGCGAAGCTGCTGCGCGAGGTCGGCGCCGCAGGCGGCGGCCGCCGCGCCGCCTACGTCTGCGCGATCGCCCTGATCGACGAGGACGGCCACGAGTACGTCTTCGAAGCGACCTGCGAGGGCACGCTGCTGGAGCAGGGCCGCGGCAGCGGCGGCTTCGGCTACGACCCGGCGTTTGTGCCCGATGAGACCGGGCACAACGACCGCAGGACGATGGCCGAGCTGACCCCAGAGGAGAAGCACGCGGTCAGCCACCGCGGCAAGGCGGCGCGGATGCTCGCCCGCCACCTGGGCCTGGAGGCCGAGGCGGCGCCATGACCCCGAAAAGCCGGGCGGCGGGGCTCTCGATCGCCTCCAACTCGGCCCTGATCGCGCTGAAGCTGGCCGCCGGAGCGATCACCGGCTCGATCGCGATAATCACCGAGGCGATCCACTCGCTGATCGACCTCGTCGCCTCGGTGATCGCCTTCGTCTCGGTCCGCAAAGCCGACGAGCCCGCTGACGAGGAGCACCCCTACGGGCACGAGAAGGTCGAGAACCTGGCGGCGGCGATCGAGGGCATCCTGATCCTCGTCGGTGCCGCGGTGATCGTCTACGAGGCGACCCACCGGCTCGTCGTCGGCTCCGAGGTCGAAAGCCTCGGCGTCGGCATCGCGGTGATGGGGCTCTCCGTGGTCGCCAACCTGTTCGTCTCCGGCTACCTCTACCGCCAGGCCCGCCGAACCGAATCGCCCGCGCTGGAGGGGGACGCCGCTCACCTGCGCACCGACGCGATGACCTCCGCCGGCGTCCTCCTCGGCCTCGGAGTGGTGCAGATCACCGGCATCGCCGCCTTCGACTCGATCACCGCCCTGATCGTCGCCGTCGCGATCGTCTGGGCCGGCCTCACCCTCGTCCGCCGCTCCTCCGGGGTGCTGATCGACGAAACGCTGCCGGAGTCGGAGATGGACCGGATCGAGACGGCGATCGCCACCGCCCGCACCGCGGAGGTGGCGGGCTACCACAAGCTCCGCGCCCGCCGTGCCGGCTCGCGGCGCCACATCGATTTCCACGTCCAGTACCGCAACGGCACCAGCCTCGAGCGCGCCCACGAGCTCGCCCATGAGATGCGCGACTCGATCGAGGCGGAGATCCCGCAGGCCGAGGTGCTGATCCACGTCGAGCCGGAGACCTCGTTCCGCGAGCGCGAAGAGGGGCCGTACCGGTCCGGTTGACGCCGAAACCGTGAAAGTGCGCCTACACGACGATCTTTCACGGTTTCGCTCTCTCAAGGAGGCGGAAGAAGGTTGACGCCCGCGGCCAGGCCGATCGCGACCAGGGTGATCGCGTAGCCGGTGTAGCCGCTGAAGGCGAAGAGGACCGCGGCGATCGCGCAGACGACCACGACCGTGATCCATGAGGCTCGGGCAAGGGACACGGTCGGTATCTTCGCCCACATGCCCGACGCCGCCGCAGCCACCGCCCCGAGCAGCGAGTCAGCGGAGGCGGCGCTGGCGTTCCTGGCCGAGATGTCGCCGGACCTGCGCGGCGCCGTGATCCTCGGGCCGCAGGGCGAGGTGCTGGCCGCGAGCGGCGAGGAGCCGGAGCGCTGGGCCGAGGACGCAGCCGCCCTGTTCGCTGCCGCCGACGCCGCCGAGGACGCCGCGGTCGAGCAGGTCCACGTCGCCACCGAGCAGGGCGAGGTCTTCGCGATCCGCAACGAGGGCCTGGCCGCCGTCGCCGTCAGCGAGCGCTTCGCCCTCGCCTCGCTGATGCTCTTCGACATGCGCTCGATGCTCCGGCAGCTGGCGAAGGGCGAGCACTGATGCAGAAGCCCCACCGCATCCTCCTCGACCGCGTCTCCGCCTACGCCGACGAGGCCGCCGCCTTCATGCGCCGCCGCCGCGTCGCCCGCCGCCCCTTCGCGCGCCTCTATTACGCCGGCGGCCGCAGCGCCGATCATGCCCTCGACTCGACCGCCGGCGCCGAGCTCTTCGTCGCCGCCGGGCGCCTGATCGAGGTCGCCGGACCCAAAAGGACGAAAGGGTGAGCGAGCTGCTCGACCGCGACGTCGCCGCCCGCGTCCTCGCCCGCGCGCTCGCCAACGGCGGCCGCTTCGCCGAGGTCTTTGCCGAGCGCCGCCGCGGCCAGGTCCTGGCAATCGACGAGGGGCGGATCGAGTCGGTCCAGACCGGCGCCGAGGAGGGTGCCGGCGTCCGCGTGGTCGAGGGCGGCACCACCTACTTCGCCCACGTCGACGGCCTCGACGCCGCCGACCTCGAACGCGCCGCCGACGAAGCCGCGGCAGCGCTGAAGGGCGACCGCCGCGAGCCGCAGCCGCTGCAGGCGCGAGAGACGGCGCCGCTGCCGATCTCCCATCGGCCCGAAGAGGTACCCGCGGCGCAGAAGGCGGCGATGCTGCGCGAGCTCGACGAGCGGGGGCGGGCCAAGGGCGGCGAGATCGCCCAGTTCACCGCTTCCTACGCCGAGGCACGGCGCGAGGTCGCCGTCGCCAACTCCGACGGCCTCTTCACCGGCGACGACCGCACGCGGGTGCGGATCGGCGCCCAGGCGGTCGCCCGCCGCGACAGCTCGGTCGAGACCGGGTCGGAGACGCTGGGCGGCCACCGCGGCTACGAGCTGCTCGAAGACGACCCGGGGCAGATCGCCGAAAAGGCCGCCGAGAAGGCGCTGACCCTGCTCGACGCGGTCCCCGCTCCCTCGGGCTCGATGCCGGTGGTGGTCGGCGGCGGCTTCGGCGGCGTCCTCTTCCACGAGATGACCGGCCACGGGCTCGAGGCCGACCACATTCAGAAGGGCGCCAGCGTCTACGTCGACAAGCTCGGCGATCGGGTCGCCGAGCCGCTGCTGAACGCCTACGACGACGGCCGCCTGCCGGGCGAGTGGGGCAGCGACGCGATCGACGACGAGGGCCGGCCGACGCAGAAAACGCTGGTGATCGAGGACGGCCGCCTCACCTCCTACCTCTACGACCATCTGACCGCCGAGCGCGCCGGCGTCGACTCGACCGGCAACGGCCGCCGCGAGAGCTTCCGCCACCTGCCGATCCCGCGGATGACCAACACCTACATCGCCCCCGGCGACGCCACCCCGGAGGAGATGATCGCCGAGGTCGAGCGCGGCTTCTACGCGGTCTCCTTCGGCGGCGGCCAGGTCGACCCCGCGACCGGCGACTTCGTCTTCGGCGTCAACGAGGGTTACCTGATCGAGGGCGGGAAGGTGACGCGCCCCTGCCGCGGCGCCACCCTGATCGGCAACTGCCTCGACGCCCTTGCCGCGATCGACGCGGTCGGGAACGACTTCTTCATGAAGACGGGGATGTGCGGCAAGGGCGGCCAGAAAATCCCGGTCGGCACCGGCCAGGGCCACGTCCGCCTCCGCGCGCTCACCGTCGGCGGGACCGAGAGATGACAGCGGGAGCGTTTGATGGAAGCGCGAGTGGCTGATGGAAGCGGGAGCGGCTGATGGAAGCGGGAGCGTTTTATGACTGAGCTGAGCGCGGTCGCCCACCGCGCCGTCGAGGCCGCGACCGGAGCCGGGGCGAGCGACGCCGAGGCCTACGTCTCGCGCGAGAGCGGCCGCGAGGTCCGGGTCCACGGCGGCGAGGTCGAGAGCTTGACCGCGGCGGTGCAGAGCGGGGTCGGGATCCGCGCCTGGAGCGGGCAGCGGGTCGGCTATGCCTACGGCACCGACCTCTCGGAGGCGGGGGTGGCGGCGATCGCCGCCCGCGCCGCCGAAGCGGCCGCGGTCGCCGACGAGGACGAGTTCGCGTCACCGCCGCAGCCGGCCGAGATCGAGGCGCTCCCGGGTCTCAGCGATCCCTCGATCGCCGAATGGGAGCCCGCCCGGCTGGCCGAGCTGGCCCTGACCGTCGAGCGCACCGCCCTCGATTCCGATCCGCGGCTGGTCGGGGTCGAGACGGCGGTCTATGCAGACGCCGCCGAGCAGGTGGCGATCGCCTCCTCGACCGGGGTCGCCGGCGAGTACGAGAGCTCGAGCTGTTACGCCTACCTGCAGGCGCTGGCCGAGGGCGAGGGAGCGCGCGAGACCGGGCTCGGATTCGGCCTCGCCCGTGGGCCGCGCGATCTCGACCCGGAGGCGATCGGCGCCGAGGGAGCGCGCCGGGCGGTGGAGATGATCGGCGCCGGGAAGCCCGAGTCGCGCGCCTGCCCGGTCGTCCTCGATCCCACCGTCGCCGCCAGCTTCGTCGGCCTGATCGGCGCCGGCCTCGGCGCCAAAGCCGTCCAGCGCGGCCGCTCGCCGCTGGCCGGGCGCCTCGACGAGGAGGTGGCGAGCGCCGCCTTCGCCCTTCACGACGACGGCCGCGAGCCCGAGGGCCCGGCCTCGACGCCTTTTGACGGCGAGGGGGTGCCGCGCCGTCGCACCGCCTTGATCGAGGGCGGTCGGCTGCGCTCCTACCTCTACGACACCTACACCGCCGACCGCGAGGGCGTCGCCTCGACCGGCTCGGCCTCGCGTGGCAGCTACCGCTCGCTGCCCACCGTCGCGACCTCGAACCTCGTCGTCGCCCCCGGCTCGCACTCCTTCGAGCAGCTGCTGGCGGAGGCGGGGGAGGGCGTCTTCGTCAACGACGTCGCCGGCCTGCACTCCGGCGTCAACCCGGTCACCGGCGTCTTCTCGGTCGGCGCTTCGGGCCGGATGATCCGCGGCGGCGCGCTTGCCGAGCCGGTCCGCGAGTTCACGATCGCCGGCGAGTTGGTGGCGATGCTGGGCGCCGTCAGCGCCGCCGGAGCCGACCCTCGCCGGGTCCCGTTCGGGGGTTCGGTCAGCACCCCGCCGCTGCTGATTGCCGAGATGGCGATCAGCGGTTCGTGACGTTCGGCTCTAGAGCGCGAAAACTTACGCCGGTAGGCGCTGTTAGATTGCGGCCGTCTTCAAACCCCCGAGGAGGATCTAAGACGTGACCAAGGCTGAGTTTCTGGACCAACTTGCTAGCGATGAGCGGCTCGGCAGCAAAAAAGCCGCCAGCGACGCCGTCGACGCTGTTCTCGAGGCCATCACCGGCGCCCTCACCAAGGGCGAGGAGGTCGCGTTCACCGGCTTCGGCAAATTCCACGTCGCCGAGCGCGGCCCGCGTCAGGGCGTCAACCCCCGCACCGGCGAAAGGATCACGATCCCCGGCGGCAAGGTGCCCCGGTTCTCCGCCGGTTCGGCTCTGAAGAGCCAGGTCAAAGGCAGCTGACGCGCCCTGACCCGTTTCGCCGATCGGCTCGCGGCGCTCGTCGATGAGCGCCGCAGCCAGATCTGCCTAGGCCTCGACCCCGACCCGGCCAAGCTGGCCGGGGAGGGGGAGACGGGGTCTGGCGATCCGGAAGCGCCCGCCGCTGAGCCGGCAGCCGCCGCGGTCGCCGAGCACTGCCGCCTGCTGATCGAGCAGGCAGGCCCCGCCTGCGTGGCGGTGAAGCCGCAGCTCGCCTGCTTCGAGCGCCTCGGCGCCCCCGGTTGGGCGGCGCTGGAAGCGGCCTGCGCCGCTGCCCGCGAAGCGGGGCTGCTGGTGATCGCCGACGGCAAGCGCGGCGACGTCCCGGTCACCGCCGCTGCCTACGCGCAGGCGCTGGTCGGGGAGACGCCGACCCCTTGGGGCCCCGTGCGGGGCCTCGACGCCGACGCCTTCACCGCCAACCCGCTGCTCGGCCGCGATGCGCTCGAGCCGCTCCTTGCCGCCGCCGAGGAGGTGGGGGCCGGGATGTTCGCCCTCGTCCGCACCAGCAACCCCGGCGCCGCTGACCTCCAGGACCTGCCGGCGCCCGAGGCGCCGCTGCACGAGCGGCTTGCCGCGATCGTCGACGAGCTCTCCGAGCGCCTGCTCGGCGACTGCGGCCTCAGCGGGCTCGGTGCCGTCGTCGGCGCCACCGAGCCGCAGCACTTCGCCCGCATGCGCGAGCTGATGCCGCGCTCGGTCTTCCTCATCCCCGGCGTCGGGGCGCAAGGGGGAAAGCCGGAGCTGCTGGGGGCCGCCTTTGCCGCCGGGCGCGCCGCCGGGCTGGTCGCCGCCTCGCGCGGGATCGCCGCCGACCCCGAACCCGCCGCCGCCGCCGCACGCCTGCGCGACGCCGTTTGGGCGATATCGACCGCCTGACCGGGGCCGGCGCGACTACGATCAGGCCGCCTCAACCGCTTCTTCCCCCTGAGCCCACCCGCCCGCCATGGAAAAACGCACCAGCGCCGCCGCCCGCATCGCCGCCGTCCTCGCCCTGATCGGGGCCGTGATCGTGATCGTCATCGCCGTCTCCATGGCGACGAACAGCAGCAACTCCAGCAGCTCTCACCACAAGCATCACCAGGCCCAGAAGGAAAAGGCGAAGCCCCGGACGAAGGCCAAGACCTACACCGTCGAAACCGGGGACACGCTGACGGCGATCGCCCACAAGACCGGCGTTCCGGTCGCCGAAATTCTGGCGCTGAACCCCGAAGTGGACCCGCAGATCCTGATCGCCGGCCAGACGCTGAAGCTCAAGTGAGCCGGCGGCGCAACGGCGCCGCGTTGCTGCTCGCGCTTCTCGGGTGCCTGCTGCTGCCGGCCCTCGCCGCGGCGGCGCCGCAGGAGAAGGACGCAGGGGCGAACCAGCCGCTGCAGCTGGAATCGCGCTCCTGGGGTGTGATCGACGCCCGCAGCGGCGACGTCCTCGCCTCGCACGCGCTGAACCGGTCGCTGCCGATCGCCAGCACGACGAAGCTGATGACCGCTTACGTGGCGATGAAAGACCTGCCGCTGGACAAGGTCGTCCGCGCCCAGCCCTACGAACCCGAATACGGGGAGTCGCTAATGGGCCTGCGGACGGGGCAGCGGATCAGCGTCCGCGACCTCCTCTACGGGCTGATCCTGCGCAGCGGCAACGACGCCGCCCACACCCTGGCGATCGACGCCGCCGGCTCCGAAGCACGTTTCGTCATGCAGATGAACCGCTACGCCGCGGCCCTCGGGCTTGCCCACACCCATTACGCCAACCCGGTCGGTCTCGATGAGAAGGGCAACTACTCCTCGGCCGGCGACCTGATGACGCTGACCCGGCAGCTGCTGGCCGAGCCCGCCTTCGCCAAGATCGCCGACTCGCGCAGCGCCGTCCTGCGCAGCGTCCACCCGCGGCGCCGGATCGACTCGATCAACGAGCTGCTGGAAATGGCGCCCTGGGTGACCGGGGTGAAGACCGGCCACACCTTCGGCGCGCTCTACGTCCTCGTCGGCTCCGGACAGAAGCACGGGATCAGCCTGATCTCGGTCGTGGTCGGCGCCTGGACCGACGAAGAACGCTTCGACGGCAACCTGGCGCTGCTCGAATGGGGCTTCTCGCAGTACCGGCACAAGCTGCCGGTCCGCCGCGGGCAGGACCTCGCCGACCCGGAGATCCGCTACTCGGGCGGGCAGCTGCCGCTGCGGGCCGAGCGCAATCTCGCGGTGGGCATCCGCCGTGGCCAGCAGCTGCAGGTGAGGGTCGACGCCCCACACGAGGTCGAGGGCCCGCTGCGGCGGGGGGAGAGGCTGGGGACCGCGAGCGTCTATGTCGAGGGCCGTAAGGTCGGCAGCGTCCCGCTGGGCGCCGGCCGCTCGGTCCCGAAGGCCAGCGCCCTCGATCGGGCCCGTGCCTTCTTCGCAGACAACTGGATACTTATCGCCGCGGGGGTGTTCGTGATACTCATGATCGCGTTGATCCTGCGGTACCGAGCAGTCCGTAGGAAGGAAGCGAGGAGAGAGAAGTGGTGATCGCCAGATGATCCTCACCGTCACCCTGAACGCGGCGATCGACCGCACCGTCGCCGTGCCCAACTTCCGCCTCGGCCACCGCCACCGCTCGGTCGAGAGCCGCACCGTCGCCGGCGGCAAGGGGATCAACGTCGCCCGCGCCCTCAACCTGCTCGGCCGCCCGGTGATCGCCACCGGCTTCGTCGGCGGCCCGACCGGCCGCCGGGTGCTGGAACAGCTGCACGACGAATCGGTCCTCACCGACTTCATCCCGATCGCTGCCGAGACCCGGATCAACCTCGCCGTCATCGACCCCACCTCGGGCGAGCAGACCGAGATCAACGAGCGCGGCCCGGCGGTCAGCCCCGAGGAGGTGAAGCGGCTCTTCGACCGCATCGCCTACCTGGCAGGCGGCGCCAAGCTCTGCGTCCTCGCCGGCTCGGTGCCGCCGGGGGCGGGGGACGACCTCTACGCCCGCCTGATCTCCGACCTCAGCCGCCGCGGCGTTCCGGTCGTGCTCGATGCCGAGGGCGAGGCGATGCTCGAGGGGGTGCGGGCGGGGGCCTCGATGGTGACGCCGAACGAGCGCGAGGCGGAGGAGCTGGTCGGGCAGGAGTTCGCCGATCGCAGCGACCTCGCCCAGGGCCTGTTGGAGCTGGTGCGGCTAGGGGCGAGCGAGGCGGCGATCACCCGCCCCGACGGCTGCGTCGCCACCGTCGGCGCAGGAAATTCCCGCAGGTTGCTGGAGGTTCACACCGAGCCCCTGGAGCCGGTCTCGACGGTCGGCTCGGGCGACGCCTTCCTCGCCGGCTACGTCGCCGCCCGCTACGAGGGACGCTCGCCGGAGGAGTGCTTGGCTTACGGAGTGGCATGCGGGGCCGAGTCGACGCAGCACTTCGGCGCCGGCACCGTCGACCGCAACCAGGTCGAGAGGCTGCTGGGCGAGGTCTCCGTGCACGATTTGGAGGTCCCCGCCGAAGTGTAGGCTGGCTAGTTCAACGCCAGCCCCTGGAGGACTAACTTGGAAATCGAAATCGGCCGCGGCAAGAAGGGTCGCCGCGCTTACGGATTCGACGACATCGCGATCGTTCCTTCCCGCCGGACGCGCGATCCTGACGACATCGACATCAGCTGGACGCTCGGCCCCTACCGCTTCGAGCTGCCCCTGGTCGCTTCGGCGATGGACGGGGTGGTCTCCCCGGAGACCGCCGTCCTCACCAACGAGCTGGGCGGACTCGGGGTCCTGAACCTGGAGGGGATCTGGTCCCGCTTCGAGGACGCCGAGGAGAAGCTGGAGGCGATCGCCGCCGCTCCCAAGCACGAAGCGACGCGGTTGATGCAGCAGATCTACACCGAGCCGGTGAAGCCGGAGCTGATCGCCAAGCGGATCGAGGAAATCAAGGCTCGCGGCGCGGTCGTCTGCGGCTCGCTGACGCCGCAGAAAGTGCGCGAGCACTACGAGGTCGCGGTCGAGGCGGGGCTCGACATCCTCGTCATCCAGGGCACGGTGATCTCGGCCGAACACGTCTCGACCACGGTCGAGCCGCTGAACCTGAAGGAGTTCATCGCCGAGGTGCCGGTGCCGACGGTGGTCGGCGGCTGCGCCTCCTACTCGACCGGCCTGCACCTGATGCGGACCGGCGCGGTCGGCGTTCTCGTCGGGGTCGGCCCCGGCGCCGCCTGCACCACCCGCGGCGTGCTCGGGATCGGCGTCCCGCAGGCGACGGCGATCGCCGACGTCGCGGCTGCCCGCGCCCAGCACATGCTGGAGACCGGCGAGTACGTCAACGTGATCGCCGACGGCGGTATGCGGACCGGCGGCGACGTCTCCAAGGCGATCGCCTGCGGGGCCGACTCGGTGATGATCGGCTCGCCGCTCGCCCGGGCCAAGGAGGCCCCCGGCCGTGGCTTCCACTGGGGGATGGCGACCTTCCATCCCTCGCTGCCGCGCGGCACCCGCGTCTCGACCAAGCAGGACGGGACCCTGGAGGAGATCCTCCTCGGCCCGGCCAAGGAGAACGACGGCACCTTCAACCTGATGGGGGCGCTGAAAACCTCGATGGCCACCTGCGGCTATGAGGACATCCGCTCCTTCCAGCGGGCCGAGGTGATGGTCGCTCCGGCGCTGATGAGCGAGGGGAAGAAGCTGCAGAACGAGCAGCACGTGGGGATGGGGTCCAACGGTCGGGCGGCGGTGTCGACTGGAGTTGCCGTTTCGGATGACTGACGTAGTTCAGAGCGCAGGGCCGGCGGGTCCTGTCGCCGCAGGGGACCCACCCCCTCCTGCAACTACGCAGGAGGGGGTCCCCCCTACGACGCCACCCACCGGAGGGGCGTTGGAGGAGGTTCTCGTCCTCGATTTCGGGGGGCAGTATTCGCAGTTGATCGCCCGTCGAATCCGGGAATGTGGAGTTTTCGCGGAGCTGCTGCCTGCGAATACCCCCATCGAGAAGATCAAGGCGCGGAAGCCGAAGGGTCTCGTTCTCTCTGGAGGGCCAGCCTCGGTTTACGAGCCGGAAGCTCCCAAATTTCCTACTCAGCTCCTCGATCTGGACATCCCGACCCTGGGCATCTGTTACGGGATGCAGGCGATGGCGCTGGCGCTCGGCGGTCGGGTCGAGTCGGCGGAGACGGGGGAGTTCGGGCGGACCGATCTGGTGCTGCGGGACGGGGGCGGACAGTTGCTCGGCGGGCTGCCGGAGGAGCAGAGCTGCTGGATGAGCCACCGCGACGCCGTCTTCGAGGCGCCCGAGGGGTTCACGGCGCTTGCGTCCAGTCCAAGCTCCCCGGTCGCCGCCTACGAGCTGCCCGACCGCGGCCTCTACGGGATCCAGTTCCACCCCGAGGTCGTCCACACGCCTTATGGCACCGAGATCCTCACCCGCTTTCTCCGTGACGTCGCCGGTTGCAAGGAGCAGTGGTCGCCGCAGTCGGTGATCGAGGAGCAGGTCGAGAAGATCCGGGCGCAGGTCGGGGAGGGGAAGGTGATCTGCGGCCTTTCCGGCGGCGTCGATTCCTCGGTCGCCGCCCTGCTCGTCCACAAGGCGATCGGCGACCAGCTCACCTGCGTCTTCGTCGACCACGGGCTGATGCGGATGAACGAGGCCCAGCAGGTGGTCGAGGCATTCAGTCAGTTCGGGATCCCGCTGGTCCACGTCGAAGCCGAAGAGCGCTTCCTCGCCAAGCTCGCCGGCAAAGACGATCCGGAGGAGAAGCGGAAGATCATCGGCACCGAGTTCATCCGCGTCTTCGAGGAGGAGGCGGCGAAGCTCGAGGACGTCGACTACCTGGTCCAGGGCACGCTCTACTCCGACGTGATCGAGTCCGGCGGCTCCGACCACGCGGCGACGATCAAGTCCCACCACAACGTCGGCGGCCTGCCCGACGACCTCGAGTTCGAGCTGGTCGAGCCGCTGCGGATGCTGTTCAAGGACGAGGTCCGCGCGGTCGGCGCCGAGCTGGGGCTCCCGGACCGGATGGTCTGGCGCCAGCCCTTCCCCGGGCCCGGGCTGGGGATCCGGATCGTCGGCGGCGAGGTCAACAAAGAGCGGCTCGACATCCTCCGCGCCGCCGACGCGATCCTGCAGGAGGAGATCAGGGCCGCCGAGCTCTACCGTCAGCTCTGGCAGTCGTTCTGCGTCCTGCCCGTGGTCCGTTCCGTCGGCGTCCAGGGGGACGGGCGCACCTACGCCTACCCGATCGTGATCCGCGCCGTCACCTCCGACGACGCGATGACCGCCGACTGGGCCCGCCTGCCCTACGACCTGCTGGAGCGCGTCTCCAACCGGATCATCAACGAGATCCGCGATGTCAACCGCGTCGCCCTCGACATCTCTTCGAAGCCGCCGGCGACGATCGAGTGGGAGTAGGCGCCGGCCGTCAGGCGGCCTCGAGCGATCCGGCGGTCTCGAAGGCTGCCTGCCCGACTACCGCCGAGACAGCGTTCTTGCCGCCGTTCTCGCTGAGCCGGTCCTGGCTGCGCAGATGCGCCGCCAGCATCAGTTTCGTCGCCTCTTCCATGATCGCAACGACCTCCTTCCACCCCTCCTCGTCGAGGGAGATCGGCATCCAGCGGAAGACCGTGTCGTCGCGGCCGTCGAGGGTGCCCGCTTCGAGTGCCGCGATCGCCTTGTCGAGGAAGGTCTGCAGAGTCGCCGCCGAGACTCCGCTGAGAAGCGAGGGCGGCACCTTGCGCCACTGCGGGTCGCCGACGAAGGCCCGGGGGGTTGCCTTGTAGAAGTGCTCGATCGCCCCGCGCACCTGTCCGGTGTCCACCAGTTCCAGCGCCCCCAGCCGGTCGAGCTCGCGCGTGTGGTAGGCGACGCCGCTGAGGTCCGTATCCAGTTTCTCGGCAAGCGTGTTGGGACTGGCGACGTGGTCGGTGAGAGCTTCGAGGATCCGGATCCTCAGGGGATGGGCGATCGACCGGACCAGCCGCTGGTCGATGGCTTCTGCGGGTTCTTCTGGCATGACGGGCTCCTTGAGGTAGGGGCAGTACGAGTTTGTTCGTCGCTCACACTCCTACGTATAGACCATTTGATTGGTCTAATCCAGAACACTTAATTTCGCCACAAGATGCTGGTCGGATCAGCCGCCGGCGACCCGGGTGACCGCGAAGACAAAGAGGAAGCCCAGCGCCGTCAGCGCCACTCGCAGTGCAGACCCCTGGGCGTGGGCCTCCGGCAGCAGATCGGCAGCCCCGATGTAGAGGAAGATCCCGCAGTACACGCAAAGCGCGTAGCCGAGGGTCTGGTCGGAGATCGAGGTCTGCGAGCCGACGACGGCGCCGAGGAGCGGGGCCAGGGCATCGATCGTCAGCCATTTGACTGCCGCCTGGCGGTTGCCGGAACGGCGCAGGACATAGCTGACCGTGTTGAGCCCGTCGGCAAAGTCGTGGCTGATCACGGCGAGGAAGACGAGCAGCCCGGTTGCCGAATCGACGCCGAAGGCCAGGCCGATGCCGAGCCCGTCGAGGAAGCTGTGGGCCGAGAGCCCGGCGGCCCCGAGGACGCCGACCCGGTCGGTCCCCAGCGCCGCCACCGCCTCCTCGCGGTCGTGCAGGATCAGGAGGCGGGCGGTGAGGAAGAAGCCGAGGAAGCCGGCGGCGACCAGGACCGTGGCGAGGTCGTTGTCGTCGACCGCGTTCAGCCCCTCGGGGAGGACGTCGAGCAGGGCGACGGCGACGACGACGCCGCCGGTCAGCGCCAACAGGGTGGGGAGGCGATCGGAGAAGCGCAGCCCGATCCGGCCGCCGATCAGGGTCGCCACCACGGTCAGCCCCGCAAGCGGGATCGCCAGCGCCGGCATCTCAGTTGTCCCGCTCGCTGCAGCGCGGGCAGACTCCCCGCAGGAGGACGTCGTGGGCGGTGATCTCGAACTCGGCCCGCCCGCCGATCCCCTCGATCGCCCGCTCCAGCTCCGGGTCGGAAAACGGCACCAACCGCCCGCAGCGCACGCAGACCATGTGGTGGTGATGGCCGCCGGGGTCGTTGCACTCGAAGGCCACGACCTCGCCGCCGACGTCGACCCGGTGGACCAGTTCCAGCTGCTCCAGCTGCTCGAGCGTCCGATAAACGCTCGCCCGCCCGACCTCCGGCAACCGCCGGTCGATCTCCAGCGCAGTAAGCGCACAACTCTCGCCCCCCAACAGCTCGATCACCCTCTGCCGCGCGGCCCCGGCCCGGAACCCGGCCTCGCCAAGCCGTGTTCTCGCTCGTTCCGTCCAGCTCACGCGAAGAGCCTACATGGAAATGAGACCCGTTCTTATCTACGAAAGGGCGCAGTTTGGGGGCGGCCGTTGAGGGAGGCGGGGCGAATCGAACGAGCGTGGCGCCTTATCCGGATATGTCACGGAAAAGGCGCCGCACTCAGAGCGGCGACCGCCTGTGGAGGCCGGCGGCACGACAGCAGGGCGTCGTCTCCCGGCAGCAGATGCGCTTCCTCGGGATGACCGACGACGTGATCGACCACGCAGTGGCGGTAGGTCGCTTACACCGGGTGTTCCGGAATGCCTACGCCGTGGGTCATCCAGCTGGAAGCGAAAACAGTCGTTTGATGGCCGCAGTCCTCGCTTGTGGCCAAGGTGCAGTGATCTCCCACCGAAGCGCCGGAGCCCTGCTCGGCCTTCTCGACGAGGGGCCCGCCGTGATCGACGTGATCGCTCCGCCATCGCGAGGACGCAAGATCGACGGCATCTACCTGCACCGCGTGCGGCCGCCGCGACTCGAGGAGACCGGGACCTTCGACCGCATCCCCTGCACGAGCCCGGCGCGGACGCTGGTCGACCTCGCGGGCGTAGTCGGCAAGCGGACGCTCCGCAGTGCCTTCGAGCGGGCGGCAGCCCGGCGACGTTCCATGCTCGACATCCCGGCGATCGAGCGCTCGATCAATCCGAGGCGCCGCGGGATGAAGGTGCTGGTGAAGCTGATCGAGGAGTGGCGCGGGGCGGCGCCGCTCCTGAAGACGCGCGGCAGGCTCAAGAGCCCGCTGGAGGCAAGGGTGCTGCCGCTGATCGCCCGGCGCGACCTGCCCCCACCGCTCTTCAACGCACCGGTCCAGATCGCCGAGGGCCGCATCGAGGTCGACTTCCTCTGGCCCGAGCACCGCTTCGCCATGGAGGCCGACAGCCGCGACTTCCACGGCACCGCTGTCGCCTTCGAGCGCGACCGCTGGAGGGACCGCGAACTGATGCGAGCGGGCTACTCGGTTCTCCGCGTCACCAGCCGCCAGGCAGAACGAGAAGCAGAGGCAGTGGCCGATGCGGTCGCCTCCCGGATCTCCAAAGCGGCGCCAAGGGACTGATTTACCTCAAGGAACTGGAACTACCTACGAGTACGCGTCCCACTTTTCGAGATATGGAAGCGGGTCGAACGGAGAGCCGCCCTCGTACCAGCCGGGTGGGCCCCACATCTCGAAGTGGAGGTGGCAGCCGACCGCGTCGCCGGTTTCGCCGACGATGCCGATCGGTTGGCCGGTGCGGACGGTTTCGCCGGTGTGGAGGGGGGAGGGTTCGGCGAGGTGGGCGTACATGAAGTCGTTCGGCGTGCCCCGGCCGTCGATGACGATGTAGTTGCCGGCGTTGCCCTCGTAGCCGGCGTACTGGACGATGCCGCCGCGGGCGGCGACGAGCGGGGTGCCGCAGGCGGCCATCACGTCCTGGCCCTGATGGGTGTGGCCGGAGCGGGGAGCGCCGAAGCGGCCGGCGCCCATCCCGAATTCGTGTGCCCCGAGGATCGGGAAGGCGGAGCCGTAGAAGGCGAAGCCGAGGCTGAGGGTGGTGGAGGCGGTCGCTTTGCGCGCGGCCGGCGCTTCGGTCGCCGCCTGCGGGCTGATCCGGAAGCTGTAGCGGCCGTTGCGGGCTGGCCTGCCTTCGTCGGTGGTTCCGTCCCAGCGGACTTTGCTCGCCACGTTCGGGGCGACATTTTCGCGGTAGAAGGTCTTGACGACGGCGCCGGTCGCGTTGACGACGTCGATCCGCAGGTCGTTTTCAGGCTGACTGCTGCCGATCGTGAAGGTCAGCTTGGGATACCGGTAGCCGAAGTAGAAGGACTTGCGCGGGGTGGTTTCGGCGGCGAGGAGCGAGAGCGCGCCGGCGCTCGGGGCACTTGCGGGCGCCCCGGAGGGGCTGCCTTTGGCGGTGGGCGCCGCGCCCGGGGTGGCGGCGCCGCCGGTGGTCGCCGCGGAGGCCGTGGCGCTGAGCGCCATCAACAGGGCCGCTACGACGGCCCACACCGCTATTCCGATATTCCCGGCCACAGCAGGCCGGACGAACCCATTGCTGCTCAACTGCTAGCCCTCTCTTTCCGTCGCCTGCGGAGTTAGCTGACGGGCTCGCGCTGAAAGAGTCGCGCTACGGACGCTTTTCGTCCGATTCGCCCCTGGGACCTGCAAGGCCCCTTCGGTTCCTCCGCTCCCGCACAGTGGCCTGCACGGGATTCGGCTTTTGCTCGGGCGGCAGTATAGAGGTGAAGATGGCTATCATCCCCCGGCCGCGTCGGTGAATCCGCGCGGTTTTTGCGCGATGAAGACCTTTGTAGCCACTCCAGCCAACCGCCAGCGCGACTGGTACGTCGTCAACGCCGAGGGCAAGACCCTGGGTCGCCTGGCGACGCAGATCGCCGACACGCTGCGGGGCAAGCGCAAGCCGGAGTACACGCCGCACATCGACACCGGCGACTTCGTCGTCGTCGTCAACGCGGAGAAAATCCGCGTCACCGGCGACAAGCTGGCGCAGAAGACCTATTACCGCCACAGCGGCTACCCCGGCGGGATCAAGTCGCGGACGCTCGGCGAGATGCTCGAGCGCAAGCCCGAGGAAGTGATCCGCAAGGCGGTGAAGGGGATGCTGCCGCGCAACCGGCTCGCCCGCCAGCAGCTGACCAAGCTGAAGGTGTACGCCGGGCCCGACCACCCGCACGCGGCGCAGCAGCCGAAAACGATGGAGACCGACTGAACTTGATGGACGACGAGCAGAAAAAAGACGAGACGACTGAGGCTCAGGACGAGAACGCTGGGGCCGCGGGTCCTGTCTCCGATTCCGGGCTCCCCCCGGAGGGGGAGTCCTCGGAATCGTCGCCACCCGCGGCAGAGGCCGCGGAGGAGGTGCAGTCCGAGGAGGGTGGAGATGAGGAGCCGTCTGAGGAGGTCGCTGAGGAGCCCGTCGCCGAGGAGGTGACCTCGCCCGAGCCCGACCAAGAGGTCGAGGAGCCTGCTGCCAAAGAGGAGAAAAAAGACGTCATTCCCGGTGCCGACCTGGAGCCGATCCTGGTCGAGCCGGACAAACCCGAGCTGAGCGCCGAGGAGAAAGCGCGGCTCGAAGCCGAGGAAGAAGAGAAAGCGCGCCGTGAAGCCGAGCTCGCCGCCGCCGAGGACACCGACACGGTCGCCGCCGACCGCGCCCCGGCGAAGATGGAGAAAGACGACCGCTTCCTCGCTACCGGCAAACGCAAGAGCTCGATCGCCCGCGTCACCCTGCTGCCCGGCGACGGCAAGATCACGATCAACAAGCGCGATCTCGAGGAGTTCTTCCCGCGGCCGCTGCACCAGACGATGGTCAAGCAGCCGCTCGTGGTCTCCGGTTACGAGGGCAACGTCGACGTCCGCGTCCGCGTCCACGGCGGCGGCATCAGCGGTCAGGCCGGGGCGGTCCGCCACGGCATCGCCCGCGCTCTGACCGAGATCGACGCCGAGCTCCGCGGCGACCTCAAGCGCCGCGGCTTCCTCACCCGCGACGCCCGGGTCAAGGAGCGCCGCAAGGCCGGTCTGAAGAAGGCCCGTAAGCGGCCGCAGTTCAGCAAGCGCTGAGTTGGGCGGAGTGAAGACCGCGCGCAAGCTCTTCGGAACCGACGGGGTCCGAGGGGAGGCCGGCACCTTCCTCACCGCCGAGCTGGCGACCGCCCTCGGCCGCGCTACCACTGCCACGCTCGAGGCCGAGCGGCCGCAGGTCCTGATCGTCCGCGACACCCGCGAGTCGGGACCGATGCTCGAGGCCGCGCTGGCGGCCGGGATCGCCGCCGCGGGCGGCGACGCGCTGCTCGCCGGGGTCCTGCCGACGCCCGCGGCGGCGATCCTCGTCCGCCGCCTCGGGCTCGACCTCGCCGCCGTCGTCTCCGCCTCCCACAACCCCTTCGGCGACAACGGGATCAAGTTCTTCGACGGCCGCGGCGTCAAGCTCCCCGACGAGGTCGAGGCCCGGATCGAGGCCCGGATCGACGAGACGCCGGCGGCCGAGCACCCGGGCCACGTGCGCGAGCTGAACGGCGGCCTCGCCGACTACCTGCGCGAGCTGCAGGCGGCCTTCCCGCTCGACCTCTCCGGGCGCCGCGTCCTCCTCGACTGCGCCAACGGCGCCACCTTCGAGGCGGCGCCGACGATCTTCGAGCGCCTCGGCGCCGAGGTCGAGTCGATCGGAGTCGAGCCCGACGGCCGCAACATCAACGCCGGCTGCGGCTCGACCCACGTCGAGGCCCTGGCCGAGCGGGTCGCCGCCTCCGAGGCCGAGATCGGCTTCGCCTTCGACGGCGACGGCGACCGCGTCCTCGCCGTCGACGGCTCCGGCCGCGTCCACGACGGCGACGAGCTGATCGCCCTGGCGGCACGCGGACTGAAGAGCCGCGGTGAGCTTGACGGCGGCGTCGTCGTCACGGTGATGAGCAACTACGGCTTCCACCAGGCGATGGAGGCCGAGGGAATCGACGTGGCGGTGACCCAGGTCGGCGACCGCTACGTGATCGACGAGATGCGGCGCCGCGACTGGAAGCTCGGCGGCGAGCAGTCCGGCCACATCATCGCCAGCGATTTCGTCTCCACCGGCGACGGGATCGCCGCGGCGCTGATGACGATGCGCGAGCTCGCCGGCGCCCCGCTCGCCGAGGCGGTGCCGATGAGCAAGCTGCCACAGGTCCTGATCAACGTCCGCGTTGCTGACCGCGAGGCGATCGCCGGGGCCACGGCGGTCTGGGAGGCGGTCGAGCGCGAGAACGCGAACCTCGAGGGCCGTGGCCGCGTCCTCCTGCGCCCCTCGGGCACCGAGCCGCTGGTCCGGGTGATGGTCGAGGCGCCGACCGACGAAGAGGCCAGGTCTCTTTGCGAGCGTCTGGCTGACCTCGTGCGCCGAGAGCTCGCCTGAGCGGCCGGCAGCCTTTCCCCAGCTACCCTTACTCGCCTCTTGTGCGGCATCGTCGGATACGTGGGCGCCAGGCCCTGCGAGGAGCTGCTGCTCTCCGGCCTGGAAAAGCTCGAATACCGGGGCTATGACTCGGCCGGCCTTTCCGTGCTCGCGGACGGGCAGGTCGAGAGCGTGCACGCGGTCGGGAATCTGGCCAACCTGCGCGCCGCCGTCGACGAGCGGGCGAACAACGGCGCCGGGCCGCTGCCGGCCGCCGAGACCGGGATCGCCCACACCCGCTGGGCCACCCACGGCCGCGTCACCGAGGCCAACGCCCACCCGCACGACGACAGCTCCGGTCAGGTGCACATCGTCCTCAACGGGATCGTCGAGAACCACAGCGAGCTGCGCCGCCGGTTGCAGGAGCAGGGGCAGGTCTTCAGCTCCGAAACCGACGCCGAGGTCGTCGCCCACCTGATCGCCTCCCACTACGACGGCGACCTCGCTGCCGCGGTCCGCGCCGCCTATGCCGAGCTGCGCGGCCACTACGCCTTCGTCGCCATGCATGCCGCCGAGCCGCAGCGGCTGATCGGCGCCCGCAAGGAGTGCCCGCTGGTCGCCGGCGTCGGCGAGGGGGAGACCTTCCTCGCCTCGGCGATCCCCGCCTTCCTCGCCGACACGCGCACGGCGATGCCGATCGAAAACGGCGAGATCGTCGAAATCGAAGCCGGCGAGGTGCGGATCACCGACACCGAGGGGAACCCGATCGAGCGCGGCACCGAAGAGGTGACCTGGGACGCCGACGCCGCCGAGAAGGCCGGCTACGAGACCTTCATGCTGAAGGAGATCCACGAACAGGCCGACGCCGTCGCCGAGACGATCACCGACCGCCTGCCGAAGACCGACGGGGTCGACCTCGCCGACGTCGACCTTGATGACGAGTTCCTCCGCGACGTCGGCCGGATCGTGATCGTCGCCTGCGGCACCAGCTACCACGCCGGCCTGGTCGGCCGCTACGCGATCGAGGAGTGGGCGCGGGTGCCGGTGGAGATGGACATCGCCTCCGAGTACCGCTACCGCAACCCGGTGGTGGGCCCGGGGGACCTGGTGATCGGGATCACCCAGTCCGGCGAGACCGCCGACACGCTGGCGGCGATGCGGCTGGCGCGCGAGGCGGGGGCGACGGTGCTGGGGATCACCAACATCATGGGCAGCCAGGCGACCCGCGACGCCGACGCCGTCCTCTACACCCGGGCGGGCCTGGAGATCGGCGTCGCCGCGACCAAGACCTTCGTCGCCCAGGTCGCGGCGATGTACCTGCTGGGGCTGCGGCTGGCCGAGCTGCGGGGGACGCTGCCGCCCGAACGCCTCGCTGAGCTGGTGGCGGAGATGAAGGCGCTGCCCTCGAAGATGGAGGAGACGCTGGCGGGGACCGAAGAGGCGATGCGGGAGATCGCCGCCCGGCACGGCAAGGAGAACTTCTTCCTCTACCTCGGCCGCCACATCGGCCTGCCGGTCTGCCTCGAGGGGGCGCTGAAGCTGAAGGAGATCAGCTACATCCCGACCGACGCCTACGCCGCCGGCGAGATGAAGCACGGGCCGATCGCCCTGCTCGACGAGTCGACGCCGGTGGTCTGCATCGCCACCGCGAGCCCGGTCCTCGACAAGGTGCTCTCGAACGTCGAGGAGGTGCGGGCTCGCGGGGCCTGCACCATCGCGGTCGCCACCGAGGGCGACGAGCGGGTCGCCGAGGTTGCCGACGAGACCGTCGAGGTGGCGGCAAGCGACTGGATCCTGCAGCCGATCCTCGCCGTCCTGCCGCTGCAGCTGCTGGCCTACAACATCGCCCGCGGCCGCGGCCTTAACGTCGATCAACCCCGCAATCTGGCCAAGACCGTCACGGTTGAGTGAAGTTGTCCAAACGGGGCGCTAAAGTGCCCGCCCTCGTGAAGCTCCGTCTCGTCCTTTCAGCAATCCTCGCGGGCCTTGTCGCCCTGCTCGCCATCGGCTGCGGCGGCGGCAGCGACAGCGGCGGCGGCGCCGATCCGGCAACGCTCGCGCCCCCGAGCGTCCCCGTCTTCATCAACTTCACCATCCACCCGGAAGGGGCGACGAAGACGAACATCGAGGAACTGGCGAAGAAGCTCGCCGGCGTCGACGACCTCGGCGGCCTGATCGTCTCCGAACTCGAAAACTCCGCCGACGAAGACGGCGAAGAACTCGATTTCGAAAAGGAAGTCGAGCCGTGGCTCGGCGAACGGGCGGGCCTCTTCCTCGAGGAATACGAAGGCGAAGACTTCGAAGGCTACGGTGCCGCGATCCAGGCCGAAGACGAAGGCGAAGCGCAGGATTTCGTCGACAAGCAGGCTGAACAGTCGAATGAATCGGTCGAAGACGGCTCCTACGAAGGCGTCGACTTCAAGGTCCAGGAAGACGAAACCACGATCGGCGTCTTCGACGGCTTCGTCGTCTTCGCCGAAAACGAAGCGATCTTCAAGAAGATGGTCGATGCCTCGAACGGCGACAACCTCGCCGGCGAAGACGCCTTCACCAGCGCGACCGACAACCTGCCGGACGAAAGCGCCGCCGACGTCTACGTCGACATCGGCGGCTTGATCAAAGAAGCCGGCAACGAAATCGACGCCGACACGCAGAGCTTCCTCGAGAGCGCCGGGATCGAACCGCGCGAAGCCACCGCCGTCGCCAGCCTGGTCCCGAACTCCGACAACGTCGAGATCGACTTCAGCAGCAACGTCAGCGGCGACAACCCGCCTTCCGGCGATGCCTCCGAGCTGCTCGGCTCGCTGCCCGGCACCGCGGTCGGTGCCTCCGCCTCGCCTGAATTCGGCAAGCGTTTCAACGAAGGCATCGCCAAGATCGACGAAGAAGGGATCCCCGGCGAGGTGCCGCCGCACCAGCTGAAGAAGACGCTGAAGGAAGCGGGCGTCGATCTCGAATCGATCGCCGGCTCGATCGGCGACGTCGGCCTCTACGTCACCGGCAACAGCGAAAAGAGCCTCGGTGGGGCGGTGGTGATGGAAGCCGAAAGCGACACCCAGGCGACCAACACCGTCTCCAACATCGGCCTCTTCCTCCGCAAAGCGGGCGTGCCGGGCGTGACCAAGGTCAGCGAAGGCGCGACCGGTTTCTCGATCCGCAGCCCCGAACTCGGTCGCCAGCCCGTCGTCGTCGCCGCCAAGGGCGACCGTATCGTGATCGGTTACGGCCTCGCCTCCGCGCTCTCGGCCTTCCAGGAAACCAGCAAGACCCTGGCCGACTCCGCCGCCTTCAAGGAAGCCGAAGGCGCCCTCGGCGACACCCCGATCACCGCCTTCGTCGACGGCCCCTCGGCCCTCAACCTCGCCCAGGCGTTGGTGCCGGCGGGCGACGAAGAATTCGAAGAAGCCGAGCAATACCTGCGCAAGATCGGCTACCTGGCGATCGGCTCCGAAGCCTCGGGCGATCTCGCTACCGCGAAGCTGATCCTCGGCGTCAAGTAGGGCGTTTGCCTGTAGGGAGGGGTGGGTGTCCCTCTCGAGCCCTGGGTTCCTCGCCTTTAAGTATCCGTCTCTCGCTGAGTGGTCTGTGCGAGGAACAGGACGCCGGGCCCGAGAGGGACACCCACCCCTCCTGGCGACACGCTCCGGCTGACGGCTTAGGGTGAAGCGCATGGAGGACTGGCTGAACCCACTCTTTGATGCGGAAGGGATGCGGGCTGTCGATCGGTGGGCGATTGAGGAGATGGGGGTTCCTTCGCTGGAGTTGATGGAGGCTGCTGGGCGGGCCGTTGCTGAGGTGGTGGCCGAGCTGGCTCCGGAGGGGGCGGTACGGGTGGTTTGCGGGAAGGGCAATAACGGCGGCGACGGGTTCGTGGCGGCGCGGTTGTTGCGGGGGATGGGGTTCGAGGTTGAGGTGCTTTTGCTGTGGCCCGGGGAGGAGCTGCGGGGGGATGCGGCTGCGAACTTCGAGCGGGCCGGGGGGGAGCATGTCGAGGGGCACGTGGGCGGGCGGCTCGCCGGGTCGGGTGCTGTTGTCGACGCGATCTTCGGGACCGGGTTCGAAGGGGCGCCCCGGGAGCCGGCGGCCGAGGCGATCGCGGCGATCAACGGCTGCGGGGCGCCGGTAGTGGCCTGCGACATTGCCTCCGGCGTCGATGCTTCCAGCGGCGAGGTGGAGGGGGAAGCGGTTGAGGCGGACGTGACCGTCAGCTTCCACGCTCCGAAGCTGGGGCAGCGGATCGCGCCGGGGAAGTGGCACACGGGCGAGTTGCGGGTGGCGCCGATCGGGATCCCGGCCGGGGCGCCGGGGGAGGCCATCGCCGGGGAGATCGATCCGGCGATTCTTGAACTTCTGCCGCATCGCGGAGCGCAGTCGACCAAGTTCAGCTCCGGCCAGGTCGGGGTCGCCGGGGGCTCGCGCGGGCTCACCGGGGCGGTGCGGATGACCTCGCTGGCGGCGATCCGGGCCGGAGCGGGCTACGCGACGGTGGCGGTGCCCGCCGACCTCAACCTGGTCTTCGAGATCGCCCAGCCTGAGGTGATGTCGGTTGCCTGCCCGGGCGGCGACGGCTGCCTGGTGCCGGCGTCGGAGAAGGCGGCGCTGCGGGTCTTCGAGCGGGCGGCGGCGGGGGTGCTGGGGCCTGGACTCGGCCGCGATCCCGGCTCCTTCGAGCTGGCGCGGAGCCTGGTCGGCAAGATCGAGGCGCCGCTGGTGATCGACGCCGACGGGCTGGGCGCCTTCGCCGGCCGGCTCGACGAGCTTTCCCGCCGCGAGGCGCCGACGGTGCTGACGCCGCACGCGGGAGAGCTCGGCCGCCTGCTCGAGCGCGAGTCGAGCGAGATCGAGGTCCATCGGCTGGCCAGCGCCAAGGAGGCAGCCCGCGCCGCCGGGGCGATCCTCGTGCTCAAGGGCGACGACACGATTGTCACCGACGGCGAGCGCGTCGCCGTCAACGCGCTCTCGGCTCCGGCCCTCGCCACCGCCGGCAGCGGCGACGTGCTCTCGGGTATGACCGCAGCGATGCTCGCCCGCGGGCTCGAGCCCTTCACCGCCGTCTGCGCGGCGGTTGTCGCCCACGCCCGCGCCGGGCAGGAGGCGGCGCGACAGGTGGGGGCGGCGGAGTCGGTGATCGCGAGCGACGTGATCGCGGCGATCCCCTCGGCCCTGCGCCCCGACAGGCCGGTCGAATAACCTCGCGGCCATGAAGACCGCCGGAGAGATCATGGACCGCGACGTGCCCACCCTGAAGCCGGAGGACGACGCCCGCACCGCGGTCGACCTCTTGGCAAAGACCGACCTCGGCGCGATCCCGGTCGTCGACGAGGCAAACAAGGTCGTCGGGATCGTCAGCGAGTCGGACCTGATCCTCAGCGAGGAGGAATCCGACCTCCACCTGCCCCACTACCTCAACATCATGGGCGGGATCGTCTTCGTCGGCTCGATGAAGGGCTTCGAGGAGCGGCTCGAAAAAGCCTTCGCGACCAAAGTCTCGGAGCTGATGACGACGGACCCGATCGTCGCCCACGACTACGAGGGGGCCGAGCGGGTGGCGAAGAAGATCGCCGACAACCATCACAACCACCTGCCGGTGGTGGACGGCGACGGGCACCTGGGCGGCATGGTCACCAGGGCCGACGCGCTCGCCGCTCTGGTCGCCGAGCCCGAGTAGCCATGGAGCGGGCGACCGCCCGGATCGACCACGAGGCTATCCGCGGCAACTGCGCGCGGTTGAAGGCCGAGCTGAGGGAGGCTGAACTCTGCGCAGTGGTCAAGGCCGACGGCTACGGCCACGGCGCCGACGCCTGTGCAAACTCCGCCTTGGCCGGGGGTGCCACCCGGCTCGCAGTCGCCACCGCAGGCGAGGCCGAGGAGATCGGCCGGCGCTTCCAGCACGTGCCGCTGCTGACGATGGGCGCGCTGACCGTCGAGGAGGTCGACGCGGTGATCTCGGCGGGCTCGGAACTGGCGCTCTGGCGCGAGGACTTCCGCCGCCTGGTCGCCGACCGGGCCCGCGCCCACGGCCACCGGCCTCGGGTCCACGTCAAGTACGACAGCGGCATGGGCAGGCTCGGCAACCGCGATGTGGGCGAGGTGCTGGAGCTGGTCCGCGCCTGCGCCGAGGATCCCGACCTGGAGCTGGCCGGCATCTGGACCCATTTCGCCACCGCCGACGAACCCGACACCGACGATGGTTTCTTCGACGAGCAGCTCGCCCGCTTCGAGGAGCTCGGCGCCGCGGTCAAGACCGAACACCCGCAGGTCCTCGTCCACGCCGCCAACAGCGCCGCCGTCCTCCGCGACCGCCGCTCCCACTTTGAGATGGCCCGCTGCGGCGTCGCGATCTACGGGCTTGACCCCTTCCAGCGCAATCCCGCCGAGCAGGGGCTGCGGCCGGCGCTGACCCTCTGCTCCCACGTCGCCGACGTCAAGCGCTTCCCGGCCGGCGCTAGTGCCGGCTACGGGCGTAAGTGGAAGGCGCCGGTCGACACCTGCGTCGGGGTGGTCCCGCTCGGCTACGGCGACGGTGTCCGCCGCGCCCTCACCAACAACGCCGACGTGTTGGTCGGCGGCCGTCGCTATCCGCTGGTCGGCACCGTCTCGATGGACAACATCACGATCGACCTCGGACCCGAGACCGAGGTGCAGCCCGGCGACGAGGCGGTGCTTATCGGCCGTCAGGGGGAGGAGCAGATCCTCGCCGAGGAGGTGGCGGCCCGCCTGGAGACGATCAACTACGAGGTGACCTGCGCGATCTCCTCGCGGGTGCGACGGAGGCCGGCATGACCACGATCGAGCGACTCGCCGCCGCGCCTGTCGTCGCGGCGACTCGGGAGGCCCTGCGCGACGCCCCTCCCGCCTGGATTGTCGGCGGCGCCGTTCGCGACGCCGTCCTCGGCCGCGAGGTGAGCGACCTCGACCTCGCCGTCGCCGGCGATCCTGGCGCGGCAGCCCGAGCGCTCGCCGAGGCGATCGGCGAGCACGCCTTCGAGCTCTCGGCCGAGTTCGGCACCTGGCGGGTCGCCACCTCCGGCGACGGTCGGCAGATCGACCTGACGGCGCTTCGCGGGGAGCGGATCGAGGACGATCTGGCCGAGCGCGATTTCACGATCGGCGCCATCGCCGTTCCCCTCGCGGGGGGCGATCCGATCGACCCCTACGCCGGGCTGACCGATCTCGCCGAGAAGCGCCTGCGCGCGGTCGGCGAGGCCAGCTTCACCGCCGACCCGCTGCGCCTCCTGCGCGCCGCCCGCCTCGCCGCCGAGCTCGACATGGAGATCGAGGAGCGGACGGTCGCGTTGGCCCGCGCCGCCGCCTCCCGCGCCGCCGACCCGGCCGGCGAGCGCCAGCTGGCCGAGCTGCGCCGGCTGATCGGCGGACCGGACCCGCAGCGCGGGCTGCGCCTGCTGAACGAGTTGGAGCTGCTGCCGGTTCTGCTCCCGGAGGTGGCCGAGCTGCAAGGCGTCGAGCAGGGTCCGAACCACCACCTCGACGTCTACGACCACACGATCGCGGTGCTCGAGCACACGCTCGAGGTCGAGGGCGACCTCGAGCGCTTCGCCGGCGAGCGCGCGGGCGAGGTCGAGGCGCTGCTCGAGGAGCCGCTTGCCGACGACGCCACCCGCCGCACGGCGCTCCGCTTCGGCGCCCTCTTCCACGACATAGCCAAGCCTCAGACCAAGGCCGAACGCGACGGCTTCGTCGGTTTCCGCGGCCACGACGAGGTCGGGGCGGAGGTGATCGGGGAGATCTGCCGCCGTCTGCGGGCTAGCCGCCGGCTGACCCAGCACCTGCAGGGTCTGGCCCGCCATCACCTGCGGCTCGGCTTCCTGATCCCGGAGATGCCGCTGCCGCCACGCCGCGTACACGCCTACCTGCGGGCGACCGAACCGGTCGCCGTCGACGTCACCCTGCTCACCGTCGCCGACCGCCTCTCGGCGCGGGGCAGAGGGCCGATCGCAAGTCCGGAGATGGTCGCCGCCCACCTGCAGCTGGCGCGCGAGATGATCGCCGCCGCCCTCGACTGGCGCCGCGACGGGCCGCCGCGCCCGCTGCTGCGTGGCGACGAGCTGGCTGCCGAACTCGGCATCGAGCCGGGCCCGGAGCTCGGCTCGGCGCTGGCCGAGCTGGAGGCGGCGCAGTATGCAGGGGAGATAACTGATCGCAAGGGTGCGCTCGAACACCTGCGCCGTTAGGTACGCTGCCCGCCGCATGGCTAAAGAGGAAAAGATCGAAATGGAGGGGGAGATCACCGAGGCTCTCCCCAACACGATGTTCCGGGTCAAACTGGACAACGGGCACGACGTGCTCGGCCACATCTCCGGAAAGATGCGCCGCCACTACATCCGCATCCTCCCGGGCGACCGCGTGAAGATCGAGCTTTCGCCCTACGACTTGGATCGCGGACGAATCACCTATCGCTACAAATAGCCCGCTGGCGGCGTCCTCGGTCGCTCGCGTGCAGAGCACGCCACGCTCCCTGCCTCCTTGCCAGCGAACTATTTGAAGCGATAGGGAGGATCGGGGTCGGCAAGCTCGGCCACTAGGGCTGACCAAGTGAAGTCCTTGGCGCCCATGCCGGTGCCGTTGCGCGGGTCGTAGTACTCGCGCAGGCCTTCGCGGGCGACCGCACCGATGACGCCGTCGGCCAGCTGCTGTGCCTCCTGCTCGTAGCCGAGGCGGCGCATGCCGAGCCAGACCATCCAGGCTGAGTTGACCCAGGTCGGGCCGCGCCAGTAGCGGCGCACGGGTCCCCTGCCGCCGCCCGGTTCGTAGCCGCGCTCGTTCGCGGCCACCGAGGGCGGCGCGACCGCGGTCCAGTACTCGCCCTTGTTCAGCAGGTGCTCCTCGACCAGCCGGCGGCCGATCTCCTCCGGCAGGTCCGGCAGCGCCAGCGGCGCCAGCGAGGCCCAGGTGTCGACGGCGACCCGGCCGCCCGGCGTCGCCTCGTCGAAGAAGAGGCCGCGTCGCTCGTCCCAGAGCCGCTCGACCAGCGCCGGCGTCGCCGACGGCCGCCCCAGCGCCTGCAGCGAGAGGGACCAGAGCGTGTTGACGAGGACCTCGCAGAGGACCGGCTCACCGACATCGCGCAGACGCCGCGCGTTCCAGCCGTGGCGGCGGTTGCGGTGGACCAGCAGCGGAAAGCCGATCCGCCCGTTCGCCCGCCATCCCCAGACCGGTTCGAACTTCGGCGAGGCGTCGAGGCCCGACTCGTCGGGCTGGACGATCCAGAGCAGGCCGTCCCCCTCGAGGTCGCGGTTCGCTGCCAGCCAGTCGACCTGCTTGCCGATCCGCGGCTCCTCGCTCGGGTCGCCGACGGCGATCCGCCAGGCCCAGGCGAGCAGCGGCGGCTGGATCGACTCGGTCTGGAAGGAGCGGCGGGAGGCGACGTTGTAGAAGAGCAGCCGCACCCCGGAGACGTGGCTGCGCCAGAAGATCGTGTGGCCGATGAAGCCGTCGGGACGCTGGGCGGCCAACAGGCTCTCGAGCTCGGCCCGCGCCCGCCGCGGCTCGAACCGGCGCCAGGCGATCGCCGCGAAGCAGGAGTCCCAGTACCACTGCCAGGGGTAGCGGCGGGGACTCGGCTCGGTGTATTCGAAGCGGGTCCCGGCGCGCTCGCCGCTCACCCAGTTCTGCCGCAGCACCCGCTCGGTCTCGGCGAGGAC
>Ga0207704_10000019_pt1 | contig 152734 bp, 143 predicted proteins | sample KBSMisM12_FD_184308 | JGI IMG/M metagenome (GOLD analysis project Ga0207704, IMG submission 184308) | Miscanthus rhizosphere microbial communities from Kellogg Biological Station, Michigan, USA - KBS Miscanthus M1-2 (SPAdes) (version 2) | ecosystem: Host-associated > Plants > Roots >...
CAATAAGATACCGCTCATCCGTAAACTGAAATTGCAGGAGATCGTCGATTTTAATTACCTGGCTACCCCTGAGTTGCATAATTACTATGAACTTGGCTTTGGTGTGCAATACCTTACCTTCAGGGTGATGTATGGTACTTCATTCAATAGTGGCGGTAATATCAAAAATGGGGTGAGGATTGGGGTGAGTTTTTGAATTAATCTATTTTGTCATTGCGATGAACGGCCTGAGCGGTGAAGAATCCGCTAGCCAGCGGAGAACTATGCAGATTCGCTCTGTATAGCATGCGATTGCTTCGTTGCGCGGCCCGCAGCATCCGCCTTGGCCTCGCAATGACAGGTTGGTAATTATACCCATCTACCCCAACAACCCATGAATATACTCCGCACTATCCTTATAATTCTCCTGGTTCATTTCAACAAAAAAATTCTTGATACCGCCAACTTTCGCATCTTCAAAAAACTCTTTCCAGTCGATGATGCCTTTGCCTACAGGCACCTGCTTTTTATCGGCTGTCCAGTCGGATAAGTGAGCGGAAATAAACCGTCCCGGGTATTTTTGAAAGTAGGTCGAGGCTTTAAAACCTAAAGTGATCACCTCCGTTTGGAACTGCATTTTTACCAGGTTACCATCCAGAGCCTCCATAATGCCGTCGTATATCAATTGACCATCCAGCATTTTAAATTCGCCGCTGTGGTTATGCAGACCGGTCGCCATTCCTTCAGCTTTGATCTTGCCGGCTATCTTATTTAGTTCGCCAGCCGCTTCTTTAAAATCTGATATCGACTTACCTGGTGTTTCCAAACCGGGTGTTATGATTTGCGATAAACCTAATCCATGTGCAAATTCCATACATTCGCCGAAATTATTTTTAAGATTTCCCATACCGAAGTGGCAGCTCGGGCATTGCAGACCTGCATCTTCGATCATCTTTTTCAGATCGGTTGCCTTTACATCTACCAAGGGCGCGAACCCTGCCCCTGCATAACCTTTTGGGTAACACATTTCTGTGTACTGATAACCCATCCCGGCCATCGTTTGCATCGTTCCGGAAAAATCTTTTGATACCTGGTCCCTTATCGGGAAGGTTTGAAAACCAACCGGGTGTTTGTATTTCCTGATTTTTTCAGCCTGTAAAAAACGAGGCATCATTACCATAGCCCCTACACCCATTGCAGTCTGACCAATAAATTTTCTCCTGTTCATTGTTGTCAATTTAAATAGTTTTCGGATCCCAACCGGTTCTGTAATCACGGGTCAGGTATTTATTTGCATCAGGTAGGTTAGTTATCTGGCGACTTGCGGCATCATATTTCAACGAATGCCCTGATCGTAAAGCAGCAGCATATAAATTGACAGCCTCTGTCAATGCTTCGGCTTCGATAAAGCTGCCCGGATATTGCTTACCTGCTTTGCAGGAATCGGCAAACAACTGCAATGAGTTGATCATTTTATCATGGCCATAAGCCTGCCCGCCCGGAATTGCCGCCTTAACTTCTTTCTTTTTCTTCGAGAAAAGGCGTGGATTGTTTACATAAAACCCGGTTATGATCTTGCCTTTTTCTCCGACGAACATAAAGCCCTCATTGGGCAACTCTTCATTCAATGCCCGCAACTCTTCAGGTAACGCTGGTTTCATGCCGCCATCATACCAGCACAGATCAACTTGCGGACGGTCGCCATTTGCAGGGTACCTGAAGCGCACAGTAGAAGCCAGGGGAAATGAGAAATCATTTTTCACACTTGAAGGTGTAACACCATTCATCACTACAAAGTGGTTTAAATTAGGTTCAATGACCTCAGGCGATGTCAGCTGCAAAGCATTATACACCGTCCACAAACTATAGTGCCCCATATCGGCCATAGAGCCGCCGCCGAAGTCATACCATCCCCTGAAAAACATATTGGTATACTCAGGGGAGTAAGCACGCTGCGCTTCCGGCCCCAGCCACAAATCCCAATTCAATCCATCAGGCACAGGCACCTTTTCAGCAGGCATAGTCGGAAATTGCGGCCACACAGGCCGATTGGTCCAGTTATGTACTTCTTTTAACTTTCCGATTTTGCCTCCGTTGATCCACTCCATCACCTGGTCCATTTTACCGTTTGAATCCCAGGGGATAAGGTGCGTTACAATATTAGGTTTCTCCTTTGCCAGGTCAATCACCGCCTTTCCTTCCAGTAAGCGATTAGAGACTGGCTTCTGCATCAATACGTGCTTATTTCTCTTTAATGCCGCTATGGCAAACAAGCCATGCAAGTGATCGGGCGTGATGATCTTTATCGCGTCCACATCTTTCTCCTTTTCCAGCAATTCGCGGTAATCGGCATAGGCATTACATCCTTTAAAGTTATCTCCGCCTCTGATGGTGCTATAATAAGTATCCACAATATCCCTTGCGTTATCCCGTCCGCCTGCAACCGTATTATCACCGCCAGGGTTCCAATCGGATTTGTTGAGCGTCTTCCGTACTTCATCCCTTATCCCAAATTTCGACCAGTCCCGGTACCCTACAGCATATTGGTTAGGGTCGCACACGGCAACAATCTGTATCGACGGCACGGCCAGTAAGGGCTGTATCTCCCTCATGCCCTGCGTTCCGCAGCCTACGTAGGCCAGGGTCAGTTTATCGCTTGGTGCAACATGGTTAGGACCACCCAATACATGCCGGGGTACAATGGTGAGCGCCAGGGCTCCCGTTGCGGCGGTTTTGATAAATTTTCGGCGATCGATGGTAGAAGTGGCTCCGGAAGCAGGTGCTTCTTTTTCTTCCGGCCCCGGTTTGTCAGTGACATTTAGGGTCTCATGTTTCATAATAAGCGCGTTTGTAATTGGTTATTACAAATTAGTCACTATTAACTATTAAATAAAAGAGACAGCGGATTTCAACGGAAATGTTACAAAGGACACGATTATGTGATTTGAGAGATTAGCTAGATGACTGGGTTACCTTTTTTCTTCCTGGTGTATTAATGTTAGTAATTAGACCTTATGAAAGCTGTCTTTCAACTTTTCAAAAAGCATCCGATAGCCCTTATTTGCTTTTCATTATATACCCCATTTTCTATCAGAGCATTACAAATTCATTTGCAATTTAGAGAAAAACTTAAACATCTTAAACCAGGACAAAGCGGTCTTGCAGCCGGAGGGGAAGCGGTTGGATTTATGGACGTATTTTATGTAATTGTGACGGGCATATTTCTTTTGGTGATCTTTGCTAACGCAATAGGTCGCAAAGAAGGTACAAAGTTTTACTTGTGGTTGAGCCTGGCGATTATAATACAAGTTATATTAGTTTTTAATATTGGATAATCGCGTTTCAGATCACGTATAATTAGGCCTTTACGCACCATACTTCGAGTGCCTCAGCATGACACCCCAAGCCTTTTGGATTAGAAAAGTAATCTTGTTAATCTTAAAAATCAGGATAATCGTGTTCTAATCGTTATCTTTACACTCTTTTTATTACGACAATGGAAAAATTTTATGGCACAGGCGTGGCCATGGTAACCCCTTTCGATGAAAACGGACAGGTGGATTATGCAGGCCTCAGGAATCTGATCAATTATTTGATCGACGGCGGGGTGGAATACCTCGTATCATTAGGTACAACCGGCGAATCTGTCACATTGAGTAAGGAAGAGAAGAAGAAGATTTTTGAATTTACTGTACAGGTTGCGGCAGGCCGTGTTAACCTGATTGCAGGTATAGGCGGCAACAACACCTATGAGATTGTTAATGAAGTAAAGTCTTTTAACATTGCCGGTTACGACGCGATTCTATCGGCAAGTCCTGCTTATAACAAACCAACACAGGAGGGTATTTATCAGCATTATAAAGCAATTGCCGAAGTATCTCCCCTCCCAATCATTTTGTATAACGTACCAGGCCGTACAGGCAGTAATGTGAGCGCTGAAACGACTGTTAGACTGGCTAAGGATTTCAAAAATATCATCGGCATCAAAGAAGCATCAGGTAACTTTGACCAGCTGAACCAAATCATGCGAGACAAACCGGAAAATTTCTTGTTAATCTCCGGCGATGACCCTATTTCATTACCAATGATCTCATTGGGCGGCGTGGGTGTAATATCAGTAGTTGGTAATGCATTACCAAGACTGTTTTCAGATATGATCCGTCTTTGCTTAAAAGGCGATTTCAAAGCTGCCCAGCCGGCTCATTCATCGGTGATCGAGTTTACCCGGATGATGTTTGCTGAAGGTAATCCTGCCGGTGTTAAAACTGCGTTGAAAGCTTTGGGCGTTTGTGGCGATAAAGTAAGGTTACCACTGGTGCAGGTAAGCGCCAAATTGGCTGAGAAGATATCAGAAGAAACCAGGCAATTGGCTTCTCCGGTAGCGGTTCATTAACCAAACAACACTGCTTTCATACCCCGTAAGGGTTAAATGTTGGTAGTAGCAAAAAACCACACGCCAATTCACGTGCCGTAGGTACGTAATTAACATTGCATGCCTATGGCATGCTAATAATTTTTAATATATTAAGTCTACCAACATTTTGTGCCGATGGCACATTGATTTGCATACTCTAATTATAATCTGGCATATTATTATAAAAACAGAAACCCGCTCCTTTTAGGAAGCGGGTTTTTTGGTGATAAAGTAAGCCTATACTTTATGCTTTGTTTTTTGAATCTTGAATCTCCAGACGAATCGCTTGTGCTAAATTCTTAAGTTCCTGCATGCCTTTACGAACGCGGGTTCCTGCGGCGCTGTTGCCTTTGTTGTAGAATTTGTCTGCATCGCCTTCTAAAGATGCAACAAGGTTTTTTACATCAGTAAATTTTTTCATTTGAGTTACTCCTTTTAAATATTGAGGTTTATTGTTTTAATTAAAGCTAAGCTAAACTGTTTTTATTAAAAAAAAAACTTTTCAGCATAAAAAATAATGGCTTTAAAGTGGTTTTTTTCCACATTTTAAGTATAACAGGGCTCTTAAATAAATATTATAATTCTGGATATTTCATAAGGAAAAATAATATCTATTTTATACTTTCAGTATTGGTAAATAATTTACGCCACGATTAATTATAACATAGATTTTACACTAAATCAATTTAAAGGCATATTAATTGGCCTTATTGAATAGTATCATCGTTATAAAATAAATTATATCACTTTCTTTAATATCTCGGGGTGCGATTGCTGTGTTTTGATGATCAATTCGCCAAAAAGTGTGTTGGCCCAGGCAAACCATTTACGTGTGAAGTCGGATGGGTTGTCTTTATTGAACGATTCATGCATAAAACCGGTTCCTGCATGGGTATGTTTCAGCCATTTTAAGCAGGTAGTTATCTCGGCTGGATTAGTTGATGTGATAGCACGGATAATGATGCTCATCGGCCAGATATAGCCCAAACCTACGTGCGGACCACCGATTCCTTCGGCTGCTTTACCTCTAAAGAAGTATGGATTGGAAGTACTCAGTACAAACTTACGCGTAGCTATGTAAAGCGGATCGGTTGCTTTCATAGCGCCCAGGTACGGCAATGCCAGCAAGCTCGGCACATTGGAATCGTCCATACATAGTTGGTTGCCAAAGCCATCAACCTCATAAGCCAGGATATTACCAAATCCGGGGCGATTGACTACGGCATATTTATGCAGGGCATTCTCTACCTCGTTAGCCAAAGCACGGCAGTTTAAGCCTGTACCATGGTCTTTGGCAATGGCCTCGAACATTTCGGCCAACTGCCTCAGGCTTGTTACAGCAAAGTAGTTTGACGGCACCAGGAACGAATAGATCGTCGCGTCATCAGAAGGACGGAACGCAGAGCAGATCAATCCAACAGGTTTTATCGGGTTACCATATCCGCTTAACGGAGCGGTATCGGTAGACACCTCCGTTTTACGCTGAAAATGATATGGACCGTGTCCTTTTTTGCGTTGCTGGGTTTTAAAGGTATCAACAATGAGTTTACCTGCCTTTTGCCAGTCGTGATCGAAGAAACTGTTATCGCCACTGATTTTCCAATAGTTATAAGCTAAACGGATCGGGTAACAAAGCGAATCTATCTCCCATTTACGTTCGTGCAGCTCAGGCTTCATATCGGTGCGGTCGGTGTCCCATTCGCTGCCTGTGGCACGCTCGTTAAAGGCATTAGCATAAGGATCGATCAACACGCATTTCGCCTGGCGGTTGAGTACGCCCAGTATCAGGTTCTTTAACTGGGGATCGTTCTTGATCAATGGCAGATACGGCCAAACCTGTGCGGATGAATCACGCAGCCACATGGCATCGATATCACCGGTGATCACGAAGGTATCTACCTTGCCATCTTTATCATTGAATTTTACTGTAGTATCCAGTGTATTGGGATAACAATTCTCAAAAAGCCAGGCTATTTCAGGATCGGCTATGGTAGCTTTTACTTTGGCAATTTTATCTTCAACGGCAGCACTATTAAAGCGGCGCAGTTCGGGTTTAATGCGTTTGGTTTGATATTGATCCAAATCGGCAAACCATGTAGGTTTTAAACCCATTCCAATTCCGGCAGTAGTGATGCCATTTATCTTGATAAAATTGCGGCGTGTAAGCATAATCAGGTTGTTGATGTGGGTGTAAAAATAAAAAAGCCTTTCATATAACCGAAGGCCTTTCAAAAAAGTTTGAGTGATACTTTGATATAGCTAATTTTTAGATCTATTATAGGATTTCAGTTTCTCAAATAACCAACTGAAAAAGATCAATATCAAATTGAGCAGAACGCTTAACCAGACAAACATGTTATAAGCGTAGCTGAACTCGACCAGCTTTTCTGCTCCAAAAAAGACGGTCAAAAGCAGCATGCATAGAATAAATATTTCACTCATCGAAACAAACAGCAACCTTATTCGGATTCCAACTTTTTTATAAAGCAATAATGAATAAGGCCCGATAAGCAACAGTATGACCAAAATCACACCTAATTCTTCCATGATGTTTTACTATAATAAATTGCTCTAAAAATTACCGATTATTAGCGACAATGAGTGCATACAACAAAAAAAGCCTGTCTATTAGTTTGACAGGCTTTCAAAAAAGTTAACGCCATTTTATGCAACGGCCATTTTATTTTCTTTATAATAACCAGCTTTAAGTTTCTCGCCCATTTCGCTGTAAGCCGCCAGGGTGCGTTCTACATCTTCGGGGCTATGTGTTGCTGTTGGGATCAAACGCAGCAGGATCAATCCTTTAGGGATTACCGGATAGATCACAATGGAGCAGAATATACCATAGTTCTCCCGCAAATCTTTGGTTAATGCAGTGGCTTCATACAGGTCGCCTTGTAAAAATACAGGGGTGACCATCGTATTGGTAACGCCAATGTTAAAACCACGCTCTTTTAATCCTTTCTGTAGTTGATTGGTAATCTGCCAAAGCTTCTCACGCAGTTCTGGTTTTGACTTCAAAAGTTCAAAGCGCTTTTTAAGACCCAATACCATCGGCATAGGTAATGCCTTGGCAAATATTTGTGAGCGCATGTTATAACGCAGGTAATCTATTACTTCTTTATCACCGGCTACAAATGCACCTATTCCTGCCATTGATTTAGCAAAAGTACCGAAGTACACATCTACCCCATCAACGCAATCTTGCGCTTCGTGTGTTCCCGCACCGGTTTTACCCATCGTACCAAAGCCATGTGCATCATCCACCAGCAAGCGGAAGTCGAATTTCTTTTTCAGCTCAACTACTTCCTTAAGCTTACCCTGTGCACCTGACATCCCGAAAACACCTTCAGTGATCAATAAGATACCGCCGCCTGTTTGCTCGGCCAGTCGTGTTGCACGTTCTAATTGCTTCTCGCAACTCTCCATATCATTGTGCTTATACACAAATCGTTTGCCCATATGCAGGCGCAGACCGTCGATAATACAAGCGTGAGACTCGGCGTCATAAACGATGACGTCATTACGATCAACCAATGAATCTATAATAGATACCATACCCTGGTACCCATAGTTCAGCAAAAATGCATCTGCTTTACCTACAAATTCAGCCAGGTCATTTTCCAGTTCTTCGTGGTGAATGGAGTTACCGGACATCATACGCGCACCCATTGGGTAAGCCATACCGTAATCGGCTGCTGCTTTTGCATCCGCTTCACGCACTTCGGGGTGATTAGCTAAACCCAGGTAGTTGTTAAGGCTCCATACCAAATGTTCTTTGCCATTAAATTGCATGTGCGGCCCAATCTCTCCCTCTAATTTAGGATATGAAAAATAACCATGCGACCATTTTTGATGCTGACCCAACGGCCCGCCCATCGTCTTCGATATCTTGTTAAATAAATCCAATGTGAAACTATTTTATATCAATAAAATACAAATATAGGCTTTAAACGCCCTTTAGCCAAGCTATAACTTTTTATAATAGGTTATAACGCTCAAAAACCGGTTAAGTTATCCGCAATTTGTACCAATTCATTTACAAATCCATCCAAAATAAAAGAGGCACAAATAATTGCGCCCCTTTTAATATTATATATTATTGTGGAAGGTTGCCACGGTTAGTCTACATTATCATGCAGGAACGAATTATTGTTCCTTATCTCCGTCTTTCCGTCCTCATCAGACAATAATGAGAACCTTGATACCTGGCTTTCATCTGATGGAGGTGTTTGCTGTAAAGCGATCTCCTTGCGTTTGTAGGCCGGTACATTTTCCAGCTCCTGGATGTTACCTGCACGTAGTTTCATGCTCAGGTCCTTCAGGCGCATAATACGCTCACGCGATTTACGCAGTTGCTCTTCAATGCTTTCGTCAGTTTTATGATCGTCAGCACCAACAATAGGCTCCGGTTCTGGTTCCGGCTCAGGAATTGGCTCTGGTCTAACCGGCTCAAAGTTCATTACCGAATCAGCGATCTTAAAGGTAAACTCTTCCTTTACTTCTGTTTCTGTTGCAGCAGGTTCTTCCGGAGTCAGATCATATTTTATAACCGATGGTTCTTCTGATGATTTTGCAAACAGGTCAAACAAACCAGCTTGTTTTTCCTCTTTTGCCGCTTTGATGTATGGCTCAGATTCTGCAGCCTCAACAGGTGGCTTTATCTGGTTAATAAACTCATTCACAACAGGTTTTACCAGCTCCGGTTCGGGCATCAGCATGGTTACTACTTTCTTGCTGCTCTGCTCTTTTTCACGCTCATCCCTGGTTTGGAAACCGGTAGCGATGATAGTAACGGAAATTTTTTCACCCAAAGCCTCATCACGGCAGTTACCCCAGATCAGGTCTGCAGCTAGTCCTGCTTCTTCCTGTATAAAGTCGGTAATTATGGATACTTCATCCATCGTTACTTCCTTGTCGCCTGAGCTGATATTTAACAGAATGTATCTTGCACCTTCAATTTCGTTATCTTTTAACAACGGAGACAATAAAGCGCCTTCTACAGCTTTCAATGCACGGTTATCCCCTTCGGCAGTTGAGCTACCCATTATAGATACGCCGCTGTCTTTCATCACTGTGCGCACGTCCTTAAAGTCAACGTTGATATAGCCCGGTAAAGTTATGATCTCGGCAATACCTTTGGCAGCAGTGGTCAGGATGTTATCAGCCTGTGCAAATGCCGAGCCTAAGGTCAGGTTGCCAAATATCTGGCGCAGCCTGTCGTTAGAGATCACCAAAAATGAGTCCACGTATTTTTTAAACTCTTCCAGTCCTTCTTCGGCCTGCATCTTGCGGCGTTTGCCTTCGAAAGAGAATGGCGTGGTAATAATACCTACGGTTAGAATGTCCAATTCGCGGGCAGCTTTTGCAATAATAGGGCTTGCGCCTGTACCCGTTCCGCCACCCATACCTGCCGTAATAAACAGCATCTTGGTATTGGTACCCAGCATCTGTTTAATATCGTCGATATTTTCGATAGCCGAGTTTTTACCAACTTCAGGTATCGAGCCTGCGCCCATACCTTCGGTTAAACTGGCACCTAATTGAACTTTATTGGGGATAGGGCTTAATTCCAAAGCCTGAGCATCGGTATTGCAAATTATGAAATCAACACCGGTAATCCCTTGCTTGTACATGTGGTTTACCGCATTGCCGCCGCCGCCGCCAACACCAATAACTTTGATGATGGACGACTTTTCTTTTAACATCTCAAACTGCATATTCCTTATTTCCAGTTAAATGTGAATGACGAATTAGTTTATTAACTCATTGTAATATTACACCATTTTCAACAATACTTATCCACAATTGTCAATAATGTGGAAAAGTCGACTATTGTTGATAAAGTCTTACTTTAGAAAATCTTCGTCCTTAATATCGTCTTTTATAAATTTCTTACCTGTTTCCAATATTTTTCCAAGCAAGCCAAACTTCCTGTCGTCAGTGTATTTGGCTTTATCAGTTTTCGCTTCAGCCTTTTGTGGTATATCATTGTATTCCATCTTCTGGATGCCCTTTATCAGCAAACCAATACCTGTTGCGAAAGTTGGGCTCTGCAGCTCTTCGTAAATGTTTTTTGGTAGTGTTTCGTTCTTAGCCAAGTGCTCGTTAGGGTAACCTACGCGACAATCCAAACCGGTTACGTATTCTACCAACTGCGGTAAATGTTTTAACTGCGCGCCACCACCGGTTATTACGATACCTGCTATCAGTTTTTTCTCGTAGCCGGATGATTTGATCTCGTAATAAACATGTTCCACGATCTCTTCCATGCGAGCCTGGATCACATAAGCCAGGTTCTTCACCGATATTTCTTTTGGCTCACGGCCGCGTAATCCCGGAACGCACACGATCTCGTTCTCTTTATTCTCTTCAGCCAATGCTGATCCAAAACGTACTTTTAATTGTTCAGCAATATTGCGCATTACGGAGCAACCTTCGCGGATATCCTCAGTCACGCTATTGCCACCGAATGGGATAACGGCAGTATGACGGATGATACCTTCGTGGAAGATGGCCACGTCAGTAGTACCGCCGCCTATATCCACCAATACCACACCTGCTTCTTTTTCCTCGTCGCTTAATACCGACTCAGATGAAGCCAATGGTTCCAGGATTAGCTCCTGGCTTTCTAAACTCGCTTTATTGACACACTTCACAATGTTTTTGATAGCCGTAACCTGGCCCGAGATGATGTGGAAGTTGGCTTCCAAACGTACGCCTGCCATACCGATCGGATCTTTAATGCCCGGCTCGTTATCCACGGTAAATTCCTGCGGCAATACGTGGATGATCTCTTCGCCCGGAGGCATCACCAGGTTATACATATCTTCTACCAGCTTATCGATGTCCTTGCGGCTTATCTCGCTTTGCAGGTCTTTACGGGTAATCAATCCACGGTGCTGAAGGCTTTTGATGTGCTGACCTGCAATACCAACGTTAACCACACGAATCTCAACGTTTGATTGCGTACCGGCCACATCAACGGCCACAGTGATGCCATGAACTGTTTTATCAATGTTCGAAACCATGCCACGGGTAACACCAGCTGATTCGGCTTTGCCAATACCTAATACCTCTATCTTACCGTTTTTACTGCGGCGGCCCACAATGGCACATATTTTTGTAGTCCCGATGTCCAATCCTACTACAATTGGCGAACTTTTTTCGTGTGTCGAACTCTTGTCCATACTTAATTAATTATTTGTGAATGTATCTTTACCCATTTTAACTGAATCCGCTTTGGCGGTTACTGCCTTCAGCGAATCCTTTTTGAAATTATCGCTTTTTACCCCCACTACCTGGTTGGCAAATTTGATGTTAATGATCTTGTACCTGTCCCATCCTACCTGCGGCAATGCTTGCTTATAAAACACCAACAGGTTATGAAACTTATTCTCCAGTGAGTCGGCATTACCCAATAATATCCGGTTGGTGCCTACCCTTGGTATCAATTCTATCTCGTGATTCGTGTTGACATACAGTTGTGCGATCTGCGCTGTCCAAAGCGAATCTTTATTGATGAACTGAACTGTTTTATAAAGCTGCTTGGCAATATCTGTATGCAGCGTATCCAGCTTACCGCCATAAATTTCCTCTATAAAGCCATTTGCCACCAGCACCTTTGCAGTAAAGTTCGACGACATCGGTATCTTCAATCCGTTCTGATCAATATAAAAATCCTGCCCTGCCTGGTTCATTACCCGTATTACCGGCTGACGCTGACTGATCTCTACCTTTATTACCCCATCCATATCCGCATACACGTTTGCCGACTCAATAAATGGATTGGCCTTAAGCCTATTCTCCAGGTCGTGCAGGTTGATTCTTTCCATATTGCGGCCAACCAACTGGTGTTTGTGCACTTTCAGGATATGATCTACTTCTTCTTTATCGATGAAATACTGATTACCCGGAATGTATATCTTCACCGCCTTGCAATACACGCCCGACTCTTTAAATCCGATAAAACTCATGAGCACCACCAGTCCACCCAAGCAAGCTGCCCAGGCCGAGCCGATTAAAATGCGCTTCCAAATGAGTTTCTTAAACATTTTCTAAAGCTTTTTTTAAGGGTTGAACCAATTGGTCTATATCGCCTGCCCCTACGGTTAAAAGTAGTTCAGGTTTTTCAATCCGCACAAGATCGACCGCTTCTTGTTTTCCACATTTCCGTTTATTTAACATTTGCATCTTGCTGAGAATCATATCAGATGTGACTCCCTCAATCGGCAATTCCCTTGCGGGATAGATATCCAGTATGATCAACTCATCACTCATATCCAGCACTTCGGCAAAGCCATCGGCAAAGTCGCGGGTGCGGGTGTATAAGTGCGGTTGAAAAATTGTTGTGAGTTTTTTATTTGGATATAATTTTTTGATCGATGAAATAGTTGCGCGCAACTCTTCCGGGTGGTGCGCATAATCATCAATGTAAATGTGTTTATCTGTTTTTACGATGTATTCAAAGCGGCGCTTCACTCCCCTGAACGATTCTAAAGCACGTTTGATCAGCGTAGGCTCGACATCCACCTTCAGTGCCACCTCAATAGCCGCTGTTGCATTCTCTATATTGTGAATACCGGCAATGCCGAGTTTGATATTGTCTATCTGCGTATTGCTGTTCTTAAAGTCGAAATAAAAATCACCATCCTTAACATGGATATTAACCGCCTTTACATCCGCAGGCCCCTGGCCACTGTAAGTGATACCCTCCGTTGTCAAAGGCAAATCCTCATGATAGATCAGCGTACCGTTCTCCTTCAGTTGCGATGCAAACTGGCGGAATGATTGCGTCAATTGATCGTGGCTGCCATAAATATCCAGGTGATCGGCGTCCATAGAGGTGATAACCGCTATATCGGGGTGCAGGGTTAAAAACGAACGATCGAACTCGTCAGCCTCTACCACTACAATATCGTTATTACCATACAACACATTGCTGTTATAGTTAGACGCTATCCCACCCAAAAATGCAGAGCAATCCTTGCCTGAATCTTTCAATATATGAGCGATCATGCAGGAAGTGGTAGTCTTGCCATGCGTACCAGCAACCGCAATGGTGAACATACTGCGACTGATGATCCCCAGCACTTGTGAACGCTTGAATAGTTCAAAACCTTTGTTTTTGAAGAAATTCAATATCGCCGAGTCTCTTGGTATTGCAGGCGTATAGATAATGAGCGTGCACTCGTTTGGCGTTTGGAAGCTTAGTGGTATCCAATCGGTCTGGTCATCGAATATTACCCGTATGCCTTCGTTGTGCAACTGGTCGGTTAAGTCGGTCGAAGTTTTGTCGTAACCGCAAACAATGCAGCCCAAATGAGCAAAATAGCGTGCCAATCCGCTCATGCCGATGCCGCCAATGCCTATTAAGTATACCCGTTTTATGTTTTGCAGTTCCATCTTCTTAAAAACCTCCCCCCGCAACCGCACGAGGGGTAGGCCGAAATTTAAATTAACCTGTTATTTGTATAACCTCTTTCGCGATGGTCTCATCCGCATCCGGCAGGGCCAGTTTGCTGATGTTATCGCTTAATGTCTTTTGTTTTTCTTTATCGTTTAAAAGCTCAAGGGCTACATCCATTAGTTGCACTTGCGCATCCTTATCTGCTACAAAAATTGCCGCATCCTTTGCTACCAATGACATGGCGTTAGTTGTCTGATGATCCTCAGCCACATTTGGCGAAGGCACCAGGATGGCAGGTTTACCAACCACACAAAGCTCAGAGATGGTACCGCCAGCTCTTGATATGATGATATCCGCAGCGGCATAAGCCAGGTCCATGCGATCCACAAATTCCATTATGCAGATATTTGAATGAACCTTGCCCCTGAACGACTCAATGATATCCGGATAGTAATATTTGCCCGTTTGCCATATAAGTTGCACATCGGCAGCAATGATCTTATCAATACTAGCCAGTACGCTTTTATTTAATGTACGTGCGCCCAGACTTCCACCTGTTATAAAAATGGTCTTCTTATCGCCGGATAATTTGGCCCACTCTAATCCTTGTTCGCGTTTGCCGGCAATATCAACCGATTCTCTGCGAATAGGGTTACCTGTTATTACGATCTTATCCTCAGGGAAGAATTTATCCATCCCATCATAAGCCACACATATCTTCTTTGCCTTTTTGCCTAATTTCTTATTAGTGACGCCTGCATAAGAGTTTTGCTCCTGTATCAGGTATGGCACTCCTTTTAATGACGCCGCATAAAGCAGAGGTCCGGATGCATAGCCCCCAACGCCCACCGCTGCATTTGGCCTGAACTCACCGATAATACGCAGCGATTTCAGTATACTACCGATCAATTTAAATGGCAGCAACAGGTTTTTCAATATCGATTTGCGCTGAATGCCCTGGATATCCAATCCTACAATCTCATAACCGGCAGCAGGCACCCGCTCCATCTCCATCCTGCCCTTAGCCCCCACAAAAAGAATCTTCACATTAGGATCAAGTTTGCGCAGCGCATTAGCAATAGCAATCGCCGGGAAGATATGCCCCCCGGTACCGCCTCCGCTAATGATAACTCTCTTGCTCCTGTGTTTTTTCATCTTATTTAGTCATTAGTCATTAGTCATTAGACCAACTTTACAACCTTTCAACTTTCCAACTTCTTCAGGCTATCGCTACTTCTTTTATTTCTCCTACAATTACCTTTTTCGGTTCATCAATATCCCGGCTAACCGATAATATGATACCAAATGCTATACTGGTAAACAATATCGATGTACCGCCCATACTGACCAGCGGCAAAGGCACACCCGTTACCGGGCCTAATCCTACCGCTACTGCCATATTTGCAAATGCTTGTATGGTCAAACTAAAACTTAACCCCGCTGCCAGCAATGCGCCAAATGCTTTAGGCGCTTTTGTTACTATTTTGATGCAACGGTATAACAGGAACAGGTAAATACTGATGATAACTAAGCCTGCGAACAAGCCGCCTTCTTCTATGATCACCGCATATATCTCGTCCGAAAATGCTTCTGGTAAGTAGTTCTTTTCCTGGCTGTGTCCTAAACCTTTTCCAAACATACCGCCGGTAGCGATGGCTATTTTAGCGTGATCTGACTGGAATGATTTATCCGCGTTCGCCTTATCCGGGTGCATAAAGGTGTGCATACGCGAAATATAGGTATGCCTTCTAGGCCCCAGGAAGATCACCCCTGCTAACAACACCGCACCTGCCAAACAAGTAATGGCTATTTGTTTAATACTGATACGACCAATAATTAACAGTAATATGCTCACTCCAAACAGCATTAGTGCTGTAGAAAGGTTTGCTAACGCGATTAATATAAACACCACGCAAACCGCACCCATTATCGGGATGAACGATTGCTTTACATCCTTTATATTTTCCTGTTTACGCGATAAAGTGCGTGCCAGGTAGGTGATCAAAGCCAGTTTGGCTAAGTCGGAAGTCTGGAAACTCAATCCCGTACCTGGTATAGAAATCCACCTGCTTGCATTATTAATGTGCGCTCCAAAAACCAGCGTATACAACAGCAGCGGGATGGTGATGATCATCAGTAATTTGGATATACCTGCGTAGTACCTGTAATCCAACTTATGCGAAATGTACATCAGCGCAATACCGCCCACCACCATCATCAGGTGTTTAAATAAGATCGACTCAACACCCACACCCTTCTTATAAGCCAATGTACCTGTAGAACTATATACAGCCAGCAATGAAATAGCTGAAAGCAATATGACGATCAACCATATCCACCTGTCTCCTTTTGTATTATTTAGAATCCTATTCACGATTACACTGATTTATTTGTCATTGGTCATTGGTCATTGATGCCAGCTTTTCAGCTTTCCAACCTTACAACTCTTTTACAGCTTGCTTAAATTGTCGTCCTCTATCTTCATAATTTTTAAACAAATCGAAACTTGCACACGCAGGTGACAACAGCACCGTATCTCCTTTTTTTGCCAAATGGTAGGCTACCTGTGCAGCTTCCTGGGCTGAGAAGGTGTTTACTATTATCTCCACTATATCATCAAATGCCTCATGGATCCTGCGGTTATCTTTGCCTAAACACACAATGGCTTTAACCTTTTGCTTTACCAGGTCCTTCAGCATGTTGTAGTCGTTGCCCTTGTCCACACCACCAAGGATCAACACTACATCTGTTGTCATGCTTTCCAAAGCATACCATGTTGAGTTGACATTAGTAGCCTTTGAATCATTAATGAAGCTGATGCCCGATATTTTGGCAACAAATTCTAACCTGTGCTCAATGTTCCGGAAACCACCCATACTCTCCCGTATGGTCTCGTTTCTCAGTTCGAGTACTTTCGCTACAATACCCGAAGCCATTGAGTTGTAGATGTTGTGTTTGCCTTGCAGGGCCAGTTCGTTGATCGACATTGTGAAATGTTCTTTAAGTGTGTTTATAATGATATTGTCCTCCTCGAGATATGCTCCCGGTGTAGTTTTTTTTTTAATGCTGAATGGTAATTGCTGCGCCTCAAATTTCCTGGTCTCCATCCCGGTTATCGTTTCAGGATCATCTGCGCAGTAGATGAAATAATCATTTGCCGTCTGGTTCTGCGTAATGCGGAATTTTGACGCCACATAGTTTTCCATCTTGTATTCGTACCGGTCCAGGTGATCGGGTGTGATATTCAGCAGCACTCCGATATCTGCTTTAAACTGGTACATATCGTCGAGCATAAAGCTGCTCAGCTCCAGTACATAGATGTCGAACTTCTCCGTCGCCACCTGGTAAGCGAAGCTTTTGCCGATGTTTCCGGCTAGACCTACATTCAATCCTGCATTTTTCAGGATGTGGTAGGTTAAGCTGGTGGTGGTTGTTTTTCCGTTTGAGCCGGTAATGCCCACGATCTTTGCATCAGTATATCTTCCCGCAAACTCAATCTCCGATATCACAGGAATACCTTTTTCTTTCAACTTCTTTACGATCGGCGCCTTCTCTGGTATTCCCGGGCTTTTTACAACCTCAACCGCTTTTAAAATCTCTTCCTCCGTATGCTGATTTTCCTCAAAGTGGATATTCCAGTCCTGCAGTTGCTTTTTATATTGATCTGCTATCGACCCGAAATCAGAAACAAAAACCTCATAGCCCTGCTGCTGAGCAAGATATGCAGCACCTGCACCGCTTTCGCCTGCACCGAGTACTACCAGTCTATGTTGTTTTGATTCCATTTATATCTATTTTCTCTTGTCTCTTGATTCTTGACTCTTGGTTCTAATCTTCTATCTGAGCTTCAGCGTGATCACCGTCAGGATCGCCAGCATGATACAGATGATCCAGAAGCGTGTTACGATCTTCGCCTCGTGAAAACCCTTTTTCTGATAATGGTGATGTAATGGTGCCATTAAAAATATTCGCCGTCCTTCACCATATCTTTTTTTGGTGAACTTGAACCATGATACCTGCATTACCACCGACAGGTTCTCGATCACAAAAATTCCGCACAGTAATGGCAGCATCAATTCCTTTCGGATCATGATAGCAAACACCGCAATAATGCCCCCTATCGCCAAACTGCCTGTATCGCCCATGAACACCTGTGCCGGGTACGAATTGTACCACAGGAAGCCTACACAGGCCCCTACAAACGCACCGGCAAAAATTACCAGCTCACCCGAATCAGGGATGTACATGATATTCAGGTAATCTGCTATTACTGTATTACTCGACACGTATGCCAGTATAGCTAGCGTGAGGCCAATAATAGCTGAAGTACCCGTCGCCAGGCCGTCGATACCATCGGTGATGTTTGCCCCGTTGGAGATGGCTGTGATAATGACGATCACGAAGAACATAAAAACTACCAGGTCGTATTTCTCGTACCCTTTACCTAAAAACTTGAGCACTTTTGCATAGTCGAACTCATTGTTTTTATAAAAAGGTATAGTTGTTTTGGTCGACTGGATTTCCTGCGTATAAATGGGCTTATTCCCTTTCATATGGAATGCCACCGGACGATCATACTTTATCGGCGGCTTTACTTCCTGGCGGATCACGATATCAGGGTTACTGTACATAGTAAACCCGATGATCAGCGCCAGCCCTACCTGACCGGTAATTTTAAACCTTCCTGCTAAACCCTCCTTATTCTTTTTAAATACCTTAATATAATCATCCATGAAACCGATGGCACCCAGCCAAAGCGTGGTGCCCAGCATCATCAACACATACACATTTTCCAGTTTCGCAAAGAGCAGAGTTGGCACTAAAATGCCTAAGATGATAATGATACCACCCATTGTAGGCGTACCGGCTTTTTGCATTTGGCCTTCCAGCCCCAGGTTCCTTACAGTTTCACCTACCTGTTTATAGCGCAGGTAATCGATCAGCCTGCGGCCGTAAACCGTAGTGATGATCAGCGAGGTAATAACCGCCATAGCCATCCGAAACGTGATGTATTGAAACACCCCTGCACCAGGTATGCTATAGTTTTTCTCAAGGAAACTGAATAAGTAATACAGCATATTTTTAACTGTTCATTTGTTTAAAAATCTCTGTTAGCTCCTCCTTATCATCAAAGTGATTCTTCACTCCTTTTATCTCCTGGTACTTTTCGTGGCCCTTGCCTGCTACTACTACGATATCTCCCGGCTGTGCAAGGTTACACGCTACTTTGATCGCTTCCCTTCTGTCAACAATGCTCATTGTGTGTCTTTTGAATGCCGGATCAACACCTTCTTCCATATCTTTTATGATCTGCGCCGGATCTTCCGACCGAGGGTTATCCGAAGTGAATATGACTTTGTCGCTCCACTCGCAGGCTACGCGGGCCATTATCGGGCGTTTGGTTTTATCCCTGTCGCCACCACAACCTAATACTGTGATCACCTTTTCATTGCCCTTGCGCACATCATGTACGGTGCTCAATATATTCTGAACTGCATCCGGCGAGTGCGCATAGTCAACTATCCCAACAACACCATTTGGTGCTATTACGTAATCAAATCTTCCGCGGGCACCGGTCAGTTTGCTCAGACTGGTTAATACTTTAGACTTATCCTGCTCCAGTAGCATCGCAGCGGCATAAACAGCCATCAGGTTATAAGCGTTGAATGTGCCCACCAGCTTAAACCACACCTCTTCATTATCTATATTGAGCAGCAAACCGCTAAACTGGTTCTCTGCTATTCTGGCCTTGTAATCAGCCATATTTTTTAAACCATAGCTCTTTTTATGTGCAGCGGTATTTTGCAGCATCACCATACCGTTTTTATCGTCGACATTGGTCAGCGCGAATGCATTTCTTGGCAGACCATCGAAGAAAGCCTTTTTGGCTTTGAGGTAACTATCGAAGGTTTTATGATAATCGAGGTGATCGTGTGTCAGGTTAGAGAATATGCCGCCCTGAAATTTCAAATCGGCAATACGGTGTTGTACAATAGCATGCGAGCTTACTTCCATAAAGCAGTAATCACAGCCTTTTTCTACCATGTCATTCAACAGCATATTCAGGTCAACCGGGTCAGGTGTAGTGTGTGTAGCTGTTACTACTTCGCCATTGATCTGGTTCTCTACCGTTGAAAGCAATCCGCATTTGTAACCCATATCGCGGAACAACTTATAAAGTAGCGTTGCTATAGTGGTTTTACCGTTTGTTCCGGTTACACCAATCAACTTTAATTTATGCGATGGATTATCATAAAAATTAGCTGCAACAGTGCCCAAAGCAATCGAGCTATTGGCTACCATAAAGAAATCCACCTCGCCGGTAACACGTGCAGGTAATTCTTCGCATATCACGGCCACAGCACCTTTTTCAACAGCCTGATCAATATAATCGTGACCATCAACCTGTGTTCCTTTTACTGCTACAAACATGCATCCCGGCACCACCTTGCGCGAATCAAAAACGATTGCGCTGATCTCCATATCAGCACTACCATGAAGTTCGGTGAATGCCAGTCCCTCTAAAATGTCGCTCAAATACCTCATTGCAGTTCTATTATAATTTTTGATCCTTTTGGTATAGCACTTCCGGCTGTAACCGATTGCTTCACTACTGTTCCGCTGCCATGCGCCGATACTTTATAACCCGCATTGCCTAATACATACAAAGCATCGCTCAGTCCCATACCTGTTACTTCGGGCACTGTTCCTTTTTGATATTTCGTTTCGTCATAAGGCACACCATTGCTGGTATCTACAGAATTGTTTGCTGAAGCATATATCGGTTTGATGTTTAGCTTGCTGTAAATCTGCTGCGTTGCTTTGCGATTGCCTGTTTTCACTTTTGGCATCGGGCTATTGCTTACGTATTGCAGCGGCGTAGCCTGGTTCATTTGCAGGTCGCTTGAATAAACACGATCGGCAATTTGCCTGAACACCGGTCCCGCCACCCAGGCAGCAAGGTGAGAGCCTATAGTCGGCTCTTTGATCATTACGATCATTGAATATTTTGGCTTATCGGCAGGGAAATAACCGCAGAAACTTGTCTGGTGCCTGTTTTTATCGCCATATCCACCCTTACCGTTTGCTATCTGAGCCGTACCGGTTTTACCAGCCACGGTATACAATTTATTTTTGATCACCAGCTTACCTGTTCCTTCCTGCACCACGCCTTCCAGCATTCCGCGCACCCTGCCCAAAGTCCTGTCCGAGCATATTTTTTCGTTGATCACCCTGGCCTGGAAACGCTCAACCGTATTTCCATAGCGGCGTATCTCACTTACAAAGATTGGCGCAATCATAGTGCCGTTATTAGCTACCGCGTTGTAGAAGGTCAGCATCTGCAATGGCGTCAATTTTGATTCGTAGCCATAGGCCATTTGCGACAATGTCTGTAGCTTATTCCAGTCGCGCGATGATGGATTTTTTATCCTTGGGGCACCTTCACCAGGAATCTGCAGCCCATTCTTTTCATTTAAATGATAACTGTAAAGCTTATCAGTAAACTCCTGCGGGTTGTTATGATAATGTTGCCAGATGAGTTTAGCCGCACACACGTTGGATGACTCCTCAAAAGCCCTTTTTGCGCTGATGATCGTTCCCGGATCTTCCGCATCCCGGATCCTCAACGCTACTTTACCAGTACGCGGATTATACAATTCATATTCACCATGCTGTGCGTCAACCAAAGTATTGGTGTCGATCTTACCTTGATCAATAGCTGTCATATAGGAAGCTAGTTTGAAGGTAGAACCCGGCTCAGCCGACTCGCTGATGGCATAGTTCATACGCTCTTCGTAATCACCGTTTTTGGTGCGGGTATAGTTAGCAATAGCCTTCACCTCACCGGTGGCCACTTCCATTAGCACCACACAACCGTGGTCGGCGCCTGTTTTTTCCAATTGCTTTTTCAAAGCAGCCTGTGCCACATCCTGAAAGTTTACATCTATAGTTGAGATGATATCCGCACCTTCTTTAGGATCTACTTCGTTACCGTCGTTATTTACCGGCATCCAAACATTGCCCGCCATACGCTGCATCAGCCGTTTGCCATTCTCACCATTTATATAGTCAGCATAAGCGCCTTCTAAACCAACAGCAACCGATTTACCGGCTGCGTTTTTAGCGTTATCGTTTGTATAACCGATGGTACGGGAAGCTAGCGAACGGAACGGCAATACACGCTTGTTTTGCTGTATCACGATCAGTCCACCCTTATATTTACCCATATTGAAGATAGGGAACTTGCGAACCTCCTTTAATTCCTGAAAACCAACTTTTCTTCTGATCAACTGATAACGATCACCATCTTTACGGGCTTCGCGAAGCATTCTTGCATATTCACTTCTCGATTTATCACCAAAGAATTTTGATAGGCACAAGGCCAAAGAATCCACTTTTTCCTGGAACACATTATCATCCGCGATACCACCGGCCAGCATATCCATATGCAACTCGTATTCAGGAACCGAGGTAGCCAGCAAACTGCCATCCGATGCGAAAATATTGCCACGCTCTGCTTCTATATTAATGTATTGGGCAGATACGTTTTTGGCCATCGCCTTCCACTTAGGCCCCTGCATATATTGAACACGGAAAAGCTGGAAAACAACAGCCCCAGCAAACAGCAAAATAAGCCCGAATGCGAGGTACACCCTTAAAAGTATATTTGTCCTAATTCCCATCCTTGTCCTCCTTATCCTTTAATCGCTGCGGCGGTTCGATGGATTCTTTAATTCCCAATGTATCCACACGCTTGGCCACTTCGCTCAGCGTGCTTTTAAAAGCCAGATCGGCTTTGGTAGTCTTATAATCCCAGGTCAGCTCTTTTACCTCTTTATTCATCTTATCAATGTCGCGCATGTTCCTTTCAGCAAGGTGCATGTTACCCAGGTAAATCATCCCCAAAAGCACAAGAAACAGCACGAACGGCAAAGCGCTGGTAGCTTTCTCCGCGTTTACATTCTTCTTAAAAAGCTGCCATAGCGCGCTCTCGGAAATTTCCTTTACAGGTTGCTTTTCCTCAACGATCAGCTCTTTTTCAGCTTCTTCTTCCTGAACTTCTGTACGCAAACGATTCGTCATTTCTTTACAGCTATTCTTAGTTTAGCGCTCCGTGCCCTATTGTTACTTTTTATCTCTTCTTCTGATGCCGTTATCGCACCGCGACTTACCGCATCAAAAGGTTTTTGGTCATTTCCATAAAAATCCTTCTCTACCTCGCCGCTGAATTTCCCTTTGGCGATGAAGTTTTTCACCAGTCTATCTTCCAATGAATGGTAAGACATTACCACAAGCCTGCCACCCGATACCAACACTTCGGCCGACTGAATCAAAAAATCCTTTAAGGCTTCCAGTTCCTGGTTCACCTCAATGCGCAATGCCTGGAACACTTGTGCCAGGTATTTATTTTCTTTCCCTTTCGGGATCAAACTGTTGATGGCATTTTTCAGATCAGCAACTGTGTTTAGCGAACCATTCAGCCTTGCAGTTACGATTGTTCTGGCAAGCGATTTGGCATTTTTGATCTCGCCATAGATCCCGAAGATGCGATGCATATCCGCCTCGCTATAAGTATTTATAACCTCTTTAGCTGTTAAGGTCGATGACTGATTCATGCGCATATCCAACTCCGCATCAAAACGGATAGAAAAGCCTCGCTCGGCCTGGTCGAACTGATAAGATGAAACACCCAGGTCAGCCAGGATACCATCAACCGGAATTGCGTTATGCAGACGTGCAAAGTTTTTCAGGTACCGGAAATTCTGATCGATAAATTCAAAACGGTCGTCAGCAATCTTATTTTGTTGCGCATCGGCATCCTGGTCGAACGCCAGCAAACGGCCATCTTCGCCCAGATGCTTCATGATCTCGCGCGAATGACCACCACCTCCGAAAGTCACATCAACATAAGTACCATCAGGGCGGATATTCAGCGCCTCGATGCATTCCTGCAACATTACAGGCACGTGGTAATTACTCATCAACCCTCCTCCTTCCATTGCCCATTACCTCTTCAGCCAGGTTCGAGAAATTCTCAGGCTCATTATCCATCTGCGCATCATAAGCACTTTGCGCCCATACTTCTATTTTGTTGAACTGGCAAGCCAAAACCACATCAGCCTCGATGCCGGCATATTCCAGTAAAGCTTTTGGTAAAAGCACACGCCCTGCAGCATCCAGCGTCAATTCTGACGCACCGCGGGTAAAATAGCGGATAAAATCGCGTGTTTTCTTTTCGTATGAGTTGAGTTTGCTCAGATCGTCAACGATCTTATCCCATTCGCGGCGAGTGTAAATAACCAAATGTTTCTCAAAGCCACGATTGATCACAAGGCCCTCTTTGTCAGCTTCGGGAAGCTGCTTTTTGAGGCCAACAGGGACCATCATCCTGCCTTTGGCATCCAGTTTACATTCAAATTCGCCTAAAAAATGGGACATGCGTACACTATGGTAATATTCTAAAGTAAAAGTAAATTACTTTTTTCATTTTTTACCACAAATTCCCATTTTTTTCCACCAAAAAGTTTTCAACAACTTTAAAGGCTATTTTCTTACCACTTTATCTCATTTAAAAATCTAAACAGTGTCATAATCTTTTAGTTATAAAACTCTCGTTGAGGCTTGCAAATGAACAATTTTAAGGCTAGTTTTACTAATAATTAATTGCACCTATCGCCATGAAAATACACCTTGCTGTTATTCTCACCTTTGTTTTAAGTTATTCGGCGCTGGCTCAGGAAGCACCCAAATCAGCAGATTTGGTTATGAAAGAAGCCTATTTAACGGCCTCCAAAGAGAATAAAAAAGTGATCCTGATTTTTCACGCCTCCTGGTGCGGCTGGTGCAGAAAAATGGAAGCTTCGATCAATGACCCCGTCTGTCAGAAAATGTTTACAGATAATTATGTTGTTACCTATCTTGATGTATTGGAACATAAAGGCAAAGAAAGCCTCGAAAACTCCGGATCACTCGATCTGCTAAAAAAATACAAGGGAGAAAATGAAGGATTGCCGTTTTGGCTGATACTGGATAGCAAAGGTACGTTATTAGCCGATTCAGAAATTCGTCCCGATAGCGCAGGTCTTGACACCCATGGTGAAAGTATTGGCTGCCCTGCCTCAGAAAACGAGGTTGCTTATTTTGTAAAACTATTAAAACAGACATCCAATTTGAGTGATGCTGATCTGACGGTTATCAGCACCCGGTTCAGAAAGAATGAGCCGGTAAAAACTGCCGGAACAAATTAATGTGCAATCAGGCCTTAACTGCTATCTGCTTATTCATTATCAAATAAGTAAAACCAAATACCGATATCAGGTTGCTGATAATGGATGCCATCCGGTTCATATCCTGCGAGTTACCACCGGGCAATACACTATTTCGGAACGTTGCTACAACGACAGGGACACCTTTGAATATTTGTCCTTCATCTACACCGCGGCAGATTAGAAGACAATTGCCTCTTACCATTTTGCAGTCCTGAAGGATCAGATTTGGCTTTCCCGTACCTGTGATCGATACCTGGTTTGCTTTGAGACTAGCAACATCATCACAAAATAGGATCTCATCTACAACAGAAGACATACCGCTATTGCTATGGACAACCAGTAGCCTTTTATCTTCGGTTTGTGATGTCATATATGATGATATTTGGTAGTATAAAATTGCAACAAATGTCCTGGGAAACGAAGGATGTGTCGGTTAATGCCTTATATGTATCGACGAATTGAATATTAGCTTCAAACAGGCATAAATATTACCTGCAATTACCTATTATTGTGGCTTTTAATATGAATATGGTTATCGTTATACAGTGTACTGACCAGGTGGGACTGGTGGCCAAAATTTCTGGCCTGCTTGCTGATGAGAGCTACAATATCTTGTCAATGCATGAGCATGTGGACAAAGCAGAGAACTTGTTTTTTATGCGACTGGAGGTAAACAAGCAATCAGAAGCATCAATATTAGAAGAGAAACTACGTAGCCTGCTGCCCGAAGGAGCGCTTATCAAAGTAAACCCTGATGCCGTAAAAAAAGTGATCGTGATGGTAACCAAAGAGTACCATTGCCTCGCTGATATATTGATTCGCAATTACTTTAAAACACTGGGAGCCAGCGTGCAATGCGTTATTGGCAATTATACTAATTTGGAAGATATCTGCGATCGGTTTGATGTGCCATTCCTTCATGTACCCTACGAAGGGCCACACCCTGAATCGGAGCAGCGCGTAATAAACATTATCGATCAGTACGAATACGATTATATCGTGCTGGCCAAATTTATGCGCATTTTATCGCCTGGTTTTGTGAGGCGTTTCCCGAAGAAAATCATCAATATACACCACTCCTTTTTACCTGCATTTGTGGGGGCTAATCCATACAAACAGGCTTATGAACGCGGTGTGAAACTGGTCGGGGCCACGGCTCATTTTGTAACCGATGAGTTGGACGAAGGACCAATTATTGCCCAGCAGATCATATCTGCAGATCATTCTCTAACTGCCGCCGACATGATGAAAGCAGGTAAAGAAATAGAAACCGCAGTGCTGGCCAAAGCCCTAAAAGCGGTATTTGACGACCGGGTATTTATCTATAAAAACAAAACGGTAGTATTGGAATAGACTGATGAACAGTTTTTTGCACTTGTGTTCACAAGCGTTCACCGCGACGTGAGCGTGAACATATTAATCAAACTTAACTGTATCCGGCCCGGATAGTTTGGCAACGTGACAGTTGCAGCCACCTGAAATTTTAAGGTTAACAGTTTTGGTTTGATTAGTCGCGGGATCAGTTGCTGACGCCCTTATGATGTCGCCATCGGTTGAATAATCCATTTTATTATTGTCACTTGCGGTTACGTAATATCCCAATACAAGATTCCAATTTGGCACTCCGGGAGAAAGTTGCTTATTTGAAGTAACGTTAAACACTTTAAAGTTATCAACCGCTATAGGTTTACCGGTGTTATCAGCATAATGGATACCTACAGTAGCAAAAAGATCGGTACATATCTGTGGTCCACAGGGGGTTTTTGCTGTGTTTTTTTTACATGATGCAAGTGTTGCAGCTATGGCAAAAAGGATAATAAGGCTCTTATACATGGGGTTGTGTTTATTCTATATTACGGCCAGAATAAACTGTTTGCTACATAAGAAGATAATTAGTTGTAGAAAGATAGCGCTGTTTTGAGAATAGTATTGATCGTATCTATCGGTAAATCAGCATTGGGATCGATCAATAGTATTTTCATTCGCGCACGATCTTCCTGAATCAGATCAGGATGATCCATCTTCCTGCCTTCCACTATACCTATATAAGGTAGGCCATTCTTTTTGTGTGTCCACAGATAGCAGAACATTTTACCTTTATAGCAGAAGAAAGGCATGCGGTATTGCCAGGCTTCAGTGATATTTTTATCAGAGTCGAGTATATGCTGCCGTAAAAACAGCAGGCAGCCTTTAATTGGCTCCTCTTTTTCCAGGTAATAAAGATCGATCTCTTTCATTGATGATTTTGATAATTAATAATGATCACCAAATCATCCTTACCGGTTTGTTTTAGCCCATGTGAACTGCCGGGCCTGGTCAGAATGGCATCACCTTCTTTTACAGGAAAGCTTTTGCCATTCATCTGCATTTCGCCTGTGCCACTAATAATGTAGTATATCTCATCTTCATTTTGCAAATGATACCCGATTGCCGAACCCGGATGCAATACCCGTTTGCGAAATACCATTTTTAATCCATCAGCTTTAGAGAAGAAGCTATATCCTACCGTGCTGCCCCCACCGCTGTGTGTACCTGCTTCGTTTTTGGCAATGTCATTTTCGTGCTCGAGGATGTAGGGTTGGGTGGTTTGGGAGAAGGCGATTGATGAGTATAAAGACAACAATAGACCGATTAATTTTTTCATGATAGTGATTTGATAACAAAACTATGAATGTCCAAAAATTAAAAGAACGTCTTGCCGAATTTATTTTAGCTTATCAAATACGCACACCCCATGTATCAAAACCGTACAGCACTTTAATATAAAACCAATACAAATATCTCTTTTACAATCAGATACAATTTTGGCATTCTAATAGATTGGGTACACCGTGTGAACTAGCCCGCACATTTTATCACCATGATCAAAAGCTACCTCAAAACCGCTATCCGCTTTCTGCTTAAGAACAAGACTTTCAGTTTCATCAATATAGTCGGTCTTGCTATTGGCACCATGTGTTGCCTGTACATCCTTTTATTTGTGCAAGATCAGTATAGCTATGATAAACATCACAAAGACGCACAAAACATTTACCGTGTTACCAGTTCTTTGGAACTAACGGGGGATAAGCACAAGTCTGCATGCTCGTCGCCACCAATTGCGCCTGCTATAAAACGTGATTTTCCCGAGGTTGTACAATACACGCGACTGTTTTCGTCTGATCTTATTGGCAACAACAATAGCATGCTGAAATATAAAGACAGAACCTTTTATGAATCAGGTTTGGTATTTGTTGATTCCACCTTTTTTGACGTTTTGACCTATCATTTTGCCTATGGTAAAAACACTCATGACCTATTGGCCGAACCATATTCAATTGTGATATCTAAATCGACATCAATCAAATTGTTTGGCAAAGATGACCCGGTAGGTAAGGTGATCACCATTGATAACGCCTATGGTAAACACGATTTCAAAGTAAACGGCGTGGTGGATGAAAGCCTCGGCAAATCGCACATCAAGGCTAACATTTTTATAACGTTACGCAGTACAGGTTTTGGTCAGTTCATGTACAATAACCATCAATGGGCCGGAAATAATATAGCGTGTTCGTTTATTAAACTTCGACCAGGGGTCGACCCTGCGACATTGGAAGGCAAACTCCCCATGATCCTGAATAAATACGGCGCGCAAGATCTCAAAGCGATCGGAATGACTAAAACGCTCCACCTGCAACCCATTGCATCTATGCATACTACGCCCGGCCTTGAGTTTGAGATAGGCAGTACCATTAGCCCCACTCTATTATATATATTGGCAGGCATAGCTGTTATGATCCAGTTGATCGCGTGTATCAATTTCATGAACCTGTCCACGGCACGTGCTTCAAAACGGGCTAAGGAAGTTGGCGTACGCAAAGTAGTTGGGGCCGAACGCGGTGATTTGATAAAACAGTTCCTGGGTGAATCGTTCTTATTAACACTGATCGGCGTATTACTGTCGCTACCGCTCTTATCTATGGCTTTGCCTTACCTAAACCAGGTTACACAAACCAATATACAACTTACATTCCTCAGTCATTTTAGCATCTGGATGTTACTAATAATGATCGTACTGGTAACCGGGGTCGTTGCGGGCAGTTATCCGGCGTTCTACTTGTCGGCTTTTGAGGCCATCAAAGTAATGAAGGGCAATTTCACCAACCACATATCGACGTCAGGCATACGTCGTTCGTTGGTGGTGTTCCAGTTCTTTTTATCTATTGTGCTGATCACATCGATTATCATTATATACAGCCAGCTTAACTATATAAAGAATAAAGACCTCGGATTCGATAAAAGTCAAAAACTCGTCTTCAGCTTTTATACGGGCGACGCACGGAATAAGATGGCAGTGCTGGCGACAGATCTGCAACAATTGTCCGAAGTAAAATATGCAAGCGTCAGCGATAATTACCTGACCCACCATAATGGAAACGACTTCCCTGTAATTCCGGAGGGAGAAAATCAGTCCGCCTCGGTTGATGCAGAAAATATGGCTACCGATGAAAAATTTATCAGAACCAATGGCATTAAAATCATAGCGGGTCGTGATTTTGATGTAAAGGACACATCAAGAACACTGATCAATGAAACTTTGTGCAAACGACTTGGCCTCAAGGTCGACAAAGCGCCGGGCTCAAGAGTATTCAGTAAATTCTTTGACGGCTCGGTTCATTACTACGAGATTGTCGGTGTAATGAAAGACTTTAACTATGAGTCCCTTCATGGAGAAGTCAAACCGTTTATGATATTTCACAACGGCAATCCGGGGAACTATTTCTCTTACATGACAGTTTCAGTAACCAGTGCCGATTACAAATCTCTTCTGAGTAAAATGGAAACGATCTGGCGAAAGAATCTGCCAGGCGTACCATTTGTCTATGCGTTCCTCGACCAGGAGGTGCAAAAACAATACGAGGAAGAAATTAGCCTTTCAAATATTATTAACTCATTCACAATAATGGCCATCTTGATCTCGTGCCTCGGGTTGTTTGGCCTGGCAGCCTTCAGCGCCGAGCAGCGTCAAAAAGAGATCGGTATCCGCAAGGTACTGGGCGCAAGCGTTGCAGGCGTTGTCGGTTTGCTTTCGCGCGAGTTTATTTGGTTGGTAGGTATAGCCTTTGTACTGGCCACGCCATTTGCCTGGTGGGCCATGCATAAATGGCTACAAAGCTTTGCTTACAAGGTGCCGGTGAGCTGGTGGATGTTCGCTATTGCGGGGATATTGTCTATTGTCATAGCCTTGCTGACTGTAAGTTTCCAGGCGATAAAAGCTGCATTGGCGAATCCGGTGAAGAGTTTGCGGAGTGATTGATCGGTTAACTGGTGATTGGTTAATCAGACATTTATAACAATAGCGATGGGTTTGAAGCCACCGCTATTGCTATAAAATCACTTCAGATTAAATATCTTTTCAGCTACACGTTTACAATTTTCATATCCGCGATCAACCTCCATTCTATTAGTTTGAATTTCAAACAGCTTTTCTGCTATAATTTCTATACTCTCTCCGTTGATTTTCAAACTAAAGATTGTCGGAACGTACTTCTCATATTCATCCTTCGGCCAGTTGCCAAAACCTTTTGCACCGATTGGGTCTCAATCATTCCAAAGTATCTCATCAATATCGTTATAAAGCTTTTTCTGTTCAGGGCTTAGTTTCATCTATCAATTCATCACCCTTACCTTCAAAAAGCTCGGATGCTTTTTTGAGGTATACACCTTATGTGTTTCCTTCTTAAAGTCGGTATCTTTCGCTTTCATTATGTCCTGGAACTGCTGTGTATTGCGGTCTATCAGCGGGAACCAGGTACTTTGCACCTGCACCATTATGCGGTGGCCTTTTTTAAAGGTGTGCAGCACATCCTGCAGTTCAAAATTTACCGGGGTTACTTTTCCGGGAACGAAAGCTTCCGGCTTATCAAATCCATTACGGAATTTACCACGCATGGCTTCACTGCGTACCATTTGTTCGTAGTTTGACATGTACGTACCTTTCGCAGTAAATTGATTGTTCCTGGCTGAATCAGGATATACATCTACTACCTTAACTACCCAGTCGGCGTCCGTTCCAGTGATGGCTACTTTCAGGTCGGCCCAAATGTTCCCTGCAAGTGTTACATCATGATCCAATACATCGGTCTGGTAAGTCAGTACGTCGGGCCTGCGCGAAGCAAAACGCTGGTCGCCGGTCATGTATTCGCGCTGCATATCCATCGTTAAGCCATTATAGAAAGGCACAGGTTTGCTTGGGTCTGATGTAAACTCATCAAAGCTATCTGCCGAGGTTGGCGCTTCAAATGACAATCTACCACCTTGCAGCAGATAAAGGTTTTTCTCTTCAGCCTCTTTTGGCGGCCACACATTGTATTTCTTCCACTCGTTCACTCCTGTCTCGAAAGCAGCTATTTTGGGAATATCCATATCCGTGCCTTTCAGATAATGGCTAAAGAATGCAAACTCTATTTTCTCACGGTAAAATGGCCCGGTCGGACCACCGAAGGATACATCCCCCAAATGATCACCATCTCCATGCGACCAGCCGCCATGCACCCAAGGGCCCATTGTAAAGTAAACCGGTGTGTTAGGGTTTGCTTTAACCAAAGTTTTATAGGTATTTATAGCACCATACAAATCTTCGGCATCATACCAACCACCTGTAACCAAAGTCGGGGTCTTAATGTCGTGCAGGTGATACAATACATTGCGGTCTTTCCAGTGCTGATCGTAATTCGGGTGATCCAGCATTTCGTTCCATAAACGGATGGTATCTTTATAGTATTTGTCGTTCGAGTTTTTTACCGAACCCATTCTCAGGTAAAAAGCATACCCGTCGGCAGTACCATAATTTAATCTGCCACCACGACGCTGGGTCGGTTTATCATCCTGGCGATTGGTAAAGCCGGGATAAAAACCAAAGTTGGCTACCAGCATAAATGCCCCATTGTGAAAAGCGTCGTCACGATACAGATCAGCCATGGGCGCTTGTGGTGAGGCCGCAGCCAAAGCAGGGTGCCGGCTCAATAAAGAAGCAGTAGTAAAAAAGCCGGGATAGGATATTCCCCAAACGCCTACTTTGCCATTGTTGTTCGGTAAGTTTTTAATGAGCCATTCGATCGTATCATAGGTATCAGTACCTTCATCCACGTCATTTTTAGTCTTGTGGACTTCTTTTTCGGGCGTCATTTCTTCAAAAATGCCCTCGCTCATCCAGCGGCCGCGTACGTCCTGGTAAACGAAGATGAAGCCGTCATGCAAAAACAATGAAGACGGGCCGAGCGACCCTTTATAGGTATCAGTACCATAAGGCGCAACGCTGTATGGCGTCCTGTCCATCATGATCGGATATTTTTTGGACTGATCTTTTGGCACATATACCGAGGTAAACAACTTTTTACCATCGCGCATCGGTATTTGATATTCGTATTTCTGGTAATTGGCTTTCACATAATCAGCATCTGAAATATTTTGCTGAGCATGAGAACAGATGGCTAAAAGCAGAAAGCTTAAAGCCAGGAATAAATATTTTTTCATTAATTATTGAGAGTTAGAGGCCCAAAGGTAATATAAAAACAAAAGCCCCGAATTTCGGGGCTGTCACAAAAACGTTACCTATTAAGGTTTATTCATTGATGGCCTTCACGCCTGGTAGTTCTTTTCCTTCCATGTATTCCAGCAATGCGCCGCCGCCTGTTGAAACATAGCTTACTTCGTTTGTAAAGTTAAACTTAGCAACTGCAGCGGCTGAGTCACCACCGCCGATCAGGGAGAAAGCACCGTTTTCGGTTGCTTTAACTACTGCCTCTGCAACGGCTTTGGTACCCTGCTCAAATTTCTCCATTTCGAAAACACCCATCGGGCCGTTCCACAAAATAGTTTTTGAGCCTTCAACCACTTTGCTGAATGCTTTTATTGATGCCGGACCGATATCCAAACCCATCCAGCCGTCTTTTATATTATCGTTATTAGCCGCATCTGTATTGGCGTCATTTGAGAAATTATCTGCAATGATCGAGTCAGTCGGCAATAACAGGTTTACGCCTTTTGCTTTTGCTTTTTCAATCAGACTGTTCGCCAGTTCTAATTTATCCTCTTCAACCAATGATTTACCGATATGACCGCCCTGCGCTTTTGCAAAAGTGTAAGCCATACCACCGCCGATGATCAGGTTATCTACCTTGTCCATCAGGCGCTCTATCAGTTCGATCTTGTCTGATACCTTAGCGCCACCCATAATAGCGGTAAAAGGTTTTTCGGCACCGTTCAATACTTTCTCAGCGTTGGCTAATTCAGCAGCCATCAGGTAACCAAAGCATTTCGCCTCAGGGAAGAATTGTGCAATAACCGCTGTAGATGCGTGCGCACGGTGTGCCGTGCCAAAAGCATCGTTTACATATACATCACCCAAAGCAGCAAGTTTTTTTGCAAACGCTACGTCGCCTTTTTCCTCTTCTTTATAAAAACGAAGATTTTCCAGCAGCAATACCTGGCCTTTTGCCAAATCTTTCGCTTTTTCAACAGCTTCCGGGCCGATGCAATCATCAGCAAACTCTACCTGCTGACCTAGCAGATCAGACAAATGCGGAACCAAATGCTTCAGTGAATATTTTTCAGTCGGACCTTCTTTTGGTCTTCCCAGGTGCGACATCAGGATCACTTCGCCCCCATCTTTCAATATCTTTTTGATGGTTGGTAGAGCGGCCGTCATCCGGTTATCGTCTGTAATATTATAGTCCTTATCAAGCGGGACGTTAAAATCAACCCTGATCAGGGCCTTTTTCCCCAAAAAGTTTATTTGATCTACTGTTTTCATGTCGTTTTAGAGGCGTTGTTTTACGGACCGCCAAATTCAGCATTTAATTCTAAATTCTGAACGCAAAAATGAAAAAGGTGTTTGCGGCTACTGAATTTTTAAATAGAGCACATAATGCGGCCCTATTGTGGGGACTTCAAACTCATCAGATATAATCTCGAAACCAAGGTTTTTATAGAAAAGGACGGCTTTTTTGCGGGCGTTACACCAAACGTAATTCACCTTTTGCCCGCGCATATATACTATAGCGAAATTAACCAACTGGTTGCCGAAGCCCTTACCACGATGGCTCACCAACGTAGCCATACCGCGTAGTTGATATGCTTTACCGGCAAATTCTTTATAATTCTGCGGATGAAACGATGCGATACAAACTAAGTGATCGCCATCAAAATAGCCCAGGTGAAAAGAGCCTGCGGCATCATCATTCAGAAAGCGGCACTCATCCAGTGTTAATCGCCCCTCGCGCAATACCTCATTACGGATGGCCAGTACATCATCAGCCTGAATAAACCTGATCATGCTTTACTACACTTATTTTGGCTACCAAATCGGCCAGGCGGCTCGAGTACCCCATTTCATTATCATACCAGCCCACTACCTTCACCAGCCCACCAACAATGGAGGTTAGCTTTGCATCAAAAATGCAGCTATGCGGGTTATCTAATATATCGGTAGAAACTATTGGGTCCTCAGTGTATTCCAGCACGTTTTTCATCGGCCCTTCAGCAGCAGCTTTAAATGCTTTATTGATCTCTTCAACTATAGTTTGCTTTTTGAGGCTACAGGTAAAGTCGGTCAACGAGCCATTCAATACCGGTACGCGAATACCTGCGCCGCCTAATTTCCCTTCCAGGTGCGGGAATATATTAGTGATAGCCTTTGCAGCACCTGTAGTAGTTGGAATGATAGAGGCTGATGCAGCTCTCGCCCGTCGAAGATCCTTGTGTGGTGCATCATGCAGGCTCTGGTCGCCGGTCATGGAATGTACCGTAGTAATATAACCATCAACAATTCCCCAGTTATCTTCCAATATCTTCACCATTGCAGCAACATTATTGGTTGTACACGATGCGTTGGAAATAATCGGGGCAGACAAGTCAAAATCAATATCATTCACACCGATAACTACAGTCGGAATGCTTTTATCAGAAGATGGGGCCGAAATAATCACCTGTTTCGCTCCAGCCAGTAAATGCTGACCTGCACCATGTTTAGAAGTGAATTTGCCGGTCGATTCGATTACCAGATCAATATTCAATTCTTTCCATGGAAGATTCGCCGGATCTTTTTCAGACAGAACTTTTATCTGTTTATGATCGATATACAAATTGCCCGAATCACATTTTACAGTCCCATTGAATGTACGGTGAACAGAATCGTATTTGAATAGGTGCGCTAATGTTTCGGTATCAGTCAGGTCATTTATTGCAACCACCTCGATACCAGGCTTAGTAAGCACACTACGAAGGAATATTCTCCCTATACGTCCAAATCCGTTAATAGCTATCCTCATGACAATTGATATTTATGACAAATTTACACAAATATCCAGAGCCTGTTGGCTGGGGAATGTCATATTACAATAAGATAGTATGGATAAGAAACTACGCCAGCTGCCGCTTGTCTTTTTTAGAAATGTTCCTTGCTTTAGCTTCTTTTATGATCTTTTGATATAGGCTCAGCACTTCTTTTAATCGCTCCTTTATTTTACCAGATACCGCAATATTGAGTGCATATTTATGTTCGGGCAGGTAGAGTTCAATATTGGTATTAGCTATTTTGTAGTCTACATCAAACATGCGGCTGTAATAGTCGATTCCGCACTGCATAATGCCCCGCGCTAACCGATCTGCAACAGCGGCATACTCTGCATTATCCTCACTTAAAAAATTCCTCAGATACAGAATATCTTCGCGGGTGCTTTTCACCAACCTTTTCCCGGCATCTGCTGCTTCTGCAGCAGTAGTTTTTTTAGTAGCCTTTGCGGCATCAATCTCTCTGTCTATTTTTTGAATCCGGCCCGAAAAGAAAATACTGCTAAAAAGCTGCCTGATTTCAGGCGGAAAATCAGCAAACAGGTTCAAAAGGTCACTTGTAGATATGCCCCGTGGCTTATCCACATACTTCTTTACAGAGTCTACAACCTCAGTAAGATAAAACTGGATCGTCTTTTCGGGATGATAAAAATATTGCTCATCTCCTATTGACTTTGCGTAGCTCTCTTTTTGTTTTGAGGTATAAAAAAGCTTTGCCAATTCAACCCCCTTTTTAAATTCGCCGGCATGAAAACCGCCGTTTTTCGTTGCCAGACCAAGATTAAGCATCGAAAGGTTTTTAATGCAGCTATAATTCTCTTTAGTAACTTTAAACTTTGCCTCGTCCTCTACAAAATTGCAGAACCTGAATTTACTGAATGAAACTTTTTGATTGCCCCAAACCTTAAAACCAAACCCTTTCCCAAAAAAAGGCTCACTCTTAACCGAGCCGACATAGTTACTATTGATATACAGACCTATTTGATCATCAGTTTTCTTTAAGAGCAGATGATTGGATGAGCGCTGATTTATAGCGAAAGCCGCTTTCCACGGAATAATCTCTTTATAGTCGCCTTTAGTATGCTGTACCAGGCTAAAGTGTCCATTTCCTGTAATGACGAAGCTATAGTAATTATTTTGCTCCCTGCCGAAAACGATACCGTAACTATACTTATCTACCCCCTCAAACCATTTTGTATCTACCTCTATTGTCCAGTTATCCTCATAATTCAAATCTGCAAATACACAGGGGATAGATGAACCTGTTTTCTTTTCTCTCCAAATGATATACTCATCGCCATTTTTTGCCAGGGAATGAAATTCATCTTTTTCTTCCAGCCAATCAGGCGATTGACCGATCAGGTCGCCAATCAATACAGCCTGTACCAGTTTCTTTTTATCTTTCGAAAATACTGCCTTCTCCCAAATAGCCATTGCCTTTTGAGCGTCGCCTTCCCTTATGAACTCCAGGGCAAGCTCATCAGCCAAATTGCTGTTCCAAAACCAAAAAGGAGAATAAAGTGGTTTGCCTGCCGGAGCCCCCTCAGGCGGTATTGTTATTTCTTCAACTAAGGAATCGTTTTTTACCAGGGGTAAGGTAGCCTCAAGGCCATTATCAAAGGCCCGCATTCCGACAGGCTGAAGCTGTACTCCAGCTTGTCTTGAAAGCTTATGTCCGACGGCTGTCCCCGCTGAACTGCCTGGGCGCATAGAACGTCCGCCCAGAAGATTAAAGCCATTTAAAAACTTGTTAAAATACTGTGTGTAAGCCGTCATATTCCCCTATTACCCTTGTCCGAAATAAGCCTGAAACCCAGTGGATGAGTTCCAAAAAAAAACAAATACATTCCTGTGAATCTGCTCAAAAATCCCGGTCACTTAAATCTTGAAAAGGACGTTACGGATGGTTTAAATATACGGACGGACAAGGTGGTTCGGTACATTAAAGCACGAAAAGTTAATCACATTTTTCAAAGAAAAAATGTGGATATTAAAAACCCAAAAAATGGTTAAAAAGATTATCGCTTTAAACGAATAAATTGCGCAAAGCCAGATTTTCGCGTTCTTTAGACCTGATAAAGAACGATACTGCCCAGTTAAATAACAAACAAACTGTCAGGATGAGACCGAGCAAAATAGAATTGCCATAAGACCTGAATACCAAAACCAAAGTTACACAAAGCAAATTCAGTGTAATTAATATAAGTGCTGCTTGTAAATGTGTAAAACCGAGCCTTAACATACGATGATGAATATGTTTACGGTCAGCTTTAAACGGCGATACGCCGCTGTAAAGCCGGAGTATAAACACTCTTAAGGTATCAAATATTGGTCCTATTAAAATAGCTACGGACAAGGCAGGAGCCGAATAAACATCCGGTGATTTTACTGCCGTAAATTTATTCAATTCAATAAATTTAATGGCCATTACTGCCGAAATTAAGCCGATAAGCAGTGAGCCGGTATCGCCCATAAATATTTTTGCAGGGGTAATATTAAACTTCAGGAATCCTACCAATGCACCTGCCATAGCCAGCGATACTGCCGCAAGCTCATATTGATGCATATAGATAAATAAACCGGCAAAGCATCCGTTGGCCACTACGCCGGTAGCTCCGGCCAGGCTATCAATACCATCTATCAGGTTAAATGCATTTACAATCAGGATAATTGTAAGTACGGTTAAAGCAACACTTGGCCAATATGGAAGGTTACCGATGCCAAAAACCCCATACATGCTGGTGAGGCGAATGTCGCCCATAACAACCAGTATCAATGCTGCGAGGAACTGTATAAAAAACTTTGTACGCGAGTTGACACCCGAAAGATCGTCCTTTAACCCCATTGCAAATAACATAATACATGCCGTAAGCAGGTAGTTTATTGGCAATGACTTATCTGTCATGCTAAACAATAAAGAGGTTATGGTAAAACTAACGAATATTGCCACGCCGCCCAGGCGGGGAATGCCGTGATCGTGTTGTTTTCTGAAGTGACCTAAGTCATCATACAAGTGTCTTGCTCGTGCCACGTGAAGAATGGATGGTATTGCAATAACTGTGATGAGTATAGAAAAAACTACTATCGTAATATAATACACTAAGTGATATGAATGTAAATATTCCGTCATTGAGATTAAGAAGTTATAGGTCGACCAGTTGCATTTAAAACTGGTGTCCAAATTAATAAAATTTCCGGTTGTCCTAAAAAAATTGTGCTATTTTACGTAGTGGTTTAAATAATATAGTCACCATTGGCAAAAAAATGTTATTATTTCTCATGGCTTTAAGGTCAAAACGCATAGCTTGTACGCGGTTACTTAAGCTTTTGTTACTTACACCTCCAACTACCATCTTTATAAGCACCATATTCAAATAATATGCACTTATATCGTTCAGATGAATAAACCTTAGCATCAACTCGTAATCACCTGCGCTCCCGTAATCTAATTTGTAAACGCCCAGCTTTTCGAATAGGCTTTTTTTGCAATAAAATGTAGGATGCGGGGGCATCCACCCCCAATTAAACATACCTTTACTATACTTTCCTGAGCGCCATTTGCGGACAATCTTGTCGTTAATATCTATGTAATCAAGGTTGCCATATAATATCGCAGTATCCTGTTCGGCAAATACCTTTGCTATGTTATACAACACATCATTATCCGCAAAGTAATCGTCTGCATTAATTGTGCCAATAACGTCTCCGGTGGCCAATGCGATACCCTTGTTCATAGCATCGTAAATACCTTTATCGGGTTCGGATATAAAACCGTCAATTTTCTCCCTATAATTTTCAATAATCTCACGGGTACCGTCTGTCGACCCCCCATCGACAATAATGTATTCGATATTTTTAAAATTTTGCCCCAATACGGAATTTATGCTACGCTCTATGGTATTTTGGGCATTATACACCACAGTTATTATTGAAATTTTTGGGCCCTGCATTTATGGAAAAAATACACTTTTAAAATAATCAAATAATGGTACTTTTGGAATTGCTGCGCAATATTAAGCAATAATGCAGTTTCAGTGTATATGCGATTTTGTACAACCCTAATTATTACAGTTTTTATTTCCCTGACAGTTACCCTAAGCTCATGTTCCTGGAAGCAACAGCAGCTACTATTTAAGGAGCGCGGTACCAATCCCGACAGTGCCCGGATTAGCATGACAAACAGTGGTAATGGCACAAGCGACTATCAGATACGCTCACAAGACATTCTCCAAATAAGGAACCTGCAAAATTTAAGATACATTGTAGAAGAAACCCCCGCGACGTCGGTAAGCAACAGTAATAATACTACAATATCATCACAGGGACAAACCTACCAGGTTGAAGATGATGGAACAGTTGCCTTACCCGTAATAGGCCGCGTTCATGTATCCGGGCTGACCAGGGCCGAGGCAATGAAACTGATTGAGGATATTTATCGTAAAGATGTACTTAAGGACCCTATTATTGATCTGAAAATAATTAACCTCAAGGTTACCCTGCTCGGAGAAATAAAAACACAGGGTAATTTTCCATTGGTTAAGGATAAAACAAATTTGATTGAAATGCTGGGTGAAGCCGGGGGACTTACAGACAGAGCTAATGAAAAAAACATCAAGATTATAAGGGGTGACCCGAAAAATCCGCAGATCACTGAAGTAGATTTAAGCAAAACCGGCACGCTGGCTGATCCTAGACTAATACTTCAGAACAACGATATCATTTACATCGCGCAGAATAAACGTGCAGTTAAGAACGACCAGTTGCAAAATATAAACACCACTTTACAGCCGGCGCTCATTATTCTAAATACCGCCCTGATTATTTATACGCTTATTCATCGCTAAATGGAAGAGACTGAGAAGATAGCAAGAAAACTACCCCATCAGGAAATTGATTATTTTAAGATCGGAAAAATACTATTAAGCCGGTGGTATTGGATAGCCGGATCTGTTATCATATGTATGATCATTTCATACACCTATTTGTGGTATTCAGTCAAAACATATGCAACCTCGGGCACCCTTAAAATCGAAGAAAAGAAATCGGAATTTGCTGACCTGGTAAGTATAATAAATAATAATGACCGTGGCCCGTCAAAAATACAGAGTGAAATTTTTGTGCTTCAAAGCCGTACACTAATCTTAGATGCGATAAAGGATATTGATTACAGAATAAGTTTTTATATATCCGGCCGTGCGCGTACTACCGATGTTTACCCTCAAAAATTACTGGATATTCAACTGGTAAAATTCGATAGCCTTAATTTCTATCGTGCCCCGATTACCTACCAGCCCATCAATAAAAACTCTTTTAAGCTTAGCTATAAAGAAGGTGGTAAGGACATTCAGAAGATATTTAATTACGATCAGCCAATAAGTGTTGACAATACAGCATTTAGCATAAAATACCCCGGCGAAATGCCCAGGGTATCCAACTTCATTTTTAAATTTAATGTACCCGAGGATTTTGTGGGAAGGGTCAGGTCGGGTCTTCATGCAAGTGAAATGATAAAAAATTCTAATATCATCTCGTTGCAGGAAACTGATACAAACCCGCAGTTTGCCGCGGATATTCTCAATTCGTTGATGAAGGAGTATCTTAATTACGATAAAACTCAGAAAACCCAATCGGCCACCCAGATTATACGATTTATTGATGATCAGTTGGAGTCTCTTTCGAACCAGGTAAAGGGGTCGGAAAAACAAATAGAAAAATACAAGCAAAACTCCAATATTATGGATATCGGTTCGGCAACCGAACTACAGCTTGGTAAAATAAAAGATCTTGAAACCCAGCGATCCCTGCTAAAAATTCAGATGATTGCTATTAACCAGTTAAAAGAACAAATCACCAAAGAGAAAGATGATATCAATCTCAATTTAAACCTTGAAGGCAATATTGATCAATTGCTTGCCGGACTGATAGTAAATCTGAATAATTTGCTGGTTGAAAAAAACACGCTGCTAAAAACTTATAACGCCAATTCGCAAACTATTAAGGATATAAATCAGCAGATCCTGGTGCTTAAAAATGCGGCTTTAGATAATATTAATGCCACAATTACACGCATAAATAAAAATATTGAATATCTGGAAGGTCAGATTGCCCAGGTAAATCAAAAAATCTCTTCTTTACCTGCGGCCGAAAGGGATTTGATAAGCCTGAAGCGTGATTTTGATATTAACGATAAGGTATACTCGTTCTTATCCGAAAAAAGACTTGATGCGCAGATCAGCCGTTCGGCGATATTAGCCGGGGCCACAATAATTGAACTTGCGCAACCTAATTTTTCACCGATTTCTCCCGATACTCATACTATTCACCGCACGGCAATCATCATAGGTCTTGCTATTGGTTTAGGTATGATCGTATTGATCAGGATACTTAACCCGTACATATATGATAAGGAAACTGTGGAAAGCCTGACCACAATACCTATCATCGGAATAATTAGAAAATTCCCTGAGGCAATTGATGAAAATAACACACAAATACTGGCTATTAGCCGGCCCAAGTCTATTTTTGCCGAGTCTGTAAGATCCGTACGTACCAATTTGAGTTTTATAGCATCGGAAAAGAAGAGTAAAGTAATCTGTATCACATCCGAAGTAGCGGGCGAAGGAAAATCATTTATTGCTGTTAACTTGTCAAGCACGCTGTCTCTCATTGATAAGAAAATTGTACTTATTGCAGCAGATTTACGTCGTTCCCGCCTTCACAAAACCTTCCACGTTTCAAATGACAAGGGGCTAAGCAATTACCTGGCTAATCAGTGTGAATTGGATGATATTATCATTGAAAACATTCAGCCTAACCTGGACATTATTGTCTCAGGCCCGGTACCTCCTAACCCTTCTGAGTTGTTACATAGTTCAAGAATGAAAACATTAATGAACGACCTGAAAAAGAGGTATGATATCATCATGGTGGACACAGCGCCTATCGGGTTGGTCTCTGATGCTATTCCGCTGATCAGGATGAGTGATATCAATATCTTTGTTATTCGTTCAGGCAAGTCAAAATTCTATGCAGCCACAGTTCCGCAACGAATTGCCAATGAATATCATCTGGATAATACTGTTATTATATTAAACGCCTTTTCGGAAGATCTTTTACATTCAAGATATTATACAACCAAGTTTACAAGCGAATATCATGGCACACATTATTACTACTATTCTGACTATAGTGGCTATGAGGGTTCAGACTACTATATCGACAAGAAAGAGTATAAGTGGTGGGATATTAGACGCTGGATAAAATAGTACTCGGAATTAACACATGGATATAAGGTCTAAAACCGAAATGTATAAATGGTATCCGGTTTATACATATCCGAAAGCAGAAAAAAAAGCGTATCAGGCTCTTGTAGATAAGGGCATTGAATCCTACCTCCCTTTAAGACGCCAGCTTAAACAATGGAGCGACAGAAAAAAGTGGGTAGACGAGCCCTTTATCAAATCTTATTTATTTGTACATGTCACCCAACAGGAACATACCGAAGTGCTGATGACGAAAGGCATAACCCGATTTATTTATTTCGGGGGAAAAATTGCATCGATGCCTGACAAACAAATAGAAGATCTTAAATTATTAATGACGAGCGCAGTTGAATTAGAAATTACTGAAGAAAACTTATTACCCGGAGAGAAAATAATATTGAAAGCAGGTCCGCTTAAAGGTATGATAGGCGAAATCATATCCTATCGCTCGCAGAAACAATTGGCCCTACGTCTTGAGAGCCTTGGATGTTCCGTAATTATACACGTTTCAGCTTCATTAATTGACAGATTTTAATACGGATCTGATATAGTAATTGGCATTTTTTTGATTTATTTTAATGTCACATTTTTCCAATTAAAAACGATTGTTTAAAATAAACAAATCGTTAAAAATCAATTAGTTACATATTTTACAATGTGACTTACGAGGCGAAGCTATGAACATACTCCTATTATCATCATGTGCCGGATTGCAGGAATAATATCAAATTCATCAGAAGAATTTGACAGGAACGAAAAAGTAAAGCGAATGTGCCAGCTACTGAAGCACGGCGGTCCTGATGATGAGGGCATTTTTAATGATACAGCGGCAGGAGTAACTTTTGGTCACAGGAGATTATCAATAATTGATCTTAGCCCAAAAGGACATCAGCCCATGACTGATGTGCAACAAAAGGTTTGGATAACTTTTAATGGGGAGATATATAATTACCTGGAATTAAAGAAGCAGCTATTTGGTCTGGGGGCCAGGTTTGCTTCAAATACAGATACCGAAGTGATCCTGTCGGCATATATCTTTTGGGGGATTGCCGCATTCTCAAAATTAAGGGGAATATTTGCTTTTGCCTTATATGATAAGGAAAAATCTTTAACCTACCTGGTTCGTGATAGCTCAGGTATTAAGCCGTTGTATTATTATGCCCAAAACGGGCAACTTTGTTTTGCATCAGAGGTGAAAGCACTGAAAGAAGCAGGACTGGCGAGCGAACCGGACCCTGACTGGCAAATAAGATTTTTAGCATATGGGCACATTCCTGAGCCATACACTACCTTAAAGAATGTCCGGAGTTTACCCAAAGGTGAATTTTTGTGCTGGAATCATAAAAAAGGCACTTGTAATATCCATTCTTATCATATAATTCGCGACAAAGCCTATATTGATAATGTTGATCAGGCAAAGGAAGCAATAAAGACAACTCTGGGCTATGCTGTAAACAGGCAGCTTATAGCAGACGCTCCAATTGGCGTATTTCTGAGTGGTGGTATTGATTCAAGTTTAATAACACTACTCGCCAGTAGAGAAAAGAAGGCTCAGCTTAAAACAATCTCGATCTATTTTAATGAAAAGGCGTATGATGAGAGTATGTACCAAAGCCTGATATTAAAACAGATTGACGGTGAAAAATTTACTCACCTGGTAAAACAAAGTGATTTTGAAGGTTTTTTGCCCCAGATAATTGATGATATGGACCTGCCTACCACAGATGGTATCAACAGTTGGTGCATTAGTAAATTTGCACACGATGACGGACTAAAAGCTGTACTGTCAGGCTTGGGTGCCGACGAGTTATTTGGGGGATATCCCTCATTTAACCGAATTCGTTATATCAAATCAGCAAAAAAATATCCTGTTTCATTATTTAAGCTAGCAAACTATTCTGCTTTTGATGCTTATAAAAAGATAGCTTTTTTAACCTATAATCATCCTATTGCTGATTATTTATTCCTTAGGGGGCTTTACTCTCCCGCTGATATTTCCCAAATACTGGATGCTGATATCACGGAAGTTGAAGATGTATTATTCGCTAACAGGCAGTTGCCATATATCGATAATTATAATGAACAGGATGCAGCCTGGTTTGAAATAAACCTATATATGCAAAACCAGCTATTGCGGGATACGGATGTAATGGGCATGAGTCATGGATTAGAAGTAAGGGTGCCCTTTTTGGATGAAGATTTTGTTAAGCTGACTGAAAGTATTGATTCCCGGATCAGATTTGATAAGACCCGTCCGAAAAAATTATTGATTGACAGTTTTACCGATATCCTCCCTGAACAGATCTGGAACAGAACAAAAATGGGATTTACGTTCCCCCTCCAGGACTGGATGAGAGAAAACCAAGAGATCACTAATGACAGTTTATACAGAGGAAGGAAATCAAAAAATATTATAAAGGCTTTTAAAAACAATAACGTACACTGGTCAAAAGCGTTCGCGTTGTTCCAAATACAGATGCATGCCTAAAAATATTTTTTTATTTAGCCTGCAAACTTTTAGCACTACTGGCGGGATTCAGAAGATGACCCGAACATTTGCTCATTCCTTATTTCATATTTCAAAAAAGGAGAATTGGAATTTTAGGCTCTTTTCGTTGTATGATACACGCTACGATTTAATGAGCCAGTATTTGCCTGCAAAAAATTATACCGGTTTTAATAATAACCGGCTTGCACTGGGTTTAGCATCTATCAAAGAAGCCTCAAAAGCAGATATTGTCATATTAAACCATATAAATCTTTCTCTTATTGGTATCGCCATTAAGCTAATCAACCCTAAATGCAAAGTATTATTGATAGCACATGGCATAGAAGTGTGGCGCCCGCTTAGTTTTATAAAGAAAACTTTTTTGAAGAGATATTGCAGTAAAATCATTTGTGTAAGTAATTTTACTAAAAAACAAATGATGATCCGTCATCAGGCTGATCCGGATAAATGTATAGTGCTTAATAATGCGGTGGATCCGTTTATAAAACTGCCTGATACATTTGAAAAACCCGAGTACCTGCTAAACAGATATGGTCTCAGCTCTTCAAACCAGATAATTTTTACGCTTACAAGATTAGCATCATCTGAACAATATAAGGGGTATGAACAGGTAATAAAAGCAATTGGCCACTTAAAACAGGCATTCCCCCATATTAAATATATTCTTTCAGGACAATATGATTCGACTGAGGAGATAAGGATCAGGAACCTGATAGACAAATATGCAGTAAACAATGAAGTAATACTAACCGGTTTTTTGAATGACAATGAATTAACCGATCATTTTTTACTTGCCGACCTTTTTGTTTTGCCAAGTAAAAAAGAAGGTTTCGGGATTGTGTTTGTTGAAGCCCTTGCCTGTGGTTTACCCGTAATTTGCGGGAACGCTGACGGAAGCACCGATGCCATTAAAGACGGGCGTTTGGGTACATCTATAAATGTAGATGATTTGAGCGAATTGCAGGATACCATTATCAACTACTTAAATAAGCCTTTGACACTCGAAAAAAGGCAAAATTTACAGAACGAATGCCTGCTTTATTTTGACGAAAGACATTACAGAGAAAATTTACAAAAATTATTAAATGATGAGCAGGGTGCCTGAAGAAGACTGGGACATAACAATAACCCCCAAAAGTAGCTTATTTGATCTGCGTATTAAAGATACCTGGCATTATCGCGATTTGTTATTACTACTGGTAAGGCGCGATTTTGTGGCATTTTATAAGCAAACTATACTTGGTCCTATCTGGTTTTTTTTGCAGCCGGTTATAACCATTTTAATTTATAACCTTGTTTTTAACAACCTGGCTAATATACCTACAGATAGTATCCCCGCTCCTCTTTTTTACCTGGCGGGAACCATCATGTGGAACTATTTTTCTGACTGTCTTACCAAAACATCCACTGTTTTTAAAGATAACGCGGCTATGCTCGGTAAAGTCTATTTTCCAAGGCTGATTATGCCGTTGAGTATTGTACTATCTAACCTGGTACGGTTTGCTGTGCAGTTTACTCTGTTTTTGATCCTGACATTTTTTTACTGGACCAAGGGTTTTTCTATCGCCCCCAATTCGGCGGCATTTCTCTTCCCGGTATTAATTCTGCTGATAGCGGCACTTGGTTTAGGTTTAGGGATGGTTATATCTGCGGTAACAACAAAATATCGCGACCTGGCATTTGTAGTGACATTTGGGGTACCACTATTAATGTATACCACTACTGTTATTTATCCGCTTTCAGAAGCCGTTAAAAAGTATCCGGCGTACAGCTGGATAATTAAATATAACCCCATAACGCCAGTGATTGAAACCCTGCGATATGGATTTTTAGGCAAAGGCACTTTTAGCTGGGGATTATTGGGTTACAGCGCCGGTATAACCACCATTATACTGTTGTTAGGAATTATCATTTTTAATAAAGTTGAAAGAACATTTGTTGATACCGTATAATGGCTAAAGCAATCGTAGTAGAAAAATTATCAAAGGCGTATCAACTGGGTGATTTTGGCACCGGCACTATATCGCGCGACCTTGAACGTTTTTGGGCAAGGGTGCGTGGTAAGGAAGATCCCTTTTTAAAAATCGGCGAAGTAAACGACCGCACCACAAAGGGCGGAAGCGATATTGTATGGAGCCTGAATGACCTGAACTTTGACGTTGAGCAAGGCGACGCAGTAGGGATAATAGGCCGTAATGGCGCTGGCAAAAGTACATTGCTTAAAATATTGAGCAGGGTAACCTCACCTACCACTGGCTCGGTTAAAATTAAAGGACGTATAGCAAGTTTGCTCGAAGTTGGAACCGGCTTTCACCCCGAACTTACAGGGAAAGAGAACATCTATTTAAACGGTGCAATATTGGGCATGCGCAAAGCAGAAATAAAAAGGAAGTTTGATGAAATTGTAAGTTTTGCAGGTGTGGAGCGTTATGTGGACACTCCGGTAAAACGCTATTCGTCGGGCATGTATGTACGTTTAGCATTTGCAGTTGCGGCACACCTTGAATCAGAAATATTGATAGTGGATGAGGTTTTGGCTGTGGGAGACGCAGAATTTCAGAAAAAATGTATCGGTAAAATGGGCGACGTAAGCCGTGGTGAAGGGCGGACAATCTTGTTTGTTAGTCATAATATGGATTCGGTACGCTCACTATGCAATAAAGGGCTGGTACTAAATAACGGCGAGATCATATTTAATGGGGATGTTAACGAGGCCGTACAAACTTATTCTATAAAGCGGTTCAAATCTTCAACTACAACTACCGGAAATATACCACTGAGTGACAGCACAGTAATACAGCTTTTCCAGATTGATAACCTTCCGGCTGTTACACATAAGGATTTGGAGTTTACATTAATTATTAAAAGCAGCGAGATTAACACTACTTCATCCCTGGTGTTGTTGATTTTAGACGAATATGAACAAAGATTGGCGGTTGCCGACCTGCGCAACAGTGATCTTTTTAGAATATCAAGTACCCAAAATACATATGAGGTAAAGGGTAAACTAAAGCATTTACCTTTTCTACCGGGGATTTACCAGTTTGGGTTATATATTCAATCACATGCAGTGTCCGGAAACTTTTATAACCTTTTACAATTTGAAGTATTACAAAAACCGCGGGAAGAAGATATCCTTCCCTATGACTTATCTGTTCGCGGTAAGATAGAGATCGACCATACCTTTGTTATTAAATAAAATGTTACTCCATACCACAATTAAGATTAATGCTTAACGCTATCAAAAGAGCAATCAAACTAACTATTGCAAAAAATTATTGGAATCTGAAGGGCAACTTTAAATACTATAATCGTATAGTATACTTCCCTAAAAATAGTGTGATTTTTAAAAGAGCAGTGGATGAAGGAATTTATGAACGTGACATCGTTGCTACAATAATATCATTGATTAAACCCGATACCGAAGTTTTTGATATTGGCGCTAATATCGGCCTAATGGCGATCCCAATGCTTGTAAGTAATAAAACCATAAAAGTAATATCGGTAGAAGCTTCCCCTAATAGTCTGCCCTTTTTAAAGAAAACGAATAGTACCAGTGTTGACAGAGACCGGTGGACCATTATTGATAAAGCTGTCGCCGAAAAAGAAGGGAGTATTCACTTCAATGTTGCCAATAGTAAGGACGGGGCTTATGATAGTATAGGTGACACCAAAAGAGTTTCTTTTAAAAACACCATCGAAATAGAATGCACTACCATTGATCGCATATGGCAAGCCAGAAACAAACCGAATGTTTCTTTTATCAAATCAGATATTGAAGGTGCAGATCTGCTTGCGTTAAAAGGAGGGTTAGAATGTATCAAACAATGCCGGCCAGGGATTCTGATTGAATGGAACCTTACAAACATTAAAGGTTTTGAACTGAAAAATAAAGACTTGTTTGATTTTGTTCAATCAATAAATTACGAACTGTATTCTTTACCTAATTTAAACAAATTAAGCAGTCTGAATGATTTAGAACTACACAGTAACTTCACAGAAAATTTCCTATTAACCCCGCAATAGAAATGCAGCAAGTTAATCTATCCTATATCATCGCTACACGTAACCGCCTTGATTTCATCAAAATCACTTTGGGGAAACTATTACGTGAATTACAATCTGATGAAGAGATAGTAGTTGTTGACGGCGCCAGTACGGATGGTTCAAAAGAATATCTGCAAGAGCTTTTTGAAAAAGGTATAATACATCAATACATTTCGGAGGCCGATAAAAATCAAGCTCACGGTTGGAACAAAGCCATGTTGATGGCACGTGGTATATTGATAAAGAAAATAATTGATGATGACGTTTTTTGCTATAAAGCTATTCGGGCCTGCAAAGAACACATGTTGCAAAATCCACAGGTGGATGTAGTAATCTCCAACGATTTGAGCAGTACAATTACCCGTCACAAAAAAATAAACAAGCTTTCCAGAATGCCTCAGTTTGAAAGATGGAAAGAAGGACTGGTACCTTCCTTTACTTTCGGCGATGTACATATGCTTATCAGACGGGATTCTTTAGCGTGGATCGGGCTTTATAATACCTCATACGTAATGATGGATTGGGAATATTCTTTGCGTATAAGTTACCTGAAGTCTAACATTGCCTATTATACCGGCTATAACGCGCTAAGCGTGGGACATCCGCAAAGTGTTACAGCAACCAGGAATATTTCGTTACTGAATGCCCAAGCCCAAAGGGCTGAATCTTTTTATGAATATGCTGGTGATCAGGCTGAGATCAGCAACTGGTCGAAAGTAAAAATACTGGTAGGCAAAACGCTGAATTATGATAAAAATAAGCCGCAAAATGACGATCGTAACGACCAGCAAACAGTTGGTATGGATACGATATATGAGCGTTTTTATGCCCATTTATCAAAGGAAAATGAGTCCGGGGATTTTTCCTTCATACCGTGTAATCCTTTATAATCTTTGAAGAAAATTAAAATAAAATTTCAGAATGGAATAAATTATGAAATTGCTACCCGCGCCATTCTGAACGAAGTTTTAGAGGATTTTATCTTTGAGGAAAGCGAGGATCCCGATTTTATTTTCTTCGGCCCTTATGGTATGGACATCCCCCCTCCCGGTCCATACGTACGCATCGGCTATTTTTGTGAAAATATTAATCCTGATCTTTCTATCTGCGATTGGGCATTTGGTATTCCGAGAGAAGAAGACATTGGCGACCCCCGGTACAAAAGAATCCAATGGCATGACCTTAATCCAATAAAACTGGTAAAACCATCGGGTTATGATGCTGAAAAAATAGCAGGTAGTAAAAAGTATTTCTGCAATTTTTTGTATTCGCACCCAGTGCCATATCGCGAAGAATTTTTCAGACAATTATCTAAATATAAAAAGGTTGACGCACCCGGAAAATCAATGAATAACATGGCTGGCATCAACGACCGGTATGAGGGAGATAAATGGGAAGTAAAAAAACAGTTTCTTGGCGACTATAAGTTCACTATTGCATTTGAAAACTACGTTTACCCCGGTTATCAAACAGAGAAACTATTCGATGCTATGCAAGTTGATAGTATCCCGATTTATTGCGGTGATCCCTTCATTGGCAAAATATTTAATACTGCCAGTTTTATCAATACTTCCGATTATATCACTACAAACAACTCTGCCTGGGTTAATTGGCTTGAAAAAAACAGTCAGCTTAATTTTAAAGACATACTACCTTCTTACTACTCCGGAGCAACTTACCGGCTTAAAAGAAAATTTAAATCAATAGGGCGCGAGTTGAAAATGCGGTATCAACTTCAAAAGATTGATTTTTCTCCCCTGGTAGAACGGATTATTGAACTGGATCAGGATGATGAAAAGTATATCAATATGCTGAAACAACCCTGGTTTATTAATAATATCCCGCCTTTAAACGTTTCTCTTAAAAGCAGGTGGACAGAGATATTTAATCAGGGCATCAAAAAAGCAGTTGGCTGTGAATAGGTATACCTTTCACTTGAACAATTATGACAATAAGCAACCCTGGTAAGCATCTTACATCAATTGATATTGCGAGAGCGATAGCTGCCTTAGGTGTATTCGCTTACCATCAATATTGGGGAGCCTCACTGGCGAAATATTCGGGTATCGGGTTGCTTAGAAAAATCGATGCTTTTGGCTCTTTATACGCGGTTCCACTATTTTTTTTAATAAGTGGATATTGTATTCATTTATCGAACATCAAATATTTAAAAGCTGACCAGCCGCTACCACTAAAAGATTACTATAAACGCCGGTTGTTCAGGATATATCCTGCCTATTTTATAGCAGTGTTATTTAGCCTGGCTATGTTTGATGTTAAAATGCAACATTTTTTTCTTCTCAAAAAAAACCTTCTGGCACACTTATTATTAATTCATGGTTTTACAAGCAAGTATTTTCTAGGTTTAAATGTCGCTTTATGGACCATTGGGGTTGAAGTGGCATTGTACGCATTGTATCCGATTTTTTATTACCTGCGTTTCAAGTTTTCTTTAAATTTTGCTCTTGTATTTACACTTTTAATCTCGTGTATAAGCACGGCTTATTTTTTATTTAATGGCAATATTGGATGGTTTCAGCTCTACTTCTTTACAAACCTGTGGTTTGTATGGTGCTGCGGTGCGTTCCTGGCTGATAAAAGGAACTTCAATGAGAGCGCCCTTAAAAAGCCTGTTTATAAAATAATTTACGCTATAATCTTACTTATTTTTCTTTACTTCCAAATATTTAATTCAGAGCTTACAATCATTGATTATCAGTTTAGAATATTGTTTTGGACAGCGCCACTGTTGTATTTGCTGAGCAAAGAAAAATGGCTCTCACAGCAAAAATCAATAGTTATTAGGCTACTTACTGTTATAGGAGTATCAAGCTATTCGCTATATCTTTTACATGAACCGTTAATAGCCTTAAAAAACATTTGCGTTAAAGCGTATTTGCCGGTTTCGCTTCACAACACAGGTATGGTACTGGGATTTCTTATTATTCCGGTAATAACCTGGTACAGTTATAAATTTTTTGAAAAGCCGTTCATGGCAAAAAAAGTAAAAGTTACGAATGTCTGAGCCTTTAGTTTCCATTATTATTCCGCTTTATAATTCTGAGAAATATATTGGGCAAACTATCCGGTCTGCCTTAGACCAAACCTGGGCAAACAAAGAGATTATTATAGTTGATGACGGGTCAAGGGATAACTCTTTAGCTATCGCAAAAGGCTTTGAGTGCGAAAATGTAAAAGTATTTGCTCAAAAAAATAAAGGCGCAAGTGCCGCGCGTAATAAAGGGCTGACAGAAGCCAAAGGTGACTATATACAGTTTTTGGATGCAGACGATTTATTGTCCCAAAATAAAATTGCGGCACAAATAAAATGTCTAAGTGGTTCACGGGATCATTTAGCAGTTTGTAGCACAATCAATTTTAAAGAAAGCGTTGATTTCAACTATATTCCTGGTGCCAGGGCGTGGTACAGCGTTGGATCAGATGATCCTGTAGATTTTTTATTGAAACTTAATGCCGGACCGGAAGTAATGCCCGGTTATGGTGGTATGATACAGCCAAACGCATGGTTGACACCAAGAAATATTATTGAAAAAGCCGGCCCATGGAATGAATTCAGATGCCCGGATGATGATGGGGAGTTTTTTTGCCGGGTTATCCTTGCTTCAAAGGGGATTATATACGCTATGGACGGCCTTAATTATTACCGCCAGTACACCAATTCCACTTCACTTTCGGCACAAAAAACCAAAGAAGCTTTTGAAAATATTTACCTTGCTATTGAACTAAAATATAAGCACATAAAGGAACATACCGACAACCCCATCCTTGATAAAATATTTGCGCGGCACTATTGGTGGACCGGCATTTTAGCCTATCCCCAATACAAGCAACTGTCGAAACTTTGCACTCAAAAAGCTATTCAGCTGGGATATAGCGGACAACCGTATACAGGTGGGCCATCAGGCCATCTATTAACAAAATATTTCGGATGGAAAATTGCGCGTATCATGAGTCACTATAAAAACTCAGGCATGATCTCGCGCTATATTAAAACAATAAAACTGAACACTAAAAAAACCGGATGATACCATTTAACAAGCCTCACTTTACAGGTAACGAAATAAAATATATTGCCGATGCCATGTCAAGGGGAAAAACCGCTGGCGATGGTTACTACACTAAAGCCTGCCAAAGTTTTTTGTGTGAGAAATATGGTTTTGCCAAAACATTCCTCACTACATCCTGCACCGATGCTTTAGAATTAGCGGCGCTGTTAATAGATATTAAACCAGGCGACGAAGTTATTATGCCCTCATATACATTTGTTTCGATGGCGAATGCTTTTTTGCTCAGGGGCGCCAAAATTATTTTTGCTGATAGTAATGCCAGCAATCCAAATGTTGATGCTGATGAAGTTGAAGCATTAATAACGGCGCAAACCAAAGCCATTGTAGTTGTGCATTATGCCGGTATTGCGTGCGACATGGATAAATTGAAGGCATTGGCCGATAAGAATTCTATATTCCTGATAGAAGATGCGGCACAGGCTATTGATAGTTATTATAATGGCCGGCCGTTGGGCGGTATCGGGCATCTGGCCGCGTTCTCATTCCATGAAACAAAAAATATAAGCTGCGGCGAAGGTGGTGTGCTGGTTATCAATGATGAAAGATTTATAAAACGGGCCGAGATCATCAGGGAAAAAGGCACCAACAGATCAGCATTTTTCAGAGGTGAGGTTGATAAATACAACTGGGTGGATATCGGATCGTCATTTTTGCCATCGGACATCTTGGCAGCAGTGCTGTATGCGCAATTAGAGAGCTTGGAAGAAATTCAAAACAGAAGAAAACAGATCTGGAACTTCTACTATAATAGCCTGAAATACCTGGAAGAAGCCGGGCTTGTAAAGTTTCCTCAATTACCTGCATACGCTACCAATAACGGTCACATATTTTATATGATTTTTGATAGTCTCGAAAAGCGCACAGCCTATATCGACCATATGAAAGCCAATGGCGTACAAACTGTATTTCATTATATAGCATTGCATTCAAGCCCTCATTATAAGGATAAACATGATGACAGGGAGCTACCAATGGTAGAAGTATACCAGGATTGCCTGGTGCGGCTACCGCTTTTCTATGATCTCGAAGATCAGGACGTCGAAAAAGTCATTGCTTTAACCCGTCAGTTTTTTGCATAATCAATTTCCGTTAGTTTGAATTTTCTTTTTAAAGTAAAATCTAAAATTGGCCGTTTGGTGCGAAGATTTACCTTCTCACCCATTAAATATTGGGAAGAAAGGGCAAAAAACTACGGCGAGCTTTCTGTCTTAAATCTTAGCCTGAACGAGGATGAAATTAAGTCGCTGAAGGAATTTCAGGCTAGTACTATTTTCCCGTTCTTAAAAAGGGAACTGACCGGCGAAGAACATAAATTGCTTGATTTTGGTTGTGGTCCGGGGAGATTGAGTGTCGAACTTTCCGAGTTAACGAAGTGTGAAGTATTGGGAGTTGATCCTATCGAACATTTGTTGGAACTGGCCCCTTTTCATCCTGATGTTTCTTACCAAAAAACAGATAAAAATATTATCCCTGCACCGGATAATACATTCGATATCATATGGATCAGTTTTGTTTTAGGCGGAATAGTTAACAAGCGGGACTTTAATAAAACATTAAAAGAACTGGATCGTGTGCTGAACAAAAATGGCTTGTTGTTTTTAGTCGAAAATACTTCTGATCAGAAAAACGCCTTGCATTGGAAATATTATACCAAAGATCATTATATCAGGCTATTCCAACATCTTAATTTAGTTCATGTACATGACTTCATTCATGGGAACGAACAATTTTCAATTTTCACAGGTAGAAAAACCTTGATTTAACGAAGCAGCTGACTTCTAAGCATGATAAAAGATAGTAAAACAAATTCCCCGGGGTTCAAATCAGTCCTGGTAAAAGCCTTAGGCAAAAACCCGATCAACGGAATCCTTTTCCGGTTATTTAAACGGCGTATATCATTTAATCACATAACTATACGGGTAATATCCTTTTTGCTCAGGCAGCGTATTCCATTTCATGATACCGTTATCAATGTATCCGACAGGAGCATTACGCCTATGGTAAAGTCGCTGCTTTACTACCAGGTTTATGAGGATAAGGAAGTAGCTTTTGCCATGAAGTATATCGATCCAGAGGATGATGTAATTGAGCTGGGGTCAAGTATCGGCGTAATGGGGTGCATTATATCCCGCAGGCAAACAACCGGCAAGTATATTTCTGTAGAAGCGGACCCGTCCCTGATGAAGATCAACCGTAAAAACATCGAATTTAACAGGAAAACAGATTTCGTGCTCATCAATAAAGCGGTAGACTATTCTAGTAAAACAGTTTCTTTCTCGACAAGCAAAAGTAATTTGACAGGCAAGGTTCAGGCAGACGGTTCGGGTGATTCGACCATCGCCGTTGAGACGACTACTTTGATTGAGCTTTGCAGCACTTACAACCTTAAGGACTTTGTTTTAGTAAGCGATATAGAAGGCGCCGAAGTCACGATATTACTTAATGATAAAAGCTCCCTGGATAGTTGCAGCAAAATGATCATCGAATTGCACGACACGGAATATAACAATAAGACCTACATGGTACCGGATATAGTAAATCTGATAACCAATTGCGGATTTAACGTGACTGATCAGGAAAGAAATGTCTATGTTTTCACAAAGCCTGAAAGGAATAGTTAGTTGTTCATAGGCAGAATGCGGGTCCTTCATTTTACAGAATCCTTTTCACAGCCAACTGAAACCTTTATAAAAAGGTATGTTGAAAAGAGCTTGCAATTTGCTGAAGTAGGAGTTGCCTCCTATCATCTTCAGAACATTGATGATGAATTGAAAAGAAAGCTAAATCTTTTCGAAATTACTAACAGGTTATACACCCGCAAGAGCATTGCAGGGGCCACCAGGTATATTTATGAGAATTTATCAGGAATGCGATTATGGTATCAACAGTTAGATAAAGCCATCAAATCATTTAAGCCCGACATCATTCATTGTCATTTTGGAAATGCTGGTATAGCGATGATGAATTTTTGCAATAAATTCAAAATAGCTACGCCATACGTTACTTCTTTTTACGGATATGATATTTCTTCATTACCTGTAACCGATAAACGTTACCGTCGTAATTTGGACAAGCTCTGGACCAAAGCCCCGGCTTTTTTTGCCGAAGGCCCCGAGCTGGCAAAAAAAGGTATAGCACTTGGATGTGAACCTTCCAAATGGTTTATTAATCCTTTGCTTATACCTGTTGAAGATTACCCTGTAAAACAGCAATACCGCAACACAGCAGAGCCGGTAAGGTTTTTATTTGTAGGCAGGTTCATTGAAAAAAAAGGGCTCCATTTATTTTTAAAAGCCATTGGACAGCTAAAGCAAAGTCTTACTGATTTCACAATTGATATTGTTGGCTCCGGGCCATATAAAGAACAGTACGATGAGATAATTTCTGAAAATAATCTCACGGACCACGTAAAATGGTTAGGGATCTTAAAACACCACGAAATCATCAATATGATGAAAGATTATGATTTCCTGGTACATCCTTCGCTAACTGCGAAAGATAACGATTCAGAGGGTGGCGCCCCGACAATAATAATAGAGGCTCAGGCAGTCGGTTTGCCGGTAATAACATCAGACCATGCCGATATACCCTATGTAATGGGCTATTATGATTTTATGGCAAAAGAGAATGATATTTTTTCTCTTACCGTTAACCTCAAAAATATTATAGAATGCAAAGACATTCAGGACATCGCAAAAAAAGGAACCGAAAAAGCCTTGTATCAGCATGGGCTAATACAAAATGATCTTTACGAAAGTAATCTGAGAAAAATTATAGCAAAATCTTGATGTTTGGAATTATTACCATAGCTCAGGGTCAAAAAAGATATATTGATATGGCAAAAATGCTGGCTGTATCATTAACAATTTCTAACCCCGCTATAAAACGTGCTGTGATTTCTGATGCGCCGCCGGCGGAATTTCAAGGATTATACGATATATACATCCCTTACAATGCAGCATATGGGAAAGGCTTATCCCAAAAACTTTACCTGGATAAGTACACCCCTTTTGAAGAGACACTTTTTATAGATTCTGATTGCCTGGTTCTAGATTCCTTGGATCAGGTAATGGAGGTGTGCCGAAAATATACTTTTGTCGTATATGGCGACCAGGTAAACTCGGGCGAGTGGGCAATGGATGTATCGGCCATGTGTAACAGATTCGGGCTACCGTCTATCCCGAGGTTCAATGGGGGGACTTATTATTTTACAAACAATGAAGTGGCCCACAATATTTTTGACCGGGCCCGGCAACTGAATGAAAAATATGATGAACTTGGTTTCGCAAAGTTCAGAGGCTCAATAAATGAGGAACCATTGATAGCGGTAGCTATGGCATTAAATAATGTGGAAGCTGTAGATGACAAAGGGACAGCTATGCGGACTCCAATAGGAATAAATGGTCCTTTTACTATTGACGTTTTGAATAAAAAGTGCGCATTTGAAAAAAGTGGGGAATTTGTTGAACCGGTGATCATTCATTTTGCAGGTTCATTTGCTGATGCATTTCATTATAAACGAGAAATAAAAAAATTAAAATTGGCCCGATCTGCACCTTTTTTAAATAAGCGATTGATTTCCATGGCAATAAATGCATGTTATAACATACCGTATGCAACACTTGTGTTTTTTAAACGTATTCTGAAAATCATTATTCGGGGAGAGAGGTTTGACTTCAATAACACTTTACCGGTATTTTCCAATTTATAATGGACGTCACGATAATAATCCCAACATATAACAGGGCTGAGTTTCTGCCTAAAGCAATTGAATCGTGTAAAAGCGCCCAATTGTCTGTACAAATAATTGTAGTTGACGATGGCAGCACCGATGGTACCTGGGCATTGCTGAACCAAATGGAGGGCATTGAGTTCTATAAACAGGAAAAATGGGGCAAACCATTTGCAGCGAACATGGCATTTAGCCACGCAAAAGGGAAATATGTAAAGTTTGTCGACTCGGACGATTGGCTCGAACCTGGTTCGCTGGAAAAGCAATATCATTTGGCTGAAGCGCAGAATGCGGATATTGTAGTATCTGGATACCGGTTGTATGAAGATGAAAAGCTAGTCCGGACACAAGACTGGATAGATTGCGACGATTTTATAGCGCAGAACCTGGGTGAATGCGATAGTTCATCGTATACCGCATTCCTGTTTAAAAAGGATTTCATAAATGACATTCCTCACCGTACTTCTTTTGCTTCCGCAAATTTCGCTTCAAGGGATGACCGTTGCTTTATACTGGAAGCCGCTTTGAAAAATCCCCGGGTTTCAGTTTTAAAGTCGCCTGCAATTTGTATACGCCAACATCAAAAAGGCCGCCTGCAAACGCAAAAAACTATAGCTTCAGCATGCATTCATTACCAGCACCTGTTGATCTATAAAAACATTATTAAATTACTGGCAGAGACCAATCGCCTGACACCAAGACGAGTGGACGCATCAATAAAAATACTGTGGCCACTTGCCCACTGGATAGCTAAAGATTTTTTGGCCGAAGGAGTGAAAGTTGCCGATTGGATATATGAGCTTAATCCTGATTTTAAAGTACCTGAGAAGGGTCTTGTAGGATGGCTGTATCAAAATACCAGTTTCAAAAGAACTGAGCAATTATTAAGAATCAGGCGCGCTATTTTCGATGTATTCCGATAACCCTATCAATTTATTTTACCAGGAACCAGACCCCGACAGGTGGTTCAAATATGACCGCTATCCGAGAAGGATTATCCGCAGGCTTATCAGAGGTAAGCAAAGGCCCGGAGGTGTGGGTATGGTTGCCATTAATCTAATGAAAGGTCTGGACAAAATAGGTGTCCCCTATCGCTTAAATGACTATGGATATATTAAGAAGCATCCTAAAGAAATAGCTTGCATTATAGGCAAACCACATGTTTTATTTGACCGGAATTGGGTGAATCCTATTTTATTTGGCGCGGGCGTTTACTCGCATCCTGTTGAACACCCTAAACTAATGACAGAATATCCCATGATAAAAAGAATGCTTGTGCCAGGTGAATGGATGCGCAGGATGTTTGAGCCTTATTATCATGACCAGGTTTCGGCGTGGCCGGTTGGGATCGATACGGATACATGGGCCCCTGATATTAAGGATGAACCCAGGTTTGATTTCCTGATCTACGATAAGGTACGCTGGGAACATGATAAGTATCAGGCAGACCTGATTGATCCGATATGCCGAACATTAGATTCGCGGCCGCTTACTTATCAATTTATCAGGTATGGGCATTATGCCCCTGATGAGTTAAAGGAGAAATTAAAATATTCCAAAAGCGTGATCTTTTTGTGCGAACACGAAACTCAGGGACTAGCTTACCAGCAAATACTTTCTACTGGCACACCTATTTTGGCATGGGACAGGGGTAATTACTGGCAGGATCCACAATATTATCCTGAAATAAAATATAGCCCGGTGAGTTCGGTACCCTATTGGGACGACCGTTGCGGAATAAAATTTACAGGGATCGAAGAATTTGAAAGTAAGCTGGATACTTTTCTCACCATTGTAAATACATTTCATCCAAGGGCATACATCCTGGAAAACCTGACGCTTGAAAAATGCGCCCAAAACTACCTGGATATTTATCATCAGGTTGAGGAAGAACTAGGATGAGAATATTACTGATTATGGACCCGGGCATCCCTGTCCCACCACCTCTGTATGGGGGTCATGAGCGACTGGTTTATCTTTTTGCTGAAGAATATATCAGGTTAGGGCATCCGGTAACTGTCCTGGCGGGCCCTGATTCACATTGCAGCGGGGAAACGGTTACCTTCGGGCAGAACGATCTTAACCGCTCAGGCAAACAAAAATTCAGGGAAGTACTATTTGCATGGAAATATTTACGGCAAAATAGAAACAAGTTTGACCTGGTTCACAATTTTGGTCGACTGATTTACCTTTTGCCTATTCTCAACCATCGGGTAAAAAAAATAATGACTTATGGTAGGCCTGTATCTCGCAAGGGCATAAAAATAGTTAATGCATTACCTAATCGTAATCTTCTCTTTACAGCCTGCAGCGATTACTGCGTATCAACGGGGAATGTTGCCGGTAACTGGAAGACCGTTTATAACGCTATTGATTTTAAGCAATATCAATTAAATGAAAAAGTGAGTCCTGATGCCCCCCTTATGTTTCTGGGCCGGCTTGACAAGATAAAAGGAGTACATACCGCCATCCGGATAGCAAAAGAAACAGGTAACAAGCTCATTATTGGTGGTAACATATCGCATACTGCAGACAATTATGAGTATTACAAGACCGAAATAGAGCCTCAAATTGATAATGAGCAAATAACTTATCTCGGGCCATTAAATGACACTGAAAAAAATAAATATCTTGGCCAGGCAAAGGCGTTACTATTTCCTATAGAGTGGGACGAGCCTTTTGGCATGGTGATGGTAGAAGCTATGGCCTGTGGTACTCCGGTTATAGCCTTTAATCGTGGTTCAGTGCCGGAAGTAGTTAATGCTGAAACCGGAGTAATTGTGAATAATTTCGATGAGATGGTAAGTGCTGTAAACTCTCTTCAGATTAAAAGAGAAATTTGCAGAGACAGCGCTTCAAGCCGGTTTGATGTTTCGGTCGTCGCCAATGAATATCTTCAAAGCCTTTCAACATTGTGATCAACCTGGTAAAGCAATGGGATACAATGCAAAGTGTTGCCTGGCAACAATCAGGAGACAGTAAACTAGCGATGGAGTTATTTTCTTGAAAAAGATCATTTTAATTTCTTCAGGGCAGCCTTCCTTAAACCCACGTCTTGTAAAAGAGGTCGATGCATTGGTTGATAATGGATATAAGGTAATGGTGCTGTATGCCTATTGGAACGAGTGGGGAACCAAATTTGATAAAGAGCTTATTGCAGGCAAGAAATGGGAGGCTATACGCATAGGTGGTGATCCTGTGCAACAACCCACAACCTATTTTTTTAGCCGGCTTATTCATAAACTGGCTAAGGTTTTAAATAAGGCCTCTAATGGCAGGATAATGGCTGAATGGGCGATTGCCCGTTCTGGTTATTTTTTAATCCGTGCCGCTAAAAAACACAGTGCCGATTTGTACATAGGCCATAACATAGGTGCCTTGGCAGCAACTGTTAAGGCAGCGAAAGCCAATGGCACATCCTGTGGATTTGATGCCGAAGATTTTCACCGGAACGAACTGAGCAATGATGCGCATAACCACGATGTTATAATAAAAAGCAAACTCGAAGAATTATACATACCTCAGGTCGATTATCTCACAACCAGCAGTCAGCAAATAGCTGAAGCATACCAGCAGTTATTCCCGGGAAAAAGTTCTGTGATCATCCGTAATGTTTTTCCGAAAAATGATACAATTAAAGCGCCTGTTGCTAACTTGGGGAACCCCATAAAATTATTCTGGTTTTCACAAACCATAGGTCTTAACCGAGGGCTGGATAATTTAATGAAGGCGTTACAGCTTTTAAAAGATCAACCATTTGAGTTGCATTTACTGGGGAATCTGTCGGAAGATATTAAAAACATATTACTTAGCCATAAAGTGAAGAGTATCCATTTTCATAGCCCTATATATTCAGAAGAACTTCCAGTGTTTGCATCTCAATTTGATATTGGGTTAGCTCTTGAACCCGCCTTTAGCATTAACAATGACCTGGCACTGAGTAATAAAATTTTCACGTATCTGCAGGGAGGTTTAGCCATTGTAGCAAGCGATACAAGCGCCCAGCATCAGTTTATGGAGCAATATCCTTTTATTGGCAAAGTTTTTCAGAAGCAGGATCCTCAGTCATTAGCAGATGCTCTAATGTACTATCATCAACACAGGGATAAACTTCTTGAAACCCGGGCGGCCGCTTTAAAACTAGCTCATGAAGAATTAAACTGGGAAAAAGAAAGTCAAAAGTTTTTAACTCAGGTTAAGCAAATCTTGAACGACAATTGAATAAAAGGGTTCTGATCATCTCGCCCTATTTTCCTCCTTCCAACGCAGCTGACATGCAACGTGTAAGGATGAGCCTTCCATATTTTACTGATTTTGGATGGGATGCAGAAGTTGTTACGGTTGATCCGATGTATTCGGAAATGGCTAAAGACGTTCTGTTGTGTCAAAGTTTGCCAAAGAATATCGAAATACATACAGTTGATGCTTTGAACAAAGGCTGGACCAGCAAGATCGGATTAGGTAGCATAGCTCTGCGTTCATTGTGGTTTTACCGGCAAACGGTGAACAGGCTTCTTAGGAAAAAGTCATTCAACCTGATTTATTTTTCAACTACACAGTTCCCTGTTTGTGTTTTAGGACAGTACTGGAAAAAGAAGTTTAAGATACCGTATGTCATTGACATGCAGGACCCATGGCATTCTGATTATTATCGCGACAAACCAAAAGAACAGCGGCCACCCAAATATTGGTTCTCCTACCGCTTAAATAAATACCTGGAACCTATAGCCATAAAGCAAACGGATGGCTTAATAGCAGTATCGGAAAAATATATTACTGATCTGAAAACAAGATACCCGCAAATAAAGAATATCCCCGCCTCAACAATTCCCTTCGGAGCATTTGAGCGTGATATGGAAATTGCGCTCGAAAACAATTCTCACTTTAAAAATATTCTAAGCCCCAATCAAATTAATGTAGTGTACATAGGCCGTGGGGGTGCAGATATGCACCGGGCGGTTGCTGTATTGTTTGAGGCTGTAGAAGCGGCTGAAGCAAATGAACCCGGTGTATTAGAAAAGCTACGGATGTATTTTATTGGTACCAGCTATGCCGCATACGGAAAAGGCAAAGAAACCATAATGCCATTAGCCAGGCAGTTTGGCTTAGAAAACAATGTGGTGGAACTTACCGATCGGATAAGTTTTTATCATGCCTTGATTACATTACAAAAGGCAGACGCTTTATTTATTCCCGGTTCTGATGATCCGGGGTATACCGCTTCAAAAATATACCCTTACCTTTTGAGTAAAAAGCCTCTGCTGGCAATTTTCAACTCGAAAAGTCCGGCTTTAGATGTTTTAAATGAATATGGTGTAAAATATAGTGTTGGGTTTGAAGATATAGAAAAGGCAAAAGCTATTTCGGTTGACTTTCTAAAAGAAGTGATTAATGGAACTTTAACACAACAAGTTTATAATCAAGATGCGATAAAAAAATATTCCGCTGTGAATATGACGCATCTGCAATGTAGTCTTTTTAACCAGGTACTAGAGTTGAAACATTGATCATGCTCCTATTTAATCCATGCGATTAGCCATTATTACAACACATCCTATACAATATTATGCCCCGATGTTTAAATTATTAAACGAAAGGGGGAACATAAATATTAAGGTTTTTTATACCTGGGGCGAAAATGCTTTAAATAAATACGATCCGGGTTTTAACAAAACAATAAAATGGGATATTCCTTTACTTGATGGATATTCTTATGAATGGGTGCAAAATACTTCAACAGATCCGGGCTCTCATCATTATAAGGGAATTATCAATCCTGAGTTAATTTCACAAATAAAAAAATGGCAGCCGGATGCTGTGTTGGTTTATGGATGGGCATACCATAGTCATTTAAAAGTTATCCGGCATTTTAAGAACAAGGTTCCGGTTTTATTCCGGGGCGACTCCACATTGCTTGATGAACAAAAAGGTGTTAAAAATCTCATAAAATCGATACTTCTGAAATGGGTATACAGGCATATTGATCATGCCTTTTATGCAGGGACGAATAATAAAAATTATTTCAAAAAATATGGTTTAAAGGAAAACCAGCTGAGCTTTGCCCCTCACGCTATAGATAATTTCAGATTTGGTGCCGATAACAGTGACGACGCTATTTTATTAAGAAAAAAATTAGCCATTCCAGATCATCATATTCTTATCCTGTTCTCAGGGAAATTAGAAGAAAAAAAGTCACCAGAATTATTACTTGATGCATTTTTATCTTTAAAGGATGCTACTTTGCATCTGTTATTTTTAGGGAATGGGGTATTTGAGGAAAAACTAAAGAGTAAAGCAGCATCAGTTCAAAATATTCATTTTATGGAATTTCAAAATCAATCGGTTATGCCATCTATTTATCAGGCATGTGATTTATTCTGTCTTCCATCCAAAGGTCCCGGTGAGACGTGGGGCTTGGCAGTTAACGAAGCAATGGCCTGCGGTAAAGCGGTATTGGTATCAGATAAGGTAGGATGCTCCATTGATCTTGTAAAAAATGAGTATAACGGCATGATCTTTAAAAGCGGGAATTTAGAGGATCTGTCAGAAAAACTAAATAAGCTAACCACTTCAAAAGATTTGCTTAGACAATATGGGGCTAAAAGCAGAGAGTTAATAATGGACTGGAATTTCTCAAAAATAGCTGAGGCAGTAGAAAATAAATTAAAAGCTTTATCATAAAAAACTAAATATCAATGTATTTGAACTTGAATTATTCTTGTAAGATAATCTGCCTACTCATTAAAAAATGAAGAATTTCTCACTCGAAAGATATTTAGTGTTATATATTCCCTGGTTATTGGCTATGCTACTGAAGTCGGACCCGAAACTATCCTTTGTCGTAGCATGGTTAGGGTCATTTCTTATTTTCTATCTGACACTCAGCGGCTGGGTAAAATCATTACCTAAAGATCTAAAAATTAGTGAGCAATTAATGAGGCCAATTTTTTTGGTTCAAATCATTTTTGCCGGATTTATGTGCTGCACTCCCATATTTTATTTTTTTGATGTACTTGGTTATGAAGACTTCCATAAAACCACTGAGTATTATTTAATAGATTATGAGAAATTAAATATTACAGCGCAATGTCAACGCTATTACTGTTTAGGGCACGCTGCATTTGTCACAGGGATTTTGTTGTTTATGAATTACCCTGCTCAGCAAAAATATTATGTTAAAAAAGACAAAATTGCAAACTTCCTATTTGCAACTGCCATTATTACGCTTCCCTTTTCTTACCTTTTTTCAAGAGAACCTGGCCTTTCCCAGTTTTCAAACCAACTTACGTCATTAAGTTTTATTGCAGGTACATTAGCATTGGCGTTCGCAATACCTCAAAAAAAAATATGGAATACATTGATCTGTATACTTTTATATTTTTTTAATTTTTACCAGGCCCTTATTTCAGGTTTTAAAGAACCTATTATTATAAGTATTTTGGTATTAGGAGTGTTCCTTTACCCATCCTATAAAAAAGTAGTAACGGTCGTTTTCATTCCTTTGCTATTACTGTTATTTATATTGCTCCCTACTTATAACCATATTTTCAGGGAAAATGCGTGGCAGGATAATGCGAGCTCAAATGAAGCTTCTCAAATAGCGCTGGATGCTGCTTTAAGCTCTAAAAACTCTGCATCCGTAAATGATGATAGTAATTGGACTTTCCTGGCATACAGGCTGAGTGAAATATCCATGTTCGTACAATTCTCAAAATCAACACCGGATAAGATCGATTATTATGGGTTAGAGCTACTCAGACAGTCTGCAATAGTAATAGTTCCACGCATTTTTTGGCCATCAAAACCAATCACAGAGAATATGGTAATGGAGCGTGTTTATGCAGCGGGAGTGATTAGTAGTAATTCCAATGTCTCTGCAAAACCTGCTTTTATTGTTGATGCTTATCTATCGTTTGGGGGTATTGGTGTATTTATATTTCTTTTAGTGTACGGCGCTACTGCCCAGTTGATCTCGTTAAAAGCTGAGAAATTATTTGGCGGCTACGTTTTAGGTACCGCACTCATGTTCAGTGGATTATTCCAGATCATATGGCGCGGCCTTAGCTTTGAGTTTATCATTAATGCCGTTTTTTGGAGTTACGTCAGTATGTTGATCATCCAAAAGATATTGCTTGTAACTAACATTTTAAAACACACTTGAGGCTACTTCAGATAAATGCTTCATATAAACCGGCCTATATTTATGGAGGCCCGACCATGTCTGTCTCGAAACTTAGTGAAAAACTGGCAGAAGCAGAATGCAATGTAGAAGTATTCACAACAACTGCAAATGGAAAAGCTGAACTGCAAATTATACCCGGTTCAAAAGTGATTGTTGATAATGTACCCGTTACCTATTTTAAACGTCTCACAAAAGATCATAGTCATTTTTCGCCCGCTTTATTAAGAAAGCTATGGAAAGAGGCTAAAAATTTCGATGTGATCCATATTCATGCATGGTGGAACCTTGTATCTGTATTATCTTGCTGGATTGCAACAATACGGGGAGTGCCTGTAATAATTTCACCAAGAGGCACTTTGAGTGCTTACTCTTTCAGCAATAGAAATAGTTTGCCTAAACAGGTTATTCACACTTTACTCGGAAAACGGTTGCTAAAAAAATCTTCGTTTCATGTTACATCTGATCGGGAAAAGGAGGTAATTGAGACCATTACCTCACCTAAACGAATTATTAAGATACCTAATTTTGTAGCATTGGCTGAAACAACTCCACGCATACAGTATGAGCGCTCGCCTGGCAAACCATTAAAACTTTTATTCTTTTCAAGAATAGAAGAAAAGAAGGGATTGGATATTTTATTGAAATCATTAACATCAGTTACAATCCCCTACCATCTGACTATTGCCGGTGACGGAGAACCGGCTTATATTGATAAATTAAAAATAATAGCAGCTGATAACGGAGTAGCTAGCCATATCAGCTGGATAGGTTTCCAGGGGAGTAGTAAGTTCGAGGTATTACAGCAACATGATCTGATGATATTGCCCTCGCATGATGAGAATTTCGGTAATGTTGTGATTGAGAGCCTAAGCGTTGGAACACCTGTATTGATCAGCAAATATGTTGGCCTGGCTGATTATGTGTCTGCAAATAACCTGGGCTGGATATGTGACCTGGCCGAAAATGACATTAGTGCTTATATTAACAAAATATTTGAACAAAAAGATAAGTTACTTCAGATAGGGGAAATTGCGCCAAGTGCTATCCGTAATGATTTTGACGAAAAAAATTTGACAGAAAAGTACATCAGTATGTATAATCAAATCATCAATAATGGCTGAATATAAGGACTACGGTTATACTAATAATGGGCCAAGCCACACTTTTTTTTACTTACATGATGCATTGTTATCCATGTTAAATAAAGATGCTAGTCGCTGCATACTTGATCTTGGCTGTGGTAATGGACATTTGGTAAGTTATTTAATTAAACAGGGCTATGATGCTTACGGGACAGATGCATCTGAGAACGGTATTGCGATCGCAAAAAAAGAGTACCCCGATCGTTTTTTTGTTCAGGATCTATCTACAGATCAATTACCTGTTGAGTTACAAAAATTAAAATTTGATACGATTATTTCTACCGAAGTAATTGAGCACCTGTACAACCCGGACGGCTTTATTGAGTTTTGCAAAAATGCCCTTCAGAAAAATGGCGAGTTGATCATTTCAACGCCTTACCATGGTTATTGGAAGAACATGCTGCTGGCTATTTTAGGCAAGTGGGACTCGCATCACGATCCTACCTGGCATGGCGGGCATATCAAATTTTGGTCGAGAAATACCTTAAGCAAGTTGCTTACCAGTAAAGGCTTTGCGGTAACCGGGTTTAAAGGTTGCGGAAGAGCTCCTTATTTTTGGAAATCGATGATCATAAAAGCGAAATTGCTTTGAATACCCAGTTTTCATTTATCATCCTAACTTTTAACGAAGAGGTGCATTTAGGACGGTTACTCGAATCCATTGCCGATTTGCAGGCCCCTGTATTTATCCTCGATTCCGGCAGTACCGATAAGACGATTTCCATAGGCGAACTATACGGCGCTAAATTCTTACAGCATAAATTCGAAAATCATCCCCGGCAATGGGATTACGCGCTTAAAAATGTCCCTGTTACAACACCGTGGGTAATATGCCTTGACGCTGATCAAACTGTTACGCCAGAACTGAAAGCACGGTTAGTTAATTTTAAAGATGAAGATCATGCTGACATAAATGGTATCTATTTCAACAGGAAAAACTTTTTTAAAGGGCGGTGGATTAAGCATGGCGGATACTATCCTTTCTACCTCCTGAAAATGTTCAGGTATGGCGTTGGATATTCGGATACCAGCGAAAATATGGACCACCGCTTTATCGTTCCAGGCAAATTAGAAATATGGAAAGACGGTATCATATTAGAAGAAAACCTGAAGGAAAATAATATCCGCTTCTGGATAGAAAAGCACAATCGTTATAGCGACCTGGTAGCACAGGAAGAGGTGGAGCGTATGATGCAACTACGCACACAAACTATAAAACCACGCTTTTGGGGCTCGCCTGATGAGCGGACAGCCTGGCGCAAACAATTGTGGTGGAAACTACCACGTTATGTACGCCCGATGATTTATTTCACCCAACGAATTATTTTTCAATTGGGTATTTTAGACGGCAGGACCGGAATTATTTTTCATTTTCTTCAGGGATTTTGGTTCAGACTGATCGTTGATATCAAAATAGACGAGATCATTAAGCAGCAAAACCATGAAAAGGCTTCATAGAGAATCACCACTACGTTTCTTGCTGATCTTTCTGGGGCTTTTCCTGTTTTTCTATTATTTCAACATTTTCTTCTTTGGTATTACGTCACATGGCAGCCATTACAGTGTATTTCTGGATGAGCATCTGAATTATATCCGTTTGTTACGCAGGCTACTGCTTCTTGCGTCTCAATATATTATCAATTTATGTGGGTTCACAGCCATCAGTAACGCCTTTCAGTTACTGGTTGCTGGGCACGGAACCCTTGATGTTGTGTATTCCTGTCTTGGCTTAGGTGTTATGAGTTTTTTTGCTGCTTTCGTGATTGCCTATCCTAAAAGGCTAAAGCCGAAATTGATCTTTCTGTTTACCGGCTTAATCTGTATTCAGCTTTTAAATGTATTGCGGTTTGTACTGCTAGCGATATTGTGGGATAAAAAACCTGGGTTGATACTCGACCATCATACCATTTTTAATATCGTTATCTATACCATTATTGCCGTAAGTCTTTACTTTTGGATAAAGCAAGACGATAAACAACCAGCAGCCGGTGCAAAAAACTGACCTTTCATTATACAACAATCACCCTTACCATCCGGGGGGTAATGCATTTACAAGGCTCTTGTGGCATTACACCAACTCTCTTTTTTTCAAGTCAGGTTTGTTCCCGGTTTATGGGATAAAACGACTTGTACTCAAAGCATTCGGTGCAAAACTGGGGAAGAGTATCACCATCAAACCTTACGTCAATATAAAATACCCCTGGAACGTAACCATCGGCGATAATACCTGGATAGGCGAAAATGTATGGCTGGACAGTTTGGAGATGATCACCATCGGCGCTAATTCCTGCATTTCACAAGGCGCTACCATACTAACCGGAAGCCACAACTATAAGAAACATACTTTCGACCTGATCACCGCACCGGTAACCATGGAGGACGGCGTATGGATAGGCGCTGGAGCGATAGTAAATCAAGGTATTACTATAGCATCCCATGCCGTCCTTACCAGTGGTTCAATCGCAACAAAAAATTTGGACGCTTATTCCATTTACCAAGGTAATCCAGCCGTTAAGATCAGGGATCGTATTATAGAATAACAATGGCATCGAATCAGCAAAAAACCGCTAAGATCATCATGAGCAGCCTTTTTGCCGTTGTGGTGATATTGGGTATTTTGTCGTTTATTGCTCCTCCTTCGTTGTTTCCTGATCCCACCAATGGCTTTTTAGTGATGCGTTCGATGGAGATGGGCGGGCAATTCAACATGATGGTAACACCAGATCAGGCTGACTTTTCAAAAAACGCATCAGAATTCCTCACGTGGTGGTCACCTGGTCAATATTTAGCGCCTTATGCATTTAAGTTGATATTCAGCGTTAACAGCGGACAAGCATCGGCACTAACCGTTCTGCTATGCCAGTTATTAGGTTTATCCGGATTTTATTCCTTCTTCAAAAAAGTCGGCTTTACGCCTTTTATTGCAGCATTGAGCGTGCTCTTTATCGCATGCCAGCAGTTTTTTGTGGTTCCTTACGTATTTTATAATGGTGGCGAAATATTATCCTTTGCCTTTACAGGTTGGTTTCTTTACGGCTGCGTAGTTTTTAACAGGCCGTCATGGCAAATGATGCTTTTCATCTTAATTTCCGGGTTGATCGGCTTCTTCTGCAAGTCATCTACCATGTGGGTTTTCGCAGCAGGGCTATTGTTTATCTGGATCAGGCTTTCGTCTCCAAATAAGAATTTAATAAGTTGGATAAAAAATGGAATTTGGATAGCCATACCTGCAATAATAGCTCTTGGCGTTATTTATCTATCATTTCTATCCAAAGGGCAAAACCCGGCATCTGCATCGGCCGGGCTTAAACTAACCTTGAAAACATTTGCCTTTCCGTTGGCATCTCCCCTGCTTTCAGGTTTTTCTATCGATGATATTTGCCACGGGCTAATTTATCATACAGGTAAAGCAATTTTCAGCGATTGGCAAGCCATACTCATTTTAATACTGCTAGCTATATTAAGTTTGTGGCTGGTAAGAACCATACAAAAAAAAGTACCGGATCAGAACTACCGCTTATTGATAATCATTTTTTATGCTGTCGGATTTATATTCTTCAGCTATGTATACCTGATGCAGAAGGCAATCTCTTATGAAGGCCGCCATTTCAGGGTGATAGGTTTGCTTGTAATACCGGGCGCTATCTATCTATTTTGGCAGGTTAGAACACCTTACCGTCACCTGTTGTGCATTATATGGGCGATCATTGCATTTACCAGTATATGGTACCTGGTGAAAGGCTATCGATATAATAAAAATAAAAGTGCACATGGTATATCGGGTATCGCCCAGCAAAATATTGATCAGACCGCTTTGGATAAGGTGATGGCCATCGATAACCAGGTACACAACGCAACGTTTGTATTTGTTAATAAAGAACTTGGGCTTGAAATTAAAAACAACCGTATTTTAGGCTTAGAAGCGATTGGTGATGATCTAAGAATAGACATAGACGATTATTTACACGATGGCCATGCAGGTCCACTTTATATTATCCTGCCTGATAATTACGCCGGACCAAAAGAAAAATTCATTATAAAAAGCTTTCCCGATTATAAACACTGGTATGGCGATAAGCTCAGCGATAAATACGTGATCTATAAAGCACTCTAAATAAAAGCACATGAAAAAACTCCTCTTCCTTATCCTCCTCGGTTTTGCCTTAGCGTCCTGCGAAAGCAAGGACAACAGCAACAACGACAAAGTAAAAGCGATAGACAAAGATGGTTCTATCGAGGCTAAACTTTCCGTCAAGCACATTTCTAATACCAAGGATGTGCTCTATATCGAAAGAAAAACCTGGGTGCATAGTGTAATGGTGAAGGATGTTACCACTACAGATACTATCCCTTCTCTCGGTCAAACACGTGAAACAGCTGAAAATTCTGAAGGTACGGATACCACAGTGACAGTCAACAAGAATTACCAGATTTTCATCACAGTAAAATGAAAAAATCGAAAACTATTTCTCTGGTGCTGATCACGGCTGCACTGGCATCGTGCCACAAAACACCGAGGGATAATGATTGGAACGACGATACCCCCAAAGTATATATGCGTTCGGATACCACTGCCGGATATACTTATGTGGGTCATGGAGGCCGTCATTGGCTTTGGTTTTATGCGTTCAGGCCGTATGGCATGTTTTACGGCGGTCGGTATATGCATGCAGGTTATTATTCTGAGGCAATATCTGAGCGTAGTAACATAGGCAGCTCTGGTTTCAAATCGTCTGTGGTTAGAGGTGGTTTTGGTGGCTCACATAGTTTTTCTGTTTCGTCATGAGAAGAATAGAAATTACCCCACGAAATAACTGGCAGGAAGCTGTTCAGAAACTCGGCTTTGGTTTTCACACCACCAATGTGCCTTACTGGAATGAATCAGCCTATTACGAATTTTCGATGGACGAGATATTGTTTATCGAAAAAGCTACAGGCGAGCTTTGGGATATGTGCCTTGAGGCTGTTCAATACGTGATTGATAACCAACTATATGATCAGTTTGCCATTCCTGATAATGCTATTGAATTGATAGAACGCTCATGGAATGAAGACGCCCCAGCTATTTACGGCCGGTTTGATTTTGGCTATGATGGTAAAAACCTTAAGCTTTTTGAATTCAATGCTGATACGCCTACCTCGCTATTTGAAGCGGGAATAGTTCAGTGGTTTTGGCTTCAGGATTTTGATAAGCAGAGGGATCAGTTCAATTCATTACATGAGAAGCTAATCGATTACTGGAAATACCTCAAGAACTACCTGTATCCGGGCAAACTGCATTTTGCCTGCGTAAAACAATCGCTCGAAGATTTAACAACTGTTGAATATATCCGTGATTGCGCCATACAAGCCGGTATTGAAACCGATCTTCTTTTTATGGATGACATCGGGTACGATAACGATTGGAAGGCTTTTGTGGATATGCGTTCGGAGCCGATAAAAAACATTTTTAAACTCTACCCTTGGGAATGGATGATACGCGAAGATTTTGCGCCGAACTTATTGGAATCCCAGCAAATGTATTGGATAGAGCCTGCGTGGAAGATGATACTTTCAAACAAAGCCATCCTGCCTATACTTTGGAAACTTTTCCCGAGATGTCCTTATATCCTGGAATGCTATTTCGAGAACGAGAACAGGTTAAGCAACTATGCCAAAAAGCCGATCCTCTCCCGGGAAGGAGCGAACATTCAATTGGTTCAAAATGGTACTGTCATAGGCTCATCAAAGGGCGAATATGGCGGCGAAGGCTACATTTGCCAGGAGCTTTTTAATATCCCAAAGTTTAACGGAAAAACGCCAGTCCTGGGCTCTTGGGTTGTGGGTCAGCAGTCGGCCGGCATGGGTGTGCGTGAAGATGATACCCTGATAACGGGTAATACATCGTGTTTTGTGCCGCATCTGATCAAATAAGTGGGTGTAATATCCATCAGAAGTTGACAAGGAATGATTCTTTAAAAATTAAACTAACCTATATAGCGATTTTGTTCGCATATATAATTATTGGTATTGCATTCTTTTTTAAAGCTGAAATATCTTATAGGATTGTCAAAGTAAGACCTAAATTAGTTGAAATACGAAGCCTAACACACAACGAATCAAAGGCACTTGATAGGGCTCATGAAATAAGGTCCACTATCTTCAACACGTTTATGTATGCTTCTATCTTTATTTTTATATCATCCCGAGTTTTACTAAGATATAAGTTATTTACCCCAAATTTGCTAGTTAAAATTATCTCGGGTATTACATTATTTATATCTGTTTTACTTGTTCTCGTCGATTCAATAAATTTTATCCCAACTGGTCCGTTGGTATAACCGGTCGCTAAATAACAGGTATCGGTCCGCCCGCCGAATCATCTTTCTTTTTTTTTCTCAACATTTTCTCTTCCTCGCCATTTAGCATTTCGGTAAGGCTCGGACCATCCGGGTGTCCTTTTGCTTCTGTTACAGGATTTTTACTGGCTTTCTTTACAGGTTTGTCCTTGGTTTTCATATTTAGTTAACAATGATTTTAAAGTCATTGTTTCACAAAACACCACACGCCAACCGCCTTGCGTCAAGCTATAAAACAGGAAACTTATTTGTTGATCTCTTTCCAGAGCAAATCCTTCAACTCATTCAACCCTTTCTGAGCTACGGAGGATATGAACATGGACGGAATACCTTTTGGCAATTCCTTCTTCATCTCATCCTGCAATTCAGCATCCAGCATATCTGACTTGGTGACCGCCAGCACACGGGGTTTGTGTATTAGTTCCGGGTTATATTCTTCTAATTCGTTTAGCAGTATCTCATACTCTTCTTTTATCGTGCGACTCGTATCTGCAGGCACCATAAACAATAGTACTGAGTTACGCTCAATATGGCGCAAAAACCGGAATCCTAATCCTTTACCTTGTGACGCACCCTCGATGATCCCAGGAATATCGGCCATTACAAAGGATTTGTTGTTGCGATACGCCACAATGCCTAAGTTTGGCACAAGCGTGGTAAATGCATAGTCTGCTATCTCTGGCTTTGCAGCTGAAACTACGGACAATAACGTTGATTTGCCCGCATTCGGGAACCCTACCAACCCTACATCAGCCAGCAGTTTTAATTCCAGTATATTCCAATCTTCACGACCGGGTTCGCCGGGTTGTGCAAAGCGTGGCGTTTGTTGCGTTGGTGATTTAAAATGCCAGTTACCTAAGCCACCGCGACCACCGGGTGTTAATATTTTTGTTTCTCCGTCTTGCGTGATCTCGAAGATTGTTTCACCAGTCTCAGCATTTTTAGCGATGGTACCCAGCGGCACTTCCAATATTTCATCCTCCCCGGTCTTACCAGATCTCAGAGCTGATCCGCCTGCGTCACCGTTGCTGGCTATCACATGCTTCCGGAATTTCAGGTGCAGCAGCGTCCATAACTGGGCGTTGCCTTTTACTATTACATGCCCACCGCGACCACCATCACCACCATCAGGGCCTCCCTTTGACGTGAGTATATCACGATGCAAATGTGCAGAGCCCGCCCCGCCATGCCCCGACCGGCAGCATATCTTCACATAATCAACAAAATTTGAACCCTGAGACACGTTTGATTTCGGATTTTAGAATTACGATTTCAGATTTGTTTTTAAATCGAAAACGAATTTTTATTAAACAAAAATATCCGGGGGCAGTTTCCCGGATATCAATCTTTGGTTTTTAAACCTATTATTTAAGATACTTATCTACTATCGAACAAATCGAGGCAAATATTTCATCTACAGAACCAATTCCATTAATGCTGTTGAATTTGCTCTGCCCCTTGTAAAAATCAGCTACCGGAGCTGTTTTATCATTGTATTCTTTGATACGCTTGCGAATTACTTCCGGATTTGCATCATCTGCTCTGCCTGAATCTTTGCCGCGTAAAAGTAAACGATGTTCCAGTTCATTATCATTTACTTCTAAAGCAATCATGCAGCATATAGGCGCGCCTTTGCTATTAAGCAATTCGTCAAGTTCTTCTGCCTGTACCACTGTACGTGGAAAACCATCAAAAATGAAGCCTTTAGCATCTTTATTAGCGTCCAGCTTATGACTGATCATACCAATAACCACAGCATCCGGAACCAGTTTGCCGTCGTCCATCAGTTTTTTAGCTTCTAGACCCAGTTCAGTTCCTTCAGCAATTTCGCCGCGCAACAGGTCGCCTGTTGAAAGGTGAATTAAACCGTATTTGTCGATAAGATTTTTTGATTGCGTACCCTTACCAGCCCCCGGAGGACCAAACAGAACTAAATTCAGCATATATAGTTGTTGGTTGAAATTTAAAAGGCCTTTCGGTACAGTACAGAAAGGCCTAAAATTTTTTGTGCACTTGAAGGGAGTCGAACCCCTAACCTTCTGATCCGTAGTCAGATGCTCTATCCAATTGAGCTACAAGTGCAACACTTTATATATTTCCGTCCAAACAAACGTCTTAGTTAGGCAGGCGCTTTTTCAAACGGACTGCAAAAATAGGATTTCTTTTGAAACAGTAATAATTTTTTTGAAATTACTTTACAGCTTCCGCAATTGCATTAAAATCGGGTAGTTCCCTGGCATTTTCAAGCACCTCCGCATAGATGATTTTCTGGTTTTCATCTATTACAAAGGCTGCACGCTTGGATACTCCTTTAAGCCCCAGCGAAAACTCCTCATAAAAAGCATCATATTGCGGAGATACCGTCTTATTGAAGTCGGACAGTAATAAAAAGTTATAATTATACTCTTCCTTAAACTTAGCGAGGGCGTGAGGAGAGTCGACTGATATGGCGATGATCTGCGCGTTCAGCCCATCATAGTAACCAAAATTATCGCGCATGGTACATAACTGGGTAGTGCATGTTCCTGTGAATGCAAAAGGAAAGAAATGTAGAACGACTTTTCTTCCTTTAAAATCCGACAGAGACACTTCTTTCTTATCGGACGATACTAAAGTAAACTGGGGTGCCGGTTGCCCTGGTTGAATTGCCATAAAGATTTTTTTAGGCAAATAACCAATAAATACACAAACTATATTAATCTATCCGATTTTTTTACATTGAAGTGTGGGATTCTGCCGGTTTTAAACAGAAACTTTTATAGGGAATTCTGTCTGCTGCAACATTTCAACCAACAGGTCAATCTTTACAGGTTTGGCTATATAATTATTCATACCTGCTTTCAGGCATTCTTCCTTATCCTCAACCATCGCATTAGCCGTCATGGCTATAATCACCGGCTGCCGCTCATTATTTTCCCTGATATAACGGGTACATTCGAGGCCGTCCATTTCGGGCATTTGTACGTCCATCAATATCAGGTCGTAAAATTGTTGATCGAGCATTTGGATTGCTTCGCGCCCGTTATTTGCAACTACGGCATTATATCCCAGTTTTTCCAGCACCTTCAGAATCATTTTTTGGTTGATAATATTATCCTCCGCAACCAGGATATCCAATGGTTTTGATAATGCAAAGTCCTTGTTGAGCTTCTGGTGAGACGCCTGCTGCTCCTGCCCTTTTTCGGGGTCAAAATGAAACTGGTTAAGAATCACTTTTTCCAGATGTGATGGCTTAATCGGTTTATTGAGCACTGCAACAAACAAACCAGGGTGCTTTTTCCGGCTTTCATCGCCCATCGAGCTTAATAAAATCACAGGTAAAAGCGGCCTTCTTTGTTTAAGCAGTGTGGTAAACTCTACTCCATCCATGCCCGGCATTTGCATATCAGTGATCACCAGTTCTATGCCTTCATTGGTTTCCAGCAAGTACAACGCCTCAGGCCCTTCCGTCGCTGATACTACCTCCATTTGACGCTGTTTTAACTGTAACTGCAGAATGCGCAGATTGGTGAGATTATCATCAATGATCAGCACTTTTTTCCCGATCAGTACCTCTCTGCCTGGGATTATGTTACTTTGTTTCTGATTTTCTGCAACAAGGCAATTGATCGAAAAGCTAAATGTAGCGCCTTTGCCTTGTTTACTTTTAACAACAATACGACCACCACCCATCATTGCCACCAGGCGTTTGCAAATAGCCAGGCCAAGGCCCGATCCGCCATACTTACGCGTAGTTGAAGAATCAACCTGAGAGAAAGCATCGAACAGTTGCGGTAGCTTTTCTTCGGGTATACCAATACCGGTATCCTTTACTTCAAAGCCAACTTCGATCCTGCCTTCTTCCAAATCCCTTATCTTACTTACGCTGACCAATATTTCACCGCGATGTGTAAACTTAATGGCATTACCCAATAAATTGATCAGCACCTGCCGCAGGCGCATGCTATCGCCGTTTAGCTGATAAGGCAGGTCAGGTTCTACATAATAGATCAGATCGATACCAGATTCGGCTGCTTTTCCGGAGAAAAGGTCCATTACTTCCTCAACACATTTGCGTAAATCAAAATCATGGGAATCGAGCTCCATTTTACCCGATTCTATCTTTGAAAAATCAAGTATATCATTAATCACATTCAACAGCGCCTCACCACTATGCAAAATGGTTTGTGAGTATTCGCGTTGTTCGGAGTTGAGTTCTGTTTCATTTAAAAGGGTGGCCATACCCAAAACACCGTTCATCGGGGTACGTATTTCATGGCTCATTGTCGCCAGGAAAACACTCTTTGCCTGATTGGCCTTTTCGGCCTCTTCGCGGGCTTTGCGTTCATTCTCAGTCATTGCTTTCAAAAGCTCTGTACGCTCCTGAACCTGCGTCTCAAGCTCCTGCTTTTGCCTTGCTATTACCCGTACGCGGTATTTAAAAATACCATAGATAGCCCCTACAGCACAGGCAACCGCAAGAAGTTTAAACCACCATGTGAGCCAATACGGAGGAACAATGGTAATTTTCAGCGTGTCTACCACCGGTGACCATTCACCATCGCTCCTTTTGCATTTAACCTGAAATGTATATTGTCCCGGAGGAAGGTTGGTATAAGAAGCTGTATTCCGGTTGCCTACGTTTATCCATTCTGCATCAAAGTTCCCAAGTTTATAGGCATACATCTTTTTATCTGCCGAGCCAAAATCCAGCGATGCAAATTCAAGCGATATCATAGATTGTTTATAGGATAAATCGATCGATTTTGTATCAGCAATATCCTGCTTAAGCGGCGAAGTATCCTGGCTATTTTTTGCTATCGCTAACGGCTTATTATATATCTGTATCCCGGTAAGAACAACGGGCGACAAGGAAACAGGCTCTAATATTTGTTCGGGGTAAAAACTATTAAAGCCGTTAATCCCTCCGAAATAAAGTTTACCATTACCGGCCTTAAATGCTGAATGTGCTTTAAACTCATCACCCTGTATACCGTCTTCTATAGTATAGTTTTTAAACTTACCGGTTTTCGGGTCCAATTGCGATAATCCGTTATTGGTACTGATCCAAAGCTTACCCAGGTTGTCTTCTCTTACTGCATAGGTTATATCGCTCGACAAGCCGTCCTTTTTTGTAAATACAGTAAAGTGCCTGGTATCAGGATCAAACAAATCGAGCCCCGAAAGAGTACATAGCCACAAATGCCCTTTACTATCTTCAAATATGTCTGTTATCCCATTATTGCTGATGCTGTTCTTTTTCTCGTCGTGCTGAAAGATGGTAAAAGTACCATTACTACGATCCATAAGATTGAGCCCGCCATCAGAAGTACCTATCCACAACCGTTTTTTGCTATCTTCCAGTAAAGAATATATATAATTACTGCTGATACTTTTAGGATTATTCAGATCAAGGGTATAATATTTTATGGTATTGGTTTTTTTGTCATAGCAGTTCAGTCCACCACCAAAAATACTCAGCCATATTTTGTTATCACGGCTTTGCAACAGGTTATACACGTTATTCCCGCTTAATTTATGCCCACCGGCAGCATCTTTATCGAAGTAATCGCATTTTCCGGTCACCGGATCCATTACAGTCATGCCGTTACCCCACGTGCCTATCCATAATTTTCCTTCTTCGTCCTGGTTTAGTGCCAGCACATAGTTGCCAGATATCCCTTTTTTGCCTCCCCGCTGCTGTTTATAATGGGTAAATATCCCGCTTTGAGGATCAAGCCTGTCTAACCCTCCGCCATCCGTGCCAACCCATATATTTTTATTTCTGTCTTCAAATAAAGAAAGAACAAAGTTGTTTGATAAGCTACCCGGCGATGAATTGTGGCGGTACAACGTGAAACTTGAGGTAGATTTTTTAAAGAGATTGATGCCGCCACTAAAAGCCCCCAGCCACATATTCCCTAAACGGTCGCGGCAGATTGCATAAATAGAATTACCTTTAATACTGTTACCATCTACTTCATCATTTGCGTATTGATAAAACCTCTTATTCTTAATATCATAAACTGTTAACCCCCCATTTTCGGTACCGATCCACAAGTTTCCGGCTTCGTCTTTATTCAGGCTATAGATTGTATTGCTCGAAATTGTATTTATTTCACCTTCCCCATGTTTAAATTTTGTATATGCGCCACTCCGTTCATCGAACAGGTACAAACCATCTTCCTGAGTACCTATCCATAGCTCATGATCATTATTTTCTACTATGCTGACTACATTTTCTCCTGCCAGGACGTGTGTTTTAGGATCGTAAAACCGATAGTTCGTAAAAGAATTCGTTCCGGGATCATAAAGACTTAGTCCCCCGCTCGCGGCTCCAACCCACATGTGCCCATGTGAATCTTTGTAAACAGTTCTTACATTATTATCATTGATTGCTCCTGCAATTGCGTCTGAGTGTGTATGATGTATGAATTTGTTCTTTTTCAAATTAAAGCAATCCAGGCCATTAACCTGCGTTGCTATCCACAAAGCGCCATTGTTATCAAATGCCAACCGGTTGATAACATTATTCGTCAAACTGTTGCTATTATGTGCGTCGTGCAGGTAGCGGGTAAAAATACCCGTTTTACGACAGTAGCGATTTAAACCGTTTTGAGTTGCTACCCAGATGTTACCCTCGGAATCCTCCGCCAGGTCCGTGATCATATTATTACTTAAGCTGCTTTCATTCGATGAGTCGTAACGATAGGTGATAAACTTATATCCATCATATCTATTCAATCCGTTACGGCTGCCAACCCACATAAAGCCGCGGCTATCCTGTATAATGCAGTTGACATTGATTTGGGATAAACCTTCGCGTGTGCCAAAATGCTCAAAATTGAGACTGGGGCGCTGTGCAAAAGATAAAAGAGGAGAGAGAATTAAAGCGATTAAAAAACTCTTCGCTAAAGCTCCGGATACGGGGGATATTCTAGTCATTCAACAACAAAAATCAAGTCCAACCAATTAAAAACATAAATCCCGGTAGATAATGGTATTATCTGAATTTGTACGAATGGCTGATTAAAAATGTTGTAAAATTTTTAACTAAAAATTACACTATAACCTGATGGACATTATCTTAAAACTATTGTAAATCGCGCGCCGTCATAGGTATTCGTATCAGCTTTGATCACCTGAAAAGCGTAATTACCGACCCGCATATCAAGCGAGTCGTTCATATACTTATCTTTCAACCAAAACCTTATGTTTCGCGAAATCTGATTTACGTAATTGACTCTTAAAGTATAGATACCATCATTCTTTACCCTTACCTTTAAACCAATTGGATACTCCTGTAAATAAGGCAGTTTCTGAATGGCACAGGTAACCCCATCGCTTGTCAGACTGCAAATATTTGCCGCTCCAAAACCGGGAAAATATACCGCATCCTGGGAATTAAAATACATGGTGCTGGCAGTATGATTAAAGATAACCATTGTTTCGTCCAGCTGGGCAGAGTCCTTTTGTACCACAATTTTAAAAGCACCTCCGTCAGGAACGGTATCTCGCTGAACTGCAACTGGTTGTGCTACAACAGGCTTATTTGGCGCTATTGGCAGGTTATTTACCCCTTTGATGCATGACGCAAACAGGATAATAAGAACGATTGTTGATAAAGAAGGTTTCATATAATCTCTATATTTTACTGATAATCAGTTCAAAAAACCATACCAAATCATAATACCCGATCTCAATTTACACGCGAACATTAAAACCAATACCTTAGCTATATGAAAGCAATAGTGATTACCGGGGCCGGTGGACCGGATGTTTTACAAATTGAAGATCGCCCCCAACCCCTTATTACTTCAAGTGAGGTCCTTGTAAAAGTATCGGCTGCGGGTGTAAACCGACCTGATATCTATCAGCGCAAAGGCAATTATTCGCCACCAAAAGAAGCGTCGCAGGATATTCCCGGACTGGAGATCGCTGGCATTATTGCTGCTATTGGCGACAAGGTAACCCGGTGGAAAGTTGGCGATAAAATTTGCGCATTAGTTACAGGCGGCGGATATGCGGAATATTGCAATGTCCCCGAGGGGCAATGCCTGCCTGTACCCGGCAACCTCAATTTTGCCGAAGCAGCATCGCTTCCTGAAACATTCTTTACAGTTTGGAGCAATGTGTTCGATCGTGGTAAGCTGCAACCGGGCGAAAGTTTACTGGTGCATGGTGGTTCGAGTGGTATCGGCGTGACGGCAATTCAAATGGCGACAGCTTTAGGAAGCACAGTTTACGTAACTGCCGGTTCAGATGAGAAATGTAAATTTTGCGAAGAGCTTGGCGCATCAAAAGCCATCAATTACAGGACTGAAAATTTTTCTAACATTATCCTTCAACTTACAAATGGTAAAGGTGTCAATGTGATATTAGATATGATTGGCGGAGATTATACCGGGGGAAATATTTCTTCACTTGCTGATGAAGGCAGATTGGTGTTGATCAACGCAATGAAGGGCAAGGATGTTCAGATAGATCTGGCACAGATCATGCGCAAAAGGTTGACCATTACAGGATCGATGCTGAGATCGAGGGAGATCGGATTTAAAAACGCGATAGCCCGTAGCCTTGAGCAGCATATCTGGCCATTGCTGGCATCAGGTAAAATAAAACCAATTATTCATGCCGTTTTCCCGGTTGAAGAAGCTGCCAAAGCGCATGCGCTGATGGAAAGCAGCGAACATGCGGGAAAGATAGCCCTGAGTTTTGAGTCCTGAGTAAGTAAAACTATTGCTGTTTACGGGGCCAATACGCCCATGCAATAGCAAAAAGACAAGCAAGAAGCAGTACGCTGAACTCAACGCCATTTCGTCCTTCGCCAACTACGAACCATCCGTATTTAGCGTGTATGATACATATCCCGCTGATTAATATAACGGCATGGCATATACATGCAGGAACGATCAGTCGCTTAAACAACAAAGCTAAATCACTTGCAAACTGACCGATAACCAATGCCCATGCCCACAATGCCCCGGCAGGGAAACCCCAATGACTAAAAGCCTCACCAAAATCATTCACATCGGCTGGATGCAATAAGCCACGTACAGAGTGTACACCAATAATCAATGCGATGGCTACTCTGACTATGTTCATTCCATCGCCGGGTTTTGATACAGGGGTGCTTTTAAGCAGGTCGATTTTCATACTCAATTTGTGATCATTGTTTTAGGATCAATGGTCACAAATGTATCCTGGGGCCTGAAGAAGATTTGTGCAGAAATGCTCAATTTTATCAAGAGATATTCCTATAGTTATGAGGCTGTACACCATACGCTGATTTGAATGCCCGGCAAAAGGCGCTCATATTTTCAAAGCCGCATTTCCAGGTGATCTCATGAATGGGTGTGTTCGTTTGTTTTAGTAACCCGGCAGCATAATCCAGGCGAACACGGGTAAGGTATTGATGAGGTGTCGTATCAAATACCGTTTTAAACTGCCTCACTAACTGGGGAACCGACAGACAGGCTTCATTGCTGATAGATTGTAAATCCGGCTTATCAGCAAAACTGGAATGCATAAAGTCTTTTGCGACACACAGGCGTTTATATATCTCTGTCCGGCTGGATGCTTTAATGGCCTTTACATCATCTGCACGCTTTACCCCCGTTTTGTAACTGTCTATAAGATATCGCAGCACGCCTACCAGGTATTCATCTACAAGGTTGCTATCATATCCTTCGTTCTCAAGAGAAAAGACCAAATTCGATAATTGCCTTAATAGTCCCGGTCCGGTACGGTTAAGCGTCTGGAAAAACTCAGGCACCTGTCCCTTATTATAAAAAGGATTATCCAGTATCTGTTCCTCACTATGCAGTTTATCTGAAAAAACGGAGGAAGCAAATTCATTCCTAAAGAAAATGGAGAAGCTTTGAACTTTACCAATCGTATCTATACTGCTGGAATACGTTTGATCATCATTAAGTATTAGAAACTGCCCTGACCTCACTGCAATACGGCGGCTATTGATGCCATACCACTCTTCTCCGCTCAAAACGGTTTTAAAAGACAGGCAGCCTACGTGATTTTCGCAATGACTATTGTCTGCCAGTGCATTAAAAACGATGTTATGCTTTTTAAAGCTGCTGAAATGAAGCTGCTCATCAAATCCTGGTTTATTATGATCCGGCAGATTGGTGAAATACATCTGTTGTGCTTATGGGTAAGCAAGATAGCTATTTGCCTTGATATGGTTGAGTTGCAGTAGCAGTAGCAGTGGTAGTATTGAGTTTTACTACTGCAACTGCTACTGCCACTGCTACCAAAAACTACGGAAATTTCACTCCGCTATATTCAGACACATCTGCCAAAGGAATAGATGAGCTGTATTTAGCATTAATAGCTTTAATAAACTCATTGGCTACTATAGCATATCCGCGTGGCGTTAGGTGCACGCCATCCAGAGAAAATATGCCGCCACTGATATAGTTTGAACTCATGCCGATGCCGCCCTCTACCAAACCATGTTGTTTTACATTATTCAGGAAGGTATAAGCATCGAATACCGCCAGGCCCTTTGATGCTGCGATGGATTTGATAGCAGCATTGTACGATTGCACGTAATCTTGTGCCAATGCCACCTCGTTTGCATCCAGCACAAATTGATTATCGATAGGTGTATATGGCGTTAACCCATAGGGTAAATTTCCATAAGGGGTACTTACCGGCACCCCGATCTTGCTTGTCGGAAATGTAAGCACGATCAAATCTTTAGCGGTAGCAGGTCGTGGTGCATAAGTTGTTCCACTCACCAAAGCGTTAATATAGATAGCCTGCACTTGCGGATTTGCTTTTTGCACAGCACCCAATACGGCACCTACTGTTATTGTATTAAAGTATGGGATCGAAGTTACATCGGGAATAGTACCGACAACTCCCTTTGCTCCCGCAGCTGTTAATCTGCCAATAAGCAGGTTATATAATCCCGCAAAAGTTGCTTTGTCCGTAAGCACATCGCCTGCCCCTCCTGAGGTAGCATAACCCAGCGCATCATTATTCCCCAACCAGTTGGAGAAAAAAGTAAACGGTTTTGCTGTGACAAAATCAAGATAAGGGGTGGTGTTAGTTCCTTCGTCTCCAGGGAGTAACCGCTCATAAAAGCCATTCAAATTACCGTAAGGAGCGTAAGTGATATGGTATAATTTTATTCCGGGCACACCATAGTTCTCTATATCGCCGGTGTATTTTGTATAAAGGGTTACGTTGCCAAACCCCGGGATGGCCTGAAAACCACGTATAGCCAGGTTAGAAGTAACGGTTGTGGTAATTGGTGTACCATCAGCATTAAAACCTGTTAGTTGCAGATAGCCTGAACCGTTGGCCTGGCTGGCATCAAACAATGGCTGATTGAATACCCCACCGCCTACAGACTGCATTTGTTTAGCCATGATACTTGGATACGACACTAATTGGCCGGCACGGTACAGGCCGCCATCAGCATAACCTGCGGTTAAAGAGTTGCCAACAGCAATAAATCTTGTAAAGTCTGCCGAGCCTTTTGATGGCTTTGGTGTATCGATGCTGGGTTTGCAGGCGCTTAACCATACTAACCCTGCAATGATGTATATATAAAGTTTAAAATGTTTCATTGTCATAATAGTTTAGGGTTACCAATGATAAGCTAATGAGATACCCGGGATATATACTTTCGACTTGAACGTACCCGACAGCTGCGTTTCAAAATTGGTTTGCGTGCGCTGCATTAAATGCTCATACTCAAAAGACAAGTCGATATCAAAATGCTGGGCCAGCTTGTAACCTATACCTCCCGTAACATAAGCACGATCAGCATCGGGCACCTCAGGAGTTACATAACCATTCAGGGCTGCTGCCTGGGCATAACCACCGCCAAAACGTAAAGCCAGTTTATTGGTAGCCATGTATTGCGCACCACCGCGAACTCCGATCGTATTACTATAGTTACGTGGAGAGTGTGTATCCTGTAATAAAGGTGTGTTCGTTTTATAATCGAAGGACAAGGTTTTGAACGGATCCCATTCTACTATATTCACATCCAGTGCCAGCAACCATTTGCTGCATGGCCTAAAACCTATACCAATAGAATTGGTAGCAGGCAGCGGTATGCTGGCGTTGAATTGGTTAGGCGATGGAAAATTGGCTGCTACCGATGCTGGTACCGTAAAAGTAGCTGTACCATTATTGATAGTTGTATTCACTTTTGAACGGTGAGTAATACCTACTGTAACTCCTGATTTCGTGGTGAAGTAAATACCAGCGTTCCATCCATAGCCCTTGCCGCTGCCATTTAATTCGGCCTGGCTCGATTGTCCGTTACCATTTTCAATTGGTATTGCCCTGGTCAGATCAACCGTACCGTGATTGTAAACAAACCCGCCGCCAATACTCATCCAGTCGGTAATTTTAATACTAATAGTTGGTTGGAAGTAGATTGCCTTCAGGTCGAGTTTCTCGGCTGCAAATCGTCCTGGCCAGGTGGTACCCCAGTTGGTCAGGCCGCCAAAAGGTGTATATACTGCCATACCTACTTTCCAGCGGGCATCTTTCGGTCCCCAGGTTCCATAAAAAGTAAATGGAAGCGCCCATTCGTTGGTTGTATGGTATTGTTCCGATGTTCCGGCGGGATTAAATACCGAATTAAAGCTAAGCGGACTCACGCCTGCCTGCACATAATTCTGCGACTCGGTAGCCACCGCACCCGGATTAAAAAATAAAGCAGCGCCGTCTTGCGCCAGGCCTGTCCCGGTATGGCCCATGCCAATCTGTTTTTGTCCCTCAAGGTTCACCTGGAAGCCCTGGGCAATAGCCAATACCGGCGCCATGGCAAGCGCCAATAGTAAAAGTTTCCTCATAAAAATAATCTGATTAGGGGTTTTTAAAAAAAGCAATGGTTTATAATTGCTATGCAAACATAGTAATTTGATTCATATTTCAATGACTTTGAGGTGACAAAATTTAAATATTAGTTAATCAACGACCAGTTCTCAGTTAACAGGAATACAATTTTCAAAGGCTTTTTCCACCAACTGCAAACCGAAAACTGCCAACTAAAAATATTTCTCCGGCGCTATTTAAATATTTATCAAAAAACCTTAGCTTTGCGGCTCTAAAACAAAAGCATTTTATAGAGAACTATTTCATTTACAAAATCTTTTAAATTACCAGGTTATATATGCCAAACATTGGAAAAATATCACAGATCATCGGTCCGGTAGTTGACGTTAGCTTCTCCGAAGGTCATCTTCCTAAAATTTATGACGCGTTAGAGATCACCAAAGACAACGGCCAGAAAATTGTTTTGGAAGTTCAGCAGCACTTAGGCGAAGATCGTGTTCGTGCGGTAGCGATGGACTCAACCGACGGTTTACTACGCGGTATGCCGGTTGTAGATAAGGAAGCAGCTATCAAAATGCCTATCGGCGACGATATCAAAGGCCGTGTGTTCAACGTGGTTGGTGATGCTATCGACGGTTTGGGTAACCTGGATAAAACTAATGGTAAACCAATTCACAACGTACCTCCCCGTTTCGAGGACCTTTCTACCGAGAGCGAAGTATTGTTCACAGGTATCAAAGTAATCGACTTACTGGAGCCTTATGCAAAAGGTGGTAAGATCGGTCTGTTTGGTGGTGCGGGTGTAGGTAAAACTGTATTGATCCAGGAATTGATCAACAACATTGCAAAAGCTTATGCAGGTTTATCAGTATTCGCCGGTGTAGGTGAGCGTACCCGTGAAGGTAACGACTTACTGCGTGAAATGATCGAATCAGGCATTATTAAATATGGTGATGACTTTGTTCACGCGATGGAAAAAGGCGCATGGGACCTTTCAAAAGTAAACAAAGACGAACTGAAAGACTCAAAAGCAACTTTCGTATTCGGACAAATGAACGAGCCGCCGGGTGCACGTGCACGTGTGGCATTATCAGGTCTTACTATCGCTGAGTATTTCCGCGATGGTGATGCAGAAGGTAAAGGACGTGATATCCTTTTCTTCATCGATAACATTTTCCGTTTCACCCAGGCAGGTTCAGAAGTATCTGCGTTGTTAGGCCGTATGCCTTCAGCGGTAGGTTACCAGCCAACACTGGCTACTGAGATGGGTACCATGCAGGAACGTATCACCTCAACCAAACGTGGTTCAATTACCTCTGTACAGGCGGTATATGTACCTGCGGATGACTTGACCGACCCTGCGCCGGCTACTACTTTCGCCCACTTGGATGCTACCACCGTATTGTCACGTAAGATCGCTGAGTTGGGTATCTACCCTGCGGTTGACCCTCTTGACTCTACTTCACGTATCTTAAGCCCGCAGATACTTGGCGACGAGCACTACAACACTGCTCAACGCGTAAAAGAAATTCTGCAACGCTACAAAGAACTTCAGGATATCATCGCCATCTTAGGTATGGACGAGCTTTCTGAAGAAGATAAACTGGTTGTGTCGCGTGCACGCCGTGTACAGCGTTTCCTTTCTCAGCCATTCCACGTTGCCGAGCAGTTTACCGGCTTAAAAGGTGTATTGGTTGACATTAAAGATACCATCAAAGGTTTCAACATGATCATGGACGGCGAAGTGGATGAATATCCGGAAGCTGCGTTCAACCTGGTTGGAAGCATTGAAGACGCGATAGAAAAAGGTAAAAAACTGTTGGCTGAAGCTAACGCTTAATATAGGTGAATGGTGAGTGGTCAGTAGTGGGTAAACCTGCTGATCATTCGCCACTCACTATTCACTATTCACACAATGCAATTAGAAATTCTGACTCCCGATAAAAAAGTGTTTGAAGGCGAAGTTACTTCGGTAAACCTGCCGGGCACAATGGGCGCATTTGAAGTATTGAACCAGCACGCACCGCTGATCTCCACGCTGGAAGATGGTAAACTGATCATTCGTCATGGAGGCAATAAGGAAGATGTATACCTCATCAACGGCGGCGTTGTTGAAGTGCTGAACAACAAAGTGATTGTACTGGCCGAAGGCATTACCCTCCGTTAATAACACATTCACAAAAAATAGCGAACGCCTGGTAAGCAATTACCGGGCGTTTTTTATTGCATTTTAAAAATCGTTAATCCATCATAAAATTAATGGCCATGTGCCGGCCCGATCAGCTTTCCTGAGCGATCATTTTTGGCGTTAACGGTAATGCTATCTGTCTTAATTGTTGATGCACCGGAGGTCCACTTTGGCGAATCGTCCCAAACGAAAATATCTGAATAATCAGGTTGCGGAGTGGGTTCTTTTTTACAGCCGGATAGAATGGTAATAAGCAGCAGCGACACTGCCAACAAATTCCTGAGTGTAGTTATAGCTTTCATGATCGTGACTTTTAAGTTGACTGAATTGTCACTCCAAAATTGATGAGAAAAACACCCTCCTGGAAATTGGTTTACGCATCAACCAGCTGTGTTACAGCAATTAATGCAACAAATGAAAAAGGCATAAAGTACTACCCTTGCAAATTGCAAAAAGTGCCTTGGCCACATGCCTGATTATTGAAATTTGCTAAAAATAACCCATCGGTTTGGGTTTTTTGCTGATCTTTTTCAGACTATCCACCTGCTTTCTTTATCATACCAAAGGGTGCCACGCTGATTTCCGACTTCAAACTTACTACGCTCATTCACTATTCACCATTGACCACTCACTAAATCACTTCCTAATCGTTTCAAATTTATTTCTTAATCGTCACATCCTGCTGCAGACTGCATGGCGCGCATATAAGGCTATCATTAAGCATAATACTTTTTATTTCGGTAGTAGCACAGCATTTCTGTGAGCTAAGGCCGGTAACTATCTTGAGATGGTCTGCGCTCAGGCTGGCGAGTTGGAGCGTATAGGTTACCGACTGGAAACCAGGCAGCGGTACATAGCTGTTATTACCATCCAAAGAATCTACCCTGAATTGAAAATTAGGGTCTATGGAGCTGGTTACTTTCAAATCAGAGGGTTTATAAGGCGAGCTGGCTGATAGAACCAGATCGGCGCCGCTGGTTTTGTCTACTATCCTTACTTTCGCTATCGTCCAAATTGCAGCATTATATAAAGGACACGGCCCGCATTTACTTTCCGAACTGTTGCGGCACGATACCCCTGTTAATATCAATAATAATAAACCTACGTAGTTTTTTTTCATGTGCTTGTTTTCAATGTATTACGCGGGGAAAGGCGTTTATGTAACAAGGTAATAGATTTTTTGCAGTGATCAGGTATAATCCAGACCATGGCCGGGGCTAAAACAAAATAGCCGGATTTAAGTCCGGCTATTTATAGTGTGTGCTTTTACCTATTTAGTTTTTTTAGGTTTATTTTCCTTGTACCGCTTATCAGGCGTACCATCTTTTTTTAGGTGCTGGGTTTTGTTTTCCTTGTAGCGTTTATCGGGTGTGCCATCTTTTTTAAGATGCTGTTTTTGTGCCTGTGGCGGCAATGCATAAGTTGAAGTAACGACGCCGAAACTCATTGCGGCAATCATTAGTGCGGCTAAGAACTTTTTCATGGCTTGTTAATTTGGTTACTGAAAGCTAACCATTTGATTTTGAATTACAAAACTGAAAATTTAACGAATGTTAAGAAATCAAGGGGCTAGTCTTGTTCGTTCTCTTTTTAAGTTAGGATGAGTTGGACAAGACGAACACCGCTTGCAATCTGGCGGAGGTACTGTCATTCTGTTTGATACCCGATTACTAAACGAACGAACAACGTCTTACCGATTATGTCCAGCATAGCATCCTTACTCACCATTGACTATTCACCATTTCCCCCACAAAAAACTCATTAAAATTCTTGGTTTTTTACCCGAATTATTAACTAACTTTGAGTACTCCAACAGCCTTACCGCATTGCATTTTATTAGCTAAAAATAAGAGGCAATGACAACCCGCGGTTAATTACTTACATACTGTTCTATTGCTACCCACTGCCTGCCCGTTGCCCGTGCCTCTGGTGTTTTGTTTACCGTATTGAAACCATTGTTTAACTGTTAAGAATTTAAATCTATGAGTATCAGATTAGGAGACACCGCCCCGGATTTTCAGGCTGAAACTACGCAGGGCACCATCAATTTTCACGATTGGATAGGCAACGGATGGGCGATATTATTTTCGCACCCAAAAGATTTTACGCCGGTGTGCACCACCGAGCTGGGCTACATGGCCAGGCTGGCGCCTGAGTTTGAAAAGCGCAATGCAAAAGTGATAGGTCTAAGCGTTGACCCGGTTGACCGCCATGCCGAATGGGCAAAGGATATTGAAGAAACACAGGGCTACCGCGTAAATTACCCTATGATAGGTGATACCGACCTGAAGATTGCCAAGTTATATGATATGCTGCCTGCCGACGAGCCTGGCACATCTGACGGCCGTACTGCGGCTACTAACCAAACGGTACGCTCGGTGTTTATCATTGGTCCGGATAAAAAGGTAAAGCTGATGCTTACCTACCCCATGACCACCGGCCGCAATTTTGACGAGATACTGCGTGTATTGGATTCGATGCAACTGACTGCAGAGCATAAGGTAGCCACCCCGGTTAACTGGAAAAATGGTGAGGATGTGATCATTATCTCATCGGTAACCAATGAAGAAGCTACTGAAAAATATCCGGAAGGATGGAAAACTGTAAAACCTTATTTACGCATAGTGCATCAGCCCGGTGCGCATAAGGTGATGATGAACTAATCGGTCTTTTACGTGAATGGAAGATTGATGTGGTTGGAAGACGGGGGTGAGTTTTTGCCGTACAGGCAAACCCATCCCCAGCCTTCTTCTGAATGCTATTAAAGGTATAGCAAATTAATAACTTCTGCGGCTGTGCAGCTCTTCGTACAGTTCAATCACTTTACGCTGCAATGAGGTTATTTCGGCTTCCTGCTCTGCTATTTTCTTTCTCAGAATATCGCTGGTAAATTCAATAGGGGAAAGCTCCTCGTTGTAGACGTTGAGCAATTGCAACAGACTCACACTATAAATATCCGCAATCTGCTCCAGGCGCGACAAGTTAACGTCGGTCACTCCCGTCTCGATTTTGGACATGGCAGGGATTGAAATCCCTAACCGGGTTGCCACATCTTCCAACGTCCAGCCATTGCGCTGACGTATCAATTTAATACTTTGGCCAACTGTGGTTTTTGGCGCTTTGATTTCAGGTTCACCCATTTTTAAAAATTGCACACTAAGTTAAGGGTCATATCATTTCCTTCCAAAGTATAACACGCGGGGCAGACGCGAGCCTTTCGGTCAGAGCATTTAAACTAATTCGGACTGAAAGATGTAACTTTTTTTTGACTCTGTCAATAAGACAGATATCTGATTTTCTGATTGTTAATAATTTATACTTAGCATTCAGATCATGCCGTGGTGAATTTTTCTCTATAGGCAAAATCAAGGTTTCCTACTAAGAAATGCTGCGCAGCGATACCGGAATACGTCAAAAAAAAAATGTAGAGACGCAATGTATTACGCCTCTACAATACAATAACTGCGGGCTGCCTGCTCATCAATGCACTAATGCCGCATCATATTCATAATGTACAGGTGTAATTACCGGTTTTGACGATTCCGGGTTTACTCCTGCGTTTACCAGGATAGGCATCAGGGTTTCGCCAAATTTATTGAAGGCTTCCACTGATTCCCACACGTCGACTACCAGCCAGTTATCGCCTTGCTGGGCGCCTACATGGTAATGAAGTCCTGCAGGGTGCGATTGGCCTGCTTTGCGCAGTTCGTCCCATATCTGGTCATACACCTTTGATGTCATACCAGGGATACTGAATTGAACGATTACTCTTTCCATGATGAATGCTTTTAAATACGTAATTGAACTAATAACTAACGATACAAAGTAGCAACATGCCGTGTAAAGAGGGCTTTAGGCATATAAAGAAGAGTATTCTAAGTTAGGTAAAAAAGAATGTCCTGAGCAAGAGAAATCGGGTAAATTTTGAAAAAATGCTGCGGAAAATATGCACAATCAGGAGACGCAACGCATTGCACCTCTGTAGTAAAAAAATCGCGTCCATCGCCAACCGCCTTGCGCCACGCCATCCGAGCAACTTTTTTACGAAAACCCGACATTTCACGCCGAAAATCAGGCCTTTATTATGCATACATAGCAACTGTACCGAATACCGTTTTTAACTTTGGTCTACTTTGATAATAATTTTATTCTGAAATAAATTATATTTACAGAATATTTATAACAATTTTAATTTTAAACAGAATAAAATACTAAATGAAAATTTATTTTTTCGCTATTGCGGTTTGGAGATGGTCTGGTTAACTTGTCTAAACCAATTGGCAGGAGTTGATTGAGTTGATTGAGTTAAGTGGTTGATTGAGTTAAATCACCCCAAAAATAACTTAATCTAACCTAATCAACTTAATCCAACTTATTCAACTAAAATACAAAATGAGTACCACTGCTACCGACGAACAAATTGTGCTGAACAAATATAGCCGCACGCTTACACAAGACCCAACTCAACCGGCCGCGCAGGCCATGCTTTATGGTGTCGGCCTTACTGAGGACGATATGAAAAAAGCGCAGGTGGGCATTGCCAGTATGGGCTACGATGGCAACACCTGCAATATGCACCTGAACGACCTTGCCAAACTGGTAAAAGAAGGCGTATGGGACGAATGCCTGGTGGGCTTCATCTTCAACACGATCGGGGTGAGCGACGGTATGAGCAATGGCACCGAAGGTATGCGATACTCATTAGTAAGCCGCGATGTTATTGCCGATTCTATTGAGGCAGTTTGCGGTGCACAATATTATGATGCGGTAATTACCTTACCAGGCTGTGATAAAAACATGCCGGGGTCGGTAATGGCGATGGGTCGTTTAAACCGTCCTTCTATTATGGTGTACGGCGGTACTATTAAACCTGGCCACTGGAAAGGTGAAGACTTAAACATCGTTTCAGCTTTTGAGGCGTTGGGTAAAAAGATCGCAGGTACTATCAGTCCCGAGGATTTTATGGGTGTGGTTAAAAACGCTTGCCCAAGCGCAGGTGCATGTGGTGGTATCTATACTGCTAACACTATGGCTGCAGCTATTGAGGCTTTGGGTATGAGCTTACCTTATTCCTCATCAAATCCGGCACTAAGCGAAGAAAAACACCAGGAATGCCGCGAGGCAGGTAAATACATCAAGGTGCTGCTGGAGCGTGATATCAAACCAAAAGATATCATGACCCGCGAGGCTTTTGACAACGCCATTACTACCATTATGGTAATGGGTGGCTCAACTAACGCAGTACTGCACTTGATCGCGATAGCAAAAAGTGTTGATGTGCCATTGACACAGGATGATTTCCAGGAGATTAGCAACCGTATCCCTCTGCTGGCCGATATGAAACCTAGCGGTAAGTATATGATGGAAGACCTGCACAATGTTGGCGGCGTTCCAGCCGTAATGAAATATCTGCTAAAATTGGGCTGGTTGCACGGCGAATGCTTAACTGTTACCGGTAAAACACTGGCTGAAAACCTGGCTGATATTCCTGAATTGGATTTTGATACACAGAAAATAATATTCCCTGCTGAAAAGCCGATCAAAGCTACTGGTCACTTACAAATATTGTATGGTAACCTGGCCGAAGGCGGTTCGGTAGCAAAGATCACCGGGAAAGAGGGTGTGCGCTTTGAAGGCCCTGCCCGCGTATTTGATGGTGAATTTGAATTGATAGATGGCATTCTGAGCGGCCGAGTCCGTGCGGGTGATGTGGTGGTGATCCGCTACGTTGGTCCGAAGGGCGCACCGGGTATGCCGGAAATGCTGAAGCCTACCTCAGCCATATTTGGAGCAGGTTTGGGAAGCTCTGTTGCCCTGATCACCGATGGACGTTTTAGCGGAGGCACGCACGGATTTGTGGTTGGCCACATCACTCCCGAGGCCCATAACGGCGGCAATCTGGCCCTGGTTAAGGATGGCGACATTATAGAACTGGATGCTATCGGTCGTACCATGAACCTCAAAATATCAGATGCCGAACTGGCACACCGAAGAAGTGAATGGAAACAACCGGCTTTGAAAGCCACAAAAGGGCTGCTATACAAATACGCAAAAACAGTAAGCACTGCTGCTGAGGGTTGCGTTACAGACGAAATGAGCTAAAAGCAGAGAGGTTAGAGCTGAAAGGCGAAAGGTGAAAAGTCTTTAAATCACTCATTCACTAACTCGCTCATTCACTAATTAAAAATGAATTTACAGAACTAAAATAAGCATACAGTGGAAACACAAACAATTGCTAAACAAGAAACAGGTGAAGCCGCAGAGAAATCAGCGGGATCACCAGCGAAAGAAGTAACCGGTTCAGTTGCTTTATTAGAAGCATTGATCACCGAAGGTGTTGAGACGATATTCGGGTATCCGGGCGGAGCGATCATGCCTATCTATGATGCCTTATATGATTACAGCGATAAACTGGATCATATCCTGGTGCGTCACGAGCAGGGCGGTATTCACGCCGCACAGGGTTATGCACGTACATCGGGCAAAGTGGGTGTGGTATTTGCAACCAGCGGTCCGGGTGCTACCAATTTGGTAACCGGCTTGGCTGATGCGCAAATCGACAGCACGCCTGTGGTATGTATCACCGGACAAGTATTTGCTCACCTGCTGGGTACCGATGCTTTCCAGGAAACTGACGTGATCAATATCACTACACCTATTACCAAATGGAACTACCAGGTAACAGATGCTAACGAGCTTCCTGAAGTGATTGCCAAGGCATTTTATATTGCCCGTAGCGGTCGCCCGGGACCTGTGCTGATCGACATTACCAAAAACGCACAGATACAGAAGTTCCAGTTCAAAGGTTATACCCCCTGCAAACATATCCGCAGTTACAGACCAAAACCTATTGTTCGCCCGCAATATATCCAGCAGGCCGCAGAACTGATTAACCAGGCAAAAAAGCCTTTCATCTTATTTGGCCAGGGTGTAATATTGGGCAGCGCTGAAAAGGAATTCCAGGCCTTTGTTGAGAAATCAGGCATCCCTGCGGCATGGACGGTGTTAGGAGCCGGAGCTATCCCGACAGATCACCCGCTTAACGTAGGTATGTTGGGTATGCATGGCAATTACGGACCAAATGTTTTGACCAACGAGTGCGATGTATTGATCGCTATCGGTATGCGTTTTGACGACCGTGTAACCGGAAGGTTAGATAAATACGCCAAGCAGGCAAAAGTTGTTCATTTAGACATCGACCCCGCCGAGATTGACAAGAATGTAAAAAGCACCGTTCCTGTTTGGGGCGATTGTAAGGAAACTTTACCATTACTTACCCAGGCTATCGAATCAAAAACTTATCCTGAATGGCTGCAAAAATTTCATGACCATACCAAACAGGAAATTGACCTGGTGATCCAAAAAGAACTGAACCCAACCACCGACGAAATGACAATGGGCGAGGTGATCAAGCAATTAAATGAGATCACCAAAGGTGAAGCGGTTATCGTGACTGACGTAGGCCAGCACCAGATGGTGGCTTGTCGCTATGCTAAATTGAACAAAACACGCAGCAATGTGACCAGCGGCGGCTTAGGTACGATGGGCTTTGCCCTACCTGCTGCTATGGGTGCTAAATATGGTGCAAAAGATCGTGATGTGGTTGCTATTATCGGCGACGGTGGTTTCCAGATGACTCTACAGGAACTAGGCACCATTATGCAAAGTAATATCAATGTGAAGATCATCATCCTGAATAACAGATTCCTGGGCATGGTTCGCCAGTGGCAGGAGTTGTTTAATGAGCGCCGTTATTCTTTTGTAGATATGCAAAGCCCTGACTTTGTGAAACTGGCTGCTGCTTATGGCATCGCAGGCAAATCAATTTCAGAAAGAACAAACTTACCGGCCACCCTAAAAGAAATGCTGGACCACAACGGTCCGTATTTATTAGAAGTAATGGTAACTAAAGAGAATAATGTATTCCCGATGGTACCACAAGGTTGCAGCGTAGCAGAGATCAGGTTAAAATAGACAGTTTGCAGTTTTGAGTTGGCAGTTTGCAAAAACAAATGACCAATGACAACTGACTAATGACATCAGACAATGAGCACACAGGAAGAAAAACAAGAATTTAATATAACGGTTTACAGCGAAAACCAGATAGGATTGCTTAACCGCATCGCTATCATCTTCACCCGTCGCAAGATCAATATCGATAGCCTGAATACCTCGCCGTCAGAAGTGAGCAGTGTTCACCGCTTTAATATTGTGATCACCGAGACCGAAGATGTGGTACGCAAACTTTGCCGCCAGATAGAAAAACAGGTGGAAGTACTGAAAGTATACTATCACACCAATGAAGACGTGATCTGGCAAGAACTGGCTTTGTATAAGCTATCAACTGATGTGATCGCTGAGAAGATTAGTGTTGAGCGTTTGCTTCGCGAGAATGGTGCCCGTGCGGTAGCCATCCGCAAGGATTATACCGTATTCGAAACCACCGGTCACCGCGAAGAAATAGACAACCTGATTAGCATTTTACAGCCTTATGGTTTGATCGAATTTGTTCGCAGCGCACGTGTAGCCATCATCAAAGACAGCGAAGGCTTTAACGCCAAACTGCGTGAATTTGAGCGTTTGGAACCAGGAGAGGATGTGATAGAGAATGAGTTTCTTAACGATGCTGATAAAGTCTTTACTATGTAATAACTAATTGTCATTGCGAGCGATAGCGCGGCAATCGCATACTATACAGAGCGAATAAGCAAAGTTTTCCGCTGGCTAGCAGATTCGTTCCTCACAATGACATAAAAGAAATAGAATCCGTGGAATCAATAGAAACACAAGCTCACCCCAAAGCCTACGATAGCATTAAAAAAGCTACCGAGGCTTGCGGTTTTTTGCAGATGTCGGAAATATCAACCTGCACACTACTAAAAACGCTGGCTGCTTCAAAACCTGCATCTAAGTTTTTAGAGCTGGGTACAGGAACAGGATTGGCTACTGCATGGGTGCTTGATGGCATGGATCAGGACTCGACCCTCGTATCACTAGATAACGATGAAACGTTATTGAGTATAGCAAAGGAGAATTTAGGTATCGACAGACGCCTGACTTTGATCTGTACTGATGGCGGCGAGTGGATAAAGAAAAACAACCGGCAAAAATTCAGCTTTATATTTGCTGATACCTGGCCCGGTAAATACACGCACCTGGAGGAAACTTTGGAGATGCTGGAAACCGGTGGTTTGTACATCATTGATGACATGCTGCCGCAAGCCAACTGGCCGGACGGACACTCAGATAAAGTAGCGAACTTATTAAGCTACCTGGATGAACGCGAAGACCTGGTGTTAACCAAAATGGGCTGGGCATCGGGGATTGTGATAGTTGTGAAAAAATAATGTGCAGATGCGTGGATTTGCAGATGAATAACAATTAGGTCAAAGGCGAAAGGTAATAATGACTGATGACCAATGACAAAAAGAAGTAACCAATTAAAAATAATATCGGTGCAATCATTAAAAGCATCGGAGTAATCAAATAAACAAAACAATGGCAAAACTAAATTTCGGCGGCACTGAAGAGAACGTAGTAACCCGCGAAGAGTTTCCTTTAGCAAAAGCGCAGGAAGTATTGAAAAATGAAACCGTAGCTGTTATCGGTTATGGCGTTCAGGGTCCGGGTCAGGCACTCAATCAAAAAGACAACGGCATCAACGTAATTGTTGGTCAGCGTAAAAATTCAAAAACATGGGATAAAGCGGTTGCTGACGGCTTTGTACCCGGCGAAACCCTTTTTGAGATCGAAGAAGCTTTAGAGCGTGGTACCATCATTTGCTACCTGTTGAGCGATGCGGCACAGATCGAACTGTGGCCAACTGTTAAAAAACACCTGACTGCAGGTAAAGCATTGTATTTCTCTCATGGTTTCGGTATCACTTTCAAAGAGCAAACCGGCATCATCCCTCCTGCTGATGTGGACGTGTTCCTGGTAGCTCCAAAAGGTTCAGGGACTTCATTGCGCCGTATGTTCCTGCAAGGCCGTGGCTTGAACTCAAGCTATGCTATCTTCCAGGATGCAACCGGCAAAGCTAAAGAAAGAGTTGTTGCTTTAGGTATTGCAGTGGGCAGCGGTTATTTGTTCGAAACCGATTTCAGAAAAGAAGTTTATAGCGATTTAACAGGCGAACGCGGTACGCTGATGGGTTGTATCCAGGGTGTGTTTGCAGCTCAGTACGATGTATTGCGCAGCAAAGGTCACTCACCTTCAGAAGCATTCAATGAAACTGTTGAGGAGTTAACTCAATCGTTAATGCCATTAGTAGCAGAAAACGGTATGGACTGGATGTATGCTAACTGCTCAACCACAGCACAACGCGGTGCTTTGGATTGGTGGAAGAAATTCCGTGACGCTACTAAGCCAGTATTCCAGGAATTATACGAAAGCGTTGCTACCGGCAAAGAGTCACAACGTTCAATCGACTCAAACAGCCAGCCTGATTACCGCGTGAAACTGGATGCAGAACTAAAAGAACTACGCGAAAGCGAAATGTGGCAGGCAGGTAAAACTGTGCGCAGCTTACGTCCTGAAAACCAGGTTGTAGAAGCATAAGACATAGATATGAGACGTGAGATATGAGATTTGAGATGAAAGCATCCCGTCTCAAATCTCATATCTCAAATCTCACATCTAAAAAAGTGATTCTCGAAGTCGCTATACTAAACGTGATCCCCGGGCAGGAAGATGAATTTCTACAAGCATTTTCCAAAGCTCAAAAGATCATTTCGGGTATGCCAGGTTATATTTCGCACCAGCTGAAAAGATGTATGGAGAAAACCAATCAATTTATTTTGCTGGTTGAATGGGAAAAGCTGACCGATCATACCGAAGGCTTCAGAAAATCAAAAGAATACCAGGAATGGAAAAGCCTGTTGCATCATTTTTATGATCCTTTTCCAACTGTTGAACACTATGAATAGTTGGAAAGTTGAAACGTTGTAAAGTTGAAAAGTTAATGACTAATGACCATTGACTAATGACTAAATAAAATGGGAATAAAAAAACACATATTAGTAATACCCGGTGACGGCATCGGTCCTGAGGTGACTACCTGGGGTAAGGCTGTACTGGAAAAAATCGGCCAGGAATATGGTCATGAGTTTGCGTTTGACGAAGGTATAATGGGTCACGTAGCTATCGAGGCTACCGGCACATCTTTACCTGATGATACGCTTGCCAAAGCAAAAGCTAGTGACGCGATCCTGTTCGGTGCTGTTGGTCATATTAAATATGACAACGATCCATCGGCTAAAGTAAGACCTGAGCAAGGTTTATTAAAGATCCGTAAAGAGTTAGGCCTGTATGCCAACCTGCGCCCGATCATGCTGTTTGATGAGTTGTTGAACGCATCAAGCTTAAAGCCTGAAATACTGAAAGGCACCGATATCCTGTTCTTCCGTGAGTTAACAGGCGATGTATACTTCGGTGAGAAGAACCGTACTGCTGATTTCGCGTCTGATCTGATGAACTATAACCGCTACGAAGTTGAGCGCATAGCCCGCAAAGCTTATGAAGCGGCAAGAGCACGTACCAAGAGACTGTGTTCAGTAGATAAAGCAAACGTTCTGGAAACCTCACGCCTGTGGCGCGAAGTGATCCAGAGAATAGCACAGGAATATCCTGATGTTGAAACCGAACACATGTTTATAGACAATGCCGCGATGCAATTGGTGAAGAACCCTAAAAAGTTCGACGTAGTAGTTACTGCCAACCTGTTCGGCGATATCCTGACCGATGAGGCTTCTCAAATTGCGGGTTCAATGGGTATGCTGGCATCAGCTTCTGTGGGCGATGGTACCGGTTTCTTTGAACCGATCCACGGTTCGGCACACGACATTGCGGGGCAGAACAAAGCCAATCCACTGGCTTCTATCTTGTCTGTTGCGCTGATGTACGAAATTGCATTCGGACTGAAGGAAGAGGCCAAACGCATCACTTCGGCTATCGACAAAACATTAAAAGCAGGTTACCGCACAGGTGATATCGCTGACGCGAGTACCGATAAAGCAAAAATATTAGGCACTGATGCCATGGGGCAAAAAGTGTTGGAGTATTTGTAGATGTGCGGATGCGTGAATGTGCAGATATGCGGATTCACTAATGACCATTGACCGATGACTACATGACTACATGAAATGGAACGCTGAATTATATGACAACAAACATGCCTTCGTATCGCAATACGGTGAGAGTGTATTGGAGTTGCTGGATGTAAAGCCCGGCGAGCGTATCCTTGACCTGGGTTGCGGTACCGGTGATCTGGCTAAACAAATCCAGGAGCATGGCGCTGAAGTGATCGGCATTGATGCATCACCTGAAATGATTGCAAAGGCAAAAGCTAAATATCCTGAACTGGATTTTAGCGTAGCCAATGCCGCCAGCTTTCATTTCGACGAACCGTTTGATGCTGTTTTCACCAATGCCGTTTTGCATTGGATACACGATGCCGATGGTGTAATCAAAAGTGTTTACAATGCACTAAAACCGGGCGGCAGGTTTGTAGGCGAATTTGGCGGTAAAGGCAATAATCAATTGATGATGGCTGCTGCCTCAACCGTTCTTAGGACTCACGGATATATCGAAGACAACATCACCCTTCCCTGGTATTTTCCGTCGACTGCTGAATACGCAGCCAAATTGGAGGCAGGTGGTTTCAGGGTAACGTTCACGTCCCACTTTGATCGCCCAACCCTGCTGCAGGACGGCCGCGAGGACATAGCCAAGTGGTTCAACATGTTCGGCTCATCATTGTTTCAACAAATACCGGCAGCTGAGCTGCAACAGATATTAAATGAAATTACAGACCTGCTGCAACCAACTAACGAAGTAGACGGCCAGTGGTATGCTGATTATAAGAGGCTGCGATTTGTCGTAATAAAAGAGATATGAGACGTGAGATTTGAGACATGAGATTTTCAAATCACGATCATAAATTGATAAATTTAATTATTGAATATTAACCGGATGCAGATATAGAACAAGACAGGCGTCTCACATCTCATATCTAACATCTCAAATCTAACAATATGCTACACGATCCCAACCGCGTTTATGTTTTTGATACCACGCTTCGCGACGGCGAGCAGGTACCGGGCTGCCAGTTGACCACGCCCGAAAAGATAGAGATTGCCCGTGAACTGGAAGCGCTGGGTGTCGACATTATTGAGGCCGGCTTTCCAATATCGAGTCCGGGTGATTTCCAGAGCGTGGTAGAGATATCAAAAGCGGTGAAAGAACCGACCGTTTGCGCGCTTACCCGTGCCAACAAAGGCGATATTGATTCGGCTATCGCCGCATTGCAGTATGCTAAGCATCCGCGTATCCATACGGGTATCGGCTCGTCAGATATGCACATCAAACACAAATTCAACAGCACCCGCGAAGAAATTTTGGAGCGCGCCGTTGAAGCTGTAAAATATGCAAAACGTGCAGTAGAAGATATTGAGTTTTATGCTGAAGATGCAGGAAGAGCTGATATTCACTTCCTTGCGAAGATGGTCGAATCGGTCATTGCGGCAGGTGCCACCGTCGTCAATATTCCTGACACCAACGGTTACTGCCTGCCTGATCAATACGGAAGCAAAATTCGCTTCCTTAAGGAAAACGTAAAAAATATCGACAAGGCCATTATCTCTGTTCATTGTCATAACGACCTGGGCCTTGCAACTGCGAACTCCGTCGCCGGCCTGCAAAACGGCGCACGCCAGATAGAAGGCACCATCAACGGCATCGGCGAACGTGCCGGCAATACTTCGATAGAAGAAGTAGTGATGATCCTGAAAACACATCAAGGCCTCGGCTTACACACTAATATCCAATCGCAAAAAATTTACGAGATCAGCCGCATGGTAAGCACGCAAATGCGTATGCCTGTGCAGCCTAATAAGGCTATTGTAGGTGCTAATGCCTTTGCACATAGCTCAGGCATTCACCAGGACGGTTTCCTGAAAAATCGCGAAAACTACGAGATCATCCGTCCGGAAGATGTGGGTTTCCCAAATGCAAGTATTGTGCTGACAGCCCGTAGCGGTCGCCATGCATTGAAATTCCATTTAGAAAGATTGGGGTACAGCCTGGATAAGGACGAATTAGCAGGTGCCTATCATCGCTTTTTAACTCTGGCCGATAACAAATTGGACATCACGGACGACGATCTGCATGGACTGGTGGTAAGCCGTTTGGTAAAACAGTAGACTCACCCCCTGCCCCCTCTCTACTATGTAGAGAGGGGAGAATATTTTTCTAACCCTTTTTCCGCCAAAGGCGGAGAGAGGGTCGACAAGCGTAGCGATGTCGGGGTGAGTCAAATTACCGACTTATCCCCCGCATTACCCATATCATAAAGCTTAAAACACCATGGCTCCCCCAACTAAGAATCAACTCGATTTTGATTCAGCATATACGCGTTTAAAAGGTATCGTCAAACACACCCCGCTGGAGTTTAACCAGCGCCTGTCTGACCGTTACGGCTGCCAGATCTATCTTAAGCGCGAGGACCTGCAGGTTGTCCGCTCCTATAAATTGCGTGGTGCCTACAACATGATCAGTCAATTAAGTGCCGAACAATTGAGCCGTGGCGTAGTATGCGCCAGTGCGGGTAACCATGCGCAGGGCTTTGCTTTTTCGTGCCGTAAACTGGGTGCACATGGCGTTATTTTTATGCCACAGATCACGCCCCGTCAAAAAATATCACAAACAGAGATGCATGGCAATGGTAATATCGAGATCATACTTGTGGGAGATACGTTTGATGATTGTCTGAAAGAAGCATTAATTTATACAGAAGCCAATGGCATGACGTTCATCCCTCCTTTTGATAATTACGATATCATTGCGGGACAAGGCAGTGTTGGTGTTGAAATACTGGAAGATCTACCCGACGTAGAGGCGGTCATCGTCCCAATTGGTGGTGGCGGTTTAGCTGCCGGAGCAGGTAGTTATTTAAAACAGAACAAACCCGGCATCCTCATAGCCGGAGTAGAACCTGAAGGCGCACCATCCATGCGTCATGCACTTGATCAGGGTGAACCGGTGACATTATCTACCATCAACCGTTTTGTAGATGGCGCTGCTGTAAAACGTGTAGGCGAACTTACCTACCCTATCTGCCGTGAAGTGTTGGATGATATGCTGTTAGTACCCGAAGGTAAAGTATGCACCACCATATTGAAACTCTACAATGAAGACGCAATCGTAGTTGAACCTGCGGGAGCTTTATCTGTAGCAGTTTTAGACTTATACAAACACAAGCTGAAAGGCAAAAAAGTAGTCTGTGTTATCAGTGGTGGTAACAACGACATCGACCGCATGCAGGAGATCAAGGAGAGGTCATTGCTGTATGAAGGCTTGAAACATTATTTCATTGTCCGTTTCCCTCAGCGGCCTGGTGCTTTGAAATTATTTGTAAACAACGTGCTCGGCCCGCATGACGACATTACCCGTTTTGAGTTTATTAAGAAAACTGAAAAAGAAAACGGCCCTGCATTGGTAGGAATCGAACTAAAATCAGCTGATGATTATCCTGCCCTGCTGCAACGCATGGAAGAAGAGCGCTTTGATGTAATAGAATTGAACCGTGATCAGACTTTGTTTGAATATCTGGTATAAATTTCTTAGGTTCGTCTGTGAAGAACGCTTATCACGGGTGCTCCCCTGGCATCGTTGTCTACTGAATAACAACAATTCATTTAATTTAACACAGAATGCAAGCAATTGAGTTAGCTTTGTGTTGTAATAATCAGAGATGGTAAAATTATTTGTCAGCGGCTTTCCGCTGAGTATGGACGAAATTGAACTGGCAAAAATATTCGCCCTGCACGGCGACCTGAAAACTATAAAGCTGGTGCGCGATAAAAAAACACGCGTTTGTAAAGGTTATGGTTTTATTGAAGTTGCTGACCAGGATTCGGCAGATAATATCGTATCGGTGCTGAATGGTTACCCTGTTGGCGACCGTGAGCTTACCGTAAATATCCGGCCAGACGAGCCGGATGCTCCCACTAAACCTGCGGTGTATCGTAAATTGGAAAGACCAGGCGATCCGGGCTTTAGAAAAATGCGTCCGCGCAGGCCGCGATAATTTTCCATAACGATAAAAAATAAAAAGGCGCCTTTATCTCTAAAGCGCCTTTCACAATCTATTCAATATTTTTTACAGCGTCAGGTAGTAAACGCCTCCTTGTGGAACTACCTTGGTACTCATGAAAACGGAGTAAGGCAGGTAGAAAAACCCTTTGTTACCCCATGAAGTTCCCCATGAATTTTGAACAAGGAATGCTTTTCTGTTGTCGTCATATCCAATAAGCGGCACCGCATGCCCTCCCAACAAAGTTACTCCACTTGCTAAAGCACCAGTGCTGGTCAGCGGATTGTAAGTATAGCTTGTGGTATTTAAACCTTCAAAATATTGATAAGTGCTGGTTTTATCATACACATTAAAGCCCATCATTACCGGCACATTATTTCTCAATAAGTTTTTCACTGCAGCTGTATCACCGGAGTTAACCATAGTATAGCTGGTTACCTTGTAGCCTAATGCATTGGAAATAGCAGCAGACGAAGGCGGGGTTTTATAAGCTGTTGACCTGTTACTGCTCGGATACGCATACAGAGATTCAAAACAATCGCCATATTTCTGCAAAGCCTGACCAATATTTACCATATTGGCACCGTTATCTGCAGATATTCTTTGATGAAGGATGTTTACCCTTTCTTCATAATAAATGAATGCAGGGCTCAATAAAGTCGGGTATGTCCCATTTTTATAATAATAACCAATCTCATAGGCCTCGGCACCGCAGAATGAAGTACAAGAGCCTATCTGACCCTGATCCCTCACTGCCGGGTTACTAAGTGTAACTACAGCTGGCGCTCCGGTAGCAAACGAGCCGAACTGCTTTTTGAAAAGATCTGGCGAGTATACAGGCAAAGTTGAGTACTCTTCGGGGCTGGTTGGCAGCAAACCATACACGTGCCTGCCATCTTTTGTTGATGGTAGCGTCGATTGTTCCTGATTGTTTGCTACGGGGCTTACTTTTTCCGACTTAGAGCAGCTGTAAAGCATTAAAACTGCGATAGCCGATGACAAAAGGATAGAGGTTTTGTAAGTGATCTTCATACGCTTGGGGTTTACGTTTATGAGTTATCTGGTCAGTTAGTTAATTGGTAATAAATCAATTATACTCAAAATAGTTCATTAAAAAAACAAAAATCAGACCATAAAAATATCGGGCGGGTGTTGGTAACCGAATTTAAAACAGGCAAATAAAGGTTTAAATGCAAACAGAGCAGAAATGTCTGTTGATAATTCTTTAATAAATAAGAAAATTAATATTCCAGATAGCGGGCGATTTTTATTTTCACCTTGTTACCTTCTATAAATTTACCAGGGTGCCCGTTAAGTATCCGCAGGGTAACTCCGTCATGTTCCAACAATAACTCTTCATAAAAGCCCTTGAACAGTACTTGCTTTACTACCCATTTGCTACCCGCCCAACTATCACGTGCTTCTACCCATTCCGGGTAAAGCATTACCCACTCTTTTTTTACTTTTATGCCGCAAGTATCAGCTTGATAGGAATTTAGCACATTACAATTATTGAGGAGCCTTGCCGTATATAAATACTGAGGGTCATTATATACTTTCTTTGGATGCCCGGATTCGATGATTTCGCCGTCCTTTAAAACGATCAATGTGTCGGCCATCGATAGCACCTCAGCCGGATCGTGGGAAACCATGATCACTGTCAGTCCGGTATCTTTTACAATCTGCCGGATATCGTCCTGCAAACCATCACGGAAGGAAGTATCTACCTGGTTAAAGGGTTCATCCAGCAATAAAACTTCTGGCTGAGTTACCAATGCACGGGCTATGGCCACACGTTGCTTCTCGCCACCACTCAAGTCTGCAACCCGTTTATCACCCAGGTGCATCATATTCAGCTGTTTCAGTACCTGTTCGGTTTTCTCGATCTTAGCCTGAATATCGGTATTAGGCAACAGAACAGATACATTGTCGCGTACTTTGGCAAACAGGTTCAGGTCATCCTCGGCTTGGGTTACCATTTTCATCGCGTCGTGACCGGGTATCAGTTTTTCTTCTGGTCCCCAAACACGCTCATCCTTAAAATGTACTTCGCCCGTATCCGGAGATTGCAAACCATACAGCAAACTGAGTAACGTAGTCTTACCGCTACCACTTGCTCCAATAATTGCAGTTATTTCTCCGCGGTTTATTTCCAGGCTGGTTAGTTTGAGCCCACTGCCGGTAGTACCGGGATATAGTTTACTGATCGAGATCGCGTGTAAGAAAGAAGTAGCCATTGACACGATTAAGTGATTAAAAAGATTGCCAGGATTAAAAGACAAATTTAAACACGATTGTGGGATAAAAAGGATTTCAACGATTATAAATCACCCTAAATCCTTAAATCGTGTCTTATTTTATGACGAGAAAGTACTTGCAGCATTGATTTAGCAATATGTAAATTTATTTATACCTAAAATCATCTGCTATGAAAAAGCTTTGTATACTACTGCTTGCTATGATCCCGGCTACGCTATTTGCCCAGGATTTTAGACCTTATTTCCAAAAGTCGTTCAGCAATGTGTCTATCCAAAAACTTGTGGTGACAACAGAAGGCGGTTCAATAACGGTAAATGGATCTGATTCAAAAGATGTAGATGTGCAGGTGAGTATAAAATGCAACGGGTCGATAATGACCGATGCGCAAATTGAAAAGGATTTGAAAGACAATTACACATTTACTGTAAGTATTGACAATGGGAAGCTCAACGCACAACTGATACGCAAGTCAGATGGTGTGCCGTCAGACAAAAGGCTTTACGCATCTTTCGTGGTGTTACTACCACGAAACATTAATACTGATTTGAGTACCGCCGGGGCTGGTATATTATTGACAGGAATGAATGGCGATCAGCAATTAGCGACCAGCGGAGGGGATATTACCGTTACTTCAACGACAGGAAATGTAAAATGCGCCAATTCAGGGGGAACTATCCTGCTACGCGATGTAAAGCAAAAAATGAATTTGTCTGACGCCGGAGGCAATATCGTTGTTAACCATTGCAGTGGCGATATCGATATTGCTAACTCAGGGGGACGAATAATACTATCAAACATAGACGGTAAAATTAAAGCAGGTAATAGCGGAGCGGATATCCTGGCCTCCAACATTCATGGTAATCTCGACGCGTCTAACGCAGGCGGCGATTTAAGTCTGTTCGACCTCTCGTGCAAAGTCTCAGCAGTTACAACCAATGGCAAAATTTATGCAAAAATCCGTGACCTTGAAGACACCAAACTAATAGCTACTAAAGGCAAACTTATGATCGTTATACCTAAACAATTGAATGGCGACCTGTCGCTGAACGCTGATAAAATAAACGCTGAAAGATTAGATAACTTTAAAGGCACAAATGAAAACGGGCGACTGTCTGGCCAGGTCAACAATGGCGGGGCAAAAATAGTTGGCTCTTCTATGGGTGGTGAAATTGATATTCAAAGTCTGTAATAACTATAAAATAAAAGCATGCAATGAATCTGCATGCTTTTATTTCTAAATAGGAATTAATCAGAAGCCGAACGTTAACCCAAATGAAAGGTTCCTCAACCCTGCCTGTTCCGGACTATTCTCGAACATATCGTTGACGTAGTATTTGGCAAACAAACCCCACCCGGCATATCCCATCCGCACAAAGCCCCCATAACGTACTTTGGCAAAATGGTAATCGTTGTCGATCTTCTGCTTTCCGTTTTCTTCGCTGATCTGTTTTACGCGGCCATTAAGGAGTATTCCGGCAATCGGCCCGAAAACAAAATGTGCCCTGTTGCCGCGTGCATCCTCATGTGTACGGATATCAAAAGACAAAGGAATCCGCAAATAACTCGATCCAAAGCGGTTTTTGCTGTAATCGATACTGTCCCTACGATAAGTTAATACAGGCTGATTAGGTAGAATAGTAATATTCTCGCGCAGGCGGATCAACGTCCAATCAAACCCTCCTGATACATACACTTTAAACACATCACTAACCCGATAACCAAACTGGAACACATCAAAACCTACATTGCTTGACTTCCATGAGCGATAGCGAAGGAAATCATTCTTTGGTGACAGGGTAAAGCTGCCATTATCTACCAGTGTAGTTAAGCCCAGATCGAATCTTGAGAAGGTCAGACCGATGGAAAACCCGCTATTATTATGGTGATGATAATGATGACGGTAATGAGTAGTATCTCCAGCGTCGCCATCTTCGTGATTGCTCCAGCTCCAGTTATGATTGCTTGAGGTATCTTTTTTAACCGTGTCGGTTTTGGTATCCTGACCATAAGCGCTGCCCGCCACTGCACATACAAGGGCAACTATAAATAGTAAACGTTTCATAATATTTTTATCTGTTTAGATTGAATTTGATTAATTATCTCTTTTTATTTTGAGTGCACCCAGGTGCACTGCTGATACCATGGACTCATCGTCGTCCGAGTCCGAAAACTGTATTAGTTTATCCTTACGTTTGTCCACTTTGGCAACCACCAGGTTCACAATATCGCCAAAGCTACGTATCCCGCGTTTTTTTACTACCTGCTTTGTTGTTTTAGCAGGTTGATTTGAAGCCAATAGAGGTTGGGCCGGTAAATTGACGGCGCTGTTTTCCGCTACGGGTTTAATTTCCACTGTTGGAGTCTCGGTTATTTCTATTGGATCCTGTTTTACTACTTCGATCTGTTTTGACGTTCCTGCAGATGCTATCAAAGGCTGATCTTCATGTTTAACAATTTCTGTTTTTGCAATCGATGGATTTGTCTGCTCCCTCTGCTCAACAGCATTCGATTTTACTTTAGGTTGATCGGCTTTCGTTGTATGCTTAACCGGTGTTACAACTGTGGCCAATTGTTCCTTCCGTGTTTCAGATGGGTTTACACGTTTAGTATTCTCAGGTTTTACTACTGATGGGCCCGCTTTTGCAACAGCAATGGTATCCGGCTTACTGCGTTTCACAACACTTTTTTTAGGTATAAATAATATCCCTGCCGTTAGCAGTATAAGCACACTAGCAGCAATGCTCAGCATCGGAAAGATGCTTTTCTTCCTTCTTCCACTAAGTTCAGCATCGATATTCTGCCATACCTGCGCTGAAGGTTGCGCCTCAAAATCTCCCAACTTTGAGCCGAACAGATCATCAAATTCTTTATCCTGCATATTCATACCTTTTTCCATCTGATTGTACAATTTGTTCTTTTAATATAGCCCGGGCCCTCGATAGCTGAGATTTGGAGGCGCCTTCTGATATCCCCATGATCTCGCCGATCTCCTTGTGCGAATAACCTTCTATCGCATAAAGGTTAAACACCATCCGGTATCCCGGCGAGAGCTGTTGTATCAGCGCCATCAGGTCCTTAGCATCCAATCGCGCCACTGCAACCGCATCGACAGATGGTTCTTTACCCGTTTCCTCCAGGTCAGCCACCGAAAGCATTTTATGATGTTTGCGATAATATTCAATAGAGCTGTGCACCATGATCCGTCTTACCCAGCCTTCAAAAGAACCGTCTCCGCGGTAGTCGGCAATCTTTTGAAAAACCCGGATAAAACCGTTTTGCAGCATATCCTCGGCCTCCATCCTGTCGTTCGCGTAACGCAGGCATACCCCCATCATTTTCGAAGCAAACTGCTTATAAAGCAACTCCTGCGCCTTGCGTTCGTTTGCCTTACAGCGTTTTACCAGATCTTCAATTGTGTACTTGTGCTCCAAAAACATCATTTAAAGGTAAGATGAAAACTAAAGGCAATTGGTTGCACGGAGGATAAATTATTTTTTTGCCTGTTTACTCTGCCATCTACTCACCCGGTCGTTGCTTCGCTTGACCACCCCCTCTTCCGCAAGCGGTAAAGGCGGTAAAGAGGGTGAATTCTTTGTTTTTCTTTTTTACCCTCTTTCCACAAAGTGGAGAGAGGGTCGACCAACGTAGCGTCGTCGGGGTGAGTCCACACGCCAATGCCTATTTGATTGCATTACTATTTTTAATAATTTGCTTACACCATGAAAAAGCTGCAACTCACCTTATTGCTGATCCTCGCATCAGTTTGCCTTGTTTTCGCACAAACAACGGAAAGATACACCCTCTTAAAGCCCGATCGTGTTTTTGATGGCGAGCAAATGCATAGCGGCTGGGTAGTACTGGTAAAAGGTAATTACATCGAGGCAGTGGGTGATGCGAGTAACGTAAAAGTCCCGGCTTCAGCAAAAGTGATCGAACTGAAAGGGACAACGTTAATGCCGGGTTTGATTGAGGGGCATTCTCATTTATTCCTGCATCCTTATAATGAAACCCTATGGGACGACCAGGTGCTGAAAGAAAGTCGAGCCGAGCGTACAGCCCGTGCGGTAGTACATGCGCGCGAGACTCTGATGGCAGGCTTTACTTCCGAACGCGACTTAGGAACTGAAGGTGCGGGTTATGATGATGTGGGTTTAAAGACCGCCATTGATAAAGGTATTATACCGGGTCCGCGGATGATGGTGGCGACCCGGGCTATTGTAGCAACAGGCAGCTATGGGCCAAAGAATGTAGTGGATCAGAATACAATCATTGAAGGTGGTGAGGAGGCTGATGGTGAGGAAGGCATCACCCACGTAGTCCGTTCACAAATTGGGCACGGTGCTGATGTAGTAAAGATCTACGCAGATTATGGCTGGGGACTTGATAAAAAAGCAGAGCCAACTTTCACAGTAGAAGAATTAAAAAAAGCAGTAGAAGTAGCCAAAAGCAGCGGACGAACAGTGGCCGTGCATTCTACTACATCAGCAGGCCTGCGCAGGGCGATAGAAGCCGGAGTAACTAGTATTGAACATGGCGACGGCGGCACTCCGGAGCTCTTTAAGTTGATGAAGGAGAAAAATATAGCCCTATGCCCTACCCTGGCGGCTACCGAAGCGTACGCTATTTATTTTGATGGATGGAAGAAAGGCGAACCTGACAATGCTGATATCAAACATAAAAAGTATATTTTCAGTGAAGCTATGAAGGCTGGCGTTACCATCTGCATGGGCGGTGATGTAGGCGTATTTACACATGGCGACAATGCCCGCGAGATGATACTGATGGCTGAATATGGCATGAAACCTATTGATATTTTACGGTCAGCCACTTCTGTGAATGCCTCAGTTTTTCAATTAAAGGGCGTCGGAAACATTAAAGCGGGTTACTTTGCTGATCTGATTGTTGTTCAGGGTAATCCTGCCGAAAACATCAAAGCGGTGACACAGGTAAAACTCGTGATGAAAGATGGCCTAATTTATAGGCAGGAATAAACATTATTTTTTTAGATTTGGATACCAATAAATTATAAACCATCATCATAATGAGAATTTTTGTACCAAAATTTACAATTGTATGTTTGACAGTTGTAACTGCCACTCTAAACACAAAAGCACAAACCATTCCTGTTGAAACGAAAGACCATTCACTCGTACTGCAGGTTACAAATGACAAACACCTGGATATGGTTTATTTCGGCGGTAAACTGGCCAATAAAAATGAATATAACACTATTGCCAAAACTTATCGGCTGGATGATAAAACTGATGAATACAATTCGGCCTATACACCCGCAGGATCACGCAACCTGCTTGAGCCAGCCATAGCGGTAACTCATGCTGATGGCAATAAATCGCTCGACTTGCAATATGTGGATCATAAAGTGACACAGATCAATGATGATGTTAGCCTGCTGACCATCAACCTGAAGGATCCCGTTTATGACTTTGAGGTCACTTTAAATTATCAGACTTACTTTAATGAGAACGTGACCGAGCAATGGAGCGTGATCAAACACAATGAGAAAAAAGATGTGGTACTGAACAAATATGCGTCAGCAAACCTATACCTGCAGGCAAGCAGCTACTGGCTCAGGAATTATCATGGAGACTGGGCCAAAGAAATGCGTCCGGAAGAAGAACAACTGATGCATGGTATCAAAACGTTGGACTCTAAATTGGGTTCACGTGCCGATCTGTTCCAGCCGCCGGTGTTTATGGTATCGCTTAATAAACCTGCTTCTGAAGATGAAGGCGAAGTGTTGTATGGCAATGTAGAATGGAGCGGCAATTACCGCATCGACCTGGAGGTTGACCCGGCAAATAATTTAAGGTTGATTGCAGGCATTAACAATTATGCCGGCGATTATACCCTAAAACCCGGAGTAGAATTCATGACACCTAAGGTTGTTTATACGCTCTCGAACAAAGGCAAAGGGGAGGCAAGCCGCAACCTGCAAAGCTGGGCACGCAAATATAAAATTGTTGATGGACAAGGTTCGCGATTAACATTACTGAACAACTGGGAGTCGACTTATTTTGGTTTCAACGAACAGAAGCTTGCTGATATTCTGAAAGATACCAAAACACTTGGTGTCGATTTATTCTTATTGGATGATGGCTGGTTTGGAAATAAATACCCACGAAATGATGATCATGCAGGTTTGGGTGACTGGGAAGTAAACAAAGCAAAGCTGCCCAACGGTATTGCCTTCCTGACCAAAACAGCAAAAGAAGATGGTGTAAAATTTGGTATTTGGGTAGAACCTGAAATGGTGAACCCAAAGAGTGAATTGTATGAAAAACACCCGGACTGGATCGTAAAACAGCCCCAGCGTCCGGAATATTATATGCGCAACCAATTGGTGCTCGATCTGAGTAATCCAAAGGTGCAGGAATACGTGTTCAGCATAGTTGATAATTTATTTACACAAAACCCTGAACTGGCCTATATTAAATGGGATTGCAATTCGCTCATGTATAATGCCCATTCTGCTTATGAGAAAAATCAGGGCAATTTTTATACAGACTATGTACGGGGCTTATACCATGTATTGGATCGCCTGCGTGCGAAATATCCTAAAGTGCCGATGATGCTATGCTCCGGTGGTGGCGGCCGTGTTGATTATGGCGCGCTGCAATACTTTACCGAATACTGGCCAAGTGATAATACGGAACCTATCGAGCGCATATTTATTCAATGGGAATACTCTTACTTCTACCCTGCCCTGGCAAGTTCAAACCATGTAACCGACTGGGGCAAACAGCCTATCAAATTCCGCACCGATGTTGCTATGATGGGCAAACTGGGCTTTGACGTTGTTGTAGGGAAACTGAAACCGCAGGAACTGGCCTTTTGCCAGGGTGCAGTGAAAACCTACAACCAGTATTCAGAGGCCATTTGGCACGGCGACCAATATCGTTTACAAAGTCCATGGGATAATGATGTAGCTTCTGTAATGTATGTTGATCAGGCTAAAGGCAGCGCCATTATGTTCAACTATTTGGTGAATAACCGTTACGCTGCGGGTACGCACTTACCTATTCTTTTAAAAGGCCTTGATCCGGATAAGAAATATAGCGTGAGCGAAGTGAATTTACTTCCGGGCGCAAAATCAACCGTCCCTGAAGCAATTTACAGCGGCAAGTATTTAATGACCGTAGGTATTAATCCTGACGTGAGGGAGTGGAGAACAAGTGTGTTGTTAGGAGTGAATGAGGTGAAATAACCCATCAATGAGAATTCTTGTTTTATTAGCATTAACCTTATTGACTAACGTCGGTTGGTGTCAGAATAATGTTCCAACTAGACATCAAATGGCCGACATATTTAGACCGGATGATGATAATACTGAATGGCTTATTTGTAACCAAGATAGCTCTTTTTTCAAATCAGATACATTACGACTTTATAATGACATAAATTACTTCTATCAAAAATCCGATTGCTGTAAGTTTATTAAATGGGACTTTTATAAGAAAAATGTGTTTGTACGCTGTCATTTACAAATATGTACTGAGCCGTCAACAGGCAGCGTATTGACTGAAAATGATTATTTCAAAATAAAAATATCTTCCGACAAAAGCGGCTTGTATTTATTTGTGGTAGATCGATAAGGCTCTACTGATTCCTTTAAAGTGGTTGATCTCCAAGAAATAGGATTAGCTAACAATACCAGGTCGAAAGTAATTATCTTAAAAAGAGCTGCAAAGAAATAAGCTATTTTTTGGTCCTGAAATACTTATAGATCTTCACTGCCGACATGATGATCATCGAGAATACGATGATACCTACAGTACCGTAAATCCAGCTTAGGCCGTCTTTTACCACGGCAAGGAAGACTATGGCAAATAAGAATATTGTAGCAATCTCATTCCAGATGCGCAAATGTGTAGATGACCAGATAAACAGACCGTTTCGCATTTGTTTGATCTTATTCTGGCACATGAAGTGATAAATCAGCAATAATACCACAAACGTGAGTTTGATATGCATCCACGGCTGCTGCAACCAGGCCGGAGCTAAGCAGAGCATGGTTGTTCCCGCTACAACGGTCAATATCATAGATGGAACGGTGATGACGTTCCACAGCCGGCGCTCCATGATCACAAATTGGTCGGATAGTATTTTCCTTTCAGGATCGGGCTTATCCTGTGCTTCGGTGTGATAAATAAACAGGCGCACAATATAAAACAGCCCCGCAAACCAGCAGACTACAAAGATGATGTGTATGGCTAATACGTAGTGGTACAACATTTTATTTATTTGTCATTGCGAGGCGCAAGGCGGATGGTGTGAGCCGCGCAACGAAGCAATGACATTAATTTTTATAGCTCTTAATTATTTCTATCGCGTATTTTACATTATCAAACGGGATATCCGGCATAATACCGTGCCCCAGGTTGAATATATATCCGTTCTCGCCTTTCATTCGATCGAACAGGCGGTGTATTCTTTCTTTGATCACCTTTTTATCGGCATACAAAATATGCGGATCGAGGTTACCCTGTACGGCGATACCTTTTGGCAGGCGTTGCTTTATATCCAGCAGATCCACGTTCCAGTCAATAGAGATCACATCGGGCTTTGCGTCAGCCATTAGCGGTGCAAAAACTGAACTGCCTTTGCAGAACGATATCACTGGAATATCTTTCCTATTCAAACCAGCTATGATCTGAGTGATGTATTTATGCGAAAATTCTTTATAATCATCCCATGCCAATGCCTGCGCCCAACTGTCAAATATTTGCACCGCATTTACGCCCGCTGTAATCTGCAGGTTCAGGTAATCAATAGTTACTTTGGCGATTTTGGATAACAACTGATGCGCTAGTTCCGGCTCATTATGGAGCATCAATTTGGTTAGCTTAAAATCTTTTGATGATCCACCCTCTACCAAATAACTCATTACCGTAAATGGCGCTCCGGCAAAACCAATTAGTGGAATACTGCCGTTTAAACGCTGTTGAATTACTTTGATCGCATCGGCTACATATTGCAATTTGTCGGTAACTTCAGTTTGTAAAGCATCCACACCTGCGTGGTTACGAACAGGATTAGAAAACTTCGGTCCTATTCCATTGGCAAAACTCAAATCGCCGCCCATAGCTTCGGCAGTAACTAATATATCCGAAAATAAAATAGCCGCATCAATTCCCAGCAAGTTAACAGGAAGCATGGTCACATCAGCAGCAATTTCGGGTGTCTTGCACATTTCAAGAAATGAGTATTTATTCTTGATGTCCCAATACTCTTTCATAAAACGCCCCGCCTGGCGCATCATCCAAACCGGTGGTCGCTCTGTCTTTTCCGAAAATGCGGCTTTAATAAATAGTGAGTCTCTCATATTGTTATAGAGGCAAGAGCCAAGAATCAAGATTCAAGAAAAAATCTTGTTTCTTGAATCTTGACTCCTGGTTCTCAATTCAGTGTTTTTTTATTTCCTGTTTTAACCGGTCTATTACCGCCAGCATTTTAGCTGTAATCTTTTCTTTATCCTGTAAAGCTAATTGCAGATAGGCTTCGGCCTTGTCATAATTCCCTTGACGGATACTGATATTGGCCACATGTACCAACGCAGCCACATGATCATTAAGCGTTCTCAAGGGATATTGTGAAGCCAGTTCGTAATGGTGTTCTGCCGCTTCATATTCATGCTTTTGCAGACATACAGCGCCCATCATGTACTCGTAAAAACCACGGCGTTTTTTGCTAAGCAGCTCGGGTTTTCTGATCTGTTTCAGCAGGTCTTCGGTTTTTCCGAAATCCTTCTGATGATAGTATTTAGCAGCCAGAACCAAAGTCCCCTGTCTAAAATACTCGATAATGATCATCACGATCATCAGGAAGCAAAACGCGACAAGCTGGTATACACGCTGGTAGGCAAAAAGCACTAGCATGATAAAAAATATGCTTAATACAAAAATCCGGGCCTTATTGCTGAACATTAATGCTGATCTGTAAATTTATAACCCACCCCACGAATCGAATGAAAATATACCGGGTTTTTGGGATCAGGTTCAAAATATTTACGGAAGGTCAGGATAAAGTTATCGATGGTACGGGTGGATGGGTATACATCGTAGTTCCAAACAGTTTCCAGTATCTGCTCGCGTGATACGGCGTCATTTCTGCGCTCAATCAAAAGTTTAAGCAGCATGGTTTCCTTTTTGGTTAAGGCAGTAATCGAACCATCACCGTTTACCAATTCAAATGAGTTAAAGTGAATGGTTTTGTCACCAATTTTATAACTGTTGAACTCTTTCAGCTCTTCGCCTTTTAAACCTCTTTTTACCAGGTTGTTTACACGAAGGATCAGTTCTTCCAGGTTAAATGGCTTGGTCAGGTAGTCGTCAGCACCTTTTTTCAGGCCTGAGATTTTATCTTCGTTGGTGTTCTTGGCAGTTAGGAACATAATAGGTACCTCAGAGTTTTCCAGGCGGATAGTTTCTGCAACTACAAAGCCATCTACTTCGGGCATCATTACGTCCAGTATCACCAGGTTAAAACGCTCTTCTTTAAATTTTTGAAGCGCTTTTTTACCGTTATTAGCGGTTGTTACTTTATAACCTTCCAGTTCGAGGTTTAATTTTATAGCTTCTAACAGATGTTCTTCGTCCTCTGCTAGCAATATTCTTTTTTTATTTGGCATATGATTAATGATTTATAACACTAATTTTTCGAATTAAGTTGAATTTCACGAATTTATTAAAACAGTAATTTAGCATCTTGATGAGCGATGGGCAAAATTCGTACTAAATTGGTGTAATTAGTGTCATCATTATGCAAAAACCACTTCAAAAATACTTCCTGTAGGATCATTGTCCTTCACACTGATACTGGCTGCGTGCTGATTCAATACCTCTTTCACAATATATAAACCTAAGCCTGTGCCTTTTGTATTACGTGTTTCTTCGCTGCCTACACGGTAAAAACGCTCAAAGATGCGGTGTTTCTCTGCATCGGCAATACCGATGCCATGGTCAGCCACCTCCAGAAATATCTTATTATCTCTTGAAAATAATTTGACATCAACCACCTCACAAGGGCCCGAATATTTGATGGCATTCTCGATCAGGTTGGTTACTACAGATGTTAAAGCAAACTTATCGCCAGTGATTTCGATCTTGGGTTCAATTTCAGCGTTGATCAATTGTTGCGTCAAATCACATTTATTCAATTGCAAGCGGTTAACGATATTATCAACCAATGCAGATAGATTAAATTGCGCCTTAGGGAACGTATATGACCGGTTATCGATCTTTGATGCCAGCAGCATATTCTCTACCATATCATCCAAACGCTCTATATCCAGTAAGGACTTATTGATAAAATCATGCACCTGCTGTTTGGTCAGATCGCGTTTCTGGATAGTTTGCAGTAATAGTTTGATAGATGCCAGCGGCGATTTCAACTCATGGGTCACCGACATCAGGAAATTCTTTTTCTGCTCCTGCAATCGGCGCTCTTTTTTGATGGATTTATGCAGACTGATAGCACCCACAGTAAATACGATAACGAACATACTGCCTTCGCCTAATATCATTGCTGTACGCTGAGGCTGCAATGTTACCAGCATATATCCCCACCAAATCAATTCCGCTACCGCATAAATAATGATAGCATAGAATATAACAAAAGGTCTCTTCATTTTTTTTAGTTTGCAGTTATAAGTTTGCGGTTGGCAACAGCATCTGCAATCAAATACAAACTGCCCACAGCAAACTGCCAACTTATTTGTCTCTGAAAACGATATCTAAACTATCAAATATAGCGCGTTTTGCTTTCTCCAGATCGGTTTTATTGTGTGCCGAAGAGATGAACCCTACTTCATATCCCGACGGGCCTAAATAAATTCCCCTGTTCAGCAATTCGTGGTGCATTTTCTTGAATTTCTCCATGCTCGCTGCATCAATCTCATCCGCCCTGTTGATCTTCTCCTGCTCTGTAAAAGCAAACCAGAATATCGACCCGATGGTGAACACTCTGAATTTATAATTACGGGCCGTAGCAAAACGCTGTATCGACTCGGTGAATTCTTCTGTTTTATTGTTCAGGTCACGATAGAAACCCATTCTTAGCAACTCGCTCAACTGCGCTATACCTGCCGCCATTGCTACCGGGTTACCCGACAATGTACCTGCCTGGTATACAGAGCCTACCGGCGAAATGTGATCCATAATTTCAGCTGATGAACCGTAAGCGCCTACCGGCAAGCCACCTCCAATGATCTTACCATAGGTGATAATATCCGGTTGAATGCCATAGTGCCCGGCCGCACCCTCAAAACCAACCCTGAAACCTGAAATTACTTCATCAAATATCAGTAAAGTTCCGTTTTGGGTACAAATTTCGCGCAGATATTCAAGATATTCTTTATCCTGCAGAAGCAAACCATTATTAGCCGGAATCGGTTCAATAATGATTGCCGCGATCTGGTCCTTAAATTCTTCAAAAGCCTTTTGCAAAGCCCCTCTATCATTCAGCGCAACGACAATAGTTTCGTCAGCAAATGATTTTGGCACGCCTGCCGATGAAGTCTCACCAAAAGTAACCAATCCGGAGCCTGCCTTTACCAGCAACGAATCGGAATGCCCGTGATAGCAGCCTTCAAACTTTAATATCTTATCCCGTTTGGTATAACCGCGTGCCAGCCTGATAGCCGACATTACCGCCTCAGTGCCTGAGCTTACAAAACGTAGTTTCTTGATGAATTTATTATGCTTCAGAATTAGTTCTGCCAGTTCATTCTCCAAAGCTGTTGGTGCGCCGAACGACATGCCCTTTTGCATTACCTCGGTCACCTTTTCGCGAACCTTAGCGTTGTTATGCCCCAGGATCAGCGGTCCCCATGAACAGCAGAAATCAATAAACTGGTTACCGTCAGCATCCCAAACATGGCAGCCATCGCCTTTTTCAATAAACAGCGGAGTACCGTATACCGACCTAAAGGCCCGCACCGGTGAGTTTACCCCTCCCGGGAAATACGTTTTGGCCTTCTCATACAGTTCAGCCGATTTCTCCCTGCTAATGTCCGGTTTACCTGTAGTGTTAACCGGCTCATCACCCTCTCCTCCTGAAAATATCTTTTTTAATGAATCTAACATGTTTTTAGCTGAAAGCTAAAAGCGCAAAGCTTAAAGCCATTATATCGTTTAGTTAATATCACACAAAATAAAAAGCTTGCGGCTTTCGCCTTTAAGCTTCCACCTCCTTTACAACCACCCATTCTCGAGCACCTCTTTCGCATGATACGTTAGGATAGCTGTTGCTCCTGCCCTGCGGATGCTGGTTAGCACTTCGGTAATGGCACGTTGTTCGTTCAGCCAGCCTTTTTGTATTGCTGCTTTTATCATAGCGTATTCGCCGCTCACATTATAAGCAGCAATTGGCAGTTCGGTATTGTCTTTTAATAGTTTAATGACGTCCAGGTAAGGCAATGCGGGTTTTACCATTAAAAAGTCTGCACCTTCAGCTTCGTCCAAATCAGCTTCTATCAATGCTTCACGCTGATTTGCAGGGTTCATCTGATAGGATTTCTTGTCGCCAAATTTTGGTGCCGAGTTCAGTGCATCACGGAACGGGCCATAAAACGCACTGGCATATTTAGCTGTGTACGACATGATGGAAACATTGGTAAAGCCATTATCATCCAGAACACTGCGGATATAGCCCACACGACCATCCATCATATCTGATGGTGCGATGATATTGGCGCCTGCTTCCGCATGAGCTAACGACATTCTGCCCAATATTTCTAATGTCTCATCGTTCAGTATTTCGCCGTTCTCTACAATACCATCGTGTCCATCGCTGCTGTAGGGATCCATCGCTACGTCAGTAATTACACATGCTTCAGGAAAATTCTTCTTTACTTCGCTAATGGCGCGTAAATACAGACTGCCATCACGATAGCTTTCAGTAGCGAATTTATCTTTTAACGACTCTTCAATATTCGGGAACAGGTCGAAAGATTTCAAACCAAGCTTCATGCAGCTTTCCACTTCACGCAGCAGGTTGTCTACTGAATTCCGGTAAATGCCCGGCATGGATGCTACTTCACTCTTCTGATTATTACCGTCAATGATAAACAAAGGGAATATCAAATTATCGGCGCTCACATGAGTTTCCTGCACCATGCGGCGGATCACGTCACTTTTCCTGTTTCTTCTTGGTCGTTGTAGCATATTTTTTGTCGATGGACCATAGTCAATAGTCCATTGTAAAAGTTTTATTATCCAATGCCCATGGACTATTGACAATCGACTATGGACTTAAATTATATCCCAAACACGGCCTCAGCCAACCCAACTTCGTCGGGTGAAAAAGGCAGCGTATATTTTGTACCCATCTCATCGAATTTCCTGCCGGTTGATTTACCGATGGCAATTACCTTCTGACCGGGTTCCAGCAAATTATTTGCAAAATAAGCATCTACATTTGACGGACTGGTAAACACAAGCACATCTGCTCCGGTACCTTCTACATCTTCTTCCAGCACGGTTTCATAAACCGGCAGGTCGACGATTTTGGTGTCCGATGACAGACCTTGTTGTATACTTCTTAGTGAGCCCTCAGCTCCGGGGAACAATACTTTTTTACCATTGGCCAGTTTAGCAAACTCTTCTGCAACTTCTGAAGTATCGATGCCGCCGCCTACATAGCTAGTAAAATAACCTTTCAAACGTAACATCTCTTCTGAACCCGCTCCCACTACACCAAATTTTACATCTTTTGGCAATTGAGGCTTTAAATGGAAAAAATATTCAATAGCATTTTTACTGCTGAAGAATATCCAGTCAGCATCCTGCAAAATATGGGATGCTAATTTAGTAATCACAGGCACCGTACGGATCAGCGAACGATCCTCAATATTAATATTATGTTTCGAAAGCGCTTTCCTGAAATAGCTTTGCTCTGAAAGCTCACGGGAAATGAATACACTTTGCGGGCGTTTACGCTTTTTATCGAATTTAGCAACAACCTTTTCAGCAAGGCCTTCGGTGGTATTTGATTCGATAAATAAACGATCAGGAAATTCATCGCCTTCGTTAGCTTTTGATGTGAACACCTGGAACGCGCCTTCATCCCTGCGGCAATAGCAGCCCAAAGGCAAATGACAACCGCCGCCGAATAATTTTAACACAGTCCGTTCAACAGCCAACTCCTCAGCAACGTCAGGATGATTCAAGGCCTGGAGTACATTAAACAGCTCCGCATCATTTTCCCTGATCTGGATAGCCAGCACACCTTGTGCGGGGGCGGGAACCAATTCAACCGGGGTTAATTCTTCCACATGAAATTCGCTCAGATTGATATTCAGCCTTGTTACGCCTGCTTTAGCAATCATGATGGCATCGTATTTCTCGTCGCGCAATTTGCCAATACGGGTGGGTACGTTGCCACGCAAGTCTTCTATTTCCAGATCGGGGCGGTAGGCAAGTAACTGCGCCTTGCGCCGATTGGATGAAGTACCTACAATTGCCCCATATTTCAGTGACATTTTTTGATGAACGTCCACACAGTCTTTCAAGATCAGCAACAGTTCAGATGGGTCCTCCCTTTCTGAAACTGCTGCGATGATGAGTCCCGGAGGGTTTTCAGTAGGCAGGTCCTTGTGCGAGTGCACAGCCAAATCAATGGTACCTGCCAATAGCTCTTCTTCAAGCTCTTTGGTAAAAAAGCCTTTACCTTCCAGCTTATCAAAGCTCAAATTTAGGATACGGTCGCCCTGGGTTTTAATGATCTTAAGTTCAGCAGCTACGTTATGCTCTGCCAGGCTGTCTTTTACAAAATTAGCCTGCCAAAGTGCCAATTCGCTGCCGCGTGTACCAATAATCAGTTTTCTGTCCAAGGGATCGTAATAATTATTGCGCGAATTTCACGAAATAAATTGACTTTTTCACGAACTATGGAAGGATATGAAAAATGGGTGACGGAATGAGGCGAAAGCAGAGAGCTGAAAGCCTAAGGGTGGTTCTACTGTACAGTTAAGAGTTAAGAAGTTTAAATTGAAAAGTTTTAAGCTTTGGTTTTTTAGCATTCAGCTCAAAGTCAACTATTGATCAGTATCTCTTTCGCCATGATCATCGGTACGCTGATGTACTTCTTTTCCATATAGTTGATCACTTTTTCCAGTACTTCGCGGGAATGTTCGTCCATATTTTGAACCTCATCAGCAAATACGGTATTCAGTGCGTTATGGCGGATTTCTTTGATCTTTTCAGGAACCTCGCGCATAGCTACTTCTATGCGGCGCTGTTTCATTAGCGGTACAAATTCAGCTATGTTCTGTTCGATGATCTTCTCGGCATGAACTAATTCCTGGTAGCGTTCCTGCAGGTTATTTTTTGCTACATCGTTTAACGAGTGTACCTCGATAAAATTAACCGGAAATTGGGCTAATACTTCAGGTGCAGTATCGTTTGGTATCGCCAGATCGATGATAGTTTTCTTATCAGTCTCTCCGTTAAGCAATGATTTATAAAGCTCAGGCGTAATAATAGGCTGTACAGCAGAAGTACAGGTAATGATAGCATCAAACCCGTTATCATAAGTTTTTAATGCATCCAATTTATAAGCCTCACCACCCAAATCATCAGCTAATTGCTGCGCTTTTGATAGGGTGCGGTTAAATACAGCGAAATTGGTAAACTTATGCTTTTGCAGGTATTTTGAAATACATTGATTGGTCTCGCCTGCCCCGATGATCAAAACGCGGGCATTGGTACACAAATTAAGCTCTTTTAATTTTCGGTAAGCGAGGGAAACTACGGAGATGGGGTTGCGGGAGATGTTGGTCTTGGTATAAACTTCTTTGGCGGTTTTGACGACGGTGTTCATCACCATTCGCAGATAGTCGCCAGTTAGTCCGGCTTCCTTGCACTGCTCGTACGCCTTTCGGGTCTGCGCCAGTATCTCCTTTTCGCCGACTACCAGGCTCTCTAGCGAGCACGAAGTGCGCAATAGGTGGTTGAGTGCTTCCTGGTCTTCATAAATAGACGCACCGTCCATAAACACATCCATGTGCTCCGCGCAAAGACCGATTTCCAGTGAATCAACAAATTTTTTGGCGAACGTCTTATCAACTGGTTGATCAGAAGCCATAACGAACTCTACCCTGTTGCAGGTAGCCAGATAAAATAGCTCGGGAATGTCGAATTGAGATTGAATACGACGAAGTTTATCAGACAGATTTTCCTGACAGATCACCAACTTCCCCAAATGCTTCAGTTCAATCTGTTTGTGCGTAAAAGCAATTATTTTTAGATGCTTCAATTCAGTTTCAATTTCGACCCAACAAAAGTAATAGGATTAACCACTTTTCAATGTCAAGGCTGTGTCATACACACTAATTTAGAATGTTTATAAATAGCGCGCTATTTGGTTTAAAAATGGATTTTTAATAATACGGCAAATTTTTACAAAGCGTTGCACCAATATAAATTAACTGATTAAAAGCGTGATACACGCTTCATTTTTCGCAATAACTTATCCTATGCTTTTTATATTAAAATTGAACTTAAAAATATATTTACAGATTTCATATCTTAGTTTGACAACAATATATTAACTCATATAACGACAACCTAAACTATAAACCTAATTATGATCGTTCGCAAAGTTGAACTTAAGCGCTACCTCGGACTGAGAATTGCTGCAACATTAATCGATTACGGAATATTTTTTACTGTTATTGTCATCTATATCGTGATGTTCGGTGCTCCAAACGATGAAGGTGGTTACACGTTGAACGGCGTTCCGGCTCTATTGACAATCGTATTTTGGTTTCTATATTTCGTCGTTTTGGAAGCTGTGAATCAAGCAACTCCGGGGCACGATATTCTTAAACTGGTTGTGATAAGAACGAAAGGTGACCGGATAGGTTTTACAGATGCACTAAAACGAAGAATCGTTGATTTCATAGACATCGCCTTTTACGGGATTCCCGCTATGATATGCATTTGCAATACTCCCAAATTTCAATGTATCGGCGATTTATGGGCGGATACTGTTGTAGTAAAACGGTCAGATATCATAGAAACTGAGCTTATATTTTAAACTCTTTTGTAAAAGTCATTTTAAAACAAACTTTCGAACTATCTATTACGTTGGTCAGGTATTATGACGATACTTGTGCATGAGTTTTGAAAGCGCCCGTAAAAGGGGCAGAAAATATCTGAACCCAATACCTACTGACGAAGCCGGCTTTGGCAAAATGATACCCATATTAAGGGAATATATTAATAACAAGGCCGAAACAGTCCCTAAAAAGCAATTAGGCCCTTTCAAAACAAACACCTCTATCTATCAGCACGAACCCAAAAGTGGCCTGCGCATTACCTGGATAGGCCATTCGAGCCTGATCATTGAAATTGACGGCAAACGGATACTCACCGACCCGGTTTGGAGCCAGCGGGCTTCATTCTTGTCATTTATGGGACCAAAGCGCTTTTTTGACGCACCGGTTCCTTTAAGTGAGCTGCCCAAATTAGATGCAATACTTATTTCTCACGATCATTACGACCACCTTGATAGAGGAACTATCAAATACTTTGCAGATAAACAGATCCCGTTTTTTTGTTCAATGGGCGTAGGTGCGCATTTGGAGCGGTGGGGTGTGCTGCGCAACTTTATAACGCAGCTGGACTGGGGCGATAGTGCAATGATCGATAACGATTGTGTAATTAAAGCTACACCTGCAAGGCATTTCTCAGGTCGTGGGATTGTTGGTCGAAATGAAACTTTATGGGCATCATTCGTTATAAAAACGTCCCGGCATAATATATTCTTCGGTGCTGATTCGGGCTGGTTCCCGGGCTTTAAAGATATTGGCGATGAATTTGGCCCATTCGACCTGACCATGCTGGAAATCGGCGCTTATGGGAAATACTGGCCCGATATTCACATGGGGCCGGATAATGCATCCAACGCTCATTTAGCTTTAAAAGGCAAATTAATGATGCCGATACATTGGGGAACTTTTAACCTGGCACTTCATGACTGGTATGAACCAATAGAACGTTTACTTCAACTTGCTAAAACAAAAAAGATAGACTTGTTCATTCCTGAGCCCGGTAAACCGACCGAGGTGAATGGACCGCACAATTCGGAATGGTGGATTAAATCACTAGATAAATGAAAGTCCTTTTTGCTCTAGCTGTGATTTTTACTGTTGTTTCTTTACAGCATAATCAAGCTTTTGCTCAAAGTAAACCGGATACTTCGGACAAACACAGCTTTGTTGAACCAGAAGAAACAGCACCTAAATTTCCCGGTGGCAAGGACTCACTCGAAAAGTTCATCAGCTCAAACATTCATCATGTAAATGGGGCGCAGAGGAAAAAGGTATTCGTTACATTCGTTGTGGAAACCGACGGTTCTTTAAGCCATATCGCAATTCAGCGAGGCATCAACGATGAAGCTGACAAAGAGGCCCTGCGTTTATTAAAGATATCTCCCAAATGGATACCCGGAACCCAGGCAAACCATGTGCAAAGGTTTCAATATGTGCTGCCAATCCGGTTTCCCGCTAATTAATTCGATTGTGGTTCTATCCAATTACCGTCTTCACGGATAATATTGATCAGTTCGTCCAGTGCATTGGCAGAATTGATATTTTTCTTCACCGCTTCTTTACCGCGATAAAGGGTCACTTTATCTGTTCCTGAACCGACATAGCCGTAATCTGCATCAGCCATTTCTCCGGGGCCATTCACGATGCAGCCCATAATGCCAATCTTCAAGCCTTTCAGGTGACTTGTTCTGCTGCGGATCATTTGGGTGGTGACCATCAGATCGAACAGGGTCCGTCCACAGCTTGGACATGAGATATATTCTGTTTTGGATATTCTTGAGCGGGTAGCTTGTAAAATACCAAAAGCTGTTGAGGTGATTACTTTAGTTTCAATTCCCGGAGCATCGATCCAGATACCATCGCCGAAACCGTCTACTAAAAGAGCGCCGAGGTCGGTGGAAGCGAAGAGTTGTAAGTCTTGAGTCTTAAGTTCTGAGTCTTGAGTCTCAAAATTGTAGCTACGCTTGATTATTACCGGTACATCTAATCCAAGTTCCTCCATCTTAAAGAAGAACAAGCGTTGATCGGCCATACCGTGCAAAGCATCTGTTTCTAACACAAACACAAGCGATTTATCTAAAGGCAGTGACCCAAATTCGTCCGAATCGATATCGGCAGGCTTTAGTCTGATAAGATTTAATGGCGATGAACGGTCAGCCGCAGTCAAATACTCTTGTAAGGTAAATACCGGATGGCACATGGTTTTATCTGCCAGATTTTGCCAGGTAGAATAGTTATATAACTGCTTTAAGTTTCCCGGAAAAGTAAATGAAGGCAACTGATCAGCCAGGTAAACAAAATCAACTGACTGCTCACCCATGTTGTATTTATCCAACAAGGGCGAATAGATATAACCTGCGTCATTCAATACCGACGGATCCTTCAGATTAGCATGTGACAGATCAACCACAACTCTCGGCACCATGTGGCCGCCTATAAAAGCGTTGGCTTCGTAAGTGTGGCGTTTTTTATACTCATACGGGCTATGTTGTGAGTGGTGAGTAGTGAGTAGTGAGTGGGTTTCATCGATTTCTGACTTCTGACTTCCGACTTCCGACTTCCGACTTCTTTCCACGTACCTGTTCACTAACGCAATTGCTACCGGTGCTTCTGCTTCGGGTTCTTCGGTTAATGAAACGCGGACAGTATCGCCCAAGCCGTCTTCCAGTAAAGTACCTATGCCTACTGCTGATTTGATACGACCATCCTCGCCATCACCGGCTTCGGTAACACCTAAGTGCAAAGGATAGTTCATGCCTTCGGCAACCATGGTTTCCACCAGCAAGCGATAAGCCTGAACCATCACCTGCGGATTGCTCGACTTCATCGAGATCACCAGGTTATAATAGTTCATCATCTCGCACATGCGCATGAATTCCATTGCCGACTCCACCATCCCCTGCGGCGTATCACCATAACGGCTCATGATCCTGTCGCTCAGCGAACCATGATTAGTACCGATTCGCATAGCAGTACCGTACTCCTTACAAACTTTTACTAATGGTGAAAACTTCTGATAAATACGCTCCAGTTCGCCCTGGTATTCGGCGTCGGTATAATCTATCTGGTCAAATTTCTTTTTATCTGCATAATTACCCGGATTCACCCGCACCTTCTCCACTATACGCGCAGCTACTTCGGCTGCATTGGGGGTAAAATGTATATCGGCAACCAAAGGCGTTGAATATCCTCTTTGTCGTAGCTGTTTTTTTATCTCAGCCAGGTTTTGCGCTTCCTTGATGCTTGGTGCAGTGATACGCACATATTCGCAACCAGCATTGATCATCCGGATAGACTGCTCTACCGTCCCGATGGTATTCATCGTATCCGTAGTGGTCATACTTTGGATACGGATAGGATTGTTTCCACCCAGAGGCACATTGCCAATGGTAACCTCGCGTGTTATAAAGCGGGAATATTCGGTAAGTGAGTTACAATAACGTCCGGGCAGCACTTTAGCGGCATCTGCATTCATGGAGGGCCTTCTTTGTTTTGGGCAAATTTACGAAAAGTATTATTGTAAGGTTGAAATGTTGTAAAGTTGGAAGGTTAAGTTATGGTTACGAAATAAAAGCTATTTTAGCGCTGACCTTAACTAGCTCACATGAAAAATACATTTTACGCCTTTATCATTATCAGCTTATTGTTTTCTTGTAAAAGTAATACCAATCAACACTCGGGGGGCACAGTAAAGACCAAATCGGTTAGCAATCAATCTGAAGCTTTGATAAAAAAGTTTATGCCCATTATACAAGGTGCTTGGGTAAACCAGGTTTATATCAACAAGATAATTAAGACAAGATCTGTGTTAAGTGCAATGGATAAAGCACACGATTTCATTACTATTTATATAGACAAGAGTAGTATTAAAGGAGATAGTTTAGTCGCACCAACAGGTGACACACATGATGGTAGTCAGATTACACTTCATTTCCAAAACGGCACAAGCCCTATGACTATTAAGGCATTTGAAGGTGGTGAATTAGGCTATACCTTCGAACATAGAGATACCATACTTTTTTTTACCCGATTTGATAACGCAAACAAAAGATCTATTACTACAAAATTCGTCAAATCAGTGAATTCACTGCCCAAAGGAGATCTTGAGCTCGGTATAAATTATTTGATTAATAAAGCGATTATATCCGGAAATTATACTATGACCGACACTAGTGGTTCTTCAACCAAGATAACTTTTACAAATGATGGAAAAGTCCACGGTTTTCTGAACCACTCAGAATACCGTATCAACTTTGATCTCAATTCGGCCCCGATGGATAATCTCGATGAAATCAGCTTTGATATTCGTTCCCAAAATTATAGTTCTTTTTCTTATAAAATTATTGGCGATACATTAAGCCTTTATGAAACTCACCCTAGCGCTGACTCATCCGAATTAATATTAGGCAAACGTATCCACAAACTCGTTAAACAAAAGTAAATTAGCCTAATGACGGAAACCATCCAATATCCTTACAGCAAAAACACAGCCATATTTGGTTTGATATTGCCATTGGTGTTCTTTGCCATTACATTTAATAATTTGCGGTACTCTTATGCTAATGGATTGATTTTGAGCTGGGTACTTATTACGTTGGCTAACCTGATCTTTTTGTTACAGTTTGTCTACATCTTCCTGAAACGTTTTTTACCCGCCGTGAGAAACCAGGTAGCTTTAGAATTGAATGAGGACGGCATCACCGATTACACCCGCAATATCGTGATCGAGTGGACCGATGTAAAGAATATCGATATGCAACTGGGTCGTAACTTCTCAAAAATGATCATCGACCTAAAACAGGAAACAGATTACGGCACGCAAATCGCCATTTCTTTACGATGGGTAGCCGGGAGAGATATTGAGATATGTAATACTACACAAGCTTATTTTGAGGAGATGACTAAATTAAGTTAAGTGGCAGTTGCGGTAGCCGGGTGGATATTTTTGAAAGCCTCTAATTTTTATTTAATTTTGAATAATGAGTACTCAGTTCATCACAAACGAAAAGGGCAAAAAAACGGCTGTAATCATTCCTATAAATGAATACGAAGACCTTTTGCATCAGCATCATCTGGATCTGGAATTAACTGATGATTATAAAGCGATGATTGACTCGATGATTAAAGAGGAAGAAAACGGTAAAGCTAAGTATACTTCATTTCAAAACATCAAAAACCGTTTTTCAGAAAAATGAGTTATGTTCTTCGTTTCAGGATTGAAGCTGAACATGACCTGGAAGAAATACAGGACTATTACAACAAAATAAACCTTGCTATCACTAATAATTTCTTTATCGAATTCTTTGAAACAATGGATTTCATTGAAGATGAACCTAAATTATACCAAGTAAGGTATAGAGGTATCAGGATTGCTCCGCTTCATCGTTTTCCTTTCGGAATTCATTACAGGGAAACCGAAAATGATATTACGATTTATAGAGTCTTGCACACTAAGCGCTATTTCAAATAATAATTTTTCCCGTTTTATTTAACTGCAAACTGCCAACTCAAAACTGCAAACTATTTCTCCTCCTCCAGCATCTTTATAGCCTCATCATATTTGGCTATCAGTGATGGCGCACGATCAAAGGCCCAGCCTTTATAATTATCACGTAAGAGTATCAGCGTTTCACGAATATTTTCAGGCTTCCTGGATTCCCAACTGAGCAGCACCGAGCCTACTTTTTCCTCCACTTTATCAATACGGGCCTGTTGCGCGTAAATGTCAGTAAGCCGTGTGATCAGTTTCAGGTTAACCTTGGTCATGATATTGTGGCTTTTGGCTATTTCCCAGGCTACCGAGCTCAGATCGCGGTTCACAACACCTTCCGGGGCAATGTAGTCCAGATGAAGCGTGCCATTTGATAATATCTTTTGCTGGAGAGCAGAATTATTTAACGCGGAATCAATCGCTTTTAAAACATTCTTCTGATAAGCATACTGCTCCTGCTCTGCCTGCTTATTGTTTATCAGTTCGGTTTTAATATTTTCGAGAAGCTCCTTGGTGTCTTTTTTTTCATGCAGGTTATTGAAATACTCAGTCAGCACCAAAGCCAGTATAACGCTGAACATGATCAGGAACGATTCGCCCAGGTATTCTTTCCAGTCGCGCAGGATATAAACTTCGGGATTGTCTTTACGATGCGATTTTTTATGTGGAGTTTCAGGAACAGGCTGTACTTCGTCTTGCATAAGGCATTGATTTTCACCTTAAAAATAGCAAAGTCCTATTATCCCAAACTATTTTTCTCAAAATATTTCTTTACCAACAGATTGATAAATCGTTTTAAATAGGTCTCGTTAAGGAAGGTGTTCGACCAATTATCAAACCGCTGGCACTGAATACCGAGATAGAAAAAATATAAACTCACGCCAAGCGCAGGCAGAAGCCGCCTTTCCTCGTCACTTATTTTAGTGATTGATTCATAACCGTACAAGAAAGCTTCCGTTTTCAACCGGCATTCATTTTCATCCTTTTCAGTACTGTTTATTTGCAAAATGTAATAAGCGATGTCGTAACAAAGCCAGCCATTTCCGCAGAAATCAAAATCGAACAGCGTTACTTCACCATTTTCATCAATACCCAGGTTGTCAAACCAAATATCCATGTGAACTATGCCATTTCTGATTTTGCCTGCATCTGCATTTACAAGTTCATTCAGCAAATATTGCTGCACCGATGACATGAAGGCCATTTCTTGTGTATTGATAGAAAGAAACGTTTTGAGATGTTCAAATGAATCAATCAGAATTACTTTGGGCGAATATTCTAAACGCTCCAATTTCAGATTTGCTGTAAGCTGATGTATTTGCGCCATGATCTCCCCGATCCTAAAATGCACATCTACCGGAAAGTTGAGCAGTTTTTCGCCTTGAGCAAAGGAAAACATAACCCCATAGCGTTTACCTTCCGGCGCAGCAAGTTCATGAATATAATTTCCAGCGGTATCGGCTATTGGATATGATACCGGGATATCACTTTCTTTCAGCAAATTCAACAACCTGATCTCTTCCTCAATTTCCTTTTCAGAGCGCCAATTGAGACTATAGACCCTAAAAACGTATTTATCATCACCACTGGTAATCAGATAGGTATCATTGATCCCTGTTTTTAGTAAACGGCATGATACATTATTGCCTAAATGATACTTGCCCTGCAGAAATGCCCCGAGATGTGTAGTTGAAAGAGTTGAGTTAGTTACCGGGAAAGTTTCCAATGGCTGAGGATTTAGACCACAATAATAAAAAAAGACTTACGAAGTTTTGAAAACTTCGTAAGTCTAGTTGGGTGCAAACTGCAAACTCAAAACTGCAAACTGCCTAAACCGCGTCCGACAACGAAGTAAACGTAAACTCCTTGATCTTCATCGGCGGGATGAGGTAACTGCGATAGCTTTCCACGCTGATACTTCTTTCGGGTTTGCCCAATGCTTCCACATTATTCAGCATGATAATCGGGCTTTCATTAAACCTGAAATTTTTGATCGGGAATTTGATCTTGCCGTTCTCAATATAAAACAGCCCGTCCCGGGTTAAACCGGTCAGCAATAACGACTGCGGGTCAACCATACGGATATACCATAACCGTGATACCAGGATACCTTTCTCGGTGCTTTTTATCATGTCCTCGATAGTGGCATCACCGCCTTCCATAATGATATTGGCAGGCCCCGGCAATGGCTTTACGCCTTTCTTATCAGCCCAGTAGCGGGAGTAGGAAAGATTTTTCAATACGCCTTTATCAATCCACATCGTTTTTTCGCGCGGCAATCCATCCCCACCCCAGGTAGCCGAAGGTAATTCAGCATTAAACGGATCAGAATAGATGGTCACTTTTTCATCTACTAATTGCTCGCCCAAACGTGTACCTCCGCCTTTCTTGCTTAAAAAGCTACGGCCTTCTTCGGCACTGCGGGCATCAAACCGGAACATATTTTCAAGCATATAAGTAGCTGCCACCGGTTCCAGGATTACGGTATATTTTCCAGGTTTAATGGACTCTGCTCCTACCGAGCCTGTTGCTTTACCTGCAGCAACTTTAGTAGCTGAAAATGTATCCAGTTTGCTCACATCAGTAAAACCACGTGCAGCATAACCTGATGCTGTCCCCTCTTCGTTACGGGTGGTAACCGAAAAAGTAACATCGCTGCCCTTGTTGTAAGCAAATAACCCTTTAGAGTTCATTATCGCGCTAAAACCGCTCGAGTTTTCCAGGAAACCAGCTGCTGTCAACTTTGCTTCTTTGGTCACCGATAAACTTTTGGCTACCATTTCGGCGCGGCTTTCGGGGGTAATAGCTGCAGTGTTAGCATTGTAGGTAATCGACTCAGCAAATGTTTGCGGACCGAGCACCGGCATATATTCCGGGTTAGGTGGCGCCAGTTGCGCCAGTTCTTCTGAGCGGCGCACTACGCGTTCCAGGGCGGCAACATCAAATTCATCTATGGTAGCAGTTCCTGCTTTTTTGCCATAAACCGAGGTTACCGCCAGACCCATCACGCTGATATCGCCGGCTGTTGAAACCGCATTTAAAGCGTAACGGATGTTGCCTCCTTCGCTGCCATTCAGGCTCACCTCGCATTCGTCCGCTTTTGAATAACTGAGCACTTTCTTCAATATCGCCTGTGCTTCTTCTTTACTTAATATAGGCATGACTATCCGATCTTTCTTTTTGTGTTGATTACATTAACTCCTTTAAACAATGCGGTGGATGAACCATGAGATACCGCGCTCGACTGGCTTGGCTGACCTTTACCATCGTTAAAAGCACCGCCCAAACGATAGTCCTTTTCATCACAAACCTGGGCACATGAGTTCCAGAACTCGCGGGTATTTGCCTGGTAAGCCACGTCATTCAGCATACCCACTATTTTGCCGTCCTTTATTTCGTAAAACAGTTGTCCGCCAAACTGGAAGTTGTAGCGCTGCTGGTCGATAGAGAATGAACCGTCACCAATGATATAAATACCTTTCTCTACGTTCTTGATCATATCATCCACGCTCAAAGGTGTTTTACCCGGTTGCAATGATACGTTGGGCATGCGCTGAAACTGTACGTCCTGCCAGCTTTGTGAGTAGCAGCATCCCTGTGATTCTTTTAGTCCGATGATATGCGCCTGGTCGCGGATAGCCTGGTAGTTTACCAGGATACCATCTTTTATCAAATCCCATTTTTTGCACTTCACCCCCTCGTCATCATAACCGACTGCACCTAATGAACCAACCTGAGTTTTATCGGCCATGATATTCACCTGTTTGCTACCGAAATTAAAGTTACCTGACTTCCACTTGTCTAAAGTAAGAAAGCTTGTTCCGGCGAAATTAGCTTCGTAACCCAATACACGATCCAACTCCGTTGGGTGTCCTACCGACTCGTGTATAGTCAGCCACAAATGGCTTGGGTCAAGCACCATATCATATTTACCGGGATCAACTGACTTTGCTTTGATCTTATCTCCGGCCTGCTGAGCAGCCGCTTTGATATCTTCAAGCATGTCATAGCGATGTTTGTAACGAGTGGTAACACCTCCTACTTTTTCATTGTCAAGCGGGGTCAGATATTCATAACCCATACCCACCGGTGAGCTTAATGAACGTCGCGTTTCAAAACTGCCTTGAGCTGAATCTATCTTGGTCACATTAAATGCGGGGTAGATACGGTGAACATCCTGATCGATATAAGAACCGTCTGTTGACGCGAAATATTTCTGCTCATTCACCATAAACAGATTGGAGTTTACGAAATTGGCTCCGCCTTGCATAGCAATCGAGTTGGCGTTCAGTAGCAAATCTACTTTCTCCTTAATTGGTACCTCGAATGCATTTTTCTCGATCGGTGTTTTCCAGCTCACTTCGCCATAACCCTTCTGGGGAGCTAATTGTACGGGTGCACCACCTACTTTTGCATTTGCTTTGGCTACGGCAACTGCCCTTTCGGCCGTTTTAGCAACACCGTTTTTGGTCACCACATTACCTGCTGCAAAGCCCCAGCATCCGTTAACAATAACACGTATACCCACACCAAACGACTCGGTATTGGCCACGTTCAGCACTTTGTTTTCGCGGGTGATCACGAACTGGTTCAGGTAGCGGCCAATGCGGATATCGGCATAGCTGGCTCCTTTTGATTTAGCCGTGTTTAAGGCCACGTCGGCCAACTCTTTTTTGGCTTTTACGTCGATGCCACCGTCCAGCAATTGCTTTGCGTCGATGGTTTTTCCGAAAGCCTTCAGGTCAGGTAGCAGCATAGCGCTAGCACCCAAGCCCGACAGATAGATAAAATCTCGTCTTCTCAATTTAAAACTCCTTATGATTTGTTCAGTTAATTATTTTCGCTTCAGCCCACAAATACGCGCAGGCCGCCAATAGCAACAGATAAAAATAAATTTTCGGCACCTCAATTCGCACCTTTTCATGTATCTGTTTCGTTACAAAACTATTCGCCGTATTTTCACTCGCATAACGGCTTGTCACGGCCAGTCTTTCAGCAGCTTTGGCTGATTTCCAATCGCCTTCGTCATATACATACCACCAGTACGCAATACCATTATTTTGTTTGATATTATGCCACCCAGTTGTTGCCGGCCAATATCGATTTGTCCATTCAAAAGGTATATTCGAATTTTGAACAGGTGCGATTGCGGAACTGTCCGCAACGATTTTTCCTGGAGTTTGCGCTGATTGCAGCTCCAGATCGATCGGCTCATTCACCGTTGGAAATCCTTTCGAACTCCAACCTTCCGAAACCGGATTTTTACGCGCTGCACTTTTTATCAGCAGCGACCAGTATGCAGTATAATCACCCTTTTCTCCGGCAAGCATCCAGTTGCAGGAATTAGTGATCGCAGTAAAAACCAAATGACCTGAACCTGCAAGAGATGAGCTTACCATATTATGATTCTGTACATCAGTAAGCAATGCTCGGGTAGCAGGCATCTCGCGAATAAAAATTTGATCTGTTTTTAGCGGAGCCGATTTACTTTTTTGCCCCCTAAATACTAAGGCAATAGGCGATGGGTTTTTAATAGCAAGTTTTTCAAGCGGAAAATTAACTTGCAACCATGATGAGCCTTTCGATAAACTATCGGCCCTGATAATAACACCTACGCCTTTTTGGGTCACCTCAGATTTTAAAGTAGCTTCTGATTTCAATACCGATAAGTCACCAATCACCACATCAAATTGTTCCAGTATGCCCGCATTCAAATGCTCAACTTTAACCGGCTGCATATTTGCATACTCGCTGCTGAATTTGTCTCTGCTTATGGTCGACCGCACGGCAACTTCGTAGCCATTTTCCGCAAGCCAGTTTTTCAGAAACCTGGTTTCGAAATCAGGTGAGGCGGACAGAATTAAAACTTTTAAAGGTTGAACAGGATTTATCTCGACGGGCAGGTTTTCATTTTCAAGAGTATCTTTCCCATTTATCGCTAACAAGTGATAAACTGCTCTCCCTTCGCCTTTGGGGACAGTAGTCAGTTCAAACTCTTTATTGCTTTTAGCCGGGATTATGGCCGTATCCAATTGTGTGCTTAATCCTTTTAATATCAATTTGACGGCTTTTGAACTTAAATTATTGTACCTGCCCTGCACGGTCAGGCTTTCACCGGCTTTCATCTTTGCATTCCAATTAATACTGACGATACCATCAGGCGCAGATGAAGAATGGAATACTGCCGGCAAATTTTGCAGCTGTTTCAATTCATTCTTATTCAGCCCATAACCAAACACATGCACTTTGGCAAATGCTGAGCTATCGGTTTTAAGCTCATCTAAACGGATCAGTTTTGCTTGCGGATATGATTTTTGGATCGATCTGTCAGCGGTAAATACCTGGTCACTTTTATAATTGGTCAGACTATCAGCGTCAAATCCGGGAGTAAGTAAAAGAGCTGAATGACCGTCGGCAACAGAAATATCCCTGTTATAGCTTATTGGCAAGATGATACAGGCCAACGCTGCAATTGCGAATACCGATGCAATAATTCGCAGAGTCGGGTGTGCCTTTTTGGGGCGACTGCCCTCCTTCCACACCGCAAATGCAGCAAGCAAACAACAAATGATTAAAACGATAATTGTCCAGCTCATTTGTTACCCAGGTTTTTATAGTATCCCGAAGAAAGGCCCATATCCGCAGCGTTTTGTGGAGCTGATGGAAGCAATTTATCCGCAGGCAGTATTCTTTGTATGGCCTTTTCGACAGCGCTGATATCACTTTGATTAGCTTTGCCTGTAGAAATAATTTTGCGCAAAGCACTCACAGCAGGCAGGTAAAGCTCCGGTTGAGCCGATGCCTTTTCACTCAATAGCTGGTTGGCTAGTTGAAGCGTATGGATATCTGCATTATTGCTGATCTTCTCATAGCGCAACGATTCCAAAACCCCGACTGCATTTTTTATTGCTACATACTCATTACTCCCTGGTTTTATATCCCGATGATCGATAGGTTGAATGATTTTGCTCAGATCGCCGCTTAGCCTTTTCTCCATTTTCAATGGTGCAGGGTTGTAAGCCGTTTTGGCAACATACACTCTTGATTTCTGCTGCAAATCTTTCAGCAACCGAAGTGCCTTATATTCGAATGGTAATGCGGCTTCGGGCTTATACAAACGCAGTTGCAATTCGGCTTTCCACATCTCTGTCAACGTGGCTTTCAATTGGGCTTTTATGGCCGGATCAAAAAACTGGGCGTCTTCGGCATTGTCGTGCTTGTCGGAATATTTATCCAGTACCACTGCTGCATTTCCGAAATTTTTCGGGTCGGAGACAGCATCTGCTTGTTCTTCCTTTGGGTTGATATCCGATTCGGCTTCCTCTCCTAAAAATTTACCGTAACGTAAACGCAACAGCTTTTGATCATTACCCAATTCATTGCTGCGTGTATTAAAAGCTTCCTTGCTTATGCTGTCCCGATCCTTCAGTAATTTTTCTGAATCGAGGATGATCTGCCGCTCACTTCTGAAAAATTCGGGTTTTACATTCACGCCGCCTATTAGTCCGTCCATGCTTAACAATTGCGCCGTATCCTGTAAAGAAATAATGTAAACATCACTACGGTTCTGTTGATTGTGGTTATCCCGCGCCTGTACATAAAAGTAAAGCTCATCGCCCGGCTCCATGTTTAAAGACGGAAGATTGATCGCCTTTTGCAGATCATAGTGCTTGTTTTGTCCGCCAAAGGAAGTCCCAAAATCGATCTTTTGCTCTTTAAACTTTACCGCTTCGCCGCTTCCTTTGGCCACTGTGGTATAAATAAAAGCATTGTTGATTCCATAATCATCGTCCAAAGCGGTGTTGATAGTTACGCGCGGTGCTTCGCCTGCATCGATATAGGTATACTGTTGCGGTGATTTAATATGGATCACCGGGGGATTATCCTTTATGGCCTGCAACTGGTAAAGATCGGACAGTTTACCATCGATACTTACCTGGTAAAACCCAGATTTGCTGATCGATTTTTGCCCTTGATAATCATTTCCACCCGTGTTATTTAATGAGAGTCTATCGCCATTATTAAAGATCAGTTCAACTTGTTTAGCCTGCACATTCAAACTCAATCTCCAGGTAATTATACTGCCTTCTTCTGCCTCGATCGTAAACTTATCCTGTTGGCGTGTTGCGTTGCGGGTATAAGCAGGCGGTGATATTTTTATACTGACCGCACTGACCTGCGGCAGTACTTTTTCGACGATATTATTTTTCTTTGACCCATTTTCAGAAATGTTTTGTTTGAGATGTTCTATCCGCCAGTCGTTATGCAGCCAGGTGATCTCCCAACAAAAAATGGGCATCACCAGGAAAAACAAAATGGCTAAGCGCAGGCGATGGGCAAACCGTTTTTGAGTTAAAGGCACAACGGCCAAAATGCTTTCAACATGCACCAGTTGAATTTTTTCAAGCAGGTTTAAGTCCGTTGGTTCTTTCAATACCAGTTCGCTGCTTTCTTCCAGGTCGGGATATTTTAGATTGAGAAAAGTAGTGATGGGTTTTACTTCAGTCTTCCACCAACGGTTCAGCAACAGGCTAAAACCAAAAATCGCAAGAAAGATTAGTACCCCCCAAACCCACGATAGACTATAAAGCGTGTAGGCAAAGCTCCAGATCAAAGCAGTTAATGCTGCTGCAAAAAATGCGTCGGCCAGCAACTGGTAGGTGATATACCGTTGCCTTAACAGATCGACTTTATTTTTCCCCTGCTCAGCCATTTTTCAATATGGGTTTAATTGAATTGCCATGAGCCACCCATCGTTCTGCAAAAAATACCAACACCAACAGCAACCATATGTAACGTGATAAATCTATATGATTTGCCAACTTTTCTACTGAAACTACTTGCTCATTGGTAATAACAGGCATTATCTGCTGATCGCTTAGAATTCGCTTGTCATATTTTACATCTGGCCCCATCGTCTGATTAGCAACCAGTTTTAGCATCATTTTTGGAAACTCATCACTCCAAACCAGATCGCTCCATGCTGGATCAAAACGGCTATAAAAGTGATATAGATTTTTACCTGATTGATTTTCTAAACTTAAAATCGGGTTGCCAAAGCCATCCGTCCAAATGGAGAAACCTTTATCATTTGCACTGATCGACTTATATAGTTCAATCTTTTTATCCATTGTTCCAGCCTCTACCCATGAATTGCTATGGTTGATTTTTCCATTTGCATAAACGAACAGATTATCATATTGAAATTGTTGACTTATTGGTTTGACCGACAACCAAAACAGCCAGTTTTGCTTTGATGGTATCTGATTTACATCTGAATACTGTTTAATACCTGCCTTATGATTGGTAAACTGAATGATAGATTGCAAAGCAGCCTTTAAATACCCTGCATCCAGACCGTTTTTATCGGCATAAATTGCAAATCGCCAAGTGGAAGTATCAACAGCTATCTGCTCATTTGAATTTTTTAGTCCGATTGATAACTTGCCATTATCAGAGTGAACCGCATAGCTGGTTGACTGATCACCGGAACGGATGGAATAGTTTTTATAGGAAGTGCCGGTTGAATTACTATTACCTTCCACTACTTCAATGTCATTGCTATTGGTCAACCACGCTTTTTCGATCCACCTGCCTGCTGAATCCGCTGAGGTATAAGTTTGCCAGTGAAGATTTAAAGAGACCTGCGGCTTCTCTCCGGTAAAATGAGTGACTCCATTTGCTGTAAAAATATAGACTGATAATGACGGCGGGGTTCGTCCGTTCAGTTGTTGCACCAAAGTCCAATAAGAAGCATCCTTATTTTGGTAATGTGCTGTATCGGCTAAAGCCTTATATAAATCCACTTTAACAAAGCCTCTATCAAAATAATGAAATTCAAAACCTGCCTTAGTTAGCGAATCAATCCTAGGTTTAAACTTTTGATAAGCTTCTTTTATATCTTCTTTTGGGATCAGCAACCAACCTTTTTTGGACGCGTTGTTGCTTCGGTTCCAAAAAGGCATTGTCAGAATAAATGCTATTAGAATCAACAACAGGCAACGTAACAGCAGCAACAGAATCTCGCTCAACCGTCGACTGACTGTCTTTTTCTGTGATGCCGCAGTGATGAGCGCTATACTGCCCACCTTCAGCGTTTTCCCTTTCCGGATATTCCACAGGTGTATGGCGACGGGGATGCTTATCGCCGCCAATGCAAAAAACCATATGGGATGGAGGAAAATCATTTAGTGAGTGGTGAGTGGTCAATGGTGAGCATTACGCATATCCTTTAATTCTTTGAACCAAAAAGTCCCTTAATGCTTCATCCAATGGCTGATTGGTGTTTATCATCCGATAAAAAATCCTTTTCCCAAGCAGTTGCATCCTAATCGCTGAGAGGTGTTTTTCCAGGGCTTCCTTGTATTCATCCGTCGCCTGTTTGGCGTTGATGGCGATTGCTTCCCCTGTTTCCAAATCTTCCAAAGCGCCGTAGCCTTCAAAATTAAAGTCGAGCTCATTTTGTCCCATCAGGTGAAAAACAATGATCTCGTGTTTTAGTGCGGACAGCGAATCCAATAGCTGATTGATCTCGCCGTCAGACTGGTACATATCTGTAATAAAGACCAATAGTTCCTTTCTTCCTGATCCTGTAAACAATTCTTTATAATGAACAGGCTGCGTAAACTTCCCGGCAGGTTGTATCTGATCTAATTGATAATACAATCGCTGTAAATGCTGAGGATCGGCTTTGGATGCGAGGGAAAACAACTGTCCGTTAGCTAAAGTGTATAGCCCCACCGAATCACCCTGCGAACTGGCCAGGTGCGCCAGTGAAGCTGCCAGGTATCGTGCATAGTCTATTTTCTTGACACCATTGCTATCCTTGTGATTCATCGAGGCACTGGCGTCGATCAAAAACCGGATGGATATACTTGTTTCGATTTCCGACTCCCGGATATAATACCTGTCCGACCGCGCATACATTTTCCAGTCCAGCCATCGCAGATCATCACCCGGCTGATAGCTGCGGTACTGGCTAAACTCCAGTCCCGGGCCTTTTACAGTGCTCTTATTTAAACCTATCAAAAAGCCATCAACGACGGTTTTCGCCAGCAAAGGCAAATTCTTAATCGTCATCAATACTTTTGGATCAAGCTGCATTTGATTTCGGATTTACGATTTCAGACTTACTCTTGTCATTGCGAGCGAAAGCGAGGCAATCGCGAACTGTGCATCTTCGCCCTGTATAGCATGCGATTGCTTCGCTTTCGCTCGCAATGACATGCTTTTTATTTTTTAAATCGGGCTTACGCGCTCTATTGCCTGCAACAGTTCCGCCGTTACCATATCTGTTGTAATGTTCTCGGCCTCGGCTTTAAAGTTCAGTAATATTCTGTGACGCAAAACCGGAACTGCCATGGCGTGCAGGTCTTCCATGATCACCGAGTACCTGCCTTTCAGCAAAGCTCTTGCCTTTGCAGTCAATATTAATGCCTGCCCTGCCCGCGGACCAGCGCCCCATCTCACCCATTCTTTTATATAATCTACTTCGGTTGTATCCGGGCGTGTGGCGCGTATCAGGCTGCTCACATATTTTATCAGGTCTTCACTGATGTTTACCTGCCGAACCAAAGCCTGCGCCTGCAAAATTTCCTCCGCGGAGATCACTGCTTTCACATCTGCTTTTTGCGACCCGGTTGTGCGGTTCAGCACTTCAAATTCTTCCTCCGCTGTTGGGTAGCCGATCTTAACTAATAAAAGAAAACGGTCTAACTGTGCTTCAGGAAGCGGATAAGTACCGGCCTGTTCAATTGGATTCTGTGTTGCAAGGATAAAGAACGGCCTATCCAGTGGGTAAGTTTGCCCACCGTAGGTTACCTCAAATTCCTGCATGGCTTCCAATAGTGCTGATTGAGTCTTTGGCGGGGTACGGTTGATCTCGTCAGCTAAAATTATATTGGCAAACAATGGCCCTTTATTGAACTTAAAAAAACGTTTGCCTGTGGTATGGTCTTCCTCTAAAACCTCTGTACCGATGATATCTGTCGGCATCAGGTCGGGCGTAAATTGAATGCGCCTAAACGATAAATGCAGCGCTTGCGACATGGTTTTCACGATCAGCGTCTTTGCTAGTCCGGGTACACCTTCCAGTAAACAATGTCCGCCCGCGAGGAAAGCCACCAGCAATTCGTCAAGTATATGATCCTGCCCTACAATTGCCTTTTGTATCTCGCCTTTTAGCTGAGGCAATTTGGCAAGCAGTGTTTTTATATCTTTTTCTGTTAGTTCCAAGATTGATTGAATTCGTTAACTCAACACAAGATATTACGCTTTTGCTTAAATACCATGCGTTTTTATCAAAAATCAAATAAAGTATCCAAAACTTTACAGCTCCTTCAAACAAAAGTGAGTTTCGCATAAATTTTTGTACTACTTTTAAATTTTTCAAAATGTCGTTCGGATCGAAGTTTACATTCATGCGTTTCAGCTATCACTCAGGCGACTGGGATACCGATCAGCGCATGCCATCAAATCTTCTGAATTCGCTACTTGAATATACCACTATCCCTTTCGATCCGCATGAAAAAGTAGTGCCGTTAAGTAGTAATGATATTTTTTCCTATCCATTCGCTTACATCAGTGGGCATAAACTGGTACAGTTTGATGCGCAGGAACGTGCCAACTTCAAAAAATATGTGCAAAACGGTGGTTTTGTTTTTGCCGACGACTGCAATCACGATATCGACGGTCTTTTTGCCAAGTCATTCGAGGCGCAGATGACAGCTATTTTCGGGGCAACGGCGTTGAAGAAGATTCCCAATAGCCATAAAATATACCACTCTTTTTTCAGTTTCGATAAAGGCCCGCCTACTACATCCTTCGAACTAAATGGCTGGGGCGATGATCTGGTACATGATTACCTGAAAGCTATCGAGATCAATGGTCGGATAGCTGTATTGTACAGTAATAAGGATTATGGTTGTGAATGGGACTACGATTACCGCAATAAGCGTTTTCTCGCTGAAGATAATACCAAGTTTGGCGTGAATGTCATTATGTACGCGTTGAATTCATAGCGACTCACCCTATTAGGGTGATTTTAAGTAAAACGCTGATTTTATTTTCATTAAGCTTTCCTATTCTAAAAGTCTCTTTCTATATTTAGTTACTAATAATTACTGACTTGAAAAGAAAAGACTTCCTTTACCTCACGGGCATGGGATTTGGTGCCAGCATGCTCAGCCGGATACCGGTCTTTGGCTCCCCCGTTCAACACAACGGTATACTTAACGGAGCCGATGCAGCCCTGAAAAAGAAAATGGCCGATGTGGCCCTCAACGCTGCCCGATCAAAAGGCGCTACCTACACGGATGTGCGCATTGGCAGATATCTTAATCAATACGTAGTTACCCGCGAAGACAAGGTGGAAAACATTGTCGATACCGAGTCGTACGGCATGGGTATACGTGTGATAGCTAATGGCTGCTGGGGTTTTGCCGCAACAGACCGACTGGATAACGACAGCATTGCCAAAGCTGCGCAAATGGCAGTCGCTATAGCAAAGGAAAACTCCCGCTTACAAACCGAGCCGGTGCAACTTGCTCCTCAAAAAGGTTATGGCGAAGTGAGCTGGAAAACTCCCATCGAAAAGAACGGCTTCGATGTGCCGATAAAAGAAAAGACCGATCTGCTGTTATCGGTAAATGCTGCTGCGCTGAAAGGCGGGGCTAATTACGTTAACTCGATCATCTTTTTGGTGAACGAGCAAAAGTACTTTGCTTCTACAGACGGCTCATACATCGATCAGGATATACACCGCATATGGCCGTTATTCGCCATTACCAAAATTGATGCTAAGAGCGGTAAATTCGAAACCCGCCAATCATTAAGTGCACCAAGAGGGATGGGTTATGAATACCTTCAACCACGCGACAGTGATAAAATAAAAGGCGTAACCACCCTCTATCGCGACCGCTATGATATGCTGGAGGATGCCATTGCCGCAGCTCCGCAAGCGGAAGAAAAATTAAAAGCAAAATCGGTTGAGGCAGGCAAGTATGATCTTGTACTTGATCCAAGCCACCTATGGTTGACCATACACGAATCTGTAGGCCACCCGTCAGAGCTTGACCGTGTACTGGGTTACGAAGCCAATTTTGCAGGAACCAGCTTCCTGACATTGGATAAATGGAAATCGGGCAAATTCAACTTTGGAAGTAAAAACGTAAATATTGTGGCTGATAAAGTACAGCCAGGTTCATTGGGCGCTGTTGGTTATGATGACGAAGGCGTTGAGTCTAAAAAGTGGGATATTATTAAAGATGGTGTACTGGTAAATTACCAGGCTATCCGCGACCAGGCACATATTATCGGGCTGAAGGAATCACAAGGCTGCTGCTATGCCGATAACTGGAGCGACGTACAGTTTCAGCGCATGCCGAACATATCGCTACAACCCGGAAAAACGCCCCTGGCACCTGCGGATCTGATCAAGAATGTGGAAAAAGGTATTTACATCGTTGGCGACAGCTCTTTCTCCATCGATCAGCAACGCTATAATTTCCAATTCAGCGGACAGCTTTATTATGAGATCAAGAACGGCAAGATTGCAGGAATGCTGAATGATGTAGCTTACCAATCCAACACACAGGAGTTCTGGAATTCATGCGCGGCGGTATGCGATAAAAATGATTACCGTCTTGGTGGATCATTCTTTGATGGCAAAGGTCAGCCCGAACAGGTGAGCGCCGTGTCGCACGGTTCGTCAACCGCATTATTTAAAGGAGTTAACGTAATTAATACAGCACGAAAAATCTAAACATATTATGGCTATAATAAGTCGTGAAGATGCACAGGCCCTTATGAAAAAAGCACTCAGCTTTTCTAAAGCCGATGAGTGCGAGATCAATTTAAATGGTTCCGATGGTGGTAACATCCGGTATGCCCGTAACGCGGTATCTACCAGCGGCTATATTAGCCAAACCACTATGGCAATTTCCTCCGCATTTGGCAAAAGGCTTGGGATAGTTACCCTGAACGAATATGATGATGCATCGATAGAAAAAGCTGTGCGCCTGTCGGAAGAACTGGCACACCTGGCACCAGAAAACCCGGAATTCGTTTCGTTTATGGGACCGCAAACCTACGCAGCAGATAATCCGAAGCTGTTTGATGAAAAAACGCATGCGATGACGCCAAAACAGCGTACTGACATGGTAGAGCAAAGCCTTAAGGTGGCTAAGGATAATAAACTTACTGCCGCAGGCTTTTTGCAAAACAATGGCAGTTTTGCTGCTATTATGAATTCGCACGGGCTGTTCACCTATAATAAATATTCCGACATCAATTTCTCTATCACCATGCGTACAGAAGATAGCCAGGGATCTGGTTACGCTACGCGGGATTTTGAGGACTACAATGATATGGATACGCTTAAACTTACCCAGGTAGCTGCCAAAAAAGCTTCGGGGTCTGCTAATGCGAAGGCCATTGAACCGGGTAAATACACTGTGATACTTGAACCTGCTGCAGGCATAGTTTTGTTGGAACAACTATATGGCGGCCTTGACGCGCGCAGTGCTGACGAAGGCCGCAGCTTTTTGAGCAAAGCAGGCGGAGGCACCAAACTAGGCGAAAAACTGGTGGATGAAAGGGTTAACATTTACTCTGACCCACAAGACCCGAGATTACCTAACAGCGTATGGGCAGGAGATGGACGTCCACAGGAAAAAACAAGCTGGATTGAAAAAGGGGTGCTAAAGAACCTCCAGTACTCTCGTTATTGGGCGCAGAAAAAAAGCGTTAAAGCTGTACCTCCTCCTGGCTCAGTAATTATGGAAGGTGGCGATATGTCGCTGGAAGACCTTATCAAGGGAACAGAGAAAGGGATATTAGTTACGCGCTTGTGGTACATCAGGCAGGTTGACCCGCAGACATTACTATTTACAGGCTTAACCCGCGACGGAACTTTTTATATCGAGAATGGACAGATCAAGTTCCCTGTTAAGAATATGCGTTTTAACGAAAGCCCGGTGATCATGCTGAACAACCTGGATGCTTTGGGTAAAGTTGAACGCACCGTTAGCGGCGAATCATTTCAGAGCGCCCTGATACCACCAATGAGGATCCGTGACTTTACGTTTACTTCGTTGTCAGACGCAGTGTAGTAGTAGTTGATTGGGTTGATTGAGTTGGATTAATTAGATTAAGTTTTAACTCAATCAACGACTCACTTAATCTACCTAATCAACTAAATCAATCTATCCTTCATTACCAGTGTCTCCGCCATGATATCATGCAGGCATTGCTGCCTTTTATTAAAAAAGCTGAGCAGATAGCCTACTATGGTTATCAGCGAAAATATCTTAAATAGATTGCGGCTGATAGATCTTCCAGTGCTTATGCGCCTGCCTTCCAGGTTGCAAACTTTTATTTTGAGAAGCTGCTTGCCATAAGTGGCCTGCTTGGGCGAACATTCCATCACAATGTGATAGATGATCTTAGTTATAGGTATGAGTCCCAGAATACTCAAAGCGATGACTAGTCTGGCTGTTTTATCCTCGATAATATATGCTGCAAGGAATGCCGCTACAATAAACCCGCCACCTACAAAAAACCAATCAAGCGCAGAGGCCATCCAACGTTGATCAAACCCGGCAAAATATTGGGGTACTACTGATCTTTCAACGAAATGAAATATTTCCCGCATTTCGGCAATTTCATGCGCTTCTTTGTAATCCACCATTTCGGCAGTTTTTAAAAAGTCGGACGGCTTAACGGGCATACCTTTTAGCTGCCCTAAACTGAAAGGACCTTCGGGCTTACCGTTGATGACGAGAAAGTATTCGTTTGCCATGGTCATTGATTAGAATGTTTCAATGGTTCAATGTTACGTATAAAACAAAAAAGTTGTAATGTCTCCGGGTATAACCTTTCAACATTACAACTAACAAACTTGACAATAATCGATTAGTATCTCTTCACTTCAAAGCCTGACATTGCGCCGCTGAAGTGGATATAGAATTTATTTTTTGCAGCATCAAAACCCGGAGTTTCAAAATCACCATTCCCCTTTTTTGTGAATCCTTCAAAATCATCGGATGAGAAAGCTGAAGATTTAGTAATACGGCATGCCGCATTTTGCGGGATTGTAAACTTAACGCTTGCCGCACCGGTTGAAATGTTGATGTCAGTAGTAGCAATAGGCTGGCCAAGTTTCATAGCAAATGAACCGGCCCCACCATTTAATTTAATGCTCTTCACTTTAAATTTTGAAAGGTCGAAGTTTACATCAGTTGCACCGGCGTCTAGCTTTACGTTCCAAACCGGGTTAGAGTTTATTCTCATTTCCACCTTGTTGCCGTGGTCATTATCATCACTATTAAAGTTAAACCCGTTTTTACCATCTCTCAACTTAAAATCAACCACATATACCGAATCTTCCATATGGTGGTTCAAATCATAGTTGCCAACGACTTCCTGGGTAACAGCGTTGAACAACTGGTTGGTAGTATCATTCAAAACATAACTGGTAGCGCCGCCGGAAATGTTTAGCTGAGCAACTTTGATAGTTTGGTCGTAAGGTGTGTTAAAAGTGCTGTTGCCATGGGTTTTAACAAGACTTCCTCCGTTATCATCGTCATCGCTATCATCATTATTATCGTCGCTGCTATCATTGTTATCATTATCGCTGTGGTGATAAGTATAATGCGGCCACCACCACCTGTTATACCGGTCATTAAAGTTTCCGAATATGATCAGTGCAAAACCTGCAACCACAACGGATATTTTAAGGATGGTTGCCCAGGCTGATTTGTTGTTGGCAAACACCAGATTTACACCGCCGATCACCAAAAATATAGGCCAAAGGTGGATCAGGTTATACCAATGAAAGTGGATGTACCCAAAATTGTGCAGCAGAAATATAGCGCCGATCATCACCAGGATCATGCCTGGTATCAGTTTATCATTTCTCATGATCTTGAATGTTTAAGGTTATGCTGTAGGTGTGTTATCAGCCGGTGGATTTGCTTCTGGAGCTGCATCTTCCGGCGCTTTTTCTTCAACTGTGTTTGCTTTATTCCAATCGGTCTTTTCCCATGGCTTCTTGCGCTCACCTGATATCATGATAGCACATCCAACCACGATCAGTATTACAGGCCAAAGTCTTTCAAAATCCCAGTCAGGTATTATATCAAAATCATCCAGGAGAATAGATCCGCCAATGATGATCAGTATCACACCGAAAACAATGGCTACCAGCGAGGTGCTGTTGCGGGGCGCCTGGTATGGCTGATTGGGGAACGGCTGATTTGGAAACGGCTGATTAGAGAATGAACTGCCGGCGTTAGTATAACTAGTACCGGTGAATTGCGTTCCGCTATCGGTCACATTCTGGGGCGGTACCCTGTAATCGACATTCGGGTTGATGAAAAGCGGCTTTTTAGGCAGCACGATCCAAAATATGATGTATATTAAAAGGCCGCCTCCGTGAAATATAAGCGCCAGTACGAATATTACGCGTACTATGGCAACATCTATATTGAAATATTCGGCAAGGCCGGCACAAACACCAGCAATCTTTTTGTGGTATTCGTCGCGATATAGTTTCCTGTCCATTTTATTTATGTTTAAATCAGTTTTCATATTTGTTTGTCTGAATCAGAGTTCTCAGAATTAATGAATTCCAGAATCTTATTATTTATATAATTGTTGTTATTAGTTTCTCTTATATCTTTAAATCTGGCCTCCAACGGGCTTAATTATTAGCTCGTCCACATTAGCGCCGGGGCTCATTTTGTACACATTTACAATGGCCGAGGCAATATCTTCCGGCAATACAAATTGATCCTTAGGTATCGTGGTACCCTCCCACGAGTTGGTTAGTGTCGATCCAGGGATAACTGCCGTAACTTTCACATTATGAGGCATCATCTCCAATCTCATCACTCTACTGAGACCTAACAGCGCGGCTTTTGTTACACTGTAGGTACCTGCTGCAGCAATAGGATCAAGCGCTGCAACTGAACAAATGGTGAAGATATGCCCTTCGCGTGCAGCTATCATACTTTTACCAAAATATCGGTATAAATGATAGGCCGGCATCAGGTTGGTATTCATTTGCTTTTCAAAAGCAGCCTCGCTTTCATCCAATATGCTGATAGGATCAAACATCCCGAGGTTATTGACGATGATGCTGATAAAACCCAGTTCCTGCTCGGCGGCACCGGCAAATTTCAGCAACTGATCTTTTACACTGCCATCGGCTACCTGTGTAAATACTTTGATCTGCGGATTAATTGCCAGAAGCTGCTGTTTGAATTGAGCCAGTTCACTTTCTTTTCGTGAACAAACAGCCAGGTTAACACCTTCATTAGCAAAGGCGATGGCGATTGCTCGTCCCATTCCTTTAGTTGCCCCGGTTATTACTGCATTTTTCATTTTGTGTTTAGTTTCGGTTTTATCCTGCTGTTGTTGATACAAATCTAATTCTGTTACCAGGACAAGTTATTATGGTTTTTGGGAAGTATGAACAAATTCTCGGTAAACAGGGGAAAATCGGCGGTAAACGATCTTGGCCGTACTTTACACCGATAAATCAGTATAAAGGCCCTTTTGTAGAATATACTCCCCGAATTATGCATTTTTTGCCTGTTAATTATAAGGAAATGGCGCGTTTTTGGCATAACCCAGGTATTTTTTAAAACCGGAACGCTTATTGCACACGATATTCTAAAATGTTTTAACCTTAAAACCCAATTGTCATGAACTCACAAACATTAATCGGAATCGTTGTATGTATAACGCCACTGGTGTTGATCATTGCAACTTTGATTATCAGAGGTAAAAAACTGTTTGATTAATCAAAAGATATGGATGAGTTATTCGTTCTTTAATTTGCAGTATTAGTCTGCAAATCCTAAATAATAGCCTCCGAAATACACTACTTTACCCTTGAAAACTTGCCTGCTATTTCTGCGAGATAGGCCGTTTGCTTCGGATCGAGAGGGTGAACGCCGCCAATAACCATTGAGCTATTGACTATTTCAATCTCCCAATTAGTTTTGCCGGTTTCTATTATTACGTTCCTGAAAGCTTTGGTCATTGAGCGTTGCGCTTGTGATTTGTTTGCAGCTATAACATTAAACTTTTTGCTGAAAGCTGGATCATCCTTAAAATACACTTCCGTAGGGTGCCCCGGATTTATAATTTTATCAGCAATTTTTTCTTGCGTTACCGTGAGGCGGCCAAAATTATTTCTTAAAGTAGCCGATGCCCAGACCTGGTATTTGTACTGATTCTTGCCAGAATCCGGATCATTAACTTTTAAAAACATAAGATAACAGCCGCTTTCCGGATGATTTATCAAAAGTGTCCCTCCAATATTGTCAGGGTCGATATGGGTAAAAACGTCGAAATCCCTGATATCAAATGTACTGTCTTCGCTTACTGATACTTTAAATATTTCTTTAAGTAACCGATAGGTATCCTCTAAAGCTTGAACTTCATCAGCATCAACATTATTGATATCAAAAGGTAATTCCTGCATATATGGTATAGCCCATAAAAATATATAATAAATATTCATTCGCAAGTGTGCCGACACTTTCCCCGGCATTTTTGAAAACAATATTGAAACAAAATGAAGACAGAATGGGTTGTTTGATTAACCAACATCTATACGTCTGCGATATGTTAATGCTGCTAATACAAATAATTGGTGCAATTGGTACTGCAATTATAGCCATCATCTTGCTAAAAAAGGATTGGCGCACCAAGAACGAAGCGATAAGAAAAGAGGCTGTATTAGTTACCAAAATTATTTTTGCAGTAACCATAGTTTCCATCCTCAACCTGGTTGTTACTTCCTTTCAGGACCAATATGAGATCAGTCAGCTTCAAAAAGATAAAAAGCAACTACAGGTTACCAATGCTAATTTGAGCTTTAATATTTCAAAAATTGCGACCGCTCAACCAACTTCCAATGCACCGGATGTGAGGGATATACCTGTAAAAAAAGAAGCGCCTAAACAAGTTGTAACAGCCAATGATAATGTACAGGACCATGCGGCAGTTATCAGTGACATTGAACCTACAAAACGCAGACTGGTAGCTACCCAAAGAATTGAAAAACATCCAGAACATGTTAAGTCCGTAAAAAATATTATTGCTGCTAATCACAAAAAGCCTACGCCTGTTAGCATTGTCAAGGAGCGATCGAATGAGCCTTATGATGTGCCATTATTCCATTTTATCGGTACCGGTGGCAGGGTGCTTTCTGGCGTATTGGTTAGCAAAAGCGACAAGCCTATTTATAATTTATCAGTAAAAGTTACCAACTATGATGATCTAATGGATTGCAGGTGTTTTGTAGGTAATACAAATAGTGTCACCATTGGCGCCTTAAACAGCCAAAGCACTTATTTATTTAAGTTGCCAGAATTTAACCGTCGTTCACAAAGTGGCCGGTACCTGATCACTCTGCGTTATAATGATAAGCTATATTATGAAGAAGCGATATATACCTTTACTGATCGCCGTAATTTTTCGCAGGCGCTACGCATAAAACAATACGAAGGTTCGTCATTGGTGCATAATACTGTAATGCGTGGTTCCAGCTATCAATTGCGTTCGATTAACTGGGAAAGGGGGTTCCCGCTATCGTTAGATGAGGAAGCTAAGAAAGCATATATCGCTTCTAATTAGAAATTATACCCCAGGCCAAATTTAATACCGCTTTCCATCAGGTTATTACTACCGTAAAAACGATGATTGGTATAATATGGATTAACAAATACCAACACAGGGCCGAAATTATACTGACCACCCAGGCCTACCTCAAGTCCCACCCCTGACTGCTTATCCAAAATACCATCAGATTTATAATTGGTTTCATGATCAAATATTACTCCGCATTGCCCATATAAATATTTCAGGAAGGTAAATTTAGCTAAAACCGGTACTGACAGCATATGTACTTCTCCATTGTAAATACCGCCGGACGGACCTACGGTGTTCAATTGCACATTATTTGTAGAATATAACAATCCTGTCTCTACAGAAAATATTCTGGTAAGATTTCGGGTATAACTCAAGCCATAAGATTGGCCGGTTTTATCATTATAACCATAGTCTCCTATTGCACCATGTATATCAACAGCGTTGGCATTAAAGCCATAGACCGCT